>Ga0056910_1000951_pt1 | contig 18038 bp, 17 predicted proteins | sample EBPBio232012_DNA_FD_55021 | JGI IMG/M metagenome (GOLD analysis project Ga0056910, IMG submission 55021) | Wastewater treatment Type I Accumulibacter community from EBPR Bioreactor in Madison, WI, USA - Reactor 1_1/23/2012_ DNA | ecosystem: Engineered > Bioreactor > EBPR > Anaerobic-Aerobic >... | reverse complement strand
TGCACGAATACGACGCCGTCATCAGCTGCACGGCCAGCAGCCTGCCCATCATCGGACTGGGCGCCGTCGAGCGCGCCCTGAAGAAACGCCGCCACCGCCCCATCTTCATGGTCGATCTGGCCGTGCCGCGCGACATCGAGCCCGAGGTCAAACAGCTCGAGGACGTCTACCTGTACACCGTGGACGACCTGGCCGGCGTGGTGCAGACCGCCCAGGCCAACCGCCAGGCGGCCGTGGCCCAGGCCGAGGCCATCATCGATGCCGGGGTGCAGAACTTCATGCACTGGATGGAGCTGCGCAGCCCCGCCAGCCAGGCCGGCGCCGTGGTGCCGCTGATCCGCCAGCTCAACAGCCAGGCCGATGAGTGGCGCGCCCTGGAGATCGCACGCGCCAAGCGCCTGCTGGCCAAGGGCGAGGACATCGACGTGGTGCTCGAAGCCCTGTCGCGTGGCCTCGCGCAAAAGATGCTGCACGGCACCATGGCCGAGTTGCGCTCCGGCGACGCCGATGCGCGCACCCAGACGGCCGAGGCGGTTTCTCGCCTGTTCCTGCGCTCGCAAAGCAAGACCGGGCTGTAGCGCCGCTGCACCACAAGCCAAATCGGCATCCAGCGCTTACCAAGCAGGCGCTAATAGCTACATAAACAGTAGCAATAAATTTTCCTTTCCCCGATGAAACCCTTTCTCCGCAGCCAGTTGGAGCGCTACGCGCAGCGCCTGCAAGAGCTTGACTTCCTGCTCTCGCGCGAAGACATCATGGCCGACATGGCGCAATACCGCACCATCTCGCGCGAGCACGCCGAGGTCACGCAGATCGCCGGGCGCTACGCCCGCTACCAGCAACGCGAGGCCGACCTGGCCTCCGCCCAGGAGCTGCTGGCCGACCCCGACATGGCCGAGATGGCACAGGAAGAAATCCAGGGCGCGCAAGACGAGCTGGTGGCACTCGAAGACGAGCTGCAGCGCCTGCTGCTGCCCAAAGACCCCGACGACGCGCGCGCGGCCTTTGTTGAAATCCGCGCCGGCACCGGCGGCGACGAGTCGGCCCTGTTTGCCGCCGACCTGGCGCGCATGTACACGCGCCACGCCGCCAACGTGGGCTGGAAGGTCGAGGTCCTGAGCGCCAACGAAAGCGAGCTCGGCGGCTACAAGGAGGTGGTGCTGCGCGTGGACGGCGACAACGCCTACGGCGCGCTGCGCTTTGAATCGGGCGGCCACCGCGTGCAGCGCGTGCCGGATACCGAGACCCAGGGGCGCATCCACACCAGCGCCTGCACCGTGGCCGTGATGCCCGAGCCCGACGCGGCCGCCGCTATCACGCTGAACCCGGCCGACCTGCGCATAGACACCTTCCGCGCCAGTGGCGCCGGCGGCCAGCACATCAACAAGACGGATTCGGCCGTGCGCGTGGTGCATATCCCCACAGGCATCGTCGCCGAATGCCAGGACGGACGCAGCCAGCACAGCAACAAGGCCAAGGCCTTGCAGGTGCTGCAGGCGCGCATCCAGGAGAAGGAGCGCAGCGAACGCGCCGCCAAGGAAGCAGCCACGCGCAAGGGCCTGATCGGCAGCGGCGACCGCTCGGACCGCATCCGCACCTACAACTTCCCGCAGGGGCGCCTGACCGACCACCGCATCAACCTCACGCTGTACAAGCTGCTGACCATCATGGAGGGCGATCTGGACGAGGTGTTGCAGGCCCTGCAGCATGCCCGCGAGGCCGAGCAGCTGGCCGAACTGGGCCTGGATTGATTTTGGCCTTGTACGCTTATCCATCAAGCGCCAGCAGCTATCAATAACAAAGCATTCATGCCCACCACCACCATCGCCCAGGCATTGGCCCGGGCACAGGCCCAGGGCCTGGCGCGCATCGATGCGCAGATGCTGCTGCTGCATCTGCTGGGCCGGCCCGTGAACGACCGCGCCTGGCTGCTCACGCATGACGGCGACGCCCTGGCGCCGCACGATGGACAGCGCTACACCGCGCTGTGCGCGCGCCGCGCGGGCGGCGAGCCCGTGGCCTACCTGACGGGCCAAAAGGAATTCTGGGGCCTGCCCCTGGCCGTGGACGCGCGCGTGCTCGACCCGCGCCCCGACACCGAGACCCTGGTGGCCTGGGCGCTGGAGGTCCTGCAAAACCAGCATGCCCCGCGCATCGCCGACCTGGGCACGGGCAGCGGCGCCATTGCCCTGGCGCTGCAGCATGAGCGCCGCGACGCCAGCGTGCTGGCCGTGGACGCCAGCGCAGACGCCCTGGCCGTGGCGCGCGCCAATGCCGAGCGCCTGGGCCTGCCGGTGCGCCTTCAGCATGGCAACTGGCTGGCCAGCATCACCGGCCCGTTTGACGCCATCGTCAGCAACCCGCCCTACATCCCGGCGCAGGACCCGCATCTGGCAGCCCTCACGCACGAGCCGCTGTCGGCCCTGGCCAGCGGCGCCGACGGCCTGGCCGACATCCGCGCCATCATCGCCCAGGCCCCCAGGGCGCTGGCCCCCGGTGGCTGGCTGCTGATCGAGCATGGCTGGGATCAGGCGCCAGCCGTGCAGGCCCTGCTGCGTGCCGCGGGCCTTGCCCAGGTGCAGGGCCGTAACGACCTGGCCGGCATAGCCCGCTGCAGCGGCGGGTCAATGCCAGTAGGGCTATCGCCTTCGGTGAAATAATCGCCGGTTATCGCCCCACACCGGGGCAGCCACTTCAGGAGAATTTGATGAGCGACGTGAAGCAACGCATTGAGCAACTGGTCAAGACCAACGACGTGCTGCTGTTCATGAAGGGCAATGCCAGCTTTCCCATGTGCGGCTTCTCGGGCCGCGCCGTGCAGATCCTCAAGGCCTGCGGCGTCGATCCCAAGGACATCGCGGCCGTGAACGTGCTCGAGGACGACGAGATCCGCCAGGGCATCAAGGACTTCAGCCACTGGCCCACCATCCCGCAGCTGTATGTCAAAGGTGAATTCATCGGTGGCTCGGACATCATGATGGAGATGTACGAGTCTGGCGAGCTGCAGCAGGTGCTGGGCACCAAGGCCCAGGGCTGACCTGCCCTCCGCCGCGCAAGAACCGCCCTCGCGAGGGCGGTTTTTTTTGTGCCCGCGCCGGCGATGCGGGATTACTCCGACAACCGCCGTTGCCCCGCTGTGCTTGAATGGCTGTGTCCATTGCCCTGGGGAGAGCATGAGATGACCAGCCACTGCCTTGTACCGCAAGCCCCAGCCCTGAGCCTGCCGGTGGCCCAGATGCGCAGCGTGTTCCACCCGGCCGACGTGGCGCGCAAGCTGGCCCGGCTGCAGGATGCCGGCGCGCAGCGCGACCATGAACCGTTGCGCACGGTGTACGAACGCATGCTCGAGCGCGGCCCCGAGCGCTTCCAGGTCAAACCCTCCGGCCTGCCCGACATGGCGGCCCTGTACGAGCAGCTGCCCAACTTCACCGAAGTGCTCGACGACGTGCGCCGCCAGGTGGCCCTGGCCCAGGGCAGCAGCGATGGCCTGGAGGTCACGCCCATGCTGCTGCTGGGCGCCCCGGGCATAGGCAAAACGCATTTCGCACGCCAGCTCGCAGCCCTGCTGGGCACGGGCATGAACCTGGTGCCGATGAGTTCCATGACCGCCGGCTGGCTACTCTCGGGCTCGTCCGCGCAGTGGAAGGGCGCGCGCCCGGGCAAGGTCTTCGAGGCCCTGGTGGAAGGCGAATATGCCAATCCGGTGATCGTGGTGGACGAGATCGACAAGGCCGCCGGCGACGCGCAGTACGACCCGCTGGGCGCCCTCTACGCCCTCCTGGAGCACGACACCGCGCAGAGCTTCACCGACGAGTTCGCCGACGTGGCCATAGACGCCAGCCAGGTCATCTGGATCACCACGGCGAACGACGAGCGCGCCATACCCGACCCCATCCTGAACCGCATGAACGTCTTCGCGGTGCAGGCGCCCACGCTGGCGCAGGCACGCGCCATCGCCCAGCGGCTGTACCAGGGCATACGCGCCGAGCATGACTGGGGCCGCCTGTTCGAGCCCGAGGCCCAGGCCGATGTGCTGGACCTGCTGGCCCAGATGCCGCCGCGCGAGATGCGCCGCGCCCTGATGACCGGTTTTGGCAACGCCCGCCTGGAGCAGCGCGAGCGCGTCGAGGTGGCCGACCTGCCGCGCACGGCCGGTGGCAAGGGCCGCATCGGTTTCCTGCAGTAGGCGCGGGCTACACTGGCTGCCATGGTGCGCCCAGCGCACGCCGCGGCGCCTGCCCATGAATCTGTCCCTGACCCACAGTCTGCTGCTCATTGCCCTGTTGATTGCCGCCAGCGCGTTTTTCTCGGTGGCAGAAATTTCGCTCGCCGCATCGCGCCGCCTGCGCCTGCGCCAGATGGCGGACGAAGGCGACACGCGCGCCGATCGTGTGCTGTTGATGCAGGACCAGCCCGGCGAGTATTTCACCGTGGTGCAGATCGGGCTCAACGCCGTCGCCATCCTGGGCGGCATCATCGGCGAAGGGGCGCTCAGCCCCTATTTCAACGCCCTGTTTGCGCTGTGGCTGCCTGAGAAGTCGGCCCAGACGCTGGGTTTTGTCGGCTCCTTCCTGGCCGTGACCTCGCTGTTCATCCTGTTTGCCGATCTGCTGCCAAAACGCCTGGGCATGGCCCACCCGGAGGCCGTGGCGCTGCGCGTGGTGCGCCCCATGCAGGGCTGCATGGCGCTGTTCAAACCCATAGTCTGGCTCTACAGCCGCTGCGCCGATGCCCTGCTGCGCCTGATGGGCCTGTCCAGCCAGCGTGACGAGCGCATCACGCCCGAAGACATCCTGGCCATGACCGAGGCCGGCGCACGCGCCGGCGTGCTGGCCCTGCCCGAGCAGCAGGTGATCGCCAATGTCTTCGAGCTCGACACCCGCAGCGTGACCTCGGCCATGACGCTGCGCGAGCGCATTGCCTTCTTCCTGCGCGACGACCCCGATGAGCTGATCCGCGCGCGCATCGCGGCCGAGCCGTTCTCGACCTACCCGGTGTGCGATGGCGACATCGACCATGTGGTGGGCTATGTGGATGCAAAGGATTTGTTCCAGCGCGTGCTGAACAACCAGCCCATCTCGCTGGCCGACGACCAGCTGGTGCGCAAGGTGCTCATCGTGCCCGACCGGCTGTCGCTGGCCGAGGTGCTGGCACATTTCCGCCAGGTGCACGAGGACTTCGCCGTCATCGTCAACGAATACAGCCGGGTGGTGGGCGTGGTCACGCTGAACGACGTGATGAGCACGGTGATGGGCGACCTGGTCGGCCCCGCGGACGAGGAGCAGATCGTGCGCCGCGACGAAAACTCCTGGCTCATCGACGGCACGGCCCCCATCGAAGACGTGCTGCATGTCCTCGGCCTGGACGAGCTGCCGCATTCCGAGGACTACGAGACCCTGGCCGGCTTTCTGATGGTGATGCTGCGCCGCGTGCCCCGGCGCACCGACAGCGTGACCGTTGGCCACTACAAGTTCGAGGTATTGGACGTGGACAGCTACCGCATCGACCAGGTCATGGTCTCGCGGCTCACCACGGGGTCGGCAGAGGCTCAGGCCGCGGTGGCACTGTCCTGAAAATCCCAGCGCCGCTGCGCCGCGAACACCGCGTTCGGATAGGGTGGCTTGCCACGGCTGCCGTTGTAACGCCCCAGGGCCATGAACAGGTCGCCGCGCTCGCGATCCAGGTAGTGGCGCAGGATGACGCAGCCAAAGCGCAGATTGGTCTGCATCTGAAACAGCTTGCCCGCGTCGCCATCGCCGATCGCACGGGTCCAGAACGGCATGACCTGCATATAGCCACGCGCGCCCACGCTGGAGACGGCAAACTTGCGAAACGCGCTCTCCACCTGGATCAGGCCCATGACCAGGGACACATCCAGCCCGGCACGCTTGGACTCGTACCAGACGGTCTGCAGGAAGTCGCGTCGCACCTCCCAGTCGGGTTTGCTGCGGCGCAGGCGGTCGCTCATGGTGCCCAGCCAGCGCAGGTAGGTCAGACGCGACTCGGTCGTGACAAACAGCGGCTCTGGTGGCGCCAGGTCGGCCACGGCGGAACTGAGCGCCATGCGCACCGAGTCCATCAACGGCTCCTCCAGCTGGCCACCGGCATGCGCAGCAGCCGGCAGGCCCAGCCAAGCACTCGGGCCGACCGCCAGCGATGCCAGACAGGCGCGCCGCGACAAGCCCGAAGCTGAATCTCCCCCTCTGGTCATACCTTCACACGTTCCTTCACGTAAGCAAACACCTCCGCCACCCCGAGCTTGGTAGCGGCGCTGTCACGGCGATGCTGGTATTCCACCTGGCCTTCCTTGAGACCCTTGTCGCCGATGGTGATACGGTGCGGCACGCCGATCAGCTCCCAATCGGCAAACATGGCGCCCGGGCGCTCGCCCCGGTCGTCCAGAATCACATCCACCCCNGCGGCNAGCAGCTCGCCATACAGCTTTTCGGCTGCTGCCCGGACTTCTTGACTGCGATCCATGCCGATCGGGCAGATGACCACGGTGAAGGGGGCAATGGCATCGGGCCAGATGATGCCGCGCTCGTCATGGTTTTGCTCGATGGCGGCNGCGCGGGCAGGCGTGTGATGCCTATGCCGTAGCAACCCATCTCGAAGAAGGCCGGCTTGCCATCCTCGCCCAGAAAGGTGGCATCCATGGCCCTGGAATACTTGGTGCCTAGATAGAACACATGGCCCACCTCGATGCCGCGCTCGATGGCGAGCTGGCCCTTGCCATCCGGGGACGGGTCGCCCGCCACCACATTGCGCAGGTCGGCCACAGCATCGGGCTCGGGCAGGTCACGACCCCAGTTCACGCCGGTGATGTGGTAGTCCTCCTCGTTGGCGCCGCAGATCCAGTCGGCCATCACGGCCACCTCGCGGTCGGCAACGATCCGCACCGATTGCTTGAGGCCGATCGGACCCAGGTAGCCGGGCTTGGCGCCGAAATGCGCCTCGATCTCGGCCACGGTGGCGAAACGGAAGCCCTTGTCAAGGCCGGAGACCTTGGAGACCTTGATCTCGTTCATGTCATGGTCGCCACGCAAGAGCAGCAGCCAGACCTGGGATTGGACGACTTCGCCCGCCTCGTTGGTCTCGTCGGTGGCCAGCACCAGCGACTTGACGGTGGTTGCCAGCGGCACGTTCAGCAGCTCGGCCACCTGGGCGCAGGTGGCCTTGCCGGGCGTAGGCGTGCGCGTCATGGGCGCTGCAGCTGCCGGGCGCGGGCCAGCTGGCGCCAGGGCCTCGGCCTTTTCCATGTTCGCGGCGTAGTCGCTGCCCGGGCAGTAGACGATGGCGTCCTCGCCGGTGGCGGCGATGACCTGGAACTCCTCGCTCAGGTCGCCGCCAATGGCGCCCGAATCGGCCGCCACGGCGCGGTAGGTCAGACCGAAGCGATCGAAGATGCGGCGGTAGGCCTGGGCCATGACCTGGTAGCTGGCCTTGGCCGACGCTTGGTCACGGTCGAAGCTGTAGGCGTCCTTCATGATGAACTCGCGCCCGCGCATCAGGCCAAAGCGCGGACGGCGCTCGTCGCGGAACTTGGTTTGTATCTGGTAGAGGTTCTTGGGCAGTTGCTTGTAGCTGCGCAGTTCCTGGCGCGCGATGTCAGTGACCACTTCTTCGCTGGTGGGCTGAACGATGAAGTCGCGTCCATGACGATCCTGTATGCGCAGCAACTCCGGCCCCATCTTGTCAAAGCGCCCCGTCTCCTGCCACAACTCGGCCGGCTGCACCACGGGCATGGTGCATTCGACCGCGCCGGCGCGGTTCATCTCCTCGCGCACTATCGATTCGACCTTGCGGATCACGCGCAGGCCCATGGGCATGTAGTTGTAGATGCCGGCCCCCAGCTTCTTGATCAGGCCGGCGCGCATCATGAGTTTATGGCTGGCAACTTCGGCGTCGGCCGGTGCCTCTTTCAGGGTGGAAATGAAGAATTGGGAAGCTTTCATCGAACGCGCTCGGCAACTGGGGCTTCTAGGTTTGCCGCAGCCGGGGCAGCGTGCATAATGACCACAGTTTTAAAAATTTGGGGTTAGATTATGCTTGACAGGGACGGCTTTCGCCCAAACGTCGGCATCATCCTGCTCAACCAGAGAAACCAGGTATTCTGGGGCAAGCGCATACGCACCCACAGCTGGCAGTTCCCTCAGGGCGGCATTGACCGCGGAGAAAACCCGGAACAAGCCATGTTCCGTGAACTGCACGAAGAGGTAGGTCTGCAGCCCAGCCAGGTACGTGTAATTGCCCGTACGCGGGATTGGTTGCGCTACGAGGTGCCTGACCGGTACATCCGCCGCGACGCGCGCGGCCACTACCGTGGACAGAAACAGATCTGGTACCTGCTGCAGTTGCTGGGCCATGACTGGGACTTGAACCTGCGCGCCACCGACCACCCCGAGTTCGATGCCTGGCGCTGGAACGACTACTGGGTGCCACTGGACGTGGTGGTCGAGTTCAAGCGTGGCGTCTACGAAATGGCGCTGACCGAGCTGGCGCGCTTTCTGCCGCGTTTTGAACAGCGCAACCGCTACCTGCGCAGCGGCATGCGTGCACGCGAAGCCGAGGGTGGCCAGCCGGCCATGCATCGCTCCGTCTCGATGATGCTCAAACCGGGGATGGAGCTGCCACCCGGGGCCAGCTTCGATCCCGACCCACAGAACAGCATGCCGGCGCCACTGCAGGAGGCAGCGCCCGCCGACCAGTACAACAAGCCGGCCAGCAGGTAGTTGGCACGTTCATGGCGGCGCGGCGGCCGGCCGCTGGTCAGGCCGTAAACACCACCATGTTGTCGCGGTGCACCATTTCGGGCTCGGCCGCATAACCCAGCAGGCGCTCGAACTCCGAGGACGGCTTGCGGCACAGCCGACGCGCCTCGGCGCTGGCATAGTTGGCCAGACCGCGGGCAATCTCGGTACCGCCCGCATCGCGCACCGCGATCACATCGCCACGCGCGAAATCACCCTCCACCGCCACCATGCCTATGGGCAGCAGGCTCTTGCCCTCGCCGCGCAGCTTGGCGGCCGCGCCCGCGTCCACGGTCACCGATCCGCGCAGTTGCAGGTGATCCACCATCCAGCGCTTGCGCGCCTGTTTTTTCTGCGTCTGCGCCACCAGCAGCGTGCCGATGGCCTCGCCACGCGCCAGGCGCAGCAGCACGTCCGGCTCGCGCCCCCAGGCGATGACGGTGGAAGCGCCGGAACCTGCGGCGCGCTTGGCCGCCACAATCTTCGTGATCATGCCGCCCTTGCCAATGCTGGAGCCCGCGCCACCGGCCATGACCTCCAGCGCCGGATCGCCGGCTTTGGCCTCATGCACGAATTGCGCCTGCGGGTCGCGGCGCGGGTCGGCGGTGTATAGGCCCTTCTGGTCGGTCAGGATCACCAGGACATCAGCCTCCACCAGATTGGCCACCAGCGCGCCCAGGGTGTCGTTGTCGCCAAACTTGATCTCGTCGGTGACCACGGTGTCGTTTTCGTTGATCACCGGCACCACCCCCAGCTCCAGCAGCGTCAGCAACGTGGAGCGCGCATTCAGGTAACGCTCACGGTCGGCCAGGTCGGCATGGGTCAGCAGCACCTGGGCGCTGCCCATGGCCTGCTCGCGCAGCTTGGTCTCATACATCTGCGCCAGGCCCATCTGCCCTACGGCGGCAGCCGCCTGCAGCTCATGGATTTCGCTTGGGCGGCTGGACCAGCCCAGGCGCTTCATGCCCTCGGCGATGGCGCCGCTGGAGACCATGATGACCTCGCGCGCCACGCCGCCCTCACCGCGCACCAGCGCCGCCAGCTGACGGCTCCACTCGCCAATGGCGACCTCGTCCAGGCCGCGCCCCTCATTGGTGACAAGGCTGGAGCCCACTTTGACCACGATGCGACGCGCGTCGCGCAAGACACTGGAAACCATGTTTAGATTGAAATATTGCTCAAGCGCGCATCTATCAAGCGCAAACAGCTATATATTTTATAGTGAATAGATGATCAATCCTGGCCATGCTCGCCGGCAAAACGTGGATCGACCTCGGCGGGGGCATTTTGCGCCAGTTGCTCGGCATGCACATGCTGGAAGATCGCCTTCACCAGCGGGTCGCAACCCTCGCGTGTCAGGGCAGAAATCTCGTACACCGGCCCCTTCCACTTGAAGCGCTTGACGAAGTCCTTGACCCGCACGGCACGTTCCTCGGCCGGCACCATGTCCAGCTTGTTGAGCACCAGCCAGCGCGGCTTGCCATGCAGCCCTTCGTCGTATTTCTTGAGCTCGGCGACGATGGCCTTGGCCTGGGCCACGGGATCGACGGCATCATCGAAAGGCGCCATGTCCACCACATGCAGCAGCAAGCGCGTGCGCTGCAGGTGGCGCAGAAACTGGTGGCCCAGCCCAGCGCCCTCGGATGCACCCTCGATCAGGCCAGGGATATCGGCAACCACGAAACTCTGCTCCGGCCCCACGCGCACCACGCCAAGATTCGGGTAGAGCGTCGTGAACGGGTAGTCGGCAATTTTTGGCCTGGCATTGGAGACCGCGGCGATGAAGGTGGACTTGCCGGCATTGGGCATGCCCAGCAATCCGACATCGGCCAGCACTTTCAGCTCCAGCTTCAAGTTTTTGCGCTCGCCGGGCCAGCCCGGTGTCTTCTGGCGCGGCGCCCGGTTGATGGCGCTCTTGAAACGCAGGTTGCCAAAGCCACCATCGCCGCCCTTGGCAATGGTGATCACCTCGCCCGGCGTGAGCAGCTCGTACAGCTGCTCACCCGTGTTGGCATCGCTGATGATGGTGCCCACCGGCATCTTCAGCGTAATGTCGCTACCCGCCGCACCGAACATGTCCGATCCCTTGCCATGCTCGCCGCGCTTGGCGTCATGGCGGCGCGAGAAGCGAAAGTCCACCAGGGTATTGAGATTCGGGTCGGCAACGGCAAACACATGGCCACCGCGCCCGCCATCGCCGCCATCGGGCCCACCGAACTCCTTGTACTTTTCGTGTCGGAATGACACGCAGCCATTGCCACCATCACCAGCGGCAATGTCAATAAAGGCTTCGTCGACGAACTTCATGGGTATCCAGTTTACAAAACCGCACCCGCGCTGCCCTTTGGGCCATGGGTGCCATCGGCGGACGCCATATGGCCAGGCGGTTCCGCGTTGAAAACAACAAAGCCCCGACGAATCGGGGCTTTGTCATGACGTCAGCAACTGACAGGCCAGGCCTTAGGCCGGCGTCACGCTGACCGTGTGCTTGGACAGGGCACCCTTGGTGCCAAAGGACACATGACCGTCCACCAGGGCAAACAGCGTGTGATCCTTGCCCACGCCGACGTTCACGCCGGGGTGGATGCGCGTGCCACGCTGACGCACGATGATGGAGCCCGCGCTGATCAGCTCACCACCGTAAGCCTTCACGCCGAGCATCTTGGGCTTGGAGTCGCGCCCGTTTCGCGTAGAGCCGCCGCCTTTTTTCTGTGCCATGACTCTTGTCCTTCCTTAGGCAGTGATTGCACCGATTTGCAGCTCGGTGAACTGCTGGCGATGGCCTTGGCGCTTCTGATAGTGCTTGCGACGGCGCATCTTGAAAATGCGCACCTTGTCGTGCTTGCCATGGGCCACGATCGTGGCCTTCACCGCCGCGCCGGACACCAGGGGCGTGCCCACCTTCAGTTCTGCGCCGTTGCCGACTGCCAGAACCTGGTCGATCACGATCTCCTGGCCAACGTCCGCAGCAATCTGTTCTACTTTAATTTTTTCGCCGACAGCAACGCGATATTGCTTGCCACCGGTTTTTATGACCGCGTACATGTAAACCTCATCTGAGTTGGAGTTCTGTGAAACGGATTTCCACAGAACCGGTAATTGTACTGCGCGTTTGTACATTCCGCAAATTCTGGCTCCCGCCTCCCGTGCAAGCCGCGTGGCGCCGCGAATGCTTCGGGCGGCTTCCTATAATTGTCGCTTTTGTTTACCACCAGCATCCACCTTGGCCGCCAACTCCCCCAGCACCGCCGCCACCCTCGCCCTGATTGCCAACGACATGCGAGAGGTGGACGAGGTCATCGCATCGCGCCTTCAATCATCCGTCCCACTGGTGGGAGACGTTGCCCGCTACATCATCTCGGCCGGCGGCAAGCGCCTACGCCCCGCCCTGCTGCTGCTGGTGAGCGGCGCCCTGGGCTACCAGGGGGCGCAGCGCTTCAACCTGGCGGCTGTGGTCGAATTCATCCATACCGCCACATTGCTGCATGACGATGTGGTGGACGAATCCACCCTGCGCCGCGGCCGCGCCACGGCCAATGAAAGCTTTGGCAACCCGGCCAGCGTGCTGGTAGGCGATTTTCTGTATTCGCGCGCCTTCCAGATGATGGTGGACACCGGCAGCCTGCGCGTGATGCAGGTTCTGGCGGATGCAACCAACGTCATTGCCGAGGGTGAAGTCCAGCAGCTCATGAACACCCATGATGCATCGTTGGACGAAGCAGGCTACCTCAACGTCATACGTTCCAAGACCGCCAAACTCTTTGAAGCCAGCGCGCGATTGGCGGCCATTCTTGCCGGCAGCACGGCGGAAATCGAACAGGCCTGCGCCGACTACGGCCAGGCCCTGGGCACGGCCTTCCAGGTCATCGACGACGTCCTTGACTACGACGGCGACGCTCAGGAAATGGGCAAAAACCTGGGCGACGACCTGCGCGAAGGCAAGGTGACCCTGCCCGTCATCATCGCCATGCAACGCGGCACCGCCGAGCAGCATGAACTGCTGCGCAACGTGATCGAGACCGGCTCCACCGACGAACTGCAACGCGTGGCCGCCATCATTCGCGATACAGGCGCCCTCTCAGCCACGCGCGACGCAGCCGCCGCCCAAGCCAGATTGGCCATGGACGCCGCAGCGAAACTGCCAACCAATTCGTACACAGAAGGTTTGCTACAATTAGCGGCTCAGCTGCTTGAACGCCGCACCTAGGCGGTCACGGCACATCGGGGTGTAGCTTAGCCTGGTAGAGCGCTACGTTCGGGACGTAGAGGCCGGAGGTTCGAATCCTCTCACCCCGACCAGTTCATTGGTCAATCTTTTACAAAGCCCCATCAACACGGGGCTTTGTCGTTTCTGCCACCTACGTAGACTTGTTGCACAGTCACTGGGCCACATACCACCCACAACACCGGACGTCGTTCTGCTGTTCACGCAACGCTACCCCTGGTAATTCTGTACATAGTTCAGGGTATCGGCGATGATAGGTGCGTTTCGTTTTCTCCCATAAGAATCCGCTGGTTACATGGCTACCGTCGATAGTCCTCAGAAAGCCGCTCAACCCGTTGCCTTGCCAGGCTTGGCACGGGCGTTGATGTCTGTAGACAAGCTGAATCAGAAAACCGCGGAAGAGATTTACAAGAAGTCTGTTTCCGGGCGCTCCAGCTTCATCGCCGAGTTGATCGGTGCCAATGTCATCACATCCACTGACCTGGCCCATACCCTGTCGTCCATCTTTGGCGCGCCGCTGCTCGATGTCCAGGCTCTGGATCGCGAGCGCCTGCCGCATGATTTGCTGGATCTGAAGCTGTGCCAGGCTTACCGCGTGGTCGTCCTGAGCAAGCGCAACAACCGTCTGATCGTGGCGACGGCAGATCCGACGAACCAGGAAGCAGCGGAGAAAATCAAATTCACCACCCAAATGGGTGTTGACTGGATCATTGCTGAATACGACAAGCTGATTCAGCTCGTGGATGCGGCAGCCAAGAGCAGCAACGAAGCTTTGGACAGCATCGTCAGCAGCGGCGACTTTGAATTCGGCGATATCTCCGTAGAGGAAGCCACGGAAGACAACAACGAGGCCGCACCCAACGAGGTCGAAGACGCTCCGGTGGTGCGCTTTCTGCACAAGATGTTGCTTGATGCGTTCAACATGCGCGCATCCGATCTGCATTTCGAGCCCTACGAACACAGCTACCGCGTGCGCTTTCGCATCGACGGCGAGCTCAGGGAAATCGCATCACCCCCGATTGCCATCAAGGAGAAGCTGGCATCGCGCATCAAGGTGATATCACGCCTCGACATTTCAGAAAAGCGCGTGCCCCAGGATGGGCGCATGAAGCTCAAGGTCGGTCCGGATCGGGTCATCGATTTTCGCGTGAGCACGCTGCCCACCCTGTTTGGCGAAAAAATCGTGATCCGTATCCTGGATCCGAGCAGTGCCAAGCTGGGCATCGACGCGCTCGGCTATGAGCCCGAGGAGAAAGAGCGCCTGCTGCAGGCCATCAACCGGCCTTACGGAATGATTCTGGTGACCGGCCCCACGGGTTCGGGCAAGACCGTCTCGCTCTACACCTGCCTGAATCTGCTCAACAAGCCGGGGGTGAACATCGCCACGGCCGAAGACCCGTCGGAAATCAACCTGCCGGGCGTGAACCAGGTCAACGTCAATGAAAAGGCCGGCCTGACATTCGCCGTCGCCCTGAAGTCGTTTCTGCGCCAGGATCCAGACATCATCATGGTGGGTGAAATCCGCGACCTGGAGACGGCGGACATTTCCATCAAGGCCGCGCAGACAGGCCACCTGGTGCTGTCCACGCTGCACACCAACGATGCGCCAACCACGCTCACGCGGATGCGCAACATGGGGATTGCACCCTTCAATATCGCATCCAGCGTGATTCTGATCACGGCGCAGCGCCTGGCGCGCAGGCTGTGCCCACAGTGCAAGGAACCAGCCGACATACCGCACGAAACGCTGGTAGAGGCCGGTTATCGCGACGAAGAGATCGATGGTTCCTGGGTCACCTATCGGCCCGTGGGCTGCTCGGCCTGCAACAACGGCTACAAGGGCCGTGTCGGCATCTACCAGGTGATGCCAATCTCGGAAGAGATTCAGCGCATCATCCTGCGCGACGGCAGCGCGCTGGACATTGCCGAGCAGGCACGCCGCGAAGGCGTGCGCAGCCTGCGCGAAGCGGGCTTGCACAAGGCCAGGATAGGCCTGACCTCGCTGGAAGAGGTTCTGGCCGTGACCAACGAATAAACATACCGGGGGGAATGCACCATGGCGACCGCTGCATCGCGAGGCATCAAGGACTTCGTCTTTGAGTGGGAAGGCAAGGACCGTACCGGCAAGATCGTGCGCGGCGAGGTTCGCGCCGCGGGCGAAAACCAGGTGCAGGCAACCCTGCGCCGCCAGGGCGTCCTGCCCACCAAGATCAAGAAGCGCCGGATGAGCTCGGGCAAGAAGATCAAGCCCAAGGACATCGCCCTGTTCACGCGCCAGATGGCCACCATGATGAAGGCCGGCGTACCCCTGCTGCAAGCGTTTGACATCGTGGGCCGCGGCAACACCAACCCCAGCGTGACCAAGCTGCTCAACGACATCCGTGCGGACGTGGAAACCGGGACCTCGCTGAACTCCGCGTTTCGTAAATACCCCATGTATTTCGACAGCCTGTACTGCAACCTGGTAGAGGCGGGTGAGGCGGCCGGTATCCTGGAGGCGCTGCTCGACCGCCTGGCGCTCTACATGGAAAAGACCGAGGCCATCAAGTCCAAGATCCGCTCGGCGCTGATGTATCCGATCTCGGTGATCGTGGTCGCCTTCGTGGTGGTGACCATCATCATGATCTTCGTGATTCCGGCGTTCAAGGAGGTCTTTACGTCGTTTGGCGCGGATCTCCCCGCGCCCACGCTGTTCGTGATGGCCGTCAGCGAGTTTTTTGTCGCCTATTGGTGGCTGATCTTTGGCGTGATTGGCGGCGGCTTCTACTTCTTCATGCAGGCCTGGAAGCGCAGCGAGAAAATGCAACAGGTGATGGATCGCTTCTTGCTGAAGATGCCCATCTTTGGTGCACTGATCGACAAATCCTGCGTGGCGCGCTGGACGCGCACCCTGTCCACCATGTTCGCCGCCGGCGTGCCGCTGGTGGAGGCGCTGGATTCTGTGGGTGGCGCCTCGGGCAACTCGGTATACGCCATGGCCACCGACAGGATCCAGCAGGAGGTCTCCACCGGCACCAGCCTCACCGCCGCCATGGGCAATGCCAATGTCTTCCCCTCCATGGTGCTGCAGATGTGCGCCATTGGCGAAGAATCCGGCTCCATCGACCATATGCTGAGCAAGGCGGCCGACTTCTACGAGGCCGAGGTCGATGAAATGGTGGCAGGCCTGTCCAGCCTGATGGAGCCCATTATCATCGTCTTCCTGGGCACCATCATCGGTGGCATCGTGGTCTCCATGTACCTGCCCATCTTCAAGCTGGGGCAAGTGGTCTGATGACGGGCTCGGTGCTTGCGGACGCCGCGCTGTTCGGCGTCCTGGGGCTGTTGATCGGCAGCTTTCTGAACGTGGTGATCCACCGGCTGCCGCGCATGATGGAGCGGCAATGGGCCGCCGAATGCGCGCAATACGCCCAGGACACAGGCCTGGCGGCCGGCGGGCAGGCCGCAGCGCCAGCCGAGCCCTTCAACCTGATGCAGCCACGCTCGCGCTGCCCATCCTGCGGGCATGAGGTGCGCTGGTACGAGAACATTCCGGTGCTCAGCTACATCGGGCTGCGCGGACGCTGCTCTGGTTGCGGCACGCGCATCAGCGCACGTTACCCGCTGGTGGAACTGGCCACAGCAGGCTTGTTCTGCGCCTGCGCCATGCGCTGGGGCTGGTCTTTCACGACCCTGGCCTGGTGCGGGTTTTCCGCCGCTCTGGTGGCGCTGACGCTGATCGACTGGGACACCACGCTGCTGCCCGACGACATCACCCTGCCCCTGCTGTGGGCCGGCCTGCTGGNCGCCGTGGCGGGCTGGACGGCGGTGCCACTCGCTGACGCGGTCGTGGGCGCAGCGGCCGGCTATCTGTCCCTGTGGCTCGTCTACTGGGGCTTCAAGCTCGCGACGGGCAAGGAGGGCATGGGCTATGGCGACTTCAAGCTGTTTGCCGCGCTGGGTGCCTGGTTTGGCTGGCAGGCCCTGGTGCCCATCATCCTCATGGCGTCGGTGATAGGCGCCATTGTCGGCATAGCCATGAAGCTCGCCAGCAACCTGCGCGAGGGCAAATATGTGCCGTTCGGTCCCTTTCTTGCGGGCGGCGGCCTGGCTGCCATGCTCTGGGGGCCGGGGCGCATCATGCAGACCATCTTTTCCACCCTGGGGCTGTAGATGACGACCACGCCCGCCCGCCCCATCTGCCCACGGCCACTACGGCTGGGGGTGACCGGCGGCATAGGCAGTGGCAAGAGCACCTTTGCCGCCATGCTGCGGGACTGCGGGGCGGCGCTGATCGATGCCGATGCCATCGCCCGCGCCGTGACGGAGGCCGGCGGGCCGGCCATTGCGGACATACGGGACACATTCGGCGCCGACTACATCGACGCCCAGGGTGCTCTAGACAGAGTACGCATGCGCGCCCTGGTGTTTGCCGATGCGGGTGCCAAGGAGCGGCTGGAGGCCATCGTCCATCCCCTGGTGGGCAATGCCATCGCCCAGGCCGCCGCGGTGGCCGCGCAAGCCGGTCAACGGCTCATCGTGTTCGACATCCCGCTGCTCACCGAGTCGCCGCGCTGGGCGCGCCAGCTCGATGCCGTGCTGGTGGTGGACTGCCGCGAGGAGAGCCAGGTAGCCCGGGTGCAGGCCCGCAACGGGCTCACCGAGGATGCCATCCGCGCCATCATGGCCACGCAGAGCAGCCGCGCCGTGCGGCGCGCGGCCGCCGATTTCGTGGTCTACAACGATGCCCTGACACTGTCAGATTTGCAAACAAAGGCGCGCCAGGTCGCGGCCGGCTTCGGGCTATGATGCAGGCGCACCCAGGAAGCCCGCAGCGTGATCCTTTACGAATACCCTTTCAACGAACGCCTGAGAACCTACCTGCGCCTTGAGCAGCTGTTTCGCCGCCTTGGCGAACTCATTGCGCGCACGCACCCGCTGGATCACCACTATGCCCTGGTGACCATCTTCGAGGTCATGGACGTGGCGGCACGTGCCGACCTGAAGGCCGATGTGCTCAAGGACCTGGAAAAACACAAACACCAGTTCGACGGCTATCGCGGCAACCCCTCGATCTCCGAGGC
>Ga0056910_1000920_pt1 | contig 18722 bp, 17 predicted proteins | sample EBPBio232012_DNA_FD_55021 | JGI IMG/M metagenome (GOLD analysis project Ga0056910, IMG submission 55021) | Wastewater treatment Type I Accumulibacter community from EBPR Bioreactor in Madison, WI, USA - Reactor 1_1/23/2012_ DNA | ecosystem: Engineered > Bioreactor > EBPR > Anaerobic-Aerobic >... | reverse complement strand
TCGTGCGCGCCTTCGGCGCCCGTGCGCCGGGCATAGACGTGAACCTGCGCGAGCTGTCGTCGGCCGAGCAGCTGGACGCCCTGCTGCACCGCCAGCTGCACGCCGGCTTCATCAACGCCGCCGCCGTGCCCCCGCGCCTGGCCTGCCGGCCGCTCATCCCCGACCATTTCGTCTGCTGCCTGCCCGAGGCGCACCCACTGGCGCGTGAATCAGCCGTGGCCCTGCCGGCGCTGGCGCAGGAGGGCTTCGTGATGTTCGCGCGCGATGTGGCGCCGGCCAACCACGACAACGTGATCGCGCTGTTCGAGCGCGCCGGCATTCACCCACGCACGCGCCATGCGGCGCGGCAATGGCTTACGGTGGTGGCGCTGGTGGCGCTGGGCATGGGCGTGGCCCTGGTGCCGGCGTCGCTGGCCCAGGCCGGCGTGCAGGGCGTGCGCTTTCTGCCCATCGCCGGCCTGCACCATCCGGCGGTGGGCGTGCTGGCCTGGCATGAGGAGGCCGACCATCCCGCGCTGCGGGTGTTTCTCGATTGCGCCGCGCCCTTCCTACAATCGGGCGCATGACCCTGCCCCACTACACCCGCGGCAAAGAGCTGCCCGCCATCCTCGAACAACGCATCGCCATCCTGGACGGCGCCATGGGCACCATGATCCAGCGCTTCAAGCTGACCGAGGCGCAGTACCGCGGCGCGCGCTTTGCCAACTTTGCGCGCGACGTGAAGGGCAACAACGAGCTGCTGTCGCTCACCCGCCCGGATGTGATCCGCGACATCCACGAAGGGTATCTCGCCGCCGGCGCCGACCTGATCGAAACCAACACCTTTGGCGCAACATCCATCGCCCAGGACGACTACGGCATGGGCGATCTGGCCTATGAGATGAACCTGGAGAGCGCCCGCCTGGCGCGCGCCGCCTGTGACAAATTCAGCACGCCCGATAAACCACGCTTTGTCTGCGGCGCCCTGGGCCCCACGCCCAAGACGGCCAGCATCAGCCCCGACGTGAACGACCCCGGCGCGCGCAACATCAGCTTCGAGCAGCTGCGCGCGGCCTACCTGGAGCAGACGCTGGCGCTGATTGAGGGTGGCGCCGACGTGATCCTGGTCGAGACCATCTTCGACACCCTGAACGCCAAGGCGGCGCTGTTTGCCGTGGACGAGGCCTTCGAGCAGACGGGTGAATGCCTGCCCATCATGATCAGCGGCACCGTCACCGACGCCTCGGGCCGCATCCTGTCGGGCCAGACGGTGACGGCCTTCTGGCACAGCGTGCGCCACGCCAATCCGCTGTCCATCGGCCTGAACTGCGCCCTGGGCGCGGCGCTGATGCGCCCCTATATCCAGGAGCTGGCCAAGGCCGCCCCCGATACCTTCATCAGCTGCTATCCCAACGCCGGCCTGCCCAACCCGATGAGCGACACCGGCTTTGACGAGACGCCCGACGTCACCAGCCGCCTGGTGCACGAGTTTGCCGCCGAGGGCCTGGTGAACATCCTGGGCGGCTGCTGCGGCACCACGCCCGACCATATCGCCGCCATCGCCCGCGCCGTGGCGCCGGTGGGCACGCGCCGGCTGTTCACCGCCGAGCCGGCCTGACGGCCCAAAGCGGCCCCTCGCCCATGCGCCTGGCCTGCCCTCTTGCCGCCGCGTTGTGTGCTGCGGTTCTTCTCTGGGGCTGTGCCAGCGCGCCGGCGCCCGCGCCGCTGCCAGACGCACCCGACCTGCTGCTGCGCGCGCTATGAGACGGATTTGCACGCCTGCCGCGCCGGCGTGGGCAGTGCTGGCGTGCTGCGCGAGACGCTGGATGTCGCCCTGCAAGGGGCGCTGGTGGCCGCCATGCTCGCCTGGGGTGCGGGCGGCGGCGCCGACAGCGTGCGTGGCTGGCCCTGGGGCGGTGCGGCACTGGTCGGTGGATCGCAGGGGCTGCAGGCGCTGGAGCGACGCCGGCAGGCGGTGGTGCGCTGCATGCAGGCGCGTGGCCATGGCGGCCCGCCCTACGCCGCGGTGGTGGCGCCGGCGGTGGCGCGCCCCCATCCATCGGTGCCAGTAGTGCCCGCCGCCCCCACCACCGGGGCCGACGGCTATAGCGCAGAACGCCTGGCGCTCGGCCAGGCCTGCCATAGCCAGCCGCGCGCGCAACTGGTGGCCAAAGGGCCGGGCTTCGAGACCTATCACGCGGACTGCAGCAACGGTGACGCGCTGTCGATCCGCTGCGAATTCGGTAACTGCCGGGTGCTACGCTAACGGCTGGCGGCAAGGGCTGGGGCTGTTCAGACTGGCCTCAGCTTGCGCCATGACGATACGGGCGCGGTAACGCACGCGGGCACCCGCTGCATGCCGCCACCAGGGGGCTGTGATGCGGTCCATGCTTTTTCGGGACATCTTTGCCGGTTTCGTGCGCACCCGGCGCATCCTGCGCCACTACCGGCGCCTGGCGCTGCTGGAGACGCTGACGCGCACCGGCGTCAGCCGCGAGCCGCCCGAGTCGCTGACCCAGGCCCTGAACGCCGCGGCGCACAGCGACGGCGCGGAGCTGCTCACTCAGTTGGGCAGCAGCGCCGCCGGCCTGACCAAGACCCAGGCCGACGCCGTGCGCGAGCGCGTCGGCCCCAACGAGGTGGAGCATGAAAAGCCCCTGCCCTGGTGGCTGCACCTGTGGCACAGCTTTCGCAACCCGTTCAACCTGCTGCTGACGCTGCTGGCCGGCATCTCCTTCCTGACGCACGACACCAAGGGCGCCCTGCTTATCAGCACCATGGTGGTGCTGTCCACGCTGCTGCGCTTTTGGCAGGAGCGCAAGTCCAACCAGGCGGCCGACGCGCTCAAGGCCATGGTCAGCAACACGGCCACGGTGCTGCGCCCGGCGCAAGCGGCGGGCGCCGAGGCGCGGCGCATGGAGGTCGCCATAAAGCTGCTAGTGCCCGGCGACCTGGTCTGGCTGTCGGCCGGGGACATGATTCCCGCCGACTGCCGCGTGCTCACGGCCAAGGACTTGTTCGTCTCGCAGGCGGCCATGACCGGCGAGTCCATGCCGGTGGAAAAGTCGGCCGGCCTGGGCCCGGCCCCGGCCGGCAATGCGCTGGATCTGGACAACCTGGTCTTCATGGGCACCAACGTGGTCTCGGGCTCGGCCGCGGCGGTGGTGCTCTATACCGGCAACAACAGCTATTTCGGCGCGCTGGCCAGCCGCGTCATCGCCACCGACCGCGCGCCCACGGCCTTCTATGCCGGCGTGAACAAGGTCAGCTGGCTGCTGATCCGCTTCATGTTCGTGATGGCGCCACTGGTGTTCTTCATCAACGGCTTCACCAAGGGCGACTGGGTGGAGGCGCTGCTGTTCGCCCTGGCCGTGGCCGTGGGCCTGACGCCCGAGATGCTGCCCATGATCGTCACCTCGACGCTGGCCAAGGGGGCGGTGTTCCTGTCGCGCAAGAAGGTCATCGTGAAACGGCTGGACGCGATACAGAACTTCGGCGCCATGGACGTGCTATGTACCGACAAGACCGGCACGCTGACGCAGGACAAAATCTTTTTGGCGCGCCATGTCGATGTCTGGGGCGAGGAGTCGGGCGAGGTGCTGGAGCTGGCCTACCTGAACAGCTACTACCAGACCGGCCTGAAGAACCTGCTGGACGTGGCCGTGCTCGAGCATGCCGAGGTGTCGCGCGAGATCGAGCCGGCGAAGAATTTCCACAAGGTCGATGAGATCCCGTTCGACTTCACGCGCCGGCGCATGTCGGTGGTGGTGGCCGAGCACGATGCCAGCCATCTGCTCATCACCAAGGGGGCGGTCGAGGAGATGCTGACCGTATGCACCGCGGTGCGCAACGGCGAGACCCAGGAGCCGCTCACCCCAGAGCTGCTCACGCGCATCCGCGCCGTGACGGCCGACCTGAACAAGGAAGGCCTGCGCGTGGTGGCCGTGGCCGCCAAGCAGGGCCCGCCCACCCAGCAGGTCTACGGCCTGGCCGACGAATGCGGCCTGACCCTGATCGGCTACGTGGCCTTCCTCGACCCACCCAAGGACTCCACGGCCGCGGCCCTGAAGGCCCTGGCCGAGCACCAGGTGGCGGTGAAGGTGCTGACCGGCGACAACGAGCTGGTGGCCGCCAAGATCTGTCGCGAGGTGGGCCTGGCGCAGCAGGGCGTGCTGCTGGGGCGCGACATCGAGGCCATGAGCGACCAGCAGCTTGGCGAGGCCGTGGAGAACCACAACCTGTTCGCCAAGCTCACGCCGCTGCACAAGGAGCGCATCGTGCACCGGCTCAAGGCCAATGGCCATGTGGTGGGCTTCATGGGCGACGGCATCAACGACGCACCGGCGCTGCGCGCGGCCGACATCGGCATCTCGGTGGACAGCGCGGTGGACATCGCCAAGGAGGCGGCCGACATCATCTTGCTGGAGAAAAGCCTGATGGTGCTCGAACAAGGCGTGCAGGAGGGGCGGCGCACCTTCGCCAACATGCTCAAATACATCAAGATCACCGCCAGCTCCAACTTCGGCAACGTGTTCTCGGTGCTGATCGCGGCCGCGCTGCTGCCCTTTTTGCCGATGCTGCCCATGCACCTGCTGGTGCTCAACCTGCTGTACGACATCTCGCAGATCGCCATACCGTTCGACAACGTGGACGAAGAAATGCTGCGCCAGCCGCTGCGCTGGCAGCCCGGCGACATCGGCCGTTTCATGGTTTTCTTCGGGCCGCTGAGCTCGGTCTTCGACATGCTCACGTTCGCCATGATGTGGTGGGTGTTCGGCGCGCAGACGCCGGCGCAGCAGACGCTGTTCCAGTCGGNCTGGTTCGTCGTCAGCCTGCTCACGCAGGCACTCATCGTGCACCTGATCCGCAGCCCCAAGCTGCCCTTNATCGAGAGCCGCGCCTCGCTGCCGCTGATGGCGATGACGCTCGCCATCGTCACCGTGGGGCTGTTCCTGCCCATGGGGCCGCTGGCACATTACTTCAAGCTGCAGGCCCTGCCGCCGCTGTACTTCGCGCTGCTGCCCCTCATCGTGCTGGGTTATATGGCGCTGACCCAGGCCATGAAGGGTTTTTACCGACGCCGCTGGGGTTGGCAGTAAGCTGCACTTCTCACCCCCTCGCACGGAGGACAAGCCCATGGATTGGACCACCCACCAGGTCTTCAACCAGTTCCCCGAACTGGGCGACTACGACCCGCTGGCCAGCGACCCGGCGCTGTGCGAGGCGCTGGCGCGCGCCGATGCCGGTTGGGCCAGGCCAGCGCTGGACAGCTATGCGCGGCGGCTGGGCCGGGCCGACACCTACACCCTGGCGCAACAGGCCAACCGCCATGCGCCCGAGCTGCACCGCTTTGACACGCGCGGTCGGCGCATCGACGCCATCGAGTTCCACCCGGCCTGGCACCAGCTGATGGCGCTGTACCGCGGCCAGGGCCTGGTGTCGCTCCCTTTTCGAGAGCAGCAGCCGGGCCGCTGGACTGCCTGGGCCGCCGGTTTTTACCTGCACGGCCAGGTGGAGCAAGGCACGCTGTGCCCGGCCACCATGACCCAGGCGGCGATTCCGCTGCTGCAGCGCGAGGACGCGCTGTGGGCGCAGCTCAAGGACAAGCTGTACAGCGACACCTACGACGCGCGCGATATGCCGGCTGCGGACAAGGCCGGCATCTGGCTGGGCATGGGCATGACGGAGAAGCAGGGCGGCTCGGACGTGCGCGCCAACACCACCGTGGCCACGGCCATGGGCGCCGGGGGGCGCGGCGGCGAATACCTGCTGCGCGGCCACAAATGGTTCTTCTCCGCGCCGCAGTGCGACGCGCACCTGGTGACGGCGCGCGTCGGTGCGGATGGCCCCTTCGCCTGCTTCTACGTGCCGCGCTGGCGCCCCGACGGCAGCCGCAACGCCGTGCGCGTGCAGCGCCTCAAAGACAAGCTGGGCAACCGCAGCAACGCCAGTGCCGAGGTCGAATTTGAGGATGCCTGGGGCATCCTGATCGGAGAGGAGGGCCGGGGCATTCCAACCATCATCGAGATGGCCGGCTATACGCGCCTGAACTGCGTGGTGGGCAGCGCCGCCATCCTGCGCCAGGCCACGGTGCAGGCCATTGCCTACGCGCGCCGGCGCCAGGCCTTCGGCAAGGCGCTGGCGGATCAGCCGCTGATGCGCGCCGTGCTGACCGACCTGGCGCTGGAGAGCGAGGCCGCGCTGCAGCTGGCCATGCGTCTGGCCCAGGCCTGCGAGGATGCAACCAGCTCGCCGGGCGAACGCGCCTGGCGCCGCATCATGACGCCGGCCGCCAAGTTCTGGGTCTGCAAGCGCGCCGTGGAGCTGACCGGCGAAGCCATGGAGGTGCTGGGCGGCAACGGCTATGTCGAGGACGGCGTGCTGGCCCGGCTGTACCGCGAGGCGCCGGTGAACTCCATCTGGGAGGGCTCGGGCAACGTCATGTGCCTGGATGTGCTGCGCGCCCTGCAACGCGATGGCGACGCCGCCCAGGCCCTGCTGGCCGAGCTGCAGTCGGCAGCCGCGGGCGAACCACGACTGGCCGTGGCCCTGCGCGAGCTGCTGGCCCTGCTGGCCCTGCCGCCCGAGCAGCAGCAAGCCCTGGGCCGGCTGCTGGCCCAGCGCCTGGTGCTGCTGGCCCAGGCCTGCCTGCTGCGCCGGCATGCGCCCAGCGCCATGGCCGACGCCTTCATCGCCACGCGCCTAGCGGATGGCGGCGCGGGCCGCGTGGCCGGTGCCATGGACATGCGCGGCCTGGACGTCGCCGCCATCCTGGCGCGGGCCTTTCCCGCCTGACAAGAACACTTACAGCAAAAACAGGCTTTAGCGCAATCGTATAAAGCGCCAATAGCTCACTTATTGATAGTACTCACCATGCTCACCCTCCAAGAAATACAGGATGCCGCCGCCCGCCTGAGCGGCCAGGTGCTGGACACGCCCTGCGTCGAGTCGCGCACGCTGTCGCAGATCGTCGGCGCGCAGGTGTTCCTCAAGTTCGAGAACCTGCAGTTCACGGCCTCGTTCAAGGAGCGCGGCGCCTGCAACAAGCTGGCCCAGCTCACAGCCGAGGAGCGCGCCCATGGCGTGGTGGCCATGAGCGCCGGCAACCACGCCCAGGGCGTGGCCTACCACGCGCAGCGCCTGGGCCTGCGCGCGGTGATCGTCATGCCGCGCTTCACGCCCGGCGTGAAGGTGGAGCGCACGCGCGGCTTTGGCGCCGAGGTGGTGCTGCACGGCGACACGCTGGAGGAGGCGCGCCAGCATGCCTACCAGCTGGCCGAGCAGCAGCAGCTGTGCTTCGTCCACCCCTACGACGACGAGGCCATCGCCGCCGGCCAGGGCACGATCGTGCTGGAGATGCTGGCCGAACAGCCCGATCTGGACGCGCTGGTCATCGCCGTCGGCGGCGGTGGTCTGCTGGCGGGCATTGCCACGGCGGCGCGGGCGCTGAAACCCGGCCTGGACATCGTCGGCGTGCAGGCGGCGCGCTTTCCGTCCATGGTGAATGCCATCCAGGGCACGCAGCACCCGCAGGGCCAGTCCACGATCGCCGAGGGCATTGCCGTGGGCCAGCCCGGGGAGATGACGCGCGAGGTCATCTCCCGCCTGGTGGACGATCTGCTGCTGGTGCAGGAGGGCGACATCGAGCAGGCCGTGCTGATGCTGCTGGAGATCGAGAAAACCCTGGTCGAGGGCGCGGGCGCCGCCGGCCTGGCCGCCCTGCTGCGCTACCCCGAGCGCTTTCGCGGCAAGAAGGTGGGGCTGGTGCTCTCGGGCGGCAACATAGACCCGCTGCTGCTGGCGGCCATCATCGAGCGCGGCATGGTGCGCAGCGGGCGCCTGGCGCGCATCCTGGTCAGCGCGCGCGACATTCCCGGCGTGCTGGCGCGCATCACCGCCACCGTGGCCGAGGCCGGCGCCAACATCGAGGAGGTGCACCACCAGCGCGCCTTCACCATGCTGGCGGCGCAGAACGTGGAGATCGAGCTGGTGCTGCAGACGCGCGGCAAGGCCCATGTGCAGCAGGTGCTGGATCAGCTGCGCGCCGCCCATATGGAAGCCGAGCTGCGCTGAGAGCGCTGATACGGGTTAGGCCTCAGAACCGCAAACCGGCGCGCGACTACACTGACCAGAACCACGCCACCAGACACAGGAGACCAGGCATATGACCCACCGCCCCATCGCCCCGAATGCCGCCGACGTGGAGGTGGCCACCGCCACCGACCCCATCGAGACCGTAGTGGACGTGATTCCCTTCGTGATCCCGGCCGCGGGCGCTTTGGTGATCTTCCTGCTGGCCTTCATTGCCGTGTCCATGGGCTGACCGGCTGCGCCCCCACTGACAAGGCCCCGCAATGCGGGGCCTTGTTGTTTCTCCGACATTCTGTGCATATTGTCATGCGCAGTTTGCATAGTTTTACCCCCTGGCCCACAGACAAATTCCGGGGTGCTTCATAGAATCAAGGGTTCCGGTCTGACTGCGCCATGCCCGCCCAGCCTTGGTGCCTGTCGCAGCCGCCCGGCCTACTTTCAACCCAAGCCGTTTTTTCAAAGGCAGCGCCCATGGTGCGCCAGCCTGTGCCAAGCAAGCCCGGTGCGCTCTCTTTGAAAAAACTGTTTTTCAACTTGTAGAGAAGCCCGCGATGAACGCTCCCACCCTGCAAGGCCTGACCATTCAGGCCCCCGCCTACGTCAAGAACGCCAAGCTGATCGCCTGGGTCGCCGAAATGGCCGCCCTGTGCAAGCCCGCCAGGATCCACTGGTGCGACGGCTCGCAAGAAGAGTACGACCAGCTTTGCCAGCAGCTGGTCGATGCCGGCACCTTCAAGAAGCTCAACCCTGCCAAGCGCCCCGGCAGCTACCTGGCCTGGTCCGACCCGTCCGACGTGGCGCGTGTGGAAGACCGCACCTACATCTGCTCCGAAAAGAAGGAAGACGCCGGCCCGACCAACAACTGGATGGCGCCGAACGAGATGCGCGCCACGCTGGCGCCGCTGTTCGACGGCTGCATGGCCGGCCGCACCATGTACGTGGTGCCCTTCTCCATGGGCCCGCTGGGCAGCCCGATCGCCCATGTGGGCGTGGAGCTGTCCGACAGCGCCTACGTGGCCGTGAACATGAAGATCATGACGCGCATGGGCCGCGCCGTGTACGACGTGATCGGCGCTGATGGCGAATTCGTGCCCTGCATGCACACCGTGGGCGCGCCGCTGGCCGCCGGCCAGAAGGACGAAACCAGCTGGCCCTGCAACGCCAAGACCAAGTACATCGTGCACTACCCCGAGACGCGCGAGATCTGGAGCTACGGCTCGGGCTACGGTGGCAACGCCCTGTTGGGCAAGAAATGCCTGGCGCTGCGCATCGCCTCCACCATGGGGCGTGACCAGGGCTGGCTGGCCGAGCACATGCTGATCCTGGGCGTGAGCAACCCCGAGGGCAAGAAGTACCACGTCGCCGCCGCCTTCCCCAGCGCCTGCGGCAAGACCAACTTCTCCATGCTGGTGCCGCCCCAGGCCTTCGATGGCTGGAAGGTGACCACCATCGGCGACGACATCGCCTGGATCAAGCCCCAGGCCGACGGCAGCCTGCGCGCCATCAACCCCGAGGCCGGCTACTTCGGCGTGGCCCCCGGCACCAACTACCACACGAACCCCAACTGCATGGCCAGCCTGGACAAGGACGTGATCTTCACCAACGTCGCGCTGACCGATGACGGCGACGTGTGGTGGGAGGGCATGGAAAAGGACACCGGCGTCATGCCCGCGCACCTGATCGACTGGCAGGGCAAGGACTGGACGCCCGAGGACGGCAAGGCCGGCCGCAAGGCAGCGCACGCCAACGCCCGCTTCACCGTGGCCGCCACCAACAACCCGGCGCTCGACGAGGCCTGGGACGACCCGGCCGGCGTAAAGATCGACGCCTTCATCTTCGGCGGCCGCCGCTCCACCACCGTGCCGCTGGTGACCGAGGCGCGCAACTGGACCGAAGGCGTGTACATGGCCGCCACCATGGGCAGCGAGACCACCGCCGCCGCCTTTGGCGCCCAGGGCGTGGTGCGCCGCGACCCGTTCGCCATGCTGCCCTTCATGGGCTACAACATGAGCGACTACTTCCAGCACTGGCTGAACCTGGGCGCCAAGATCAGCGCCCAGGGCGCACAGCTGCCGCGCATCTACACCACCAACTGGTTCCGCAAGAACGCCGAGGGCAAGTTCGTCTGGCCCGGCTATGGAGAGAACATGCGCGTGCTCAAGTGGATGATCGATCGCATCGAGGGCCAGGCCCAGGGGCAGGAAACCGCCTTCGGCATTGCCCCTCAGTACGCCGAGATCAACTGGGGTGGACTGGACTTCAGCGCCCAGCAGTTCCAGAACGTGACCAGCATCGACAAGGCCGCCTGGATCGACGAGCTGAAACTGCATGACGAGCATTTCGCCATGCTCGCTCAGGGCCTGCCGCGAGAGCTGTTGAACGCCAAGGCCGATCTGGAGCAGCGCCTGAGCGCCTGAAACTGTGCCTGACCACCAAGGCCCCGCAGCATGTCCGTGCTGCGGGGCCTTGCTGTTTGCGACTGCAAGTACGGGCGCAAAAAAGGGCACCCTGAGGTGCCCCTGGATTGCGGCCTGACCCGGTACGGGCCAGGACAGTCAGCGATAGCGGCGCATGTCCTCGACCGCGATGCCATTCATGGCGCGGCTCAGGTCCGCCAGGATGCGCGCGTCGTGCAGCGCGGCGTTCCAGGTCTTTTCATCTTCCTGGGCGCGTCGGTAGGCCTCGGTCCAGGCCTCGGTACCCGAGAGCACCAGCGACACCAGTTTCCGCACCGGTCCGGCCAGCAGGGCCATGCCGGCGAAGGCGATACCCCACAGCACCAGCCAGGCCGCCAGCAGGTGGCCGTCGCTCCAGCTGTCGATGAGCGTATTCGCGGCCACCATCAACGCTGCCACGGTCGCCGCCAGGGCCAGGGATGTGGCACCACGCGCACCGCTGGAACGGGCGGCGGCCTGGCGCAGATAGCGCGCGGCGCCCCGCATGCGGGCCAGGCCACGGTGTTGGGTATAAAGCTCGATGGATGCAGATGTAGTCATGATGAAAGCAGAATGTCACGGACGGCGAGCTTGCCGGGCGACTGGAGTAATACTAGGGTTAACCCTGAATTCTGTCCAATGCATTGTTGGAATCACCCTTGCCGGTATGCGTAATGACCCATCCTGCGGGTTCGCCATCCACCACACACCATGAAGCTGCAACTGCTGTCCGATCTGCACCTGGAGATTCACCCCCATTTCCGGCCCAGCCCGGCCCCAGGTGCCGACCTGCTGGTGCTGGCCGGCGACATAGGCTCCTACCAGCCAGGCTCCCTGCTGGCGGATGATGACTTCGGTCTGGCGCGCTTTTCGCCGTTGCCGCAGTACGCGGGCTGGCCCACCCCGGTGGTCTTTGTTCCGGGCAACCATGAGTACGACGGCCAGGACTTTGATGCCGCCCACGCGCGCCTGCGCCGCGTCTGCGACCGGCTGGGGTTGATCTGGCTGGAACGCGAAAGCCTGGTGCTGGACGGCGTGCGCCTGGTGGGCACCACGCTGTGGAGCGACTTTGACGCCCTGGCCGACCACCATGGCATCACCGACCTGGGCCAGCGCCTGAAGCGGCGCGAAAAGGCCTTTCGCGCCGCCGACTTCTACCTGGCCAAGACCGGTGGCACCAGGCGCGGCGAGCCCTTTCTGGCGGCGCAGCTGCGCGAGCAGGGCCTGGCCTGCCAGGCCTGGTTGCGCCAGGCACTGAGCCAGCCATTTGACGGCCCGACGGTGGCGATCACTCACTTTGCGCCCAGCCTGCGCAGCGCCGACCCGCGCTACGGCCTGATGCCCGGCACCGCAGGCTTTTGCAATGCCCTGGACGACCTGCTGCCCCATGCCCAACTATGGCTGCACGGCCACCTGCATGCGCCCAGCGACTACCATGCCCACGGTGTGCACCCAGACGGTCGGCCCTGGCATTGCCGCGTGGTTGCCAACCCGCTGGGCTATGCGCGCAAGGGCGAGCAAGACACATTCCTGCCGCACTGCGTGGTCACCGCATGACGCCTGGCCGGGGTGGCAACATGCAGAACCGGCATCAAAGCCCGGTGCGCCAACCAGCCGTGTGACGGATCAAGACCCACTGGGCCAGCCACAGCGCTGCGAAGCCCCAGGTCTCGACCAGCTCTTCAAGCACCACCACCTGGGTGCCAAACCGGTCCTGCAGATGCACGAAACCATGGCCTTCGGCATTCGTCGAGATCACCATCGCCAGGACAAACAGCAGCAGGCTGGCAACAGGCCAGGCCCGCTCCTGGTGCAGGCGCAGCAGCACCCGGCTCCAAAGCCTGTGGCGCAGCATCCAATAGCAGCACAGCAGCAGCAGGGCCGCACACACCCAGGGTACGGCCGGGCGGAACCAAAGCACGCTGGAGCTGATGGTCGGGCCCCACTGGTTGTGGCCAATGGCTGGCAAGAAGGCCGCGCCCCAGGCCAGTTCGCGCCCCATGAAGACCAACCAGAACGGCAGTGCCACCCACCACAGCGGCGCGGCCACCGAGCCGCGCTGGCGATAGGCTGCCATGGCCGCGCCCAGCAGACCTGCCAACAGGATCACGACCTGCACGTTCTCCAGCGGGCCGTTTTCCCAACCCCAGAACTGGGGCAGCCAATGGGTCAGCGGAAAGCTCAGCGCCAGCAAGGTGGCCAAGAGAAGATTGCCTGTCTGCACGGGATTGGCGTAAGCGCGCTTGACCTGCAATGGGCGCGGCTGCGCCTGGAAGGCCTGTTCTGGGGAGGATTTCATATCTGCGTCACAAAAAATACGCCGCTACCGACTCGTCGGATTTTAACAAATGCTTTTTTGTATCCGCTCCCATCTGAACGGCAATGCCACCCCGCTGGCTATCCATACCGAGGCGAACGGAATGAGTTGCGGGTCTATTGCGCGTGCAACGTATCATCGACAGGCCTGATCCAGGCCAAGGCCCGCGGCACCGCTGCGGATGGGTCTTTCAACATGATTACGGAGAACTGCGCATGAACATCCTGCTTGCTATCGACGGCAGCCCCTACACCAAGAAAATGCTGGCCTACCTGGCGGCGCATGACGAGATGCTGGGCACATCGCACAGCTACACCGCCATCACCGTGCAAGCCGCGTTGCCGCCGCGCGCCCGCGCCGCCCTGGGCAAGGAGACGGTGGACAGTTACTACGCCGAGGAAGGCGAAAAGGTGCTGGCGCCGGTGGTGAAGTTCCTGGGCCGCCACGGCGTGCAGCTCAAGACCATCGCCAAGGTGGGCCCTGCCGGCGACACCATTGCCAAGGTGGCCGAGTCAGGCAAGTACGACCTCCTCGTCATGGGCACGCACGGCCATGGCTCGCTGGGCAAGCTGGTGATGGGATCGGTCAGCACCCAGGTCCTGGCTCACTGCACCGTGCCGGTGCTGCTGGTGCGCTGATCAGGGCGCTGCGCACCGCAGGCCACTGAGGCAGGCGTCCATGACCCAGTCCAGGATCTCGGCGTTGCTGTAGCCACGCTCGCGCAGCATGGCGAGCATGGGATCGGCCGAGCGCGCCAGCAAGGCGCACAGCATCACATCGGGCGGCAAGTCCGGCCGCAGTTGCCCGGCCGCCTGTGCCTGCACCACCCAACCGAGGATGCGCGCACTCACTTCCTGCATGGCCACCTGGTACACATCACAGGTACGCAGCGCCTGCGCCAGGGCCGAGTTGCGCTCGGACAACAGCGGCGTCTCCTCACCCAGCTGCAGCTCCAGCAGCCAGCGCAGCAGGGCCTGCAGGCGCTGCAGCGGGGCCAGCTCGGTGGGTAATTCATCCAGAAAGCGCTGCAGGCGCCCCACCCCATGCACCACGGCCGCGGTGCACAGATCGTCCTTTCCGGCGAAGTGCTTGTACAGGCTGGCCTTGGCGATGCCCACTGCCGCCGCCACCTCATCAACCGTCATGGTCTCGAAGCCTTTTTCGCCCAACAGGCGGCTGGCGGCCTCGACGATGGCGTCCTCGCGCGCGCGATGCATCTGCGCCTTGAAGGAAGGACGGGGCTGCGACAGCATGTTCATGCGGCTCATGTTAGCCACAGCCCGATAACCCCAAAAACCCCGGTCGGTGACGGCCCATCGCCGGGGAGGTCTTTCAGTGAGGCGCCTTTCCAGGCTCGGACAGAAAATCCAGCAGCGCTGCCTCGAAGCCCTCGGGGTCCTCGAGTTGCGGCCAATGGCCCACGCCATGCAGTTGCACCAAACGCGCATCGGGCAGCACATGGGCCAGGGCCTGCAAGGCCTCGGGCGGTGTGCAGCGATCCTGCGTGCCGGCGATGAGCAGCGCAGGCTGGTGCAGGCGCATCAGCTCGGGGGCGCTGCGCGCAAAGCTGGCCACCGCCTGCAGCGCGCGGCGGTAGGTTGCGCCATGCACGCGGCCCAGGGTGTGGCGCGCCAACAGCAGGCCCTCGGGCAGCGCCGCAGGGCCTGCGTCAGCCGCCACCAGGCGAGCCGCCATCTCGGTCATCGGCAGGCCCTCGTCCAGTGCCGCCAGGCGCGGCGCGGCCCAAGCAGCAATGGCGGCGGCATCCAGCGGCGGCCCGCCAGCGCACAGTACCAGTCGGCGCACGCGCAGGGGCGCGCGCAGGGCCAGCTCCAACGCCAACATGGCGCCAAGGCCATGGCCGACCAGCGTGGCCTCGTCACATTGCAGTGCGTCCAGCAGCAGCAGGCAGCGCTGGGCCAGGCCCTTGAAACCGTAGGGCTCCACCGGTGCGCTGCGTCCGTAGCCCGGCATGTCCCAGGCCACGGCGCGGTAGCCGGCGGCAGCCAGGGTTTCGAGTTGCGGGGCAAAAGTCAGGTGGTCGCCATCGGCATCGTGCAGCAGCAGCACTGTGGGGCCGGAGCCCAAAAGGGAGAAGGAGGGAAGCAAAGACATGGTTTGCGACGGGCTGCAGGCGTTCACCCGCCGGCCGATAATAGCCCTCCTTTGCCATCCGCTTGCGCCCCAGGCGCCGCGTGTCTTTTGTGAACAGATCCCTGCCCCGCACCGCCGCCAGCCCGCTCCCGTTTTCACCACGCGAATTTCGCGACGCATTGGGCATGTTTGCCACGGGCGTGGCCATCGTTACGGCGCGTGGCGAGGATGGCGCGCCGCTAGGCATGACCATCAACTCGTTCAACTCGGTGTCTTTGGAGCCGCCACTGGTGCTGTGGAGCCTGGCGCAGCGCTCGTCACTACTGCAGGCGCTCGCCAGCAGCCGGCATTGCGCCATCCATGTGCTGACAGCCCGGCAGCGTTCGCTGGCCGAGCGCTTTGCCACGCGGGGCATAGACCGCTGGACCGGGGTGGATCACCGGCCGGGCCAGGACGGCGTACCGGTGATTGCCGGTGCGGCGGCAGTGTTCGAGTGCCATATCCGCAGCCAGTACGCCGAGGGCGACCACACCATCTTCGTCGGCGAGGTGCTGCGCTGCAGCCACCGCCAGGGCACATCGCCGCTGCTGTACCACGGTGGCATGTTCTATACCGAGCATGCGCTGGGCCGCCTGTCGCCCGAAGCGGCCGGGCCCATGGACGGGTAAGCCGCGCCAGCCCGGTGGCTACTTGGCCGCGTCGGGCAGCTCGATCTTGACCTCGAGCACTTCCAGGTCGTCCTGGCGCTCGAAGTGCACCTTCAAATCGTCGGGGTTGATCTTCACGTACTTGGAGATCACCGCCACCAGCTCGCGCTGCAGCGCCGGCAGGTAGTCGGGCTTGCCGGCGTTGCGGCCGCTGCGCTCATGGGCCAGGATGATCTGCAGGCGCTCCTTGGCGACGGCGGCGGTCTTTTTCTTCTCGCCAAGCAGAAAGGACAGCAGGGACATGGCCGCTTACCTCCCACCAAAGATGCGCTTGAAGAAGCCCGGCTTGACGGCCTCGATGAAGCGCAGGGGCTTGTCCTCGCCCAGAAAGCGCGCCACCACGTCCTTGTAGGCCTCGGACACATCGGTGCCCGCCAGGTGGATGGCCGGCAGGCCCTGGTTGGAGGCCTGCAGCACGTTCTCGGACTCGGGGATCACGCCGATCAGCTTGATGCGCAGGATGTCCTGGATGTCCTCCAGGCCCAGCATCTGGCCGTCTTCCACGCGGTTCGGGTTGTAGCGCGTGATCAAGAGGTGCTCCTTGATCGGCTCCAGCCCCTCGATGGCGCGCTTGGTCTTGCTGCCCAGCATGCCCAGGATGCGGTCGGAGTCGCGCACCGAAGACACCTCGGGGTTGGTCACCAGCAGGGCCTCGTCGGCAAAGTGCATGGCCATCAGCGCGCCGCTCTCGATACCGGCCGGTGAGTCGCAGACGATGTAGTCAAAACCCATCTCGGCCAGGTCCTTGAGCACCTTGCCCACGCCGTCCTGCGTCAGGGCGTCCTTGTCGCGCGTCTGGCTGGCGGCCAGCACGAACAGGTTGTCGCACTGCTTGTCCTTGATCAGGGCCTGGTTCAGGTTGGCCTCGCCCTGGATGACGTTGATCAGGTCATACACCACGCGGCGCTCGCAGCCCATGATGAGATCCAGGTTGCGCAGGCCGACGTCAAAGTCGATGACGGCGGTCTTGTGGCCGGCGAGCGCCAGGCCTGATGCAAAAGCGGCACTGGTGGTGGTCTTGCCCACGCCCCCCTTGCCGGAGGTCACGACGACGATTTTGGCCATGTTCAGAAAGATCCTTGGGTTGCTATATCTGTGGAATGCCTGATGAAACTCGTTCTACAACGGCTCGATGAGCAGCTTTTCGCCGTCCAGCCGCACCTGCGCTGCCTTGCCGCGCACGTTGTCGGGCAGCTCGGTCTCGGTGGTGCGGTAAATGCCTGCCACGGAGACCAGCTGCGGCTCCATGCAGGTGCCGAAGATGCGCGCGCTGGTGTCGCCGCGCGCGCCGGCAATGGCGCGGCCGCGCAGCGGGGCATAAACGTGAATGTTGCCGTCGGCAATCACCTCGGCGCCAAAGCTGACCATGGCCAGCACCACCAGGTCCGAGCCGCGCGCATACACCTGCTGGCCCGAGCGCAGCGGCTTGTCCACCACCAGCGCGCCGGGCGCCGGTGCCGGCACGGGCACTTCGACCGGCACCTGCACCTCGCGCACCACCTCACGGATGACCTCGCGCGGCTGCGCACGCGCCGCCGGCATATCGGGCGCGGCCACCAGGCCGGCCGCATGGGCCGCCTGCATCTGCGCGGGATTGCCGCCACGCACGGCCACGGGCTGGGTGCGGTGGCTGCGCAGCAGCTGCACCAGGGCGGCGAAGTCGATGGGCTGCTCTTCGGCCTGCACGGCCGAGAGGTCGATCAGCACCGGGTCGTTGTCGAAAAACTCGGGGTCGTCGGCGCTGCGGGCGGCCAGCTCGGCCGCAACGGCGGCGACGTCCACCGTCTTGAGCACCATGGCCACCACGGACAGCTGCGCGCTCTTGAGGTCTAGATGGGTGCGGGCCTGGCCCGCCGTGTCAACGGCCATGAAACGATGGGGATCGAAAAAAGGCGCCACAGGCGGCGCCTCAAAGCCGCAAAGTGTACCAATGCAGCCATAACGGCCTGCATCAGCCTGTGTCAAAGCTTGGGAATGCGGATGCGGCTGATCATCAGCGAGCCCGACAGCGCGAACAGCAGCACCAGCGGGTGCAGCGTGAAGCCACCCAGCATCAGCTTGCCCAACCACAGCTCTTCGCGCACCGCGCCCTTGGAGGCGGCCAGCGCCAGCAGGCCGACGAGCACGATGGAGGTGGGAATCGGCGTGCCCTCGAAGTGCTTGACCTTGCCCGACGGCCCTTCGGCCAGGGCCTCGGCCGTGATGTTGAAGCGCGCCAGGCGCGAGACGCCGCAGGCCACGAAGAAGGCCAGCACCACGCGGTCGTACAGCCCCTGCATGCCGCAGGCGTAGGCAATGATGGCCGGCGCCACGCCAAACGAGATCACATCCGCCAGCGAGTCGAGCTCGCGTCCCATGGCCGAGCTTTTCTGCCGCCAGCGCGCGATGCGGCCGTCGAGCACGTCGAACACCAGGGCCGCCAGCACCAGCGTGCAGGCGAAGTAGATGTGGCGCAGGTCATGCGTCTCCAGATAGGTCATGCAGGAGAACAGCGCCCCCACACCACACACGGCGTTGCCGAGCGTGAACCAGTCCGCGAGGTGGAACTCGCGGATCATTGCGAAGCGTTTGTGCGGAGAAGGCATGGCGCGATTATCCGCGCCCGCCCTGCCCGCGGGCGCCTTACTGAAAGCGCGGCGCGCGTTTCTCGATGAAGGCGGTGACCGCCTCGCGGTGGTCCGCCGTCTTGTGGGCGATGGCCTGGTAGCCGGCCGACAGTTCCAGCAGCGTGGCCAGCGTGGCGCCCTGGCCCTCGCGCAGCAGGCGCTTGGTCATGCGCATCACGGCGCCGGGGTTGGCGGCTATTTTTTCGGCCAGGGCGCGTGCCGTGGGCAAGAGTTGATCAGCGGGCACCACGCGGCTCACCAGGCCACAGGCCAGCGCCTCTTGCGCGCTGATGGCCTCGCCGGTGAAGGCCATCTCGGCGGCCTTGGCCATGCCGACGGCGCGCGGCAGCAGCCAGGCACCGCCGTCGCCGGGGACGATGCCCACGCGCACGAAGCTCTCGGCAAAGGTCGCCGTCTCGCTGCAGATGCGGATGTCGCACATGCAGGTCAGGTCCAGCCCGGCCCCGATCGCCGGGCCATTCACGGCGCAGAT
>Ga0056910_1000905_pt1 | contig 19072 bp, 17 predicted proteins | sample EBPBio232012_DNA_FD_55021 | JGI IMG/M metagenome (GOLD analysis project Ga0056910, IMG submission 55021) | Wastewater treatment Type I Accumulibacter community from EBPR Bioreactor in Madison, WI, USA - Reactor 1_1/23/2012_ DNA | ecosystem: Engineered > Bioreactor > EBPR > Anaerobic-Aerobic >... | reverse complement strand
GTGGCGTCGCCGCGCAGCACCGGGCGCTCGGCGCCAGCGGCCAGCGGCGGGTCGGTCAGCACGCCGCTGTAGGCCTTGATGGTCGTGCCGCCCACCAGGCCGCGCACCAGGGTGAACACGCTGGATTCGCGCAGCCAGTGGGCGTCGCGACTGGCCACGTCCACGGCGATGCGCACATTGCCGTCGCCCGCCAGCTCGATGCGGCGCACGCGGCCTATGGGAAAGCCCGAGAACGTCATGTCCATGCCCACGGACACGCCCTCGGAGTCGTCGGCAATCAGCACCAGGCGCTGGGTGGGCTCGAAGGCGCCGCGCGCATACAGCAGGTACAGCACCGAGCCGGCGATCAGCGCCAGCGTGAGCAGCAGCAGGGCCGCGGCCTTCAGGCGCAGATGCGCCACGGGGCGCAGCAGCTCCTCGGGGGGTGGAGGTGGCAGGGTTTCAGGCATGGCTCATTCGTGATTCAGTAGTAATTACCCATCAGCGACAGCGCCTCAATGAGCAGCAGCACGGCAAACAGGCGCGCCAGGCTGGCCGGTGCGGCGCCGTCCTGGCCCAGCAGGGCGCCGGGCGGTGGTGGGTGCAGGCCGCCGGCCATGGGGATCAGCGCCACGGCCAGGCTGAACAGCAGGGTCTTGAGCGTGAACACCAGCGTGATCGAGGGCGTGAAGACCTGGCCGAACATGCGCGTGTACGCGCTCAATCCTGCCGTGGTCAGGCCGTACACGCCCAGATAAGCCATGACCAGCGCCACCACGCAGGACAGCGCCGCCAGCGTCACGCTGGCATAGGCGCCGGCGAGCACGCGCGGCAGCAACTCGACACGCAGCGGGTCGGCGCCGCGTGCGCGCCAGGCCTGCAGCACCCCCGCCTGGCGCAGCCGCGCCAGCTGCGCGCCGCTGGGAATGGTGGTGCGCATGGCGACGAACAGCGCCGCGGTGAGCGGTATCAGCTCCAGCACCAGCACGCGTATCACCATCTCCAGCGCATAGCGCGTCAGGCCGTAGCTGAGCGCGGTGACGACGACGATATGCGTGATCACCAGGCTGAGCAGCGCCGCCAGGGCGGTGAAGCCCGGCAGTATGGGCAGCGTGTCGGTGTAGATCTGCCGCGCCAGGCGATCGCGCGCGCCGCGGCCATAGCTGGACGGCGACAGCAGCAGCACCAGCACCACGGCGCCCAGGTCGATGATGCGCCACCAGCCCAGCGCCCAGCGCTGCGCGCCGCGCCACAGGCGGTCAAGGCTGGCGTCAAACATGGCGCAGCGCCGAAGCGCTGGGTTGCGGCGGCAGGTCCTGCGCCTCGGCACGCTCGTGCAGGGCTTCTATCACCTGGCAATGGTCGGCCTGGCCATCGCAGCGGCCGCGCAGGCCGCGCAGCTCTTTTTCCAGCACCCGCAGCTCGGCCAGGCGCTGGCGCACATGAGCCAGGTGCTCATCCAGCGTGGCGCAGGCCTGGTGGTCGGCCTGGTCGCTGGCGGCGTCTATGGCCAGCAGGCGGCGCACCTCATCGAGCGACATGTCCATGGCCCGGCACAGGCGTATGAAGCGCAGCCGGTGCAGGTCTGCCGAACTATAAAAACGATAGCTGTTGTCGCCCCGCACACCTGGGCGCAGCAGGCCTTCCTTCTCGTAATAGCGGATATTCGCGGCGGACACGCCCGACAGCCGGGCGGCGTCGCCTATGCGGTGCTGCGGGCTTTGCTGCGGCATGCTTGACCTTGAAGTGGCTTGAAGGTTTCCAATCATCGCATGAACCATAGCACCAGCCCTCTTGGCCATGACCATGGCCATGCGCATGACAGGCCGCACACGCATGAACACGGCGCCGCCAACACCGCCTGCAGCGCCTGCAGCAGCTGCGCCACCGACGACGACCATGACCACGGCACGCTGCCGCCCTGGCCGCGCATTGCCGCCGCGCTGGTGTTGGCCCTGGGCGCCGAAGCCGCCCACTGGCTGCAGTGGACATGGCCCGGCATGGCCCTGGCCGTAGCGGCCATCGCCCTGTCCGGCCTGGGCGTGTACCGCGCCGGGCTCAAGGACCTGGCGCGGCTGCGCCTGGGCATCAACGCGCTGATGACCGTGGCCGTGACCGGCGCCGTGCTGATCGGCCAATGGCCCGAGGCGGCCATGGTCATGGCGCTGTACGTGGCCGCCGAGCGTCTGGAGCATGGCGCTATGGACAGGGCGCGCAACGCCATCCGCGACCTGCTCAAGCTCGCCCCGGCCACGGCCGATGTGCTGCAGGCCGACGGCAGCGTGCAGCGCCTGCCCGTGGCCCAGGTGCCGCTGGGCGCCACGCTGCGCATCGCCCCGGGCGCCCATGTGCCGCTGGACGGCCAGGTCACGCAGGGCAGCAGCGCCGTGAACCAGGCCCCCATCACCGGCGAGAGCCAGCTGGCCGACAAGGCGCCGGGCGACGAGCTGTACGCCGGCAGCGTGAACCAGCATGGCGAGCTGCTGATGCGCGTCAGCGCCGCGCCGGCCGACACGCTGCTGGCGCGCATCGTGCGTGCCGTCGAGCAGGCCCAGGCCAGCAAGGCGCCGGCGCAGCGCTTCGTGGATCGCTTTGCCGCCGTCTACACGCCCATCGTCTTCGTGCTGGCGGTGCTGCTGGCGCTGGCGGCGCCGCAGTTCATGGGCTGGAGCTGGCAGCAGGCCGCCTACCAGGCGCTGGCGCTGCTGGTGATCGCCTGCCCCTGCGCGCTGGTCATCTCCACGCCGGTGACGGTGGTCAGCGCCCTCACCGCGGCGGCGCNCCGCGGCATTCTGATCAAGGGCGGCAACGCGCTGGAGGCGGCGCGCGGCCTGCGCGCGGTGGCGCTGGACAAGACCGGCACGCTGACCACCGGCAACCCGGCGCTGGTGCAGTGGCAGGCGCTGGCGGGTTTTGACGGCGCCCAGGCCGCGGCCATCGCCTGGCAGCTGGCCAGCCGCTCTGAGCACCCGGTCTCGCGCGCCATCGCCACGGGCCTGCCGGCCGTGGCGCACAACGGCGTGACCCAGCTACAGGCCCTGCCCGGCCGCGGCGTGCAGGCCGACATCGACGGCCAGCGCTGGCAGCTCGGCAACCTGCGCCTGATGCGCGAGCAGGGCCTGGCCGACGCGGCCCTGCTGGCCACGCTGGAGGAGCACGAACGCCAGGGCCGCAGCGTCACCCTGCTGGCCGATGAGCGCGCCGTGCGCGCCTGGTTTGCCGTGGCCGACCCGCTGCGCGCCCATGTGCCCGAGGCCACAGACCAGTTGCGCGCCCTGGGCGTAAAGCCCGTGGTGCTGAGCGGCGACAACCCGGCCACGGTGCAGACGATCGCGGCCGAGGCCGGCATCGGCACCGCCGAGGACGCGCGCGGCGGCCTGCTACCCGAGGACAAACTGGCCGCCCTGGCCGATTTGCAGCGCCGCCTGGGCCCCACGGCCATGACCGGCGACGGCATCAACGACGCGCCGGCCCTGGCGCGCGCCGACCTGGGCTTTGCCATGGGCGGCGCGCACAGCACGGCCATGGCCATGGAGACGGCGGGCGTGGTGCTGATGCACGACGACCTGCGCCGCATACCCGACACCCTGCGCCTAGCGCAGAAAACGCACCGCGTGCTGTGGCAGAACATATCCCTGGCGCTGGGCGTGAAGGCGGTTTTCTTTATGCTCGCGCTGCTGGGCCTGGCCACCATGTGGCTGGCCGTGCTGGCCGACATGGGCGTAAGCCTGCTGGTGGTGGCCAACGGCCTGCGCCTGCGCCACGCCCTGCCCGCCACTTCCGACCAGCCACGACCATGAGCCAGACCCGCCAACGCGCCGCCTTCGACTATCTGCTGCAGCAATTTGCCGCCAGCGCCGGCCAGAGCGCCGCCCAGCGCTGGCGCTACCTGGAGGCCGCCCATGTGCTGGGCCAGAACCGTCTGGCCCTGCACCTGCGCGCGCACTGGCAGATGCTGCGCTTTGCGCAGGCGCTTGGCGACCAGCATGAAGCCCGGGGGCAGCTCAGCCATCTGTGCATGGCCCCGGTGGGCCACATCGTGCGGCGCATGCCCTACGGCAACAACGGNCGCGCCATCGTGCCCGCGCTGCACCCCATGGTGCCCAGCGCNGNGCTGCGNAGCTGCATCAGTGAAGCCATGCAGGCCGTCGGAGGTGATGTACCGCAAGACCCGGCGTAAAAACCACCCCGCCCGGCGGCCCATAGCCGTCGAAAGGGCATGCCGAGCAAGGAAAATGGCGCCCCATGTCCGCCACCATCACCACCCCGGCCCCCGCTCCCCACACCCGCGTTGAAGACCTGGTGGCCATCGTCACCGGCGTGGCCATGGTCTCGGTGGGCGTGGCGCTGGTGGGCAGCGCCGGCTTGCTCACCGGCGGCATCACCGGCCTGGCCTTTGTGCTGCACTACGCCACCGGCATAGGCTTTGGCAAGCTGTTCTTTGTACTCAACCTGCCCTTTTACTGGCTGGCGCTGCGCAAGCTGGGGCTGGGCTTCACGGTCAAGACCTTTGCCGGCGTGGCCCTGTTGGCCGTGCTGACCGAAGTGCAGCCGCTGCTGATGCAGGTCGGCAGCATCCAGCCGCTGTATGCCGCGCTGGTGGGCGGGCTGTGCATGGGCATGGGCTTTCTGGTGCTGTTTCGCCACCACTGCAGCCTGGGCGGCATAGGCATTCTGGCGCTGTATCTGCAGGGCCGCTTTGGCTGGCGCGCAGGCGCAGTGCAGATGGCGGCCGACTTCTGCATCGTCGCCGCCGCCCTGGTCACCGTGGAGCCCATGCGCGTGCTGTGGTCCGTCATCGGCGCCGTGGCGCTGAACCAGGTGCTGGCCATCAACCACCGGCCCGGGCGCTACATGGCGGCCTGAGGAACTTGTTGCCCCGCCCCGCTATCATTCAGCCCATGCGCCGCGTTCTCTCCCTTGCCCTGGTCATGCTGCTGCTGATGCGCGGCCTGCCGGGCGACGCCATGGCGCTGGGCCAGGCACCGGTGCAGCCCACGCCGCAGATGGCGCAGATGGCGCACGCCATGGACGCCGACGCGCACCATGCCGCCGCCATGGCGCAAGACTGCTGCGACCACGCAAGCGACAGCCATATGGCGCACCAGGGCGGCTGCGGCGCCTGCGGCGTCTGCCATTCAACGCTGGCTGTTTCCCCCTGGATGGCAGTGCCCGGCACGGGCGCGCAGCACAGCCCGCAAGCACCTCCCGGCACGCGGTTTACCAGTGCCCTGGCTGCTCAGGCCATCAAGCCACCCATTTTCTGAGACCCGACGCCCGAAGTGCGTCCGCAGACATCCGTATCCGCCCTCCGTGGCGGGTGCGCGGCATGGCGCATGCGCCCATGCATCCCTCCCAAACAACAATGAATCCATATGAAAGCTATTCAATTTATAGCTGCTTGCGCCCTACTGGTATGCGCTACGGCTAGTTTTTCTCATGAGCGCACCAGCCACCACGGCGACCACGGCCACGCGGCCGCCGCGCCGCAGCAGCAGGCCTGGGGCATTGCCGGCCAGGCCGGCAAGGCCACGCGCACCATCACCCTGCGCATGACGGACGACATGCGCTTCACGCCGTCGCACTTCAGCGTCAAGCAAGGCGAGACCGTGCGCCTGCGCGTCGAGAACAAGGGCCAGGTGCTGCATGAGGTGGTGCTGGGCACGCAGGCCAGCCTGGACGAGCATGCGGCCATGATGCGCCAGCACCCGGACATGGAGCATGGCGAGGCCCACATGGCCCATGTCAAGCCCGGCCGCAAGGACGATCTGGTGTGGAACTTCAACCGCACCGGCAGCTTCGACTTTGCCTGCCTGGTCGCCGGCCATTTCGAGGCCGGCATGCGCGGCAGCTTCACCGTCACGCCCTAATCGCAACCTGCCCGGAGAACACAGCATGCACAACACCACCCGCCGCCAATGGCTCACGGCCATCGCCGCCGCCAGCGCCTGCGCCGCCCTGCCCGCCTGGGCCACCAGCAACGCCAACGCCGTCGAGGTCTGGAAAGACCCCAGCTGCGGCTGCTGCCAGGACTGGATCGATCACATGCAGGCCAACGGCTTCAAGGTCACCGTGCACGAAACCGGCAACGCCGCCGTGCGCGCCAAGCTGGGCCTGCCCCAGCGCCTGGGCTCATGCCACACGGCCCTGGTCGGCGGCTACCTGCTCGAAGGCCATGTGCCCGCCGCCGACGTGCACAAGCTGCTCAAGGAAAAGCCCAAGGCCCTGGGCCTGACGGTGCCCGGCATGCCCGTGGGCAGCCCCGGCATGGACGGCCCCGAGTACAAGGGCCGCAAGGACGCCTACGACGTGCTGCTGGTGACCAAGAACCTGATGAACAAGGATGTCTCCACCCGCGTGTTCACCAGCTACCGGTAACGGGTAACGGGTAGCGGCCCGCCGGATGGGCTATCGTGGTGTTTTCTCTGCCCGATGCCCAGCCATGCATGATCCATCCGACCACGGCGCCATCACCCATGTTGCCGGCATAGAGGTAGGCCACCACAGCGACAGTCGCCGCCCCACGGGCTGCACCGTGGTCATGGCGCGCGCAGGCGCCGTGGCCGGCGTGGATGTGCGCGGCGCCGCACCTGGCACGCGCGAGACCGATTTGCTGGCCCCCGGCAATCTGGTGGACAAGGTGCACGCCGTGCTGCTGGCCGGCGGCAGCGCCTGGGGGCTGGACGCCGCCACGGGCGCCGTGCGTTGGCTGGAAGAACATGGCGTGGGCCTGGACGTGGGCGTGGGCCGCCTGCCCCTGGTGCCGGCCGCCGTGCTGTTCGATCTGCATGTGGGCGACATGAAGATCCGCCCCGACGCGGCGGCCGGCTACGCCGCCTGCGCCGCCGCCTCACGCCAGGCGCCCGAAGAAGGCAACGTGGGCGCGGGCAGCGGCGCCGTGGTCGGCAAGATGTTCGGCATGCAGCACGCCATGAAGGGCGGCCTGGGCACGGCGTCGGTCACCGTGGCCGGTGTGACGGTGGGCGCGCTGATCGCCTGCAACGCCGTGGGCGACGTGGTCGATCCCGCCACCGGCCTGCCCCTGGCCGGCGCGCGCACGGCCGACGGCCTGCGGCTGCGCGACACGCGCCGCGCCCTGCTCGCGGGCGAGCCGCCGCACCCGCTGCTGGCCGGCAGCAACACCACCATTGGCGTCATCGCCACCGATGCGCCCCTCTCCAAGGTACAGGCCCAGCGCCTGGCCGTCGCCGGGCATGACGGGCTGGCGCGCGCCATCAACCCCGTGCACACCATGAGCGACGGCGACACACTGTTCACCCTGGCCACCGGCGTGCGGGAGCAGCATCCCGGCATGCTGGTGCTGGCCACCATGGCCGCCGAGGCCGTGGCCCGCGCCACCGTGCGCGCCGTGCTGACCGCGCGCGCGCTGCGTCTGAACGATGGCCTGCGGCTGCCCTGCCACGCGGACATGGTCAGCACCGGGGGCTGATAGTTCCTGCCGCCAGCGGCAGGCGCAAAAAACAACGGGCCTTTCGGCCCGTTGGTCGTCACGGCATTTCGCGCCTTATTTGAGCGCCTTGTAGCGCATGCGCTTCGGGGCCGCGCCCTCTTCGCCCAGGCGGCGCTTCTTGTCGGCCTCGTACTCCTGGTAGTTGCCGTCAAAGAACACCCACTGGCTGTCCCCTTCGGCTGCCAGGATATGGGTGGCGATACGATCCAGGAACCAGCGGTCGTGGCTGATCACCAGCACCGTGCCGGCGTATTCGAGCAGCGCGTCTTCGAGCGCGCGCAGGGTTTCCACGTCCAGGTCGTTGGAGGGCTCGTCCAGCAGCAGCACGTTGCCGCCCTGGATCAGCGTCTTGGCCAGGTGCAGGCGGCCGCGCTCGCCACCCGAGAGGTTGCCGACCTTCTTCTGCTGATCCTGCCCGTTGAAGTTGAAGCGCCCGCAGTAGGCGCGGCTGGCCATCTGGAATTTGCCCACGTTGATGATGTCCAGGCCACCGGAGACGTCTTCCCACACCGTCTTTTCATTCGCCAGCGCATCACGGTGCTGATCCACGAAGGCCATCTTCACGGTCTGGCCGATCTCCACCCCACCCGAATCGGGTTGCTCCTTGCCGGCGATGAGCTTGAACAGCGTCGATTTACCAGCGCCGTTCGGGCCGATGATGCCGACGATGGCGCCAGCCGGAATGTTCATCGACAGGTTGTCGATCAGCAGGCGGTCGCCAAAGGCCTTGGAGACGTTGTTGAACTCGATGACCTTGCTGCCCAGGCGCTCCGCCACGGGGATGAAGATCTCCTGCGTCTCGTTGCGGCGCTGGTATTCGTAGTCGGACAGCTCCTCGAAACGTGCGATACGCGCCTTGGACTTGGCCTGGCGCCCCTTGGCGTTCTGACGCACCCACTCCAGCTCCTTCTTCAGGGCCTTGGCGCGCGCTTCCTCGCCCTTTTGTTCGGCCTCCAGGCGGTTTTGCTTCTGCAGCAGCCAGTCGGAATAGTTGCCCTTGTACGGAATGCCGTGGCCACGGTCGAGTTCCAGAATCCACTCGGCGGCGTTATCCAGGAAATAACGGTCGTGGGTAATGGCCACCACGGTGCCGGTGAAGCGGTGCAGAAACTGCTCCAGCCACTCGACGGACTCTGCGTCCAGGTGGTTGGTGGGCTCGTCGAGCAGCAGCATGTCGGGCTTGGACAGCAGCAGCTGGCACAGCGCCACGCGGCGCTTCTCGCCACCCGAGAGCTGGCCGATCACTGCCTCCCAGGGCGGCAGGCGCAGCGCGTCAGCGGCGATCTCCAGCTGGTGCTCGCTGTCGGTGCCGGCTGCGGCGATGATGGCCTCCAGCTTGCCCTGCTCGGCCGCCAGGGCGTCAAAGTCGGCGTCTTCTTCAGCGTAGGCGGCGTAGACCTCCTCCAGGCGCGCCTTGGCGTTGTTCACCTCGGCCATGGCCTCTTCCACGGCCTCACGCACCGTGTGCTCGGGGTTGAGCTGCGGCTCCTGCGGCAGGTAGCCAATCGACAGGCCCTGCATGGGGATGGCCTCGCCCTCGAACTCCTTGTCGATGCCGGCCATGATCTTGAGCAGCGAAGACTTGCCCGAGCCGTTCAGGCCCAGCACGCCGATCTTGGCACCGGGGAAAAAGGACAGGGAAATGTCTTTCAAGATCTGCCGCTTCGGGGGCACGGTCTTGGTGACACGGTTCATCGAGAAAACGTACTGGGCCATGGATTCTTTAAAAAAATGAGCAAAGAAAGGCGCCGAAAATGCGGCGCGCAACCGTGGATTATCGGCGCATGCGACAATAGCGCCCGCTCGGGGTTCCAGTTGCCCCGACATCAGCCTAGACAAGCTGGGGACGACGAAAGTATTTTTCTGGCTCCCACCCTTGAAATCATCGGCCTACAGAACTGGTCGGCGACCCACCCGGTCGCCCGGCAACAGGTCGATACCCAGCGCCCAGGATGGGCGCATCCAACCTGAATAATGACATTCGAAGAACTGAAGCTGGCGCCGGCCATTTTGCAGGCCGTGCACGAACAGGGTTACAACAACCCCACCCCCATCCAGGCCCAGGCCATCCCCGCCGTCCTTGCCGGCCATGATTTGCTGGCCGGCGCACAAACCGGCACCGGCAAGACGGCAGCCTTCACGCTGCCCATGCTGCATCGCCTGGCCGGCAGCGCGGCCGCCACGAGTAAGTTTGGCAACCGTGGCGTGCGCGCCCTGGTGCTCACCCCCACGCGCGAGTTGGCCGCACAGGTCGAGGAATCGGTGCGCACCTACGGCAAGCACCTGGCACTCAAGTCCACCGTGATCTTCGGCGGCGTGGGCATGAACCCACAAATCGAACGCATGAAGCGCGGCGTGGACATCCTGGTCGCCACGCCCGGGCGCCTGCTGGACCTGCAGCAACAGGGTTTCATGGACCTGTCCACGGTCGAAATCCTGGTGCTGGACGAGGCTGACCGCATGCTGGACATGGGCTTCATCCACGACGTGAAAAAAGTGCTGGCGCTGCTGCCCGCATCCAAGCAAAGCCTGCTGTTCTCGGCCACCTTCAGTGACGAGATCCGCGAGCTGGCCGGCAACCTGCTGAAGAACCCGCAAAGCATCCAGGTCACGCCACGCAACACCACGGTGCAACGCATCAGCCAGATCATCCACCCGGTCGGCCGCGCCAAGAAGAAACAGGTGCTGCTGCACATCATCCAGCAGCATGACTGGAGCCAGGTGCTGGTGTTCACGCGCACCAAGTTCGGCGCCAACAACGTGGCCGACTACCTGACGAAGAACGGCGTCACGGCCATGGCGCTGCACGGCAACAAGAGCCAGAGCGCCCGCACCCAGGCATTGGAAGGCTTTAAAACCGGCCAGATTCGGGCGCTTGTAGCTACAGATATTGCAGCACGNGGNATCGACATCGACGACCTGCCGCATGTCGTCAACTACGANATCCCCAACGTCTCCGAGGACTACGTGCACCGCATCGGCCGCACCGGCCGCGCCGGCCGCGAGGGCCAGGCCGTGAGCCTGGTGTGCATGGACGAAGAAGGCTTCATGATGGAGATCGAGCGCTTCACCAAGCAGGAGATCCCGGTGCAGGTCATCGACGGCTTTGGCCCCGACGAGGACGAGAAGGCCGAACCCATCGCCATGGGCCGCCAGACCATCTGGGGCGGCGCCGGCAAGCCGCCCAGCCGCGAAGTCATGCAGGCGGCAGCCAAGGCCGCACGCTCCGAGATGATGGAGCGCATCCGCACCAACAAGGCGGGCCAGGGCCAGGGTCAGCCGCGCGGCGGCCGCCAGGGCGGTGCTGGCAAAGGTGCTCAGGGCGAAGGCGCGCGCGCGGCCAATGGCCAGGGCGGCCAGAGCCGTGGCGGCAATGCCGGCCGACCCGCAGGCCCGGCTCGCGGCCAGCAGCAACAGCCCCGCGGCGCTGACGGCGGGCGTCGCAGCGGCAACAACCCGGGCAACCGCCGCCATGACGACAGCCAGCCGCGCAGCGAGAACGCCCATCTGGGCACCCAGCTCAGGCATGTGAGCCTCGACCCCCGCCACGGCGGCAGCGGTCGCACCAGCCAGCCCGACCCGATGCGCACCAGCGTGGACAGCATGGCCGACCGTGGTCGCCGTGGCGGCTATCGCGGCGGCGGTGGCGGTGGCGGACGTGGCCCGCGCGGTGGCGGCGGTTTTGGCCGCTGACACAGCGCTGTCAAACTGCGCTGACAAGCTCGGCCCACGCCGGGCTTGTTTGCATCTGGGGCCGCGCGCGCTGCCTGCCCTGGCCGGCATCAGATGAGTGCCGGCTAACATCGGCACATTTCACTCTGCCAACCATGATGACGCACAAGTTCCGTACCCACAGCACCACATGGCCAAGCGCCGCCACGGCCCTGCGCATCAGTGCGCCCGCCTGTCGCAGCGGCGCGGCAGCACTCCTCGCCCTGTTGCTGGCCGCATGCTCCAGCACACCACTGCCCCCCTGGCCGGCGCAGGAGGCGAGCCAATCCGCGGCAGCTCCGCAGGCCCAGCGGCAAGTCCCGCCGCCGCTTGGCACGGGCGCCAGCACGGCGCCTGCGCGCACCGAGGCCATTGCCTCGCCGGTGACCGTTACGCCCTTGCCTGGCACGCCCCCTGCGGCCGAAATCCCCATGCCGCAACAGCCCTACGGCGCGGCCGTGGCGGCACGCTTTCCCGATCCGTCCGTGCGTTACGAAACGCCCGGCCTGGCCGATGGGCGCCGGGCCTTCACCACCAATGCCGAGCTCACGCAATGGCTGCGCCAGCTGGCGACAGCACAGCGCGGCGCCACGCGCACGCAGCTGCTCGATCTGGGTCTTTCGCAGCGCGGCACGCCCATCCATGCACTGGTGATCACACGCACCGCAGCCACCGATGCCGCCGCACTGGCTGCCAGCCGCCGCCCCACGGTGCTGCTCATCGGTCAGCAGCACGGCGACGAGCCCGCGGGCAGCGAGGCCCTGCTGGTCGTGGCGCGCGAGCTGGCCCAGGGGCTGCTGGAGCCCATGCTCGACCGCATCAACGTCATCGTCGTACCGCGCGCCAATCCGGACGGCGCCGACGCCGGCAAGCGCGTCACCGCCAACGGCATCGACATGAACCGCGACCACCTGCTGCTGGAAACGCCCGAGGCCCAGGCCCTGGCCAGGCTGGTGCGCGACTATCGCCCCATCGCCGTCATCGACGCACACGAATACACGGTGGCCGGGCGCTTCCTGGAGAAGTTCCACGCCCTGCAGCGCTATGACATGCTGCTGCAACATGCCACCACCGCCAACCTGCCGGAGTTCATGAGCAAGGCCGCGCTGGAGTGGTACCGCCAGCCCATGCTCAAGGCACTGGACACCCAGGGGCTGACACAGGAGTGGTACTACACCACCTCCACCCAGCCGGAGGATCTGCGCCTGTCCATGGGCGGCACGCAACCCGACACCGGGCGCAACGTGAACGGCCTGAAGAACACCGTCAGCATGTTGCTGGAAACGCGCGGCATAGGCATAGGCCGCAGCCATATCCAGCGCCGCGTGCACTCGCATGTCACAGCCGTTACCAGCGCGCTGCGCAGCACCGTCGATCGCGCGGGCAACCTGGAGCAGGTGCGCTCCTACGAAACGCGCGACATCGCCGCCCAGGCCTGCCGTGGCGAGATCGTGGTCGAGGCCGGCCCCACGCCGACCCAGCGCGAACTGCTCATGCTGGACCCGGAAACCGGCGCCGATCGTCCGCTGCGCGTGGACTGGAATTCGTCACTGCAGTTGCAGACGCTGAAGAAACGCCCACGCCCCTGCGGCTACTGGCTTGCGGGCCACAACGACAAGGCCGTCGAGCGCCTGAAGCTGCTGGGCATACAGGTCATGCGCGTGGCCGAAGCCGGCTCCACCCTGGCCGACACGTACCATGAAACCCGCCGCGAAAGCGCCGACCGCCAGGACGTGCGCGGCACCGTGGCCGGCGCCGCGCCCATCATCCGCGTACAGGTCACCCCCACCCGCAGCGCCATCGACGTACCCGCGGGCAGCTACTACGTGCCGCTGAACCAACCCCTGGCCAACCTGGCCGTGGCCGCACTGGAGCCCGATACGCAAAACAGCTACTTCGCCAATCACCTGATCACCAACCTGGGCGACCTGGCACGCGTGATGACACCACCCGCCCTGGTATTTGAGGAAACCGAGTGAAAGTCACCGCACACCAGGTTAATTTACTATGATAAATATAGCTGCTTGCGCTTTACTGCATTGCCTTTGAGCAGGTTTTCTCTGATATTTGATTGCCACAGGATCATGGCCTCGCGATACCCATCAAAGCGCACGCCAATCCGCCTGAACGGGCAGTACAACCCGCTATGATTCAGCCCCTTGGCGACGCTAACCGCCGGTGGCTCAACCGGCCACGGTGCGCATGCCTGCAAAGCCTTTGGTCGGCAAGCTGGAATCGGTTGCACGACAAGGCGTTTTGAACCACACGCCCACCCCGGCGGAACCTCAGGGGCACCTAAGCGACGTTAGCTCAGTTGGATAGAGCAGCGGTCTTCTAAACCGCAGGTCGGGGGTTCGATCCCCTCACGTCGCGCCAAACACCCCGCCATGCGGCTGGAAAACATCACCGTGGCGCCCACAGCCGTAGAGACAATTCGGCCCTGGACGAGCAGTCCCGCCCTCACATGTAGGACAAGTCCGCAAGCAGTCGGTTACGCACCGGGCATGCATTGCCTCGCCGGCATGAAAATTTGATACTGACTGTGTCAATCGCACCCGAGGGCTTTTGCCCAAGGCGCAACGCCAAGGCCCGAATCGTGCGTTCACACATCCCAGCTCGTCAGGAGGAAGGCCATGCTCATGCGATTCTTTGATCCTGCATCCGTCTATGCGCGCCGCGCACAACGCTGTCTGGACGATGCCCGTATGGCGGCACTGGAGCATGAAAATGCCGCGGAACATCACATGGCCCTGGCCAAGATGTACCGCCACCGCGCCGCACGACTGGAGGCCGAGCTGGCATCGGCCGATCGCTCGACCCACGCGATGGCAGACACCGCCGGTCAACCGCCACGCATCGCCGCCCTGAAGAAACCCAGGGATCACCGCCAGACACAGCCCACCTTTCTGGCACAGGGCTCATCAGCTTGACCGTGGATGCGCGACATGCCGGGGTGTCAATCGACACCCAGCATGCGATGGCATTGCCACCTCAAGGAGACGGAAGCAACTGCTTGCGCGCAAGTACCCTGTGGGCGCACCGGCAGCATCTGCTGGTGGATGGGCCAGGCATTCCATGCCGGCATCGGTAGAAGCATGGGGAAATCGGTGACAAAAAGAAAAAACCCAAGTGAATCAATCACTTGGGTTCTTGTCTTGGCGGAAACGGAGGGATTCGAACCCTCGATGAGGCTCTACACCCCATACTCCCTTAGCAGGGGAGCACCTTCGGCCACTCGGTCACGTTTCCAATCCCGCTATTATGCCTTAGTTTGAGGCCCCTTCAGGGAAAGCTCAGGCAGCGGACTGATCCAGGTCGAAGGCCTTGTGCAGGGCGCGCACGGCCAGCTCCAGGTACTTGTCTTCGATCACCACGGAGGTCTTGATCTCGGAGGTGGAGATCATCTGGATGTTGATGCCCTCCTCGCTGAGCACGCGGAACATCTTGGCCGCCACGCCCACATGGCTGCGCATGCCGATGCCGACGATGCTGACCTTGCAGATGGCAGTGTCGCCGACCACCTCGAGCGCGCCCAGCTGGGGCACGACTTTCTCGCGCAGCAGCTCCAGCGTGCGCGTGTGGTCGTTGTGATTCACGGTGAAGCTGAAGTCGGTGCGGCCATCCTTGCTGATGTTCTGGATGATCACGTCCACTTCGATGTTGGCGTCGGCCACGGGACCCAGGATCTGGTAGGCAATGCCAGGCTTGTCGGGCACGCCAAGCACGGAAATCTTGGTTTCGTCGCGGTTGAAAGCGATGCCGGAAACGACGGCTTGTTCCATTTGTTCGTCTTCCTCAAAGGTGATCAGGGTGCCGGAGGCGGCCTCTTCGTTGATGTCGATGTCCCAGGGCGTGAAGCTGGAGAGCACGCGCATGGGCACTTTGTACTTGCCGGCAAATTCCACCGAGCGGATCTGCAGCACCTTGCTGCCCAGGCTGGCCATTTCCAGCATTTCCTCGAAGCTCACGGTCTTCAGGCGCGTGGCCTGGGGCACGACACGCGGGTCGGTGGTGTAGACGCCATCGACGTCGGTGTAGATCAGGCACTCGCTGGCCTTCATGGCCGCAGCCACGGCCACGGCCGAAGTGTCGGAGCCGCCACGGCCCAGCGTGGTGATGTGGCCCTCGTCGTCGATGCCCTGGAAGCCGGTGATGATGACCACCCTGCCGGCATCCAGGTCGGCGCGCACGCGCTTATCGTCGATGGACTCGATGCGCGCCTTGGTGTAGCTGCTGTCGGTGCGGATCGGCACCTGCCAGCCGGTATAGCTCACGGCCGGCATGCCCTCGGACTGCAGCGCAATCGCCAGCAGGGCCGACGAGGCCTGCTCGCCGGTGGCGGCCAGCATGTCAAGCTCACGGAAGTAAGCCGTGTTGGCATGTGCGGGTGTGAGCTCCTTGGCCAGGGCCAGCAGGCGGTTGGTCTCGCCACTCATGGCGCTGGGAACCACCACCACCTGGTGGCCGGCCCGCGCCCACTTGACTACGCGCTTGGCGACGTTGCGGATGCGCTCGGTGGAGCCCATCGAGGTGCCGCCGTATTTATGAACGAACAGTGCCATGGAATATCTGCAATGACGGAACGCTGAGGAGCGGCGCTATTGCGAAGATTGTTTTGGTGCGCCGCCGTCCCGTGCGGAAATGAAATCCAAAACCGGGCGATTGTACCAACCGAGCAGCTCGCCTTCACGCAGCACATGGCCGCTGCCCACCTTCAATTGAATGCGGTGCCCGCGCGTGCTGCAGGCGGCGATCTGGCGCAGCAGCGCATCGAGCTGCGCGGCCGTGGGCGTGGCGCCATGCTGGCTGCGCAGCCAGTGGCGCAGCACATTGGCCTGGCGTGCACGGCTCAAAGAGCGCAGCGCGGCGATGCGCGGCGGCTGGCCCACCGTGGCCAGATCGGCCTGCGCCAGTTCCTGCAGCAACTCGTGGGCCTGGGCCGCATGGGCGCAACTGCGCGCGAAGGTGTCGCGAAACTGCGGAAACACCTGCTGCAGCGCAGGCAGCAGCTGGCGCCGGATGCGGTTGCGCGTGTAGCGTTCGTCGCTGTTGGTCGGGTCTTCCACCCAGGCCTGGCCACGCGCACGCAGCCATGCGCGTACCTCCTGCCCCGCCACGCCCAGCAGCGGCCGCTGCCAGTGCAGGCCGCCGCGCTGCCAATGCGCAGGCATGGCCGCCAGGCCGGCCACACCCGCGCCGCGCGACAGGGCCAGCAGCAGGGTTTCGACCTGGTCGTCGGCATGCTGCGCCAATGCTATTGTTTGAATAGCTGATTGCGCTTGTCTGTCATGCGCCAGAGCCTCAAAAGCCTTGTAACGTGCCTGGCGCGCTGCATCCTCGGGGCTTTGGCCTGGCGCGTGCCGGGCATCGACACGCTGCACGCTCAAGGGCAGGCCCAGGCGCATGCAAAGGGCGATGCAGTGCCGCTCGAAATCGTCGGCCGCAACCTGCAGGCCATGGTGTACGTGAAAGGCATGCACCTGGCCCGGCCAGCGCTCGGCGCAGGCCAGCAGCAGCGCCGTGGAGTCCGCCCCGCCGCTGAAGGCCACAGCCAGCGGAAGCCGGGGCGCGAAAGCCTGCATGGCGACATCGAAACTCTGGGTCATGGGGCGGATGCTCGCACAAAGCACAACGGCCCCGCGGGGCCGTCTGCCGTGGCGCCGAATGCGTGATTAACGCTCGGCCTTGGTGTCGTTGAAGCGGCCGTAGCTTTGCAGCCGCTCATAGCGGCGGTCCAGCAGTTCCTTGGGCTTCAGGTCGGACAGCTGGCGGTAGGCGTCGCCCAATGCACGCTTCAGGAAGGCCGCCATCTGCTTGTGGTCGCGATGCGCCCCGCCCACGGGCTCGCTGACAATCTTGTCCACCAGACCCAGGGCCTTGAGACGGTGCGCCGTGATGCCCATGGCGTCGGCCGCGTCCTGCGCCTTGTCACTGGTCTTCCAGAGAATGGAGGCGCAGCCCTCGGGGCTGATCACGGAGTAGATCGAGTACTGCAGCATGATGACCTGATCGGCCACACTGATGGCCAGCGCGCCGCCGGAGCCGCCCTCGCCGATCACCGTGGTGATGATGGGCACCTCCAGCTGCGCCATCTCGTAGATGTTGCGGCCAATGGCCTCGGACTGGCCGCGCTCCTCGGCATCGATGCCGGGAAAGGCGCCCGGCGTGTCCACGAAGGTGAACACCGGCAGCTTGAATTTCTCGGCCGTCTTCATCAGGCGCAATGCCTTGCGGTAGCCCTCGGGGCGGCTCATGCCGAAGTTGCGCGCGGCGCGCTCCTTGGTGTCGCGCCCCTTCTGGTGGCCCAGGACCATGCAGGCATGGCCGTTGAAGCGCGCCAGCCCGCCGACGATGGACTGGTCATCGGCAAAGTGGCGGTCACCGTGCAGCTCCACGAAATCCGTGAAGATCTCCCGCACGTAGTCCATGGTGTAGGGGCGCTCGGGATGGCGCGCAATCTTCGTGATCTGCCAGGGGCTCAGATCGCTGTAGATGTCCTTGGTGAGCTGCTGGCTCTTCTTGCTGAGCTGCTCTATCTCTTCGGAAATATCCACCGCGCTTTCGTTTTGCACATAGCGCAGTTCTTCGATTTTGGATTCCAGCTCGGCAATGGGTTGCTCGAAATCCAGAAAGGTTTTTTTAGCCAACTTGTTTCTCCTCGGGGCGGTGCCCGAAACCTGCCGCCCTGCTCTCAATGTGTGATCAATAGTCAACCGGCAGGGGGGCAAGCGAGCGCCAAATATACCAACTCGCCACGCTGCACCAGGGATTCCAGGCCTGGGCCACCTCGCGCGCATCGCTGCGGCTCACGGGGTCGCCCGAGAAGTAATGCTGGCTGATGCCCTGGATAAGGGTGGCGTCGTCCAGCGGCAGCACATTCGGCCGCGCCAGGTGGAAGATCAGAAACATGTCGGCCGTCCAGCGGCTGATGCCGCGTATGGCCACCAGCTCGGCGACGATGGCCGGGTCGTCCATCTGGTCCCACTGCTTGACATGCAACTGGCCGCTGTCGAAATGCAGGGCCAGATCGACCAGGTACTCCACCTTGCGCGCCGACAGGCCGGCCGCGCGCATGTCGTCCACCTTGAGCTTGAGCACGCTGCGCGGCGTCATGCTGCGCGGCAGCGCCGCCAGCCTGTCCCACACGCGCTGCGCCGACGCCACGCTCACCTGCTGGCCGACGATGGAACGCGCCAGCGTGGTGAAGGCGTCGCCGCGCTGGTACAGCGCCACGTCGCCCACCTGCGGAATTAGGCGGCGCAGCACGCGATCCTTCTTGACCAGGTGCTTGCAGGCCTCGGCCCAATAGTCCGGCGCGCTTGCAATTACTTCTTTTTTTATAGCTGCCACCGCTTATCCTATCTGCGTCAACAGCCAATTTGACTCTGAATTCATTTACTGCGCGGCCTCCCAGGTCGTGCCCGCGGCCGAGTCCTTGAGCACGATGCCCTGGGCCAGCAGCTCGCCCCTGATGCGATCGGCCTCGGCGAAGTTCTTCGCCGCCTTGGCGGCCGCGCGCGCGGCGATCTGCGCCTCGATGGCGGCGGCATCCAGGCCCGCGCCGGCCTTCAGAAAGGCCTCGGGGTCGTCCTGCAGCAGGCCCAGATGGGCGCCGAGCGCCTTCAGCAGGCCGGCAACCTCGGGCGACTTGCCGCGGTTGACCTCGCCGGCCAGCTCGAACAGCACGGCCACGGCCTCGGGCGTGCCGAAGTCCTCGTCCATGGCCGCCTTGAAACGCGCGGCATGCGGCTGGGCCCAGTCGATTACGACCGGCTGGGGCGCCACCAGCGACAACGCCGTGTACAGGCGCTTGAGCGCGGCGCGCGCGTCGTCCAGATGCAGGTCGCTGTAGTTCAGCGGGCTGCGGTAGTGGCTGCGCACGACGAAGAAGCGCACGGTTTCGGCGTCGTA
>Ga0056910_1000874_pt1 | contig 19906 bp, 17 predicted proteins | sample EBPBio232012_DNA_FD_55021 | JGI IMG/M metagenome (GOLD analysis project Ga0056910, IMG submission 55021) | Wastewater treatment Type I Accumulibacter community from EBPR Bioreactor in Madison, WI, USA - Reactor 1_1/23/2012_ DNA | ecosystem: Engineered > Bioreactor > EBPR > Anaerobic-Aerobic >... | reverse complement strand
AATCCATATCGGCGCCCGCCACACCTCTACGCCGGCCATCTGCTCGCGAAGGTACGAAGCCCCCGAATAGCCCTCGTGCACCTTCCAAGCCGGGTAGTACGGCGGTGCCGCAATGACCTTGACCTCATGCCCGTGCGCGGCCATCCACTCAGCCATGTCTCCAGAGTACTTCCCGATACCGGTCTGTTCGGGGGCGTAGTTGGCTGAATAGAGCAACACCTTCATGACCCGTTTTTATCCCGATCACGGGAGCTGCGCTACCGGTTTCGGGCAGGTTGCCCCCCCAATACCCCCACCTAGGGGGGGCGACACAAAAAAAAGCCGCTGTGCCTGCGCTGCGGCGTAGCGGATCGCGCGGCCTGCAGAGCAGGATCATTCCGCAGGGCAAATCACCGTCGGGACATGAGCTGCGCGCATGTATTCACAGACCAAAGCGCGAATCCACCCATTTGCATGGGCTACTGTGCGTGGGCCGCATGCTAGGATGAAAATGGGATCCCGATCCAGCGAGCTCACGAACGATTCCGTCATACGGAATGACGAGAGTTGTCACCTTTCGGGATCAGCCCGAAGTATGGAATCACGACCAAGGTAGCGCCCGCAGATGTCGTTCGCTCAACTTTTCGCAATCCTCCGGGGACGCTGGGTCATTGCCTGCGCCGTGTTCGTCGCCGTCACAGGGGTAGTTGCTACGCTGACGCTGATGGCACCAAGGCAGTACACGGCAGTCGGGTCCATCGTGCTGGACATCAAGTCGCCAGACCCGATCCTGGGCACTTTGCCCGGCGTGGCATCACCAAGCTACCTGCTTACCCAGATCGACATCATTCGCAGCATGCGCGTCGCCCGCCGGGTGGTGAACAACCTGCGAATGACTGAATCGCCCGAGATTCGGGCGCAATGGATGGAAAGCACCGGCGGCGCTGGAAGCCCAGAGACATGGTTGGCCGCCGCCCTGCTTAGCAACTTGGAAGTCAGGCCCTCTCGCGGATCGAACGTCATGAACGTGATCTACACGGCGGGCGAGCCGCGCTTCGCCGCGGCGGTCGCTAATGGCTTCATCGACGCCTACATGTCTGTGACGACGGAACTTCGTACAGACCCTGCAAAGGAGTTCAGCCGTTTCTTTGACGCGAATGCGAAGCAGCTTAGAGAGAAGGTCGAAGAAGCCCAGGCCAAGTTGTCGTCCTTCCAGCAGAAGAACGGCCTTGTCGTCACGGACGAACGTCTTGATGTGGAGACGGCTCGGCTGCAAGCACTGTCGACCCAGTTGGTGATGCTGCAGGCCGAAGTGGCCGAATCAGGCAGCCGCCAGGCGCAAGCCGCGATGCAGGGAGACAAGATGCAAGAGGTCTTCGCTAACCCCATGTACTCGGGCCTGAAGGCTGAACTCGCGCGCCAGGAAAGCACGCTTGAACAACTTTCGCAGCGCTTGGGCGACGCACACCCCCAGGTAAAGGAGCAGCGGGCCCTGGTAACCGACCTGCGCGCCAAGGCCACGGCAGAGGTGGGCCGCGTCGCGTCGGGCTTGAGCATCAATAACAGCGTCAACCAGACTCGGGTGGCAAAGGTTCGCGCTGCACTGGACGACCAACGCGCAACCGTACTGAAGCTCAGGGCAACACGCGACGAAGCCGCCGTGCTGCAGCGCGACGCCGAGAACGCACAGCGTGCGTACGACGCGGTGCTCGCCCGCCTGAATGTGACCAGCCTGGAAAGCAAGGGAGTACAAGCCAATGTGTCGCCGCTGGAGTATGCGACTGAGCCAGCGCGCCACTCGTCACCAAGAGTGGGTGTGAACATGTTTCTTGGCGCAGCGTTGGCACTCGCACTGGGAATCGCTGCTGCGCTAATGGCCGAGTTCCGAGACCGGCGTTTGCGCTTGCAGAGCGAAGTTGAAAGCCTTGTCCTGCAGCCTCTGCTGGGCGCTGTACCAGCCTTTTCCGTTGGCAACCGCACGGGCCACGCAGTGCCGCACAGATTCCGGCTGAGTACTAAGACACCCACGCGCGGCAAGGACCGGCCGTGATTGTCAACAAGCCACTCGAGGCCACTGGCCCACATTTGCACGACGCACAAACCGAAGACCACCCGCACGCTTCCGCAGGCCAAGGGGATTCCACCGTCTTTGATCCGGCAATCGGAGACATCCTTCGCCGCACCAAGGGCTTGACTCCGTCGCAGGTTGAGCAGGTTCTCGCCTACCAACAGGAGCACGAGCTCAAGTTTGGCGAGGCAGCAGTTCAGTTGGGTTTTGCCAAGGCCGAGGACGTGATGTGGGCGCTGGCGCAGCAGTTTCACTACCCATACGCGCCAGGGGAATCACAGGGCTTGGTGGCGGACGAACTGGTAGCTGCCAACCAACCTTTCAGTGACGACGTTGAGTCATTTCGCGATATCCGTGCTCAGCTGGTGTTGGGCGTCCTAGCCGCTGAGCCTAGGCCGGCATTGGCGATCGTCAGTCCAAACATTGGTGACGGCAAGTCGTTCATTGCAGCCAACTTGGCCGTGGCATTCAGCCAGCTTCCTGGACGCACACTGATCGTCGACGCCGACCTGCGCACGCCACGGCTTCACGATGTTTTTGCCACCGAAGGCACCAAAGGGCTGAGCAGCATCCTAATGGGACGTGCCGAAGCAGCCGTGGTGGTTCCAGTTCCGCATTTACCCAACCTGTACTTGCTGCCGGCCGGCACTGTGCCGCCAAACCCTACCGAACTCATTCAGCGCACAGCGTTTGCGATGCTACTACGTGAGTTCCAGAGTAAGTTTGACTACGTTCTTGTGGATACTCCTGCCGCAGCGCACGGCTCCGACGCGCGAATCATCGCCACGCGATGTGGCGCATCATTGGTGGTTGGAAGGCAGAACCGCAGCCGCGTGCCCGATTTGCAGAAGCTAGTAAGGCTCCTTTCGAAAGACCCGCTGAAGATGGCGGGCGTGCTTGTTAACGAGTTTTGAGTCAGTTTGCAAGCTCCGAGTTGACCGTAGACGCACTAAGACAATGAATACGGAATCGGCAGAGATAGCGCCCCGAATGTCTGCCAGCGTTCGGGAAACCGCATCATTTCCATGGCACAAACGTCTGAGCGCACCTTCAGTGGTGCTAGGGCTGGGCATGGCACTGATGTTCCTGCCCAGTTTTTGGCACTTGCTGGCCGACGGGTTGTGGACCACGGACGAGCATAGCCACGGCCCTGTGATCTTGACCGTAGCAATGTGGCTCTTGTGGACACGTTGGATGGCAGCCACTCCTGGCACCCCAATCCAACCCGCCTACCCGCTGGCCTGGGTCTGCATGGCTTTGGGCATGGTCATGTATGTGTCTGGCGTTGCATTGCAAGTTATCTACTTTGAAGTGGGTGCGTTTCTGCCAATGCTCGCTGGCTGCATCTTGATGCTGGACGGGTTGCCCATGCTGCGCCGCTTGGCGTTCCCGTTGTTCTTCTTCGTGTTCATGGTGCCGGTCCCGGGCTTCATCATGGATCCCATAGGCGGCTTCATGAAGGGGGTCGTATCGGCTGCCGCTGACCACGTCTTGCACGCGATGGGCTACCCAATCTCTCGCACGGGCGTTGTACTGCAGCTGGGCCCATATCAACTCCTGGTTGCCGAGGCTTGTGCGGGCATGCGCACCTTGTTCCTGCTAGAGGCCTTCGGCATCTTGTATCTGAACGTGGTGCGGCACACATCCATGCTACGCAATGTCATGCTGGCCATCCTGATTGTGCCTATCTCCTTCGCTGCCAACGTAGTGCGGGTGGTAGTACTGGCACTCGTAACTTTCCACCTTGGCGACGAGGCGGGGCAAGGCTTTCTCCACGGCTTTTCCGGTTTGGTGCTTTTCATCAGCGCCTTTGTGCTGCTGATTGGCATTGACACTGTCCTTCGCGCAATCAGCCGCACGAGGGGGACACGCGCATGACCACGAGCACTGCACCCAGCATGCCCGAAGCCGCGCGCGTCGTGGTCATGGTGCACACCGTCGTCGCAGCGTTGCTCATGGCTTTGTGCTTAATGGCCGCACAGCGTCTGCTGCCTACAAAGTACTGGTCCGATGTGGTGGGCATGCCCGATCTGGAAGCCATCGTGCCAAAGGAATTTGGCGAATGGGCGCTCCTTCCCGGCACGGCGAGCGCTGTTGTCAATCCCCAGTTACAGGCGTCCGTGGATGCCATATACGACCGTGTGCTGGCGAGAACGTATGTCCACCGGCCGACCGGACGCCTCTTCATGCTATCGGTGGCCTATGGTCGCGATCAATCGACCCGCATGCAAGCCCATCAGCCCGAGATGTGCTATCGGTCGCTTGGCTTCATCGTCCCCGACCCCACGCCCGCAGACCTGACGACGGCGTTTGGCGTCATTCCGGTGATGAGGCTAAATGCCGCAGCGGGCGCACGCAAAGAGCCGATCACCTATTGGTTCCGCGTTGGTGACCGGGCAGCTCGTGGTTCCCTGGAGCGCAACCTTGAACGCATGCGCTTTGCTGCGCGCGGGTACGTCGCCGAAGGCCTGTTAGTTCGTGTGTCCGAGATCACGCCACTGCCGGCGGCCGAGTCGTTAAAGATGCAGGATGCATTTGTCGATGCGTTACTTGGCGCTATGTCGCCGGAAGCTCGCGCGCAATTCATCGGTGTCGAGGCACTCCGACGTCACTGAAATCGGATGGCAGCGCTTGTCCCATTGCTGAACGCAGTGCCTTCAAACTCGATGAGGAAGCGCATTGGCCATGGCGTCAGTGCCAATGCCTTCGGCCAGGGGGTCACGATACTCATCCAGATCGCGTCACTGCCGATCTTCTTGTCAATCTGGGACCTCTCCACCTATGGCAAATGGCTGATGATGGCCGCATTGCCAGCTTACTTTGCTATGTCCGACATCGGCCTGCTGACCGCGGCGGCCAACCGCATGACCATGCTCATGGGTGCGGGCGAGATTGTGGGCGCTCGGCGTACGCTGCACAGCGCCACGGCATTCATGAGCGCCGTATGCCTGGGCGTGGCCCTGCTCACCGCTGTTGGGCTAATCTATCTGCCCTTGCCCATGCTTCAGTCCCCGGGTGATCGATGGACACTGTGGCTGCTGGTACTGGCCACCTTGGCCGCAATGTATTCCGGGATTGACCAGGCAGTCTTTCGCGCGACGGGCCGCTATGCCACGGGCATCCTGACCAACAATTTTGTGCGCTTGGCCGAATGGCTGGGCGGAATCGCCGCACTGCTGGTTGTCGGTCACGCTGTGGCCGTTGCCCTGGCAATGGCGCTAGTGCGCGTGCTTAGCCTGCGCATCTCCTGGCAGATCGCCCGACACGGCAACGCGACGTTCGGCTACGGGCTGCGCGAGGCCAGGTGGATGGAGGTGAAAGAGCTTGTCAAACCGGGCCTGGCATTTCTTGCCTTCCAGTTATCCAGTGCACTGAGCCTGCAAGGGTTCACGCTGCTCGTCGGTTCAATGTTCGGCTCAGCCGCCGTTGTGACGTTTAGCGCGGCGCGCACCCTTGCCCGTGTGGCGGTTCAGGCGACCAGCATTCTCAGTCATGCGCTTTGGCCTGAGTTCTCACGCCTGAAGGGTGCTGGCGAAACCCAAGCGCTGCAGGCGCTTTATGCCCGATCTATTCGCATCGGCGGGGCCACGGCCGTCGCGTTGAGCGCAGTGCTGGCAGGCCTCGCACCTTGGATCCTTCCCGCCTGGACCCGGGGTGAGGTCAGCTACCAGGCCGCCATTGTCCTGCCGCTGCTGGCCTATGCCGCAGTGGCCGGTGCCGGTCACATTCCGCGGGGCGTTCTCATGTCGACCAATGGCCACGGCCAGTTGGCCATCGGCTTCACTCTCGTTTCTGCGCTTTCGCTTCCCTTCGCCTGGGCATTGGGCCTAGTCTGGGCGCTCGCCGGGGTTTGCTGGTCGCTGCTCTTGGCCGAAGCGACGCTAACGGTTTTCAGTGTGCTACTTGCCAGGCGTCAAGTCGGTGCAACTCTTCGACAGAATGCACCTGTTCGCCCATGAACATCGTGCTAGCCGTCAACGGCAAGTTCCACCATTTCGACCTCGCTCGTGAGTTGTACGGTCACGGGGCGCTGCGGGCGATCTTTACCAGTTATCCGCGCTTCAAGCTGCACGACGAGCGCATACCGGATACGCTAGTCCACAGCTATCCGTACTGGCACGCACCGTACATGGCATTCCGTCATCGACACCTGCTAGGCACGCGGCTGCTGTGGCAATGGGAGCTTTCCGCCAAGCTTCGATTCGACGGATATGTTGCTCGGCGTCTGCCCGACTGCGATGCGTTGGTGGCGTCGTCGGGCTCCGGGCTCGGCAGCGGGAAGGTGGCGCAACAAAGAGGTTCCCGCTACGTTTGTGACCGCGGCTCCGCACACATTCGTGTGCAGGATCGAATTCTCCGAGAGGAGCACGACCGCTGGGGCGTTCACTTCGACGGAATTGACCCACGCATCATCGAGCGCGAGGAGGAAGAGTACGCGCAGGCGGATGCAATCACTGTTCCATCCACCTTCGCGATGGACAGTTTCCTCGAACAAGGTGTGCCGGCTACAAAGTTGCACAAGCTGCCCTACGGGGTAGACCTCTATCGGTTTTACCCCTGCGCACTGCCCGCTGCGGATCGTTTCGATGTCTTGTTCATCGGTGGAGTGAACTTGCAAAAGGGCGTGCCGTACCTGCTTGAGGCATTTCTGCAACTCCGGCATCCAAACAAGACCCTTACCTTGATTGGTACCGTTTCGCCGCTATTCATTGCCCACCTTGCAAAGCGGAGGCTTTGGCCGGACAACGTACGCGCCACAGGCCACGTTTCACAGGACGAATTGAAGCGGTGGGTCAGTCGAAGCCATGTACTTGTTCTGCCCAGCGTCCAGGACGGATTTGGGTTGGTGGTAGCCCAGGCAATGGCGTGCGGTTGTCCCGTCGTGGCTACGACGAACACCGGCGCACCGGACCTTTTCGATGACGGCGTCGAGGGATTTATCGTGCCACCGCGTGACAGCACGGCGTTAGCCGACCGGCTGCAGCGCTTGGCCGATGACCCCGATCGCCGCGGCGGCATGGCCGAATTGGCGCTTGTGCGGACGCGCCACATCATGGGATGGAGCGCTTATGGCAGGGCCGCCCTCGCGGTGTATCGGACACTGATGGGCACGCCACCAGCACGGTATCTGCACCGCGATACCGTGGCTGTCTCGGTATGAAGATCCTCTACCTTGGTGATACCAGTTTGGCAAGCACTTCACGCCACCGCGCCGACGCGCTCGGTCGCCTGGGGCACGAGCCGATCATGTGTGATCCATACACCGACCTGGGCGTTCGCACCCAATCCCGCTTCGAAGCCGCGGTGCACTACCGTACCGGCTACAGGCTGCTGCAATCCACCGCGCTTAAATGGGCCGCTGCAGTAGGACGGCGTGTGGCCGGCGTGGACCTTGTCTGGGTAAACAGCGGCGAACTCTTCGGGCCTAAGGTACTGGCCGAACTGCGTCGGCAGCTCGCCGTGCCGATAGTCCTCTACAACAACGATGACCCCACTGGAAACCGAGACGGGCGGCACTTCGACCAATTGCGCCACGCTTTTTCGTGCTACGACCTGTGTGCGGTCCCCAGCCGGATGATCCCAGATAGCGAGTACCGTGACGCCGGCGTTCGGCGCCTCTTGCGTGTGCCCATGAGCTACGACGAACTGGCACACCGACGCTTCGATGACGTGTGTCAAATCGACCCCAGCTTCAGGTCGGAAGTCAGCTTCGTAGGCACCTGGATACCCGGCGAGCACCGAGACGAGTTCCTCCTGCAGTTGCTTCAGCGAGGCATTCCAGTCAGCGTGCGGGGAAACAGATGGGAGCGTTCGCCGCAATGGCTGCGGCTTCGCCAAGTTTGGCGTGGCCCTGCCAGCGCCGGCCGAGACTATGTGGCCGCAATCCAGGGTGCCCGAGTTTCACTGGGATTGCTGTCGAAGGGAAATCGCGATGGCCACACGCGCCGTTCGGTAGAAATTCCGTTCGCTGGGGGCCTACTCTGCGCAGAACGCACGTCGGACCACAAGCGCATGTTCCGCGAAGGCATCGAGGCGGTATTTTGGAGCGACGTGGACGAGTGCGCTCAGGTGTGTCGTCAATTGCTGGCCGACGAGCCGCGTCGTATGCGCATTTGCCTTGCTGGCCGGCAGCGTATGCTGGCGCTGGGCTTTGGTAACGAGGCCGTCTGCAAGCAGATCCTTGAGGAAGTGTCAGATCTACAGCAGGGTAGTGCACGCAATGCCCACGATGCACACCAGTCGTTCCAGTCCCGCGACCTGATGCAATGCCTGGCTTGACACGGTCGGGGCTGGTGTTTGCATTGCTGCAGTGCGTGCCGTTGGCATGCGCACTGTTACAGCCGCTGATCGACCACGCGGCGCCCAATCTGATTAGTTGTACCGTCGTACTCGCTTCGCACACCTTGACGGTGCACTACCTAGCTCGAACGCAAGCGTTCATGCAGTTCCCACTGGCGTCCCTGGCCGTTCTGGGCATGTGCATCACCACCCAATCGGGGGCACTAATTGCACAGACTCTGCTCTGGACCCCGCTGACCGAGGGGCTAGTAGACCCCATGTACACGTTCGGCTGGCTTGCCGCATTCCAGTCCTGCGCCCTCCTGGCGCTGGTCATTTTCCGAGGCTTGCTGGTCTTTACGACGATGCGGAACACGTTGGGGCACTTGTTGCGCCCGTTGCACATCTTCGATAGCCCAAATCCGGCGGAGCTTTGGGCCATTGGAATCATCGGGCTTCTTGCTTTGGTGGCTCGCACAGTCAGCGAGCTCGGGTTGATGGGCAAGGTACTGGATGGTCTGCGCTTTCTCGCATGGGCCCCCTTTTTGATCCCGGTGCTGCATGTCATGAGGCCGGGATACTCGGCAGACATGCGCCGCCAGTGGCACGCATTGGCGCTGTTTTTGCTGTTAGCTGTACTGATTGCGCTGATAGCGAATGCGCGCAATCTGATGTTCCTGGGCGTGGTCACGGCGGGCCTACTGTTATTGCTGCTGACACTGCGCGACCAGCGCGCTGCAGGCAAGGGGCTGGTGGTCCGCATCGTCACGCTGACAGTCGTCGGTTTGGTGTTGCTCAATCCCCTGGCCGACCTAGCCACGGCAATGGTCGTGGTGCGGGGCATGCGCGAAAGTGCATCGCCCGGCGAACTGGTCGCCGAGACGTGGCATGTACTGTTGCACGAACGTCACAGGCTGGACACGTACCGCGACAACTTCGACCTTGATCGAATCCTTTCGATCTACGACGAAACATACATTGCCAACCCCGTGCTGAACCGCTTCATCGAGACCAAGTACCACGACAACATGCTCGCCTTTGTACAAGGTTTTTCGCCCATTGAACGTGACGCCCTATGGGGCATCACCGTGGAGCAACTGATCGCCGTGCTACCACAACCCGCGTTGGACTTGCTGAGCATCGGTATCGACAAAGGCTTCCTGATGGTCTCGATGGGCGATCACATCGCGAATCTGAGCCTCGGCCTGGAAGTCGGCGGTCTGAAGACCGGTTCGATGTTTGCCCATGGGCTCGCACTGTTCGGTCCCGCTTTCCTGCTGTTCTACATTGGGCTATGCGTGCTGAGCTACTTGATGTGGGAATCGCTGTGCGCCACTGACCGCGATGGCAGGTTGGCAATCGCACCAGTGGCCATGTTGCTGGCCTGGCCACTGTTCATCTATGGCATTTCGGGTGAATCGATTGTCAAGCTGCTGCACGGCTTTCTGCGCAACTACGCGCAGTCGATACTGCTTTACTCCGTCGTGTTCTGGGCCGTACGCGGAATGCTGCGAATAGGGACATCGCAGACCGCATTCGCGCAGAAGTCGTCGTATGCCCGTCAGCGCAAGGAGTAGACCGATGGCTGGCGAACACCCTGCACACACCCCTGCTTCGCCAGATGCGCGCCACAGGCTCTACGCAGCCTATGTGAGCTCGGGGCAGGCGGGCAACGGCTCTCATCGCGGACGCGATGCCTACCTGTCGAAGTTGATACGCCGTCACGCGCCGGCTAACCGCGATGCCTTGATTCTCGATCTCGCCTGCGGTCATGGTGCGTTGATACGAGCACTCAAGTGCGCCGGCTATCGCCGCGCCAGCGGCGTGGACCTTTCGGCCGAGCAGGTGGCGCTGGCCCAACAGAGCGGGCTGGACGAGGTAGAGGTGGGCGATCTGCTTGCCACACTCATGACCCACACCCACGATGTCGATGCTGTGTTCCTGCTTGATGTTCTGGAGCATCAGACGCGCGACGAACTGTTGGCCACCCTGGACGGCACCTACGGCGCGCTGCGCCGCGGTGGCCGGGTAATCATGCATGTGCCGAATGCCGAGGGACTGCACGGCATGCGCGTGCGCTATGGGGATCTAACCCACGAGCAGGCGTTTACCCCAGCCTCGATGCGGCAGTTGCTGACGATCTGCGGCTTCACCAACATCCGATGCTATGAAGACCGGCCCGTGATGCACGGCTTGAAGAGTGCCGTGCGGTCGGCGTTGTGGTACCTGTCGACTTTGCCGGCGCGCCTACAGCTTCTGGCCGAAACCGGGACCAGCGGGCACATCTTGTCGCAGAACATGCTTGTTGTCGCAGAGACGCCGTCACATGACGTGCCTGCATCCGCGTGAACATCGTGCTCCTCACGCACCCCGCCTGGCTGGTGTCGTACAGCATGCCCCGCTTTGCGGACATGTTGGTCAGCGGCCTAAGGCAGCGCGGGCACACGGTGCAGACCTGGGCGCCTGCCGAGCACCTGCGCGCGAACACCAAGGGTGGCAAGCTGGCAAAGTGGGCGGGCTATGCGGACCAGTATCTGCTGTTTCCGCGCTGGGTACGGCGCGCCATCGAACGGCAACCCGCCGACACGCTCTTTGTCTTTGCTGACCAGGCCCTTGGCCCATGGGTACCGCTGGTCGGCCAGCGGCCGCACGTGGTGCACTGCCACGACCTGTTGGCGCTGCGTTCGGCGCTGGGCATGACGCCGGAACACCACACGCACCTGCCAGGGCGGATCTACCAGCGCTATATCCGGCGCGGCTTTCGGCAGGCCAGGCACTTTATCTCGGTGTCCGACAGCACGCGACAGGACATGGTCGGCTTGGGCGGCGTGCGGCCGCTGACCAACGAGGTGGTCTACAACGGTCTCAGCCATCCGTTCGCGCCCATGTCGCGCCCCTCAGCGCAGGCACAGTTGGCGAGGGCTGGCCTGCCGGTGGCCGAGCAAGGCATGCTGCTGCATGTCGGCGGAAACCAGTGGTACAAAAACCCCATTGGAGTGGTTCGCCTGTACGCGGCCTATGCGCAGCACAGCGACCGTCCGTTGCCGCTGTGGATGATCACGCCACCGCCAGACCCATCGCTGCGACAGGCCCTTGCCAGGGTTCCACCGCGGGGCGAAGTGCTATTCTTCGAGAACCTCGACAACGACACCTTGCAGGCTGCCTATTCACTGGCCAGGGCCCTCCTGTTTCCCAGCCTGGCCGAGGGCTTCGGCTGGCCATTGGTCGAGGCCCAGGCCTGCGGCTGCCCGGTGCTGACCACCGATGCGGCGCCGATGAATGAGGTTGCCGGGCCAGAGGCCTGTCTTGTACCACGGCCGAGCGCCACGGGGGACAGTGGCAAATGGGCCCGTCTCGCGGCGCAGCGCCTACAGCAACTGCTCGATACGCCGCCCCGCGCCCAGCAACTCAGGCGCGAGGCATGCATCGCGTGGACGGCGCGATTTAATGGCAACCTGGCCATCGATGCCTATGAACGCATCTACCGCAGAGTCATCGAACTCGAGGCGGAACAGGCACATCCCGGCACGGCCCATGCGGTGCGACGGCAATGATGCTCGCGATCCGGCAGCCGAAGCGCCCGCGACCACCATCTGCGCAGTCTCACAAGAGTGTCATGTCCCTCACAGCGATCATCCTGACCAACAACGAAGCCAAGCACCTGCCTCGGGCCATGGCCAGCGTGGCAAGTTTTGCCACCGAGGTCGTGGTGGTCGACAGCCACAGCACGGACCGGACGCAGCAACTGGCACAGGCCGCCGGCGCAAGGGTGTTTGAACGCAGGTTCCGAAACTATGCCGACCAGTTCAGGTTTGCGCTAGACGAAACGGGTATCACATCCGACTGGATACTGCGACTCGATGCGGACGAAATCATTCACGAAGACTTGGCAGAAAGCATACGGGCGTTCCTGGCTAACCCGCCCGTCGATGTGGCCGGCGTCATCCTGCAGCGCAGGCACATATGGATGGGCCGTTGGGTACGCTTCGGCGGCCGCTACCCACTGAACCTCGTGCGTATCTGGCGCCGTGGGCAAGGCCGAGTGGAGATGCGCTGGATGGATGAGCACGTCGTGGTTAGTGGCGGCCGGATCATCACGCTGCACGGCGGGTTCTCCGACTGGAACCTGAACGACCTCAGCTACTTTACCGACAAGCACAACGGCTATGCCACGCGCGAGGCCATTGACGTGTTGGACGCTCGCTACGGCCTGTTCGAAACCGATCACGAGCTGGCCGCGCAGGGTACCGGCCGGCAAGCGTCAATCAAGCGGCTCTTGAAGAACAAGATCTACAACAAGCTGCCCTTCTGGCTGGCTCCATTGCTCTATTTCGTGTGGCGCTTTGTGTTCCAGCTCGGCTTCCTGGATGGGCGCTCTGGACTTGTCTACCATGTGCTACAGGGCTTCTGGTACCGTTTTCTCGTCGGCGCCAAAGTAGTGGAATTCGATGCCGCACTGAAGCCCCTGAAGTCGCGCGAGGAACGATTGCTGAAGCTACAGGAAATGACGGGCCGAGTGCTCCGGCCCTAGGTTGCCGGTCATTAGCCACACCTGCCGCCGCGGACCTTTCCGATTCAGCATTTGCGCAAGACGCAGATGCGACTTCCAGTGAAACACAACTCTCCTACTGCGAGGTCGGTAACGGCCGCAATCGTGGCTTTATCCAGCGACATGGGTGCCCGCCATAGACAGCCCATTTATCCGGCAGACTCTTGGTCACCACCGATCTTGCTGCGATGACGGCACCATCGGGAATGCAGACACCAGGGCCGATGAACACATCCGCTGCGATCCAGGCCTGCGCGCCAATGTCGATGGGCGCGTGAATCAACGGCATTTCTTCGCGTGTGTAGTCGTGCGAACCAGTGCACAAATAGCTGAACTGTGACACCACGGTGTGACTGCCAATGTGTATAGGTGCAAAGTTGTAGACGTTGACTGCCTCGCCCAGTGCCGACCAATCCCCCATCGAAAGCTGCCAGGGCATCAACACACGTACACCCGGCATGACTAGGCAACGATGCCCTATGTGCGCGCCCATTAATCGAAGCGCGGCCACCCGCATTGGAGAGCAGACCTTGGGCAACCAGCGCACCAACGGCTCGAGGACAAAGGTCCAGATGCCCCGGCGCAGCTTGACCGACCATGGCCAGCGAGTCTTACTCCTCGACAGATCGACTTGCACGCTTAAGGCGATGGGCTGCGTCGCGCCACAACAACCATACTTTTCCAGAGGTAGGGCATGCGTCCAACACCATGGAAAGCGACACTTTCAAACCCCTCGGCAAGCAGCAGACGCTCCAGAGTGTGCCGGCTCCAAAACTTGATATGGCCACCGTACCACAGCGCAGTGAAGTGCTTGTCCCACTGGCCGAACACCGACAAAGCCAGGTTCTTGATATAGCCGTGGTAGGGAGTGCTGAGGACGAGATATCCCCCCGGCTTCAGCACCTGACGAGCGTACCGCGGCAATAGATGCGGCGCAAAAAGATGCTCGATCACCTCTGTGGACACCACAGCGTCGAATGGTTGCTCGCTGCGCATCAATGAAGCGGGGTCATCGTAGACGCCAGCCTGGTAGATAGGCAGCGACGCATAATTCTCACGGGCGATACGAACCCCCTCCGGATCGACCTCCATTCCTGCCACGACAAATCCTAGGCGTGAGAGTTCTCCGCACAGCGCCCCATTCCCACACCCCAGGTCCAGCACCCGGCTCGTCCTCAGTTGGCGCAACAGCTCTACCACTTTGGGGCCGATGTAGCCCGTGGACTCCGGGGCAATACCGGACGTCCAGCCGTAGTTCGAGACGGTGCTTTGGGTCATGGAAATCGTGCGTTCAGGCCTTGGCCGCGCTAGGCTTGCAGACCACCTGAAGCAAGCTTTCGGCCATCGCGTCGACGGTGAAGCGTCTTGCAAAGCTGCTGCCCGCACGGCGGCGGAAAGCGAGGCGCTCGGATTCGGGCAGGTCGAGCCAGCGCTGAAGCAACTGCTGCGCGCCGGCGGCCGTATCGGGGGCCACGAGGCCAGCACCGTCAACTTCAATCTCGCGCCAGATGTTCACCTTGTCGGAAATAAGTACGGGTAACTGGCAGGCCAATGCCTCCACCACCGCAATGCCGAAATTCTCTTGGTGTGAAGGCAACATAAAGACCTCGCTCGCATAGAACGCGCCCCACTTTGCATCGCCCTGCAGCATGCCAGTCCAAGTGATGCGGTCGGACAAACCATTATCGGTGGCGAGCCTCATCAAAGCCGGACGCAGGTCGCCATCGTCGGGCCCGGCTATGACTAGGTGAAGCCCGGGTTGCGCGGCGGCAACGTTGTTGAAGGCACGCACCAGCAGATCACAACCCTTTTTTTCGTGGATTCGGCCAAGGAAGAGAACAATTCGCTTCGCATACAACTCGGGGTGCAGGCGAAAAAAAGCGTCCCTTATCGCACCACTTTCTGTCGGCGGCTGACTGGTACCAAATGCCACTACATACTCATTGGCGCGATAAAGCCAAAACGATTGCCGAGCCAGACGGCGCTCCTCTTCGCACGTAAACAGGACACCATTGGCATCGCGCAGGACCCGGTAGTCTGCCCATGGCCAATACATCCACTTCTTTAGGTGCTTGAGCGGATAGGTCTGCTTAAACCATGGATCTAGCATGCCGTGCGTGAACACATGGTATGGGCGGCCTAAGTGGCGCATGGCGCGCCACGCGCCTAGTGCGTGGTACTGCCACAAGCCGTTCACAACAACCGCATCGAAATCAGGTGCATGCTGCAACAACCAAGGCACAAGACGGTTGCTATACCGATAGTGACCACGGCTAGGACCCAACGCATGTACGGGAAGAGGGAAGTCATTGAAGTTCATCCCTTCTTTGCTATCCAAGGTGACCACCTGCACGTCATGGCCACGACTCTTGAGGAATTGCCCCCCCTGACGCACCGCTTCGATTGGCCCGCCACCACGCGGATCGAGACTTGGGATTACATGGAGAAGTCTCAATGACTACCTCTTAGCGAAAACCGACAGAACCTCAAACGCCGCCAGCTGTCAAACCGCTAACACTGCAGATTGGACAGCCTTAGAAAGCTACAACTACGGGTGCTCGCAAATCCATCAAAGATTCTCTGCCTAAGTGCACAATTCGAAGGCCTACGGAGCCAACACGACTGTATCCTCGGAAGCTTCAGCCTTCTTTACCGTCGGCCGATCATGCCAACTTAACGAGTTGCTACCGCTACCGACGGAAAGATCGACAACGGTTCCAGTAGAACCCGTACCAAGCCGGATACCCACATTGCAGTTTTCACATGTGTTTCCTTCAAACGATGTCCCTAATATCCTAGGATTGGGTGGCTTCACGTATGTGCTGGAATGCGAGTGCATCTGCGCCATCATTCCTTCGACGCCTGAGATTCCGTTATAAATAGTAGTCTGATTTACCAGGTTAGCCGTCAACTTATTATTTCTAATCTCTACGCCAATATGGCTGATTCCTAACGAGCGCTCATCAATGTTCTCGAATAGTACGCTGAGATATGACAAGTAGCGATTGTTTGAGTTGCGGATCTCATTGCGTTCAACCTGTACACCATAGATTGGTGAAAACTGTAGTTCCGATATGCTTTGAAACGCTCGCAAAAGCACACCGCCGCTCTCTATCAGGTTGTTGCCTATGATTGCAACATCTCTCGCTGCTGTGGAAAACAACCAAATTCCACGCGGGTGATTCCTGATGAGATTATTCTTAATTAGCGCATACTGCAGTCCAGGGACCATCAGAGCGTAGCGACTAGTTCCGTCCGGAACGCTAACCCAAGGCGTATCAATCGCTACCGTGCCATTAGACACGGCACTGACAGTACGCATCTGCCCGGCACCGCGCCCTGCAATGATCGCGACGGTCAGATTCGGAGGAATCGTGCCTGCAGGATAAGGGCCCAACCGCAGCACTAAGTTTGGGTCATAGAGTGACCACTCAGTGGCAGAGATAACCGATCCGAAACTTTCGGTTCGCGAGGCTCCTCCCCCTTCGGTGAGAATGGCTTCGCTGCTATTCCACGCCATGTCAACTGGCGACCCGACCAGCTTTAACTCATTGCCTACCAAAGCGATTCGCTCAGCGAAGTTCAGCGTGACTGTATGCAGAATACGGCGATCCGCCGCCATGTCGCCGTTCAGTATCCAAGTATTGCTTGCGATAAACGCATCACTAACACTATCAAAATCACCGCCGACGCCGCTGGCGAATGCAATTGTGTTTCCTTGGAAGTGCAAACCTTGGTTCGCTCCAAAGTGTGCTGGACCGTGGTTTCCGATGCCAGAAATGTGCGTGAAGTCGCTGTCAAGCACCGCCGCATTGCGCATTCGGTGAAAGAAGAGCGCCCGGGAAGTCTTTAGATCGAAACGCACCGACTGGAGAAAGAAGCGGCGGCTGTCTCGAAACGAAGGCGCTATAGACGCGGCGCCCAAGTTGATGAATGACAACTGCCGTATGCCCGAAAGATCTAGGTTGGCAGCATAGACTGGCGTATCAACGTCGTAGTGCAGGAATGTCTGGTTCTTGCCGCCACCCTGGAGCACCACCTTGGAGAACAACTGCAGGCTTGACGAGATCCGGCAGGTGCCGGCGGGAAGTTGCACGACGCCACCGCCTAGGCGTTGTGCGAGCAGCAGTGCCTGCTGGATTGCCGGTGCATCGTTGCTTGTGCCGTTGCAGAGCGCCTTGGCCGTCAAGCGGGGATCAGTCGCTGCGTTGACGACAACCTGGGCAACAGGCGTAAAGGCGGACGCCCACGCGACCGGCAGATTGAACGGGTTGCCTGGCGGTTGTTCAGCAATCGCGATCTCGCGGGGTAGCAAGGATGCGCCGCTGCCATTGCCGTTATCGACCGTTATGGCGGCCTTTGCGGTAGCTTGAAGTCCAAGTGGCACGGTCACGGTAAGCATGTGCTCGTCGCTTGCGTTCGAGTCAACGACGGCGCGGACCCCGGAAATCATCACTACTGGCTCATGGTCTGGCACTAGCAGGTTGCGGCCAAAGATGCGCATCACGCCACCCGGCGCGATCTCCAGGCTGTCAAGGTGATGTGCGGTGGCAGCGTTCAGTTTGATCGGCGCACTACTCACCGCACCATCAACGACGCGAACGACAATCGCGCCCCTCACATCGGGCGGGATGCGCGTTGCAACCCACCCTGAGCCGACGCGATTAACGACGGGCAGCTTACGTACGAATGATCCATCGCCGGATAACAACTGAACTTCGGGCTGAGTACCGAAGTTCTCACCCTGAAGGCTGACCAATTGCCCTGGTCGCGCACTCGGACTGGCATTAAAGACCAATGGACCCGTCGTCGCGGCCGCACTTGTTATCTTGTTTGGCGCAACTGAGCTCGCAGCAGACGCAACTACCGACGAACTTGCATTCGATTCGGTTGGCAGGCCCTGACCTTGGGTTTGTTCTTTCCCCAGATTTGCCGCATGCCAAGCGACCGACTCCATAGCCGGTGCCCCGTCCGCACCTCCGCCACAGGAAGTGAGAGCGGCAACACAAATCAGCGTGTGGCTTAGGATCATCACGCGCGAAACGAAAGTGTTGGGCATGTGTAGTCTTTAGGTGCGACACCAATGAGACTACGGTTGACAAAACTTAAAATTAAAGAATGGACTGTAATTCGCTCGCTCAGCCTGTAACGCCAAGTACGGGCCTTAGTACGCCAACCTAGCAAGCCAAGACCCAAGACAAAGAACGCTTCGCTCCTAGGCGCAGCTCCGACAAGCCGATTTGCACTTGACCATCGCGTACACGAGCGTCGGGGGCACGCACTATGGCAGGCTAGACAACAGATTTCATCCACCGCAACGCACAGAGGTACTCTGACGTCGTAGCGCATCAACTCGAACGCAGGCTGAAGAGTAGATCTTCAACAGTGCGGCGGCGGCCAATAGAGAAACCATCAGCACAGTGCACGTCATCCCCGACCGCCACGAACTCATTGCGGAGATGACTACCAAAGCAGTCGGCACTATCTTTTACAAGAATTCGCATAGCTTCGGACATCTTGTTCATTCGGGCCAAAAGGCTATTGCCCTTAGCTGAAATGTCCAGATTGAAGGCTGCGCATCTTTGGCTCGCGGAGCGCGATAGCTGCATCCGTTCAATACGGATTCCTGGAGCAAGCGCCGTCATGCTTAGCCTTCGCTTCGTCGCCCTACACATTGGTACCGCAAACCAGCTGCCCTTGCGAAGGCGGGGTCATACAGATTTCTGCCATCCAAAACCAACGGTTGTCTCATGAGTTCGCGCATGCGTTCGAAATCCGGGCTGCGGAACTCCTTCCACTCTGTAAGGATGGCTAGAGCGTCAGCGCCTGGCAGCGCATCCATAGCACGCTGGACGTAGTGCAACCCACTGTGCTCACCCAGCGCTCGCTGCGCAGATCTCATGGCCGCTGGATCGTACGCGCGCACCGTTGCGCCACGGCGCAGCAGATCACTTATCAGCAACAGACTGGGCGCTTCGCGCACGTCATCCGTGTTGGGCTTGAAGGCCAGACCCCAAACAGCAAAAACCAAGCCGCGCAGATCGTTTCCGAACAGAGCAACGACGCGCTCGCCGAGCAGCCGCTTCTGCGCATCGTTGATGGCTTCTACAGCCTTCAAAAGTCTGAGGTCGTGGCCATTCTCCGCGCCCGTATTCAGTAGCGCGCGCACATCCTTGGGAAAGCAGGAACCGCCATAACCGCACCCGGCGTAGAGGAAGTGGTGACCGATGCGCTCGTCCGCCCCAATCCCAAGGCGCACTGCGTCAATGTCGGCACCCAGGTTCTCAGCTAGCAGGGCGAGCTCGTTCATGAAGCTAATGCGAGTGGCCAGCATGGCGTTGGCGGCGTACTTGCTCAACTCAGCCGATTCTGGGTCCATCACCAGAATCCGGTCGTGGTTGCGGCTGAAGGGGCCGTACAGATGGCGCAAGAGCTTGATGGCGCCCTCGTCCGTGCTACCTATGATGATCCGGTCAGGGCGCGTAAAGTCAGCCACCGCGTCGCCCTCCTTCAGAAACTCAGGGTTAGACGCGACGCTCACGCGGTGGGTACAACCGCGCGCAGAGAGTGTGTTGAGAATCTCTTGCTGTACCCGCCTAGCTGTTCCCACAGGTACCGTGCTCTTGTCCACCACCACGCGGTCACCTGTCATGTACTCGCCAATCGCGCGTGCCGCCGCAAGTACGTGCCGCAAGTCGGCCGAGCCATCTTCCCCTGGCGGCGTGCCTACGGCAATGAATTGCAAGGAGGCAAATGCCGCACCTTCGGCGGGGCTGGTGGAAAAGCGCAAGCGTCCAGCTTCCACGTTGCGGTGCACAATCGCATCCAGCCCGGGCTCGAAAATGGGGACTTCGCCCGCCTTCAGGCGCTTGACCTTGTCGGCATCCGTGTCAATGCACAGCACGTCGTTGCCGACATCTGCCAGGCAAGCGCCAGTGACCAGACCAACATAGCCCGTACCTATGACGCTTACCTTCACAGGCGGCACCTCTGCATCGGAATAGGTGCTGCCCTGGTCACCTGACGGCGCC
>Ga0056910_1000848_pt1 | contig 20482 bp, 20 predicted proteins | sample EBPBio232012_DNA_FD_55021 | JGI IMG/M metagenome (GOLD analysis project Ga0056910, IMG submission 55021) | Wastewater treatment Type I Accumulibacter community from EBPR Bioreactor in Madison, WI, USA - Reactor 1_1/23/2012_ DNA | ecosystem: Engineered > Bioreactor > EBPR > Anaerobic-Aerobic >... | reverse complement strand
TCGTACTTGTCCAGCAGTTCGCGCACTTCCATTTCGACCAGCTCGAGCAGCTCTTCGTCGTCCACCATGTCGCACTTGTTCAGGAACACGATGATGTAGGGCACGCCCACCTGGCGGGCCAGCAGGATGTGCTCGCGCGTCTGGGGCATGGGGCCGTCAGCGGCCGAGCACACCAGGATGGCGCCGTCCATCTGGGCGGCGCCGGTGATCATGTTCTTCACATAGTCGGCGTGGCCGGGGCAGTCCACGTGGGCGTAGTGGCGGTTGGCGGTCTCGTACTCGACGTGCGAGGTGTTGATGGTGATGCCGCGGGCCTTTTCTTCGGGCGCGTTGTCGATCTGGTCGTAGCCCTTGGCTTCGCCGCCAAACTTCTTGGACAGCACCGTGGCAATCGCCGCCGTCAGCGTCGTCTTGCCATGGTCCACGTGACCGATCGTGCCCACGTTCACGTGGGGCTTGGTGCGTTCGAATTTACCTTTTGCCATCTTTTCGACTCCGAAAAAGCTATACCAGCACGATAAATACAGACACACCCCAAACGGGGCGCATCTTTGAATTTTGGTGCCCTTGGCGGGAATCGGACCCGCGACCTCTCCCTTACCAAGGGAGTGCTCTACCACTGAGCCACAAGGGCAATCACAAGGCCTAAGCCTAAAAACCAAACCAAATCATGGAGCGGGAGACGGGAATCGAACCCGCGTCATTAGCTTGGAAGGCTAGGGTTCTACCATTGAACTACTCCCGCAAGACCGAGGTTTGCGCAATCGCGGTCCAACGCCTTCAACTCACAATTTGGTGGAGGGGACTGGATTCGAACCAGTGTAGGCGTAAGCCAACAGATTTACAGTCTGCCCCCTTTAGCCACTCGGGCACCCCTCCGAGGAATTCGCAAGTATATCAGCTTTTTTGCGCGCGGAGCCAAAACTCACTATCTGATCGCGCACCATCGGTACAAACTGGCGCGGCTGGCGGGGATCGAACCCACGACCCTTGGCTTCGGAGGCCAATACTCTATCCACTGAGCTACAGCCGCATGGTGCATGGCTCATGCACTCTGCAAAGGGCGGATTATCGCACGCAGCTAGACAGCAAACCCGAGCCCACGCAAATAGGCGTCCACCGCGTCGCCACCTACCGCACACAGATCAAACCCCGCCCGCCCCAGAATCCACGCCTGAAGCAGCCCATCGAAAAGCGCCTGCAGGCCCAGCGCCGCGTCCGCCGCTGTCATTGGCAACACCAGGGGAGTCTGCCGCGCAGCCTGCTCCAGGTCGCGTGCGAGCTGGGCATGAAAGCGCTGCAACGCGGCAAGGTGGCGCTCGCGCACGCCACTGAGCTCACTGACATACTCGACCCGATACATCGCGATCTCCAGCACTCTGCGCGTATGCGGATCGTTGACCATGACTTCCAGCAACTGCTGCACCATGCCCCGCACACGCCCCAGAGGATCTTCGGTGCTGACCGGCGCATCGATACCGCACGCCACTTCCAGCGGCAGGGTGACACGATCCATCATCGCGTTGAACAAGTCCACCTTGTCCTTGAAGTGCCAATAGATCGCTCCCCGCGTCGCTCCCGCCGCCTGCGCGATCTCTGCGAGCGAAGCACGGGCCACACCGCGCTCGTAGAACACGCGCTCGGCAGCATCCAGCAACGCCTGCCGGGTCGCATCTGCGTCTACTTTGGTGTGACGCGCCATGCTTACATCTCCTTTTTTAAGCAGTTTTGTGTAATTATACATTCACAAATGTATGTATAATTTCCGATTTCGTAAAATGACTGGACGGCCATATCGCCCTGCGCTCCACCCTGCGCACCTGCCATCAGCCAGCCAAAGGATCTTCATGTCACCTCTGCCACAACGCCGCCAGCCCCATCGCACAAGCCTGCAACCCCACCCCACGGCGGCCTGGTCGCTGGCCCTGACTGCCGTACTGCTATTGACTGCATGCGGCAAGCCCGAGGCGCAGCCCGGCGGCGGAGGTGGCAAGCCGCCGGCCCCTGAGGTTGGCGTTCTCACGGTGCAGCCGGGTGAAATTGGGTTGATCACCGAACTGCCCGGCAGATTGGAAGCATCGCGCGTGGCACAGGTACGTGCACGGGCGGCGGGCATCCTGCAGAAGCGGGTTTTCAACGAAGGCAGCGATGTGAAGGCTGGCCAGAAGTTGTTCCTGATCGACAGCGCGCCCTACCAGGCAAGCCTGGCGCAGGCCGAGGCCAGCGTCGCCCAGGCCGAGGCCAGCCTGGCCCAAAGCCGTGCGCTGGCCGAGCGTTATCGCCCCCTGGTGGCGGTCAATGCCATCAGCAAACAGGAATACGACAACGCCGTGGCCGCACAAAAGATGGCCCAGGCCAATGTGGCCGCGGCCAAAGCAAGCGTGACCACGGCCCGCATCAACCTGGGTTACGCCACGGTCACGGCGCCCATCTCCGGCCGCATTGGCCGCGCCCTGGTGACTGAAGGGGCGCTGGTCGGCCAGGGTACGCCGACCGAGCTGGCCATGATCCAGCAAATCGATCCGCTCTACATCAACTTCACGCAGTCGGCCTCCGACGCACTCAAGCTGCGCGCTGCCGTGGCCAGCGGAAAGTACAAACAGGCCGGTGCCAATGCTGCCCATGTGCGCGTGGTGCTGGAAGACGGCAGCATCTACCCACAGACGGGACGCCTGCTGTTTGCCGATCTCACGGTGGATCCAACCAGCGGCCAGGTCAGCCTGCGCGCCGAGATACCGAACCACGACCGCTCTTTGCTACCCGGCCTTTACGTGCGCGTGCGCCTGGAGCAGGCGCAGGTCGACAACGGCATTTTGCTGCCGCAGCAGGCTGTTACCCGCTCCGGCAAGACCGACACGGTGATGGTGGTGGGAGCAGATGGCCATGTCGCGCCGCGCGTGGTCAAGCTCGGCCCGGCCCAGGGATCGAACTGGGTGGTACTCGATGGCCTGCAGTCTGGCGAGCAGGTCATGGTGGACGGCTTTCAGAAGCTGCCACGCGGCAAGCCTGGTGACCCGATTGTCGTGAAACCCGTAGCCTGGCAGGCCCCTGGCGCGCCCAAGGCTCCGGCCGCTCCCTCATCCGCTGCCAGCCCGCCCGCCGCCCCAGCCAAGCAATAAAAACAAGAAATAGGAGCCCGGCACATGGCCAAATTCTTCATTGATCGCCCTATCTTCGCGTGGGTGATCGCCATCTTCATCATGGTGGTGGGTGCGGTGTCGATCACCCAGTTACCCGTTGCGCAGTATCCCGCTGTAGCACCACCCACCATCCAGGTGTCTGTCGCCTACCCCGGTGCCACTGCACAAACCCTTGAGGACTCCGTGCTCTCCGTCATCGAGCGGGAGATGAACGGTGCCACCGGCCTGGCCTACATGGAAACCACAAGTCAGGCCAACGGCACGGGCACCATCGTGCTGAGCTTCGAGCCCGGCACCGACGACAGCCTGGCGCAGGTGGACGTGCAAAACCGCCTCTCGCGCGCCACGCCGCGCCTGCCCGCCGCCGTCACGCAGCAGGGCGTGCGCGTGGATAAGTCACGTTCCAACTTTCTGCTGTTTTCCATTCTCACCTCCGACAACCCGGATGTCAGCATCGAGGCACTGAACGACTACGCGGCACGCAACGTCGTACCCGAACTGCAGCGCCTGCCGGGCGTGGGCGGTGTGACCCAGTTCGGCTCCGAGCGCGCCATGCGCATCTGGATCGACCCGGCCAAGCTCAAGGGCTTCAATCTCTCGTTAGACCAAGTCAACGCGGCCATCCGCGCACAAAACGTCCAGGTGTCTGCAGGCAATCTTGGCGACCTGCCCAGCCCCGTGGGTCAGACCATGTCGGCCACCATCGTGGTGAGGGGACAACTGTCCTCCGCTGACGAATTTGGTGGCATCGTGCTACGCGCCAACACCGACGGCTCCACCGTACGCCTCAAGGATGTGGCACGCATCGAACTGGGCTCGCAAAGCTACAGTACCAGCGCGCAGCTCAATGGCGCCCCTGCGGTGGGCATGGGCGTACAGCTCACCCCCACGGCCAACGCCCTGGCCACGGCCGAGGCCGTGAAGGCCAAGCTGGCCGATTTGCAACGGTATTTCCCGCAGGGCGTGAAATACGCCATTCCCTACGACACCTCCACCTTCATCGCCGTATCCATCGAGAAGGTCGTGCATACGCTGCTCGAAGCCGTGGCGCTGGTGTTCCTGGTGATGTTCCTGTTCTTGCAGAACTTCCGCTACACCATCATCCCGACCATCGTGGTGCCCGTGGCCCTGCTGGGCACCTTCGGCGCGCTGCTGGCCATGGGTTTTTCAATCAACGTGCTGACCATGTTCGGCATGGTGCTGGTGATCGGCATCGTGGTGGATGACGCCATCGTGGTGGTGGAAAACGTGGAGCGCATCATGTCCGAGGAAGGACTGCCGCCGCTGCAGGCCACGCGCAAGGCCATGGGCCAAGTCTCCGGCGCCATTGTCGGCATGACCGTGGTGTTGGTCTCGGTGTTCGTGCCGCTGGCCTTCTTCGCCGGCTCCACAGGCAACATTTACCGCCAGTTCGCGGCCACCATGGCCACCTCGATCGCGTTCTCCGGCTTCCTCGCCTTGTCGCTCACACCGGCGCTGTGCGGAACCTTGCTCAAGCCCGTGACCGAGGGGCATCATGACAAAAAGGGCTTCTTTGGCTGGTTCAACCGCGTGTTCAAGAGCACCACGCAGCGCTATGAGTCCGGCCTGTCCCGCCTGGCACGCCGCAGCGGACGCATGATGATCATCTATGCGGCGCTGATCGGCGTCGTGGGCATCGTGTACCTGCGCCTGCCCACCTCCTTCCTGCCCAATGAGGATCAGGGCTATGTGATCGCCAACGTGCAGTTGCCCGCAGGCGCGTCCATGGAGCGCACACGCAACGTCTTGAACCAGGTCGAAGCCTTCATGCTCAAGCAGCCCGAGGTGAGCAACATCGTCTCCGTGGCCGGCTTCTCATTCTCGGGCCAGGGTCAGAACACAGGCATTGCCTTCATACCACTCAAGAACTGGAGCGAGCGCCCCAACCCCGACCAATCGGCGCAGGCGCTCGCCGGCCGTGCCATGGGTGCGCTCGGAGGCATTCGCGACGCATTCATCTTCGTCTTGAGCCCGCCGCCCATTCCCGAGCTGGGTTCGGCCTCGGGGTTCACCTTCCGCCTGCAGGATCGTGGCGCCAAGGGCCATGACGCCCTGCTGGCCGCGCGCAACCAATTGCTCGGCATGGTGGCACAAAGCAAGGTACTGGCCGGCGTGCGTCCCGATGGCATGGAGGATGCACCCCAGATGCAAATCGACATCGACCGCGACAAGGCCAACGCCCTGGGCGTATCGTTTGACCGCATCAACGGCGCACTGGCAACGGCGCTGGGATCCACCTACATCAACGACTTCCCGAACCAGGGCCGCCTGCAACGTGTGGTGGTGCAAGCCGATGCGCAGGCACGCATGCAACCCGAGTCGGTGCTGGAAATCCCGGTGCTCAACGACAAGGGGCAAGTGCTGCCGCTATCCACCTTTGCTTCCACACGCTGGATCACAGGCGCCATGCAAACCGTGCGCTACAACGGTTATCCGTCGATGAAGATTGCCGGCGACGCCGCACCCGGCTACAGCACCGGCGAGGCGATGCAGGAAATGGAGCGCCTGGCTGGCCAGTTGCCCGAAGGCTTTGGCTTCGAGTGGACGGGCCAGTCGCGCGAAGAAAAGCTCGCCGGCGGCCAGGCTATGGTGCTGTATGCATTCTCATTGCTGGCCGTATTCCTGTGTCTTGCGGCTCTGTACGAGAGCTGGTCCATCCCGTTCTCGGTGATGATGGTGGTGCCACTGGGCGTGCTGGGCGTCGTACTGGGTGTGCTGCTGCGCGGCATGGCCAACGACGTGTACTTCCAGATCGGGCTGGTGACCATCATCGGCCTGTCCGCAAAGAACGCCATCCTGATCGTCGAGTTCGCCAAGGATCTGCAAGCCCAGGGCAAGAGCGTCATCGACGCGGCGCTGGAGGCGGCCCACCTGCGCTTCCGCCCCATCCTCATGACTTCGCTAGCCTTTACGCTGGGCGTGCTGCCGTTGTTTTTCGCATCGGGCGCCAGCTCGGCCAGCCAACGCGCCATCGGCACCGGTGTGGTCGGAGGGATGATCACCGGCACCGTACTCGCAGTGATCTTTGTCCCGCTGTTCTTTGTACTGATCCGCGGCTTCTTCAAGGGCAGCCAGCGCCAGCGCGACCATGACAGCAAGCAAGCGCTGAAACACAACAGCGAAAGCGCAACCTGATACCGCCGCCGGAGTAACTAACATCATGCACAAGCACCAACCGCCCCGCACGCGCGCCGCGCGCGCCCTGGCACCGCTGGCAGCCATCGCATTGCTGGCAGGCTGCAGCTTCATCCCCAGCCATGAGCGGCCAGCAGCGCCAGTGCCCGAGGCCTATGCCCAGCCCGGCAGTGAGATGCCCACCACAGCCAAGGCGGCGGCCGACATCGACTGGAAGGAATACTTCACCGACCCGCGCCTGCAAACCCTGCTGGGCATCGCCCTGGAGAACAACCGCGACCTGCGCGTGGCCATGCTGAACGTGGAGCAGGCGCGCGCGCAGTTCCAGATCCAGCGTGCCAACCAATACCCGACGGTGAATGCGATCGCCAGCGGCACGCGCCAACCCAAGACCTCGGGCGACGGCTACAGCAATCTGTATCAGGCGGGAGTGGGCATCTCGGCCTGGGAGATGGATTTCTTCGGGCGCATTGCTGCCCTCAAGGAGCAGGCCCTGGCCCAGTACCTGGCCACAGCCGAGGCGCGCAAATCAGCACAGATCAGCCTGGTCGCGGCCGTGGCCTCGGGCTGGCTGACACTCATGGCTGACGAGGAGTTGCTGGATATTTCGCGCCGCACGCTGCAGACGCGCGAAGAGTCCGTCAAGCTGACACGCCTGCGCCTGGAGCATGGCGTGAGCTCCGAACTGGACAGCCACCAGGCCGAGAGCCTGGCCCAGGCGGCCCGTGCCACCTACGCGCAGCAACTGCGCCAGCGCCAACTGGACGAAAACGCCCTGGCCCTGCTGCTGGGCCAGAGCCTGCCCGACGCGGTCCGCGCCAGCCTGCCCTCGTCACGTCTGGCCGATGCCGCCCCGATGCAACCGCTGCCCCCGGGCCTGCCTTCGGATCTGCTGGAGCGCCGCCCCGACATCCGCCAGGCCGAGCAAATGCTGATAGGCGCCAATGCCAACATCGGCGCGGCACGCGCGGCCTTCTTTCCGCGCATCGCCCTCACCGCGCAGGTGGGCAGCGTGAGCAGCGAGCTCTCCGGCCTGTTCAAGAGCGGCTCCTGGGCCTTCTCGCTGGCGCCGCAACTGGCTCTGCCGATCTTCGATGCCGGCCGCAACCAGGCCGGGCTGGAGGCCGCGCAGGCCGGGCGCCAGATCGCCGTTGCCCAGTACGAAAAATCGATACAGGTGGCCTTCCGCGAGGTGTCGGATGCGCTCGCTGGCCAGGCCACGCTGCAGCAGCAAAGCGAGGCCCAGCGCGCCCAGGTACAGGCCGACAGCAAGCGCCTGCAGCTGTCCGACCTGCGCTACCGCAACGGTGTCGCCAGCTACCTGGATCTGCTGGACGCGCAGCGCTCACTGTTCGCCACCGAACAGGCGCTGGTGCTGACAAGGTTGCAGCAGCTGCAAAACCAGGTCACGCTGTACAAGGTGCTGGGCGGCGGCTGGACGGAAGCCACCGCCGCAACCCGCTCCTGATGGGGTGCCCGCCCGTTTCCCGCAGGCGGGCGTGGCGCAAGGTGGACTCCTATAATCGGCGCCTGATTTTCCTTCCGCCGCCAGCACAAAAACATCACCCGAGGATTCCATGAGCGACACCCATGACGAAGCGCATACCGGCGCCATCAAAAACCCGAAGCAGTTCCTGACCTCCACCATCCTGGCCTTCGTGTTGCCGATCTTCATCATCATCGGCCTGGTGGTGTTTGTGACCTCGGGCAGCAAACCCAACGCCGGCGTGGGCAACCTCGAGATGGCGATTGCGCAGCGCATTCAAAAGGTCGGCAACGTGGAGGTGCGCGACGCCAACCGTCCGCTGCGTGCGGGCGAAGCGGTGTACAACGGCCAGTGCGCCGCATGCCATGCCACGGGCGCCGCCGGCGCTCCCAAGCTGGGCGATGCGGCCGCCTGGGGTCCGCGCATCAAGACCGGCTTCGAGGCTCTGGTGCAGTCCGCACTCAAGGGCAAGGGGGCCATGGCACCGCAAGGCGGCGGCGACTTCAACGACACCGAGATCGCGCGCGGCGTGGCCTACATGGCGAATGCCGCGGGCGCCAAGTTCGTTGAACCTGCGGCACCGGGCGGCGCCGACGCCGCCGCCGCTGCGCCCGCTCCTGCAGCGGCCGCCCCCGCAGCAGCTCCGGCAGCCGCCGCCGCACCAGCCGCAGAAACCGACGTCGCAGCCGGCAAGAAGCTCTATGAATCCACCTGCGTGGCCTGCCATGGCGCAGGGGTTGCAGGCGCGCCGAAGTTCGGCGACAAGGCCGCCTGGGCGCCCCGCCTTGCCGCCGGCTTTGACGAGGTGCTGAAGATCGCCACCACCGGCAAGGGCGCCATGCCTCCCAAGGGCGGCTCCAGCGCCTCGGATGCGGAGTTCAAGGCCGCTGTCGAATACCTGGTGAATTCCGCCAAGTAAGCGCGCCACAGACAGATCACAAAAAAGCCGATCCTTGATCGGCTTTTTTCATGCCTGCGGCGCTGGGTCGCCGGCTTGGGATCTGCTCTGGCTGAGCGCGAACGGACTGCGAACAAAGCCGAACTCCTGCGCAAGCACCGCTCCCTCTATCGGAATCGGTACCCAGCGCCCCTGCTCCACCGCATCGGCAGCCAGTCCCACATCCATCGAGTGCACCAGGCCAGGGCCGATGTCGGTCTGCAAATACACCCGGCCAGACTCATCCACCCGCATCTCCCGAACCTCAGCAACTTTGCCGGTGTGCGACATCACCCTGCCATCGGCATGCAGGCGCCAGACCCAGGGTGCCGCCCCCAGTTCTACGTAGACTCGCTGCGGTCCATTCTGAAAGTACCAGCAACCGCGCGCATCGGCCTCATAGTTGCGGTGTATGAAGTCGATCAGCTTGGCATGCTGCAGTTGGCTGCCGCGCGCCACATCAAAGCCGCCCAGAGCCTGGGTTGCACCATCGCGCAGATACCACTGGCCGCGTGCATCCAGCCCCAGCCAGCCATAGCAGTGCGGAACGTNGGGCCATTTGGCGATGGCCTGCCTGACGATGTCATCCATGGTCGCGCCTCAATGCAGCATATGCGCCGACGAGGTGGGCAGGCCGCCCTCATGCGCCTCTCCGACACTGGCATGATGCGCCACCAGGCGCCAGCCCCTGGGTGTCTTGTGATAGACGTTGGTGGCGTTGACCAGCGCCTCGCGCGCGCCGTCCGGCAGCACCACGCGCACCTGCTCCAGCACGCTGTGCACACTGCTGGCCAGGGCCTGCACCCGCACCACCTGTGCCGGTCGTACCTGCACGCCGCCATGCTCCAGCATGGCGGTGTAGGCCGCGCGTATCGCAGCCGGACCCACGAGGCGGGCGCCACCCCGGTGCAGGCAGACAATTTCATCCTCGTCGGCCCAGCAGGCCATCAGGCGCTCCAGGTCGCCCTGCTGCAGGGCGTCATAGAACGCGGCTTCGAGCTCATCGGGACTGCCGGCCAATACGGCACGCAAGGAGGGTCTGGTCATCAGGCAATGGAGAAGAACATTCGGGTCAACTATTGTCGGCACCAGGGCGCCTCTTGTCACGGGTTGCGCCAATACATGCACAATGCCGGCACCCCCTGCGCCGCCACTGCGCCCACCCCATCACCAACACCGTTGAAATCATGCAAAGACTCTTTGCCATCATTGCCGCCGCACTGCTTTTGTCCGGTTGTGGCTACAACGACTTCCAGCGCCTGGACGAGCAGTCCAAGGCCGCATGGAGCGAGGTGCTGAACCAGTACCAACGGCGCGCCGACCTGGTACCCAATATCGTGGCAACGGTGAAGGGCGAGGCCAATTTCGAGCAGGAGACTCTCACCAAGGTGATCGAGGCGCGCGCCAAGGCCACATCGATCCAGGTCACGCCTGAGACCCTGAACAACCCCGAGGCGTTCAACAAGTTCCAGCAGGCCCAGGGCGAGCTGTCCGGCGCGCTATCACGCCTGATGGTGGTGGCCGAGCGCTACCCGCAGCTCCAGGCCAACCAGGCCTTCCGTGATTTGCGCGTGACCCTGGAGGGCACGGAAAACCGCATCACCGTGGCACGCAACCGCTATATCCAGTCGGTTCAGGACTACAACGTGCTCGCGCGCAGCTTCCCCACCAACCTCACGGCAATGGTATTCAGCTATACCGCCAAGCCCAGCTTCACGGTGCAGAACGAAGCCGAGATCAGCACCCCACCCAAGGTGGACTTCTCCAACCCCGCTCCGGCGGTCAAGCCCTGACCATATCAATCTGAGCTAAATATGCCTATAGCGCTTGCCATTCAAGCGCTGATAGCTATATTATTAATAGCAATCGGCATTCCTCCGGCTGGCGCCCAGCCACTGCGCGCCGTCCCCGCGCTGAACGCGCGCGTGATTGACGAGACAGGCACGCTCGGCGCAACCGAGTTGCAGTCGCTGCAGGCCCGACTGGCGGCCATGGAACAGCGCCATGGCTCTCAGGTGGTGGTGCTGATGGTGCCCACCACGGCGCCTGAGGACATTGCCGCCTTTGCCAACCGCGTCGGCAATGCCTGGAAGATCGGGCGCAAGGAGGTGGGCGACGGCGTGCTGATCGTCGTCGCCAAGGACGACAGGCGCATGCGCATCGAAGTGGCCAAGGCGCTGGAGGGAGCCATCCCCGACATTGCCGCCGCCCGCATCATCGACGGCGCCATGAAGCCACGCTTTCGCGAGGGGGACTTCGCCGGTGGCCTGCTGGCGGCAGTGGATCAGATAGACGCACGCATCGCCGGCGAAAGCCTCCCCGCTTCGCAGGGCCCCGGCCAGGGAAGGGGTGGCCAGATGCAGGACGAAGGCAGTTTGTCCGATCTGGCCATCTTCCTGTTCTTTGGTGTCATGGTGGCCGGCCCCTTGTTGCGGCGCCTGTTGGGGCAACGCCTGGGCGGCCTGGCCATGGGCGGCGGCGCAGGCCTGCTGGCCTTTGTTGTCACCTCCAGCCTGCTGCTGGCGGCCGCGGCAGCCGTCGCGGCCCTGCTCTACACCTGGATCTTCGCCGGGCGCAACATGCCCATCGTAGGTCATGGCGGCCAGCACGGCGGTGGCCGTGGCGGCTGGGGGGGTGGCTGGGGCAGCGGCGGCAGCCCGGGCGGCGGCTTTGGCTCCGGCGGCGGCGGTGATTTTGGCGGTGGCGGTGCCTCGGGCGACTGGTAGACAAGACAAGGACTTAACAATCACCATGGTCTCCCCCACGCCAAACACGCCACCTTCTGCACTGCGCGGCTTGATGCGGCTGCTACGCCACCGCTGGGCCGACGGTGCCCTGCACCAGACCCTGCCACCTGACATGCTGCAACGCCTCGCGCAACGCATCACCGCCAGCGAACAGCGCCACACCGGGCAGATCCGCATTTGCGTCGAGGGCGGCCTGCCCCTGTCCTACATCTGGCGCGGCGCCGGCGCGCGCGAGCGCGCCATCACCCAGTTCGGCAAGCTGCGCGTATGGGACACGGAGGGCAACAACGGCGTGCTGATCTATCTGCTGTTGGCCGATCACGCCATCGAGATCGTTGCCGATCGCGGCCTCACCCAGCATGTTGCCCCGCAAACCTGGCGCACGACGGTGGCCACCATGACCGAGGCCTTTCGCGCGGGACACTATGAGGATGGACTGACCCAGGCGCTGGCGGAGGTTTCGGCGCTATTGGTCGCGCATTTCCCCCGGGATGGCTTTCAGACTATGGATGACAGCGGCAACGAGTTGCCGAACGACCCGGTAATCGCGCCCTGAGAGCTAAGCGACATCCGTGTCGCAACGCGCTAAGACATAAAAAAAGGAACGCGGCAGGCGTTCCTTTAGGTTGGCAGCCAGAGCCTTGACGGCCCGGCTTGTCAGTGCTTCTGACGGAACTTGCGCAGCGCCGCGATCTGTGCCGCCATGATGGCGAGCTCGGACTGGGCACGCGCCAGGTCGATTTCGCTCTTCGCGTTTTTCAGCGCTTCTTCGGCCGAGGCCTTGGCCTCTTGTGCCTTCTGGTCATCCAGGTCGCGGCCGCGAATGGCGGTATCGGACAATACGGTCACGCAGTTGGGCTGTACTTCCAGGATGCCACCGGCCACGAAAACAAACTCTTCGTTGCCATCGGGCAGCTCGATACGCACCGACCCCGGCTTGATGCGGGTAATCAGCGGTGTGTGGCGCGGGTAGATGCCCAGTTCGCCCGCCTCGCCGGGCAAGGCGACAAAGCGTGCCTCNCCGGAGAAGATGGACTCTTCGGCACTGACCACATCAACGTGGATGGTGTTCATGAAAACTCCTTCGGTTGTGCGTTGTGTGTTGTGCGTTGGCGTACCCAAGGACGGCTTTGCGCTCGACCCTCAACGCTCAACGCTCAACTTCACATCACGCCAGCTTCTTGGCCTTCTCGAAGGCTTCGTCGATGGTGCCGACCATGTAGAAGGCCTGCTCGGGCAGGTGATCGCACTCACCGGCCGCAATCATCTTGAAGCCACGAATGGTCTCGGACAGGGGCACATACTTGCCGGGCGAGCCCGTGAACACCTCGGCCACGTGGAAGGGCTGCGACAGGAAACGCTGGATCTTGCGCGCGCGGGCCACCGTCAGCTTGTCTTCCGGCGCCAGCTCGTCCATACCCAGAATCGCGATGATGTCGCGCAGTTCCTTGTAGCGCTGCAGCGTGCCCTGCACCTGGCGGGCAACCTGGTAGTGCTCCTCGCCCACCACATGGGGGTCGAGCTGGCGGCTGGTGGAATCGAGCGGATCCACAGCCGGGTAGATACCCAGGGCTGCGATGTCACGCGACAGCACCACGGTGGAGTCCAGGTGGGCGAAGGTGGTGGCAGGCGACGGGTCGGTCAAGTCGTCGGCAGGCACGTACACGGCCTGGATGGAGGTGATCGAGCCGACCTTGGTGGAGGTGATGCGCTCCTGCAGGCGGCCCATTTCCTCGGCCAGCGTCGGCTGGTAGCCCACGGCGGAAGGCATACGGCCCAGCAGGGCGGACACTTCGGTACCGGCCAGGGTGTAGCGGTAGATGTTGTCCACGAAGAACAGCACGTCACGGCCTTCGTCACGGAAGGACTCGGCAATCGTCAGACCGGTGAGCGCCACGCGCAGACGGTTGCCCGGGGGCTCGTTCATCTGGCCGTAAACCATGGCCACCTTGGACTGGGAGAGGTCTTCCTGCACCACGACCTTGGAGTCGGACATTTCGTGATAGAAGTCGTTGCCCTCACGGGTACGCTCACCCACACCAGCAAACACGGACAGACCCGAGTGCGCCTTGGCGATGTTGTTGATGAGCTCCATCATGTTCACGGTCTTGCCCACGCCGGCGCCACCGAACAGGCCCACCTTGCCGCCCTTGGCGAACGGGCACACCAGGTCGATCACCTTGATGCCGGTTTCCAGCAGCTCTTGCGACGGCGACAGTTCGTCGTAGGCGGGAGCCTTGCGGTGGATGGAGGCCGTCAGCTCCTGGCTGACGGGGCCGCGCTCGTCGATGGGGTTGCCCAGCACGTCCATGATGCGGCCCAGCGTCGCCTTGCCCACGGGCACGGTGATGGGGTTGCCGGTATTGGTCACCATGATGCCGCGCTTCAGGCCGTCGGACGAGCCGAGGGCAATGGTGCGCACGATGCCGTCACCGAGCTGCTGCTGCACTTCCAGCGTCAGGGCCGAGCCCTCGAGCTTGAGGGCGTCATACACCTTGGGCATCTGGTCGCGAGGGAACTCCACGTCCACCACGGCGCCAATACATTGAACAATCTTGCCTTGCACTTGAGCCATTTGTTTGCTCCAGAAATTTAAACTGCCGCCGCACCGGCGACGATCTCCGAAAGTTCTTTCGTGATCGCGGCCTGGCGCGTCTTGTTGTAGACCAGCTTGAGCTCGTTGATGACGTTGCCCGCGTTGTCGGTGGCGGCCTTCATGGCCACCATGCGCGCCGATTGCTCCGAAGCCATGTTCTCTGCCACGGCCTGGTAGATCAGCGACTCGACATAACGCACCAGCAGCTCGTCAATCACGCTCTGAGCGTCGGGCTCATAGATGTAGTCCCAACCGTGACCGGACTTGTTGGCCTGCAGCTGCTCGGAGGACAGGGGCAGCAACTGCTCCACCACCGATTCCTGCTTCATGGTGTTGATGAATTTGGTGTACGCCAGGTACACCGCATTGATCTTGCCTTCGGCATAAGCGTCCAGCAGCACCTTGACCGGGCCGATGAGCTTATCCAGATGCGGCGTGTCGCCCAGACCAACGGACTGCGCAACCACCTTGGCGCCCACGCGGTTCAGAAAACCCAGGCCCTTGTTGCCAATGGCCACCGCCTGCGCCTGCACACCTGCAGTCTGCAGGTCACGCAGCTTGCCGGTGACGGCACGCAGCACGTTGGTATTCATGCCGCCGCACAGCCCCTTGTCCGTGGTGACCACGATGATGCCGGCCGCCTTTGCATCGTTCGCCTTCATGAAAGGGTGAACGTACTCGGGGTTGGCCTGACCGAGATGGGCCGCAATGTTGCGCACCTTCTCGGCATAGGGACGGGCGGCGCGCATGCGATCCTGCGCCTTGCGCATCTTGGACGCGGCCACCATTTCCATGGCCTTGGTGATCTTCTTGGTGTTCTCCACCGATTTGATCTTGCCGCGTATTTCCTTGCCTGCTGCCATGATGACTCCTCCTGCCGCGTTAGGCGAAGGTCTTCTTGAACGCAGTGATGGCTTGCGTCAGCTCGGCTTCGTCCTTGCCTTCCTTGTCGAAGGCACGGTTGGCTTCCAGGCGCTCCAGCAGGGCCGCGTGGCTGGTCTTCAGGAACTGGTGCAGGCCGGATTCGAAGGACAGCACCTTCTTCACGTCCACATCGTCCAGGAAGCCCTTGTTCACAGCGAACAGCGAGGAACCCATCAGGCTGATGGGCAGCGGGCTGTACTGGGGCTGCTTCAGGAGCTCGGTGACGCGCGCGCCGCGGTCCAGCTGCTTGCGGGTGGCCTCGTCCAGGTCAGAGGCAAACTGCGCGAAGGCGGCCAGTTCGCGGTACTGCGCCAGGTCGGTACGGATACCGCCGGACAGGCCCTTGATCAGCTTGGTCTGGGCGGCACCACCGACGCGCGACACCGAGATACCGGCGTTGATGGCGGGGCGGATACCGGCGTTGAACAGGCTGGTTTCCAGGAAGATCTGGCCGTCGGTGATCGAGATCACGTTGGTCGGCACGAAGGCGGACACGTCGCCGGCCTGGGTTTCAATCACCGGCAGGGCCGTGAGCGAACCCGTCTTGCCCTTGACTTCACCCTTGGTGAAGGCTTCGACGTAGTCGGCGTTCACGCGCGCGGCGCGCTCGAGCAGGCGGCTGTGGAGATAGAAAACGTCGCCAGGGAAGGCTTCGCGGCCCGGCGGGCGGCGCAGCAACAGCGANACCTGGCGGTAGGCCACGGCCTGCTTGGACAGATCGTCATAGACGATCAACGCATCCTGGCCGCGGTCGCGGAAGTACTCGCCCATGGTGCAGCCGGAGTAGGCCGACACATACTGCATGGCAGCCGATTCAGAAGCCGAGGCGGCGACGACGATGGTGTACTCCATGGCGCCGGCCTGCTCCAGCGCGCGCACCACGTTCTTGATCGACGAAGCCTTCTGACCGATGGCGACGTAGATGCAGGTCACGCCCTGGCCCTTCTGGGCGATGATGGCATCGATGGCCACAGCCGTCTTGCCGGTCTGGCGGTCGCCGATGATCAGCTCGCGCTGGCCGCGGCCGACGGGCACCATGGAATCGATGGACTTCTGGCCGGTGGCCAGGGGCTGGTCCACGGACTGGCGTGCGATCACACCCGGAGCGACCTTTTCGATCACGTCCGTCATCTTGGCGTTGATCGGGCCCTTGCCGTCGATGGGCTGACCCAGGGCGTTGACCACGCGGCCGACCAGTTCGGGGCCCACGGGCACTTCCANAATGCGGCCCGTGCACTTGACGGTATCGCCTTCGGAGATATGCTCGTAGCCGCCCAGAATCACGGAGCCCACGGAGTCGCGCTCGAGGTTCAGCGCCAGGCCGTAGCTGGGCTGGCCGTCCGCGTCGGCGGGAAATTCCAGCATTTCGCCCTGCATCACGTCCGACAGGCCATGGATGCGCACGATACCGTCGGTCACGGACACCACGGTGCCCTGGTTGCGGATGTCGCTGCTGGCTGCCAGCCCTTCAATGCGGCTCTTGATCAGTTCAGAAATTTCTGCGGGATTGAGTTGCATGACTCTTTCCTTCTTTCTTTAATAAGCCCAGACCTCAGCACCCGATCAGGCGATGAGGGCCGCTTTCATTTGTTCCAGACGTGCCTTGACGGAGGTGTCGAGCACCTCGTCGCCCACCACCACACGCACGCCGCCGATGAGCGACTCGTCCGTCTGCACGGAGAGGTTCAGCTGGCGGCCAAAGCGCTTTTGCAGCGTGGCGCCGAGCTCGGCCAGTGCGTTGGCATCCAGCGGGAAGGCGCTGTAGACGACGGCATCCGAAGAGCCATTGCCTTGGTTCACCAGCGCGCGAAACTGTGCCGCAATCTCGGGCAGCGCCTGCACACGGCCGTTGTCAAGCAGGGTGCGCAGGAAGTTGTGCGCCATGTCCGGCAACGCCGTGCGGGCCACACCGGTGATGAGGCCGAACAACTGTTCGGCCGACACCTTGGGGTTGTCCAGCAGCTGGCGCAATTGTGGGTTGGCGGCAATCGCCGCCAGCTCGTCCACCCAGGCGCTGGCACCGCCAAGATCGACACCGGTTTTGCCGGTGCAGGCCTTGTATAGCGCCTCGGCGTAAGGACGGGCAATGGTGGCGAGTTCAGCCATGTTGCGTTCCTTACAGCTCGGTCTTGAGGCGGTTGAGCAGATCAGCATGGACGCCGGCATTGACTTCCTTGCGGAGAATCTGCTCGGCACCCTTGACGGCCAGTGCGGCCACCTGCTCGCGCAGGGTCTCACGGGCGGCAATGGCCTGCTGCTCGGCCTCGGCACGGGCGGCGGCGACGATCTTGTTGCCTTCCTCGGTGGCGCGTGCCTTGGCCTCTTCGATGATGGCCTGGGCGCGGCGCTCGGCGTCAGCCAGGCGCGTGGCGGTTTCGTTGCTGGCAGCAGCCAATTCCTTCTTCACGCGCTGGTCGGCAGCGGCGAGTTCGGTCTTGGCCTTGTCAGCCGCAGCGAGACCATCGGCGATTTTCTGGGCTCGCTCATCCAGAGCCTTGGCGATCGGGGGCCACACGAAGGTCATCGTGAACCACACCAGGATCAGAAAGACTATGGCCTGAACGAACAGGGTCGCGTTGATACTCACGGCAACACCTTTCTATTCGTGGGCGTTGATCGGAGTGCTTAGGCCAGGACGAAGGGGTTGGCGAAAGCGAACAGCAGGGCGATGGCCACACCGATCAGGAAGGCCGCGTCGATCAGGCCGGCCAAGATGAACATCTTGGTTTGCAGCTCGTTGATCAGCTCGGGCTGACGGGCCGACGATTCCAGGAACTTGCCGCCCATCAGAGCGATACCGATCGAGGCGCCAATGGCGCCAAGACCAACGATCAGACCGCAAGCCAGAGCGACGAGGCCGAGAATGTTTTCCATGATGACTCCTAGTGTGAAAAGAAAGGTTGATTGAGAAAGGAAAGGGAAAGGGAAAGCTCAGTGAGCNTCATGCGCCTGGCCGAGGTAAATCAGCGCCAGCATCATGAAAATGAAGGCNTGCAGGGTGATGATCAGTATGTGGAAGATCGCCCAGATAGAGCCCGCAATGATGTGCCCCACGGGGAGCAACACACCAGAGAGCGACATGGCAGCCGCACCACCCATCAGGGCGATCAGGCATGAACACCAACTCACCAGCGTACATNTTGCCAAACAGTCGCATGCCNTGCGAGACNGTCTTGGCAACGTATTCAATGATCTGCATGGCCAGGTTCACCACACCCAGAATGGCGGCAAACAGCGGGTTCTTGCTGGTGCCGAACGGCGCCGTGAACAGCTCGTGAATCCAGCCGCCCAGGCCCTTGATCTTGATGCTGTAGTAAAAGCACAGCAGCAGTACGGCAGAGGACAGGCCCAGCGTGGTGGACAGGTCGGCCGTGGGCACGACGCGCAGATAGGCATGACTGTCACCGGTCGCACCCTGCCACAGCACCGGCAGCAGATCGACGGGCAGCATGTCCATGGCGTTCATCAGAAAGATCCAGACAAAGACAGTGAGTGCCAGGGGGGCGATGAACTTGCGGCTCTGGGCGTTGTGGATGTTGGCCTTGGCCTGGTTGTCCACCATCTCGACCAGGATCTCGACTGCCGCCTGGAAGCGGCCCGGAACACCGGAACTGGCCTTGCGCGCCGCCGACCAGAAGACCAGCAACATCAATATGCCGATCGCTGCACTGACAAAGATCGAATCGATGTTGATGACGGAAAAGTCAACAATGAAACCCTGCTTGACGTTCTGCAGGTGCTGCAAGTGGTGAACGATGTATTCACTGGCGGTTGGTGCATTCGCTTCTGCGGCCATCGGACAACTCTTCTCTCAAATATCAATCGGTTCGTCGGACACCGGGCCGCGCCAGCAGCGCGATCCAGTACGTTTTCATCGTTATCACCATGCCGGCCAGCAACGCCAGCCAACTGAGCCCCGGCACCAGCCTGGGCGCCGCCGCCAACATGGCAACGGTCAAAGCAATCTTCACCAACTCCCAACCCATGAGCCCGGCCATGGCCGCCCCGGCGGATGTGCGCTTGCGCGCCATGCCGCGCGCAAACAGCGCCGCCGGCAACACCACCGACAAGGCGCCATAGCCAGCAGACCAGGCCACTTGCAACCGCCCCGTCAGCCACCACGCCAGCAGCGCCACCACCACTCCCACCAGAGCCTGCATGACAACGATGCGCCACACCGACAACGGCGGCTGGCGATCACGCCATTCCTGGGCCTGCTGCGCAGTCAGGGGCTTGAAGTCCGAATCTTCAACCTCAGATTCAGCCTCAGAGGCGGTAACTTTCTCGCGGGTAGATGCCTGCGCCACGGATCGAGATTCTCACAAAGCCCTTCATTATAGGTAAAAACCCCGGCCGCGCCACAATTGCGTGACCATCACACATACAAAGCGAGACGCCAAGGGGCTGCCGTGTGGTTGCACGCCAACGAAGGCCGCCGTACACCCAGTGCCTCGGCGTCGAAGCCGACGACGTACGCACCCGCCTGACCTGCCAGCGCATAACCACGAAAGCTCCACCATGACCACCCCAGCCGACATCCCCGCATCCGACCCGCGCAAGGACTCCCTCATCGAGTACCCCTCGCGCTTTCCCATCAAAGTGATGGGCGCGAAGGTAGATGGTTTCGTGCACGCCATCGTCGAGCTTGCACGGCGCCATGACCCGAGCTTCGATGCCTCCACCATAGAGTTGCGCGACAGCCGTGCCGGCAACTACCTGGGCGTGACCATCACGATCACGGCCACCAGCCGCGAGCAGCTCGATGACCTGTACCGCGCGCTGTCCTCGCACCCCATGGTGAAGGTCGTGTTATGAACGACCAGGCCGTGCAGGTTCGGCTTCTGGGTCGGGTGGACTACAGCGAAACCGTGGCCGCCATGCAGAGCTTCACCGTGCAGCGCACCGCCGACACCCCGGATGAACTATGGATTTGTGAGCATGCCGCGGTTTATACACAAGGCTTTGCCGCTAAAAACAATCATATTCTTGCCCCAGGTGACATCCCTGTCGTGGCCACCAACCGCGGCGGGCAGGTCACGCACCATGGCCCGGGACAGGTGGTGGCCTATCCGCTGCTGGATCTGCAGCGCGCCGGCTACTACGTAAAGGAATATGTGTACCGGCTGGAGGAGTCCTTGATCCGCACCCTGGCGCACTATGACGTGACCGGCCACCGTGTGGACGGCGCGCCTGGCATCTACGTGCGCCTGGATGATCCCGGTGGCCACGCCATGTTGGCGCAGCGCCCGCAAAGGCGCACGCCTGGCAGCCCCCGCCCGCAACCCGATTTCACCGGCCTGGGCAAGATCGCCGCGATTGGCATCAAGGTGTCGCACCACTGCACTTACCACGGCCTGGCCCTGAATGTAGCCATGGATCTGGAGCCGTTCTCCCGCATCAACCCGTGCGGTTATGCCGGCCTGCAAACGGTGGACCTGGCGAGCATCGGCGTCAAGACCGACTGGGCTGACGCGGCAGCCGTGCTAGGCCGACAGC
>Ga0056910_1000842_pt1 | contig 20535 bp, 18 predicted proteins | sample EBPBio232012_DNA_FD_55021 | JGI IMG/M metagenome (GOLD analysis project Ga0056910, IMG submission 55021) | Wastewater treatment Type I Accumulibacter community from EBPR Bioreactor in Madison, WI, USA - Reactor 1_1/23/2012_ DNA | ecosystem: Engineered > Bioreactor > EBPR > Anaerobic-Aerobic >... | reverse complement strand
ACAGGAAAGTCAATGAAATCAACGATCTACCAACACCACCTCCGCGCCAGTGCTAGCTTTTCGTACCGTCACTTATTGCACTGAAAACGAGGAGACCCCTTGACAAAAGGTTGACACCCGGAAACGCATAAGCAACGTTTGTGCCACTGGAAAATGCCATTGATTTCATTGGATTTTCCAGAGAAAGCATTCTCCGCGCCGGGAGATATGTAAAAAATTTCGACAAGTTGCAGCCGCCGCCTAGCGCACCGACCGGGCCTTTGGCCATGCTTCAAAACCCAGACAGGCCACGCAACCAACAGAAATCAGGCGTGGAGCCACGCCTGTGAAGGCGGATGTTGTGGCAGCGGCTTCAGTCGCGAACAACACCATTCGCGGCTGAAGCCGCTGCCACGACCTGTAGAAAGATCAACGGGCTGTATCAGTAAAGCCGACCGGAAAGCAGCAGATAGCCCGGCAGCCAGCCCGTCAGCACGCCCTGGGCGATGCACATGGCGCCGGTGAAGCGGCCGATGTCGCGCCCGCGCGCCAGCAGCAGCCAGAACAGGGCCCACAGCAGAGCCCAGGCGGCCCAGTTGGCGCCCATCCACCAGTCCAGCAGGCTGCGGGCGCCGGCCAGGGTGTCCAGCGCCACGGGCACGGCGGTAATCGCGACGAACAGGCTGAACCAGCCCAGGCCGCGCCCGTCGGCGCCGCTGAAGCGGTTGGCCGCCACCCACAGGTAGGTGAAGGCGAACAGCAGCGTCAGCGCCCCGCCCTGGATGGAATGGGCGTCGGCGCCCGGGCCGAAGATGGAAAACAGGCCTATCGCCAGCGACACCAGGCCGACGAAGACGTTGATGACCCAGATCTCGCGGTCGGCGATATGGCCGCGCATCCACAGGCCGTTCAGGCACAGCACGGCGCCCACGTAGAACAGCGATACGCCCAGCCACATGACGCCGCTCCTCAGCCCTTGGCCTGCGGGCGGCGTGCCCGCGCCAGGGACTGGGTGACGGCGCGGCGATCCATGCCGTACATGTCGGCGAACTGCTCGGGCGTGGCGCCGCTGGCCTCGAAGGCGCGCGCCAGGGCCTCGGCCTTGGCATCGCGCTCCGCCACTTCGGCAAAGGCTTCGTCCAGCAGGGCGTTGGCCTTGTCGTCGCGCCCGCGCACCAGGGCGTCGTAGGCCTCGCGGGTGAGGCCGCTGGCCTCGAAGGCCTGGGCGATGCGCCGGCGCAGCGTGGCCGTCAAGTCCTCGCCGTCACGCGGTTTGCGGCGACGGAACACCTCCAACAGCGCGTGGTGCACATGCTCGGGCGCCATGTCCTCCACGGCCTGGCCTTCCAGGTCATGGCGCTTCATGCCCTGGGCCACGGCATTCAGGTAGCGCGTGGAGCGGGTGTGGATGGCGAGGGCGAGCTTGAGCGCGTCCTTGTCGATGGCCTCGCCGTGCGCGGCCATCAGGTCGTGGAAGATGCCGCGCTTGAGCGGCAGGAACTGCGCACCGAACAGATGCGGGTACCAGCCGGCCAGCTGCTCGAGCAGCGGATGCGTGCGACGCGGCTGGGGCTGGGGCGGGCGCTGCTCGCCGGCCCCTTCGGGTGCGGATGCCGGCGCGGCCGGCTCGCGCCGGGCGCCGAAGCGGCGGCGCCCGCCACGGCGGTTCGCACGGGGCGCCGGCTGGGCGTGCGGCGCGGCTGCGGCCTCTGCGGCGGCGGCGGGTGGCGTGGCCTCGGCGGGGGGCGTCGGCAGGTCGTTCACGGGATCGTTCATGGCTCAGAAACGCGCGGCATGGCGCATGCGGCGCGGCGGGTCAAAACCCGCCATCATGCCAGCAATGCCTCGTCCAGCAGCTCCACCCAGTGGCGCACGGGGATGTCGGTGCCGCCTTGCAGGTGGGTGATGCAACCCATGTTGGCCGACAGGATGGCCGCGGGCGGCGCGTCGGCAAAGGCCTCGCCCAGGGCGCCCAGCTTGCGCTCGCGCAGCTGCCGCGACAGCTCGGGGTTGAGCACCGAGTAGGTGCCGGCCGCGCCGCAGCACAGGTGCGATTCGGTGCGCGCCACGCGCAGCGTGAAGCCCAGGGCCGCCATATGCCGCTCCACGCCGCCGCGCAGCTTCTGGCCATGCTGCAGCGTGCAGGGCGGGTGGTAGGCAAAGGCCCGGCCGGCGGCGCGCACGCGGTCTTTCAAGAGCGGCACCAGGCCCGGCAGCAGCTCGGACAGGTCGCGCGTCAGGCTGCTGATGCGCGCCGCCTTGTCGGCGTATTGCGCGTCGCGCGCCAGGACATGGCCGTACTCCTTGACCGTGACGCCGCAGCCCGAGGCGTTCATGACCAGGCATTCGACCTCGCCGCGCTCGATGTAGGGCCACCAGGCGTCGATGTTGGCGCGCATTTGCGCGCGGCCGCCGTCCTGGTCGTTCAGGTGGAACTTGACGGCGCCGCAGCAGCCGGCCTGGCGCGCCACGACGGTCTCTATGCCCGCGGCGTCGAGCACGCGCGCCGTGGCGCTGTTGATGTTGGGCGCCATGCTGGGCTGCACGCAGCCCTCCAGCAGCAGCACCTTGCGCGCATGGCTGCGCCGGGGCCAGGCGCCGGCCGGCGGGTGGGGCTGAACCTTGTCGCGCAAGCCCTCGGGCAGCAGGCCGCGCACGGCCCGGCCGGCCTTCATGGCAGGCCCGAACAGCGGCGAGGGCAGCACCTCCTTGAGCGCCCAGCGCACGGCGCGCTCGCCCAGGGGGCGCTGCACCTTTTCCTCGACGATGCGCCGGCCTATGTCCACCAGGTTGCCGTACTGCACGCCGCTGGGGCAGGTGGTTTCGCAGTTGCGGCAGGTCAGGCAGCGGTCCAGATGCGCTTGGGTCTTGCGCGTGGGCTCCATCCCTTCGAGCACCTGCTTGATCAGGTAGATGCGCCCGCGCGGGCTGTCCAGCTCGTCGCCCAGCAGCTGGTAGGTGGGGCAGGTGGCGGTGCAAAAGCCGCAGTGCACGCATTTGCGCAGGATGGCCTCGGCCTCCTGCCCTTCGGGCGTGCCCTGGTACTCGGGTGCGAGCTGGGTTTGCATGGGTGCTTTCCTGTATGGGCCTGCCGCGCGGCTACAGGAGCCGGCCGGGGTTGAGGATGGCGGCCGGATCGAACGCTTGCTTCAGGCGCCGGTGTATCGTCGCCAACGCCCCAGAATTGGTATCAAAAATGCCTTTATCGCCCATCCCATCAGCGTCAGCAGCTATAAAACAAGAAGCACTACCACCGACCTGCAGGGCCAGCGTGCGTAACGCCTCGCGGTGGTGCATGGGCGCCTGCAGCCAGCGCAGGCCACCCTGCCATTCGATGAGCGGCGCCGCCACGCCCGCGGGCAGTGGCAGCACCGGCGCCGTCTGCGGCAGGGACAGGCGCCACAGCGCCTGGTCAGCCGGGCGCGCCGCAAACCAGGGCAGACGCTGGTCGCGGCAGGCCTGCCAGTCGTCGGCCACATTCGGCGCGTCCTGCGGCTCGCCGCCCATGTCGCGACAGGCGGCCTCCACCGCCGCCCGTGCGCCGCGCAGGCGCACATAAAGCTGGCCCGCGCCGCCCTCTTCCAGCCAGCAGCTGGCATTCAAAGGCAGGGGCTGGCCGCCCCAGGCGTGCAGCATCTTCAGCGCCTCGGCCTGGCCGCAGTCAAAGCGCAGCGTGGCCTCGGCCGGCGCCACGGGCAGCACCTTCAGGCTGACCTCGGTGATCACGCCCAGCTGGCCCCAGCTGCCCGCCATCAGGCGCGAGACGTCGTAGCCGGCGACGTTCTTCATCACCTGGCCGCCAAAGCGCAGCAGCTCGCCACGGCCGTTGATGATCTCCACGCCCAGCACGAAGTCGCGCACCGCGCCCACGCTGGCGCGCGCCGGGCCCGACAGGCCGGCGGCCACCATGCCGCCGACGGTGCCACCAGCGGCAAAGCGCGGCGGCTCGAAGGCCAGGCACTGGCCATGCCGGGCCAGCAGCGCCTCCAGCTCGGCCAGCGGCGTGCCGGCCAGGGCCGTCACCACCAGCTCGCTGGGCTCGTAGCTGACGATGCCGGCCAGGGGCCGCATGTCCAGCGGCTCGCCCGCATGGCGCGGCGCGCCGGGGCCGTGAAAGTCCTTGGTACCGCCGCCGCGGATGCACAGCGGGGCCTGGCGCGCGGCGCTGTCGCGCACGCGGTCGATGATCTGGCTGAGGGCTGCGTCCATGGCGGCCATGGTACTGCCGGCCCCGCGCGCGGCGGGCGGGCGCGGGTTTGATTTTTTTGAACGCGCGGCGTGAAGGCTTTGTGCCCAGCCGCACCCACCATCAACGGTTGTACGCCGTCTCGCCGTGGTAGCTGATGTCCAGGCCCTGGCGCTCGGCCTCCTCGCTCACGCGCAGGCCCACCAGCAGGTCGGCGATCTTGTAGGCCACGAAGGACACCACGCCGGACCAAACGATGGTGAACAGCACGCTCTTGACCTGTATCCACAGCTGCGCGCCCATGCTGAAGGTGTCGGGGGTCAGGCCCCCCGTGCCACCCAGGCCCTGGGACGCGAACACGCCGGTAAGAATGGCGCCGACGATGCCGCCCAGGCCATGCACGCCGAACACGTCGAAGGCGTCGTCCACCTTGAGCATGCGCTTCAGGCCGCCCACGCCCCACAGGCAGACCAGGCCGGATACCAGGCCGATGGCGATGGCGCCCATGGGCCCGACGAAGCCCGCGGCCGGCGTGACCGCCACCAGGCCGGCGACGGCGCCCGAGGCCGCGCCCAGCATCGACGCCTTGCCCTTGTGCACTGCCTCGCCCGCGCTCCAGGACAGCGTAGCGGCGGCGGTGGCCAGCACGGTGTTGACGAAGGCCAGGCCGGCGACGGCGTTGGCGGCGCCGGCCGAGCCGGCGTTGAAGCCGAACCAGCCCACCCACAGCAGCGACGCGCCCACCATGGTCAGCGTCAACGAGTGCGGCGTGAACGCCTCGCGGCCAAAGCCTATGCGCTTGCCCACCATGTAGGCGCCCACCAGGCCGGCAATGCCGGCGTTGATGTGCACCACGGTGCCGCCGGCAAAGTCCAGCGCGCCGTCCGCCGCCAGCAGACCACCACCCCAGACGATATGCGCCATGGGCACGTAGCTGAAGCTGAACCACAGCACGGCAAAGATCAGCACGGCGGAGAACTTGATGCGCTCGGCGAACGAGCCCACGATCAGCGCCACGGTGATGGCCGCGAACGTGCCCTGGAAGGCGAAGAACACGTATTCGGGGATGGTGGTCAGCGCGCCAAAACTCTCCAGGCCCACGCCCTTGAGGAACATCTTGGACAGGTCGCCCACGAACTTGCCCTCGCCCGAGAACGCCAGGCTGTAGCCGTAGATGGCCCACAGCAGCGAGCACAGGGCAAAGATCACGAACACCTGCACCAGCACCGACAGCATGTTCTTGGCCCGCCCCAGGCCGCCGTAGAACAGCGCCAGGCCGGGGATGGTCATCAGGATCACCAGCAGCGTCGAGGTCAGCATCCAGGCCGTGTCACCCGAATCGATGCGCGGTGCGGCCGGCGCCTGGGCGCATGCGGCGCCGGCCAATAGGCACAGGCCTGACACCAGGAAAGCGTGTACTTTTCTCATGATGGGTCTCCGTCGNCTACGGTTACAGGGCCTGCACGCCGGTCTCGCCGGTGCGTATGCGCACCACCTGCTCCAGCGCGGCCACGAAGATCTTGCCGTCGCCGATCTTGCCGGTGCGCGCCGCGCCCTCTATGGCCTCGATGGCGCGCTCCACCAGCGCATCGTCCACCGCGGCCTCGACCTTCACCTTGGGCAGAAAGTCCACCACATACTCGGCGCCGCGGTACAGCTCGGTATGGCCCTTCTGGCGGCCAAAGCCCTTGACCTCGGTGACGGTGATGCCCTGCACGCCGATGTCCGACAGCGCCTCGCGCACCTCGTCGAGCTTGAAGGGTTTGATGATGGCGGTGATCATTTTCATGATCGGCTCCTTTGCGAGAATTACAGGGTCTTGGTGAGCGTGACGATCAGGCGCGCCTTGTTGGCGTCGCCGAAGAAGCTTTTCTTCGTGGCGCCGGCCACGGCTGCGGAGAGCTGCAGGCCGCCGCCGAAGTCATAGGCACCGCCCAGGCTGTAATCCACGTAGTTCGGCACGCCCAGGTCGCGGATGTCGCCGGCAAAACGCGTGTAGCCCAGCGCGGCCTTGAGCGTGACGCTGGGCAGCACCTCCTGGGCGAACGCCAGGTTCAGGTAGCCCGTGTTGCGGCCGCGCCGGCTCGAGGTCTTGGCGCCGGCCCAGCCGAAGTAGTCCTTGGACACGGTGTGCGAATACTTGGCCGTGAACGGGCCGTAGCCGGCCGCGCCGTACAGCTCGGTGGTGTTGCCGCGGTTGTTACCAGGGTAGACGTAGCTGAGCGCGCCCAGATCCAGATCCACCAAGCCGGCCTTGAGCTTGTAGCCGCCATACAGGTCGGACTCGATGGAGTTGCCGGCCAGCCAGTCCACGCTGGAGTTCCAGTTGCCCACGTAGAAGCCGCTGTCGCCAAAGCCATAGTCGAAGCCGCCCTGGATGGCCGGGTTCACCGCCTTGATGGGGTGCACATGCTGATCCTGGCCGCGGAACTTGTAGTTGCTGGTCAGCGACACATTCGCCGTCAGCTCGGCGCTCGCCAGCGCGGGCAGGGCCGCGGCCAGCAGGGCCAGGCTCAGGGACTTCAGGGATGCATGGGACATGGTTCCTCCGGGGTTGTGTGTGAAAGCGGACACAACCCCCAATGCACGGACCGTGCCAGCCACCATGCAGGTACATTTGGCAGCCAGGGCGCGGTCCCGCCGCAGGGCCGTGCACCAGATTGGGGAGGGTTCACGCGATGAGTCTTGCTTTGGTGCAAAGCCGCGCCCTGCTGGGCCTGCAGGCAAGCGCCGTCACCGTGGAGGTGCATCTGGCCAACGGCCTGCCGAGCTTCGCGCTCGTGGGCCTGGCCGACGTGGAGGTGAAGGAGGCGCGCGAGCGCGTGCGCTCGGCCCTGCAGAACGCGGGGCTGGAGTTCCCCACCAACAAGAAGATCACCGTCAATCTGGCGCCGGCCGACCTGCCCAAGGACTCGGGGCGTTTCGACCTGCCGATCGCGCTGGGCATCCTGGCCGCCAGCGGGCAGATCGCCGCTGAACGCCTGGCGGGCTGGGAGTTCGCGGGCGAGCTGTCGCTGTCGGGCCTGCTGCGGCCCGTGCGCGGCGCGCTGGCCACCAGCCTGGCGCTGCGCGCCGAGCAGCCGCCCGTGCGCATGGTGCTGCCGCCGGGCAGCGCCGAGGAAGCCGCCCTGGTGCCCGGCGCCGAGATCTACCGCGCGCGCCACCTGCTGGACGTGGTGCGCCAGTTCCTGCCCGCAGCCGCGCCGCCGCAGGAAGACAACGACGGCTGGCAGCGCCTGGCGCCGGCCGCGCCCGCCGTCCACACCAGCAGCCCCGACCTTGCTGACGTGAAGGGCCAGGCCGCCGCCAAGCGCGCACTGGAAATCGCCGCAGCCGGCGGCCATGGGCTGCTGCTCGTGGGCCCTCCGGGCTCGGGCAAATCCATGCTGGCGCAGCGCTTCGCCAGCCTGCTGCCGCCGATGAGCGTGGAGCAGGCGCTGGAGAGCGCGGCCATCGCCAGCCTGGCCGGGCGCTTCACGGGCGCGCAGTGGATGCAGCGCGTCACGGCCAGCCCGCACCACAGCTGCAGCGCCGTCGCGCTCGTCGGTGGCGGCTCGCCGCCGCGGCCCGGCGAGATATCCCTGGCGCACGAGGGCGTGCTGTTCCTGGACGAATTCCCGGAATTTGCGCGCAGCGCGCTGGAGGCCCTGCGCGAGCCGCTGGAGAGCGGACGCATCACCATCTCGCGCGCGGCGCAGCGCGCCGAATTCCCGGCGCGCTTTCAGCTGATCGCCGCCATGAACCCCTGCCCCTGCGGTTTTGCCGGCTCGCGCCAGCGCGCCTGCCGCTGCACGCCGGATCAGATCGCGCGCTACCAGGGCAAGCTATCGGGCCCACTGCTGGATCGCATCGACCTGCATGTGGAGGTGCCTGCCCTGCCCGCCGAGGAGCTGTTGCACGCCCCCGCGGGCGAGGCCAGCAGCGCCGTGCGCGAACGCGTGGCGCGCGCGCATGAGCGCGCCCTCGCGCGCCAGGGCCAGCCGAACCAGGCGCTGCAGGGCCAGGCGCTCGACCGCATGGTGGCGCTGGACGAGCCGGCCGCGCGCTTCCTGCAGCAGGCCGCCGCGCGCCTGGCCTGGTCGGCGCGCAGCACACACCGCGCGCTGAAGGTGGCGCGCACGATTGCCGACCTGGCGGCCTCTGAGCATGTCACGGTGGCCCATGTGGCCGAGGCGGTGCAGTATCGGCGAGTCCTGCGCGCTACCGTTTGAATAGCTTATAGCGATTGCCCCACAGGCGTTACAGGCCTTTTTCCAAAAACCAAATGGGTTTGCCGCATCTGCGCGGCGCCCGCGGCTAGTCCCTGTCGGATGAACGCCGTAGCAGCCGCGTCGGCTATGCTGCGACCATGCGTCTTGAAGACTTGGAGATCTTTCGCGCCGTCCATGAAACCGGCAGTTTCCAAAGGGCGGCCCAGCGCTCGGGCCTGAGCCAGTCCGCCGTCACCAAGGTCGTGCGCAAGCTCGAGGACGAGTTCGGCCTCCAGCTCATGGAACGCGGCGGACGCATCATCGCGCTGACCCCCGCCGGCCGCACGCTGTACCAGCGCGCGCTGGCTCTCGCCGATCTCGCCGCCGCCACCCGCAGCGACCTGGAGGGGGAGGCGGCCGCGCTGCGAGGATCCATACGGCTGGGCGTCGTGCCGGCCCTGCTGCATGGCGTTGCCACGCCCGTGCTGGCCGAGACCCTGGCGGGGTCGAGCGCCGTGCAAGTCCAACTGATCGTCCGGCATTCCGCGGAACTGGTGCGCATGCTGGAGGAGGGCAAGCTCGATCTGGTGCTGTGCTTTGGCGTACAGCACCTGTCACCGCACGTCGCCGGGACCCCGGTCGCGCGCCAGCGCTACCGGCTGGTGGTGCGCGCGGGCCATAGTCTGGTGGGCCGCACGCCCGGCATGGAAGAGCTGTCCCGGCACTGCTGGCTGCTGCCGCCCGCGGATGTGACGCTGAGGGTGGAGATCGAGCAGCTGTTTTCGGATGCCGGCTGGGGCCCGCCGAACGTGCGCGTGGAGTCCGATGCCTCGGCCACGCTGCTGCTGCCGCTCATCCGGCAAAGCGACCTGATCGCGGTGCTGGCGGAACAGGCGTTCCAACCCCTGTCCCGGGAGGGCCTCGCGGCCCTGGATGTAGACCTGCGGGCCCTGCTCGGGGACGTGGTGATCTATTACCGGCGCCAGACGCCGTCGGTAGGCCTGGTGATGCAGCTCAAGCACCGGCTCGAAGCGCAGGCGCACAGCAACTTCTCTGCCTGACGCCGCGCCGCGCGTATTCCCCGCAGGAATCGAAGCCGGAACCAAAGTCGCCGGCACCCTCCTAGAGTCCATTGCAAACGGCATCCAGCGCGCGCCCCGAGCGTGCGGCCCCGGATCCATCGCGGCGCAAAGGTGCGCCGCAGGGCGATGCCGTGCCTTCACATGGGAAGCAGCACATGGACCTCAAGGACAGCCTGTACGACCTCTTTCGCCAGTCGGCACGGATCTTCGCGGCGACCCCCTTTCTGGCCGTACCCACGCGCTTGGCGCAGGCCTGGGAGACGCCCCGGGAAACCACCTTCGGCGAGGCGCTGGCCCGCGTAGAGGATCTGAAGGCGCGCTATGCGGCGCAGGGCGTGGCGCAGGGCGACCGGGTCGCGCTGGCCTTCGAATCGCGGCCCGAGTTCGTGTTCCATTACCTGGCGCTCAACGGCTTGGGCGCCTGCGTCGTGCCCCTGAACACCGACCTGTCGGTGGACGAGCTGGCCTACCAGCTCGGGCACGCCGACTGCAGCGCCGTCATCGGCCTGCCGTCCCTGCAGCCGCTGCTGGCAAAAAGCGTGGCCGCCACGGGCCGCCCCCTGGCGTTGAGCGTGCATGGCCCGGACGGCGTCGGCCGCCTGTGGCGCCCCGCGCACGCGCCCACGCCCCGCGTGGCACCGGAGGAGCGGCCCGCGGCCATCCTCTACACCTCGGGCACCACCGGCCGGCCCAAGGGCTGCGTGTTGACCAACGTCTACCTGCAGGAGGCCGCCGCCTACAACCTGCGGCTGCCGCCGCATCTGGCGTTCGCGGTGGGCGCGGAGCGCCAGATGAACCCGCTGCCGCTGTATCACATGAACGCCATGGTGAACACGCTGGGCTCGGCCATCGTGACCGGCTCGTGCTACATCATGCCGGGGCGCTTCAGCGCCACGAACTGGTGGAGCGACATCGCAGATACCAGGGCCACGCGCTTCAAGTACCTGGGCATCATGGTGCCCGCCCTGCTGGGCCAGCCCGAGACGCAGCGCGACCGGCAATCCGGCGTGAAGGTGGCCTTTGGCGCGGGCGTGGATCCGGCGCTGCATGAGCGCTTCGAGCAGCGCTTCGGCTTTCCGCTTATCGAGGTCTGGGGCATGACGGAGACGGGCCGCTTCATGTGCGTGGATCGGGAGCCGCGGCAGATCCATACCCGGGCCTGCGGGCGTCCCCTGCAGGGGCTGCAGGCCCGCCTGATCGACGATGCAGGGCAGGAGGTGCCCGATGGCGAGGTCGGCGAACTGGTGGTGCGCCACAGCGCCGAGAAGCCGCGCCACGGTTTCTTCAGCGGCTATCTCGGCGACCCGCAGGCGACGGAGAAGGCCTGGGAGGGCGGCTGGTTCCACAGCGGCGACCTGTGCACGCGCTCGGCCGACGGGCTCTTCACCTTCGTCGATCGCAAAAAGAACATCGTGCGCCGCAGCGGCGAGAACATCTCCAGCGCCGAGGTCGAGGCGGTGCTGGCCGCCTGCCCCCTGGTCAAGCAGGTGGCCGTGACGGCCGTGCCGGATGCCTTGCGCGACGAGGAGGTGCTGGCCTGCGTGATTCCGGTGGCGGGCGTCGCGCGCGACCATTCCCTGGCGCTGACGCTGCATGCGTTCGCCGCCGAACGCCTGGCCTATTACAAGCCGCCGGGCTGGGTCTATTTCGTCAACGAGCTGCCGATCACCGGCACGCAAAAGGTGCAGAAGCACCGCATTTTCGCCGGCGGCTTCCGCCACGACCTGCCCGGCCTGCACGACGTGCGCGATCAAAAGCGCTGGAAGAAGTGAACCCGGCATTCCCTCTCGCAACCACAACCCAGGAGACATCCTCATGAGCCATGATCTGCCCACCCACGAGCCCAGCCCCAGCCACCCCTATGGGCTGGAGGACCGCTACCACCTGCAGCACATCCACCTGTTCGCGACCGACATCGACGCGACGATCGCGTTCTACACGAAGTGGTTCGATGCCCGCGTCGCCTGGGATGGCGACTACGGCGGCGTGCGCAATGTGTTCATGAAGATCGGCATTGGCGCCATGCACCTGTACGAGCAGCCGCCGCGCGACCTGGGCCGCAGCGCGGTGCACCACCTGGGCATGCAGGTGGTCGGCCTGAAGGATCTCTACGATCGCATGAAGGCGGCGGGAGTGGATCTGCCCAACCCCGTGCGCGAGCATTTCGGCGGCGGCTACTTCATGGTCAAGGCGCCGGACGATGTGCTCCTCGAAGTCTTCGAGGCCGGCCCAGGCCGCGACCAGCGCGCGCGTGAGTACTACGGGCTCGGCAAGGGCGAATGAACGCCATCGACCCGACGGCCATCGTTCCACTTCACCAGACACAGGTATCGCCATGCGGTTCAAGAAGACTCTCGCCTCCCTGCTCCTCCTCGCCTGCAGCGGCCTCGCGGCGGCGCAGGACTACCCCACCAAGCCCATCACCCTGGTCGTGCCCGCCGGGCCGGGGGGCGGCACCGACATCCTCGCGCGCGCCATGGCCGAGGAGCTCGGCAAGCGCCTGAAGCAGCCCATCGTCGTCGACAACAAGACCGGGGCCTCCGGCATGATCGGCACCCAGGCGGTGGCCCGCGCGGCGCCCGACGGCTACACCCTGCTGTTCTCATACTCCGCGCCGATCTACTACGCGCGCCACATGTATGCCAAGGTGCCCTACGACGTGACGCGCGATTTGGCCGTGCTCTCCGAGGTGGCCTCCAACACCCTGGTTCTGGTGGTGAACAAGGATGTGCCGGTCAGGAACATGAAGGAGTTCATGGCCTGGGCCCAGCAGGGCAAGGGCAGGCTCAGCTACGGCTCCATAGGCGTAGGCTCGGCCGGGCATCTCGCGGCGGCCTACCTCAACGAGAGCCGCCACCTGGACATGGTGCATGCGGCCTACAAGAGCGAGGCGCCGCTGGCCCAGGATCTGGGCGCCGGCATCGTGCCGTGGGCCATGGGCACGCTCGCGCCCATGCTCCCGTTCCTGCAGAACGGCATGGTGCGGCCCATCGCCGTGCTGTCCGACCAGCGCCTGCCGGCCCTGCCGGAGGTGCCGACCATGAAGGAACAGGGCTGCGCCGATCCGGAGCTGCGCACCATGGCCTGGTTCGTCCTGGCGGCGCCGGCCAAGACCCCGAAGCCGATCCTGGACATGCTGGAAAAACAGGCGCGCGAGATCGCACAGTCGCCGCTGATGAAGGCCCGCTTCCAGGTGCTGGGGCTGGATGGCGTGGGCGGGAGCGCGGCGGACTTCCGGAAAAACTACGAGGCCACCGGCCCGGTGATCGAGAAGCTGGTGAAGATTTCCGGGGCGCGCAACGAATAGGGCCTGCGACCGGGGCAACCCTGACCCGGCTGGCCGCGCATGGGCCCGGGTCACACCCCCAGATACGCCTGCCGCGCCCGCGCGTCGCGCGCCAGCTCGGCCATGGGCGCCTGGTGCACGATGCGGCCCTGCTCCAGCACATAGGCGCGGTCGGCCACGGCCTGGGCGAGCAGCAGGTTTTGCTCGCTCAGCAAAATCCCCACGCCCCGGGCCTTGAGCCGGCGGATGGCGCGCGCCATCTGCTCGACGATCAGCGGCGCCACGCCCTCGGAGGGCTCGTCGAGCAGCACCAGCAGGGGCTGGCCCATCAGCGTGCGCGCCACGCTCAGCATCTGCTGCTCGCCGCCGCTCATCTGCCCGCCCGGGCGCTGCGGCATCTGGCCCAGGTTGGGGAATAGCGCGAACAGATCCTCGGGCGTCCAGTGCGGCGCGGGCTCGCCACCCGGCCAGTGGCGCGGCGGCTGGCGGCCGACCTCCAGGTTTTGCAGCACCGTCAGGTCGGTGAAGATGCGCCTGTCCTCGGGCACATAGCCCAGGCCCAGGCGCGCGATCTGGTGCGCGGGCAGGCCGTGGATGGCCTGGCCCTGCAGCCGCACCTGACCTTCGGTGCGCGCCAGCAGGCCGGCCAGGCTTTTCAGCGTGGTGCTCTTGCCCGCGCCGTTGCGGCCCATCAGCGCCACCACCTCGCCACGGCCCACGGTGAGCGACACGCCGTGCAGGATATGGGCGACGCCGTACCAGGCGTGCAGGTGGTCTACGGCGAGCAGCGGTGTGGACTTGGGCAGCCCCTCACCCCTCCCTCTCCCCAAAGGGGCGAGGGCGACCGGTTGCGCCGGACTTACTCCCTCTCCCTCTGGGAGAGGGCGGGGGTGAGGGCCGGCCACCGCAGGCGCCTCTTCCAGCCCCCCGCCCAGATACGCCGCCTGCACACGCGCGTCCTGGCGCATGGCCTCGGGCGGGCCTTCGGCCAGCAGCTGGCCGCGCACCAGCACGGCCACGCGGTCGGCCTGGCCGAAGACCACGTCCATGCTGTGCTCGGTGAACAGCACAGCCATGGCGCGCTCGCGCGCGAGGCGCCGCACCAGCCGCATCAGCGCCAGGCGCTCGGCGCTGGCCATGCCGGCCGTAGGCTCGTCCATCAACAGCAGGCGCGGCGCGTGCGCCAGGGCCATGGCCAGCTCGACGCGCTTGACATCGCCATAGGCCAGCTCGCTGCAGGGGCGGTCGGCCTGATCCTGCATGCCCACCTGCTCCAGCAGGGCCAGCGCGTCCGGCACGCGGTGCTGGCCGGCGCGGCGCCACCAGCGCCAGCCGCGTCGGTCGTGCGACAGCAGGGCCAGCTGCAGGTTCTGCAGCACGGTGAAGCTGGCGCAGGTCTGGGCAATCTGGAAGGTACGGCCCACACCCAGGCGCCAGATGACGCGCGGCGGCAGGCCGGTGATGTCCTGGCCGGCCAGCAACACGCGGCCGGCGTCGGGCCGGATCTGCCCGCCCAGCATGTTGAAGCAGGTGCTCTTGCCCGCGCCGTTGGGGCCGATCAGCGCCAGCAGCTCGCCGGCCGCCAGCGCGAACGACACGCCCTGCACGGCCTGCACGCCGCCAAAGGACTTGCGCAGGCCCTCCACGCGCAGCAGGCTCATGCGATTACTCCTTTTTTAGGAGCTATCAGCGCTTGCCAATATTGCGCAAAACCCGAAATTCCCTGTGGAAACAGCAGCACCAGCGCCAGCATGATGCCGCCCAGCAGCGCGCGCCAGTAGTCGGTGGCGCGGGCCACGCTGTCGTGCAGCCAGGTGAAGGCCGCCGCGCCCACCAGCGGGCCGGCCAGCTGCTGCATGCCGCCCAGCAGCACCATGACCAGGCCGTCGACCGACTTGCCGACCCACAGCACCTCGGGCGCCACGCCGCCCTTTGAAAAAGTGAACAGCGCGCCCGCCAGCCCGGCCAGCAGGCCGGCGACGACGAAGGCCGCCCATTGCACGCCGCGCACGTTGATGCCAATGGCCTCGGCGCGCGTGGCCGAGTCGCGCGCGGCGCGCAGCGCCCAGCCCAGGGGCGCGAACAGCAGGCGCCGCAGCAGGTAGAGGCCCGCCGCGACAAAAGCCAGCACCAGCCAGTAGAAGGCCGTGCCCTGCGCCCAATCGGGCGGCCAAACGCCGGTCAGGCCATTGCTGCCGCCCGTGAGGCCGTCCCACTGGAAGGCGATGGCCCAGGTGATTTGCGCGAAGGCCAGCGTCAGCATGGTCAGCGACACGCCCGACAGGCGCACGCAAAACCAGCCATAGAGCAGCGCCCCGCCCGCCGCCACCAGGGGGGCCAGCAGCAGCGCCGCGCCCATGGGCAGGCCCGCCGCGCGCGTGAGCAGCGCCGCGCCATAGGCGCCCAGGCCAAAGTAGGCCGCGTGGCCAAACGAATGCAGCCCGCCCGGCCCGACGATGGCGTGCAGGCTGGCGGCAAACAGCGCGGCGATGAAGATGTCGGCCAGCAGCACGCTGGCGTAGCTGCCCTGGCCCAGAGCGAGCGGCAGCAGCGCCAATGCCAGCAGCAGGACGGCCCAGCCGGTGCCGGCCAGCGGGCCGGCGCCGGCCAGGGGCGCCTCGGGCGCGCCCACGCCGCGCACGGCGGCCTGCGGCCGGCCCATCAACCCCCAGGGGCGCCAGATGAGCACGGCAGCCATGACCAGAAACTCCACCACCAGGGTGAGTTTGGGGAAGGCGATCGCCACCCCTGCGATCTGCACCACGCCCAGCCAGATGCACACGGCCTTGAGCTCGGCGATCAGCAGCGCGGCGACAAAGGCGCCGGGCAGCGAGCCCATGCCGCCCACCACCACGACGACGAAGGCCGCGCCTATGGTCAGCATGTCCAGTTCCAGGCTGGCGGGCTCGCGCGGCAGCTGCAGCGCGCCACCCAGGCCGGCCAGCGCCGCGCCCAGCGCGAACACGCCGGTGAACAGCCAGGCCTGGTTCACGCCCAGGGCGCCGACCATCTCGCGGTCCTGCGTGGCGGCGCGCACCAGCGTGCCCCAGCGCGTGCGCGTCAGCAACAGCGTGAGCAGCAGCAGCACCAGCGGGCCGACGGCGATGAGCAGCAGGTCATAGGCCGGAAAGCGCCGGCCCAGGATGTCCACCGCGCCTTCCAGCCCCGGCGCGCGCGGGCCGAACAGTTCCTGCGGGCCCCACAGCCACAGCGCCGCGTCCTTGATCACCAGCACCAGGGCAAAGGTGGCCAGCAGCTGCAGCAGCTCTGGCGCACCGTAGACACGGCGCAGGAGCAGCAGCTCGACCAGCGCGCCCAAGAGGCCCAGAACCAGCGGCGCCAGCAGCAGCGCGGGCCAGAAGCCTATCGCATCGCCCAGCAGCGCGACGCTGGAATACGCTACGTACAGCCCCAGCATGTAGAACGAGCCATGGGCAAAGTTGACGATGCGCGTGACGCCAAAGATCAGCGACAGCCCGGCCGCCACCAGGAACAGCGTGGACGCGCCGGCCAGGCCGTTGAGCAGCTGGGCCAGCAGGCCGGAGAGGTCCATGCGTGCAGGTTCAGTGCGTCAGGGTGCGGCCGGCCGCAGCTTCTTCACCTCGGCGTCGGACGGCTGGAACTTGGCGCCATCCATGTACTTGAAGTTCACCATCACCCCCTTGCCGCCGTACAGCCCGGTCTTGCCCACATAGGCGCCCATGGTGGACTGGTGGTCCTGGGCGCGGTAGGTGATGGGGCCGAACGGCGTGCGCACCTCCAGGCCGCGGAAGGCGGCGATGAGCGCCTCGGTGTCGGCGCTGCCGGCCTTGCGCAGCCCCGCGGCGATGGACTGGATAGCGTTGTAGCCCACCACCGAGCCGGCGCGCGGATAGTCCTTGAAGCGCTTGCGATAGGCGGTGGCAAAGGCGTCGTGGTCGGGTGTGAAGATGGCGTACCAGGGGTAGCCGGTGACCACCCAGCCCAGCGGCGTCTCGCCCTGCAGCGTGTCCAGGTACTCGGGCTCGCCCGTGAGCAGGCTGACCACGCCCTTGCCCTGGAACAGGCCGCGCGTATTGCCCTCGCGGACAAACTTGGCGAGATCGGCCGCGAACAGCACGTTGAAGATGGCGTCCGGCCTGGCATCAGCCAGCGCCTGCACCACGCTGCCGGCGTCCACCTTGCCCAGCGGTGTGGCCTGCTCGGCGACAAACTCCACATCCGGCTGCGCTGCGGTAAGCAGCTTCTTGAACGTGGCCACGGCCGACTGGCCGTACTCGTAATTGGGGTAGACGATGGCCCAGCGCTTTTTCTTCATGGCCGCGGCCTCGGGCACCAGCATGGCCACCTGCATGTAGGTCGAGGGGCGCAGGCGGAAGGTGTAGCGGTTGCCCTGTTCCCAGACGATCTTGTCGGTCAGCGGCTCGGCGGCCAGGAAGAAGCGCTTTTTCTGCTGCGCGAAGTCGGTCAGCGCCAGCCCCACATGCGACAGAAAGCTGCCCATGAGCACGTCCACCTTCTCGCGCGCGATCAGCTCCTCGGCGGCGCGCACGGCGTCGGCCGGGTTGCCGTTGTCGTCGCGCGTGACCAGCACCAGCTTCTTGCCGCCAATGCCGCCGGTGATGTTGATCTGCGCCAGCGCCAACTCCATGCCCTTCTTGTAGGGCTCGAGGAAGGCCGGCTGGGCCTTGTAGCTGTTGATCTCGCCAATGGTGTAGACATCCTGCGCCTGGGCCGCGCCCAGGGCGCAGGCCAGCATGGCCAGGACGGTGGTGAATGACTTCTTCATGCGTGAATCCTTGCTGCAGCGCAACAGCCGCGGCCCGCAACTGTACCGCCGCCGCCGCCTTGCCCCACAATATGCGGGTTTGCCCGCATGACGGGCGGGCGGTTCGGCGCAATTCGGCTTATGCCTGACACGAATAAAAAAACCGCGACACTAGCCGCAAAGCCCAGCCTCCCCCACTTTTCATCTTTCTTCCTGTCCATCCATGAGCGCATTCCTCGAAGAGCGTGTCCTGTCGGTGCACCACTGGACCGATCGCCTATTCAGCTTCACCACCACGCGCGACCCGGCGCTGCGGTTCTCCAACGGCCACTTCACCATGATCGGCCTGAAGGTGAACGACAAGCCGCTGCTGCGCGCCTACAGCATCGTCAGCGCCAACTACGAGGAGCACCTGGAGTTCCTGTCGATCAAGGTGCCCGACGGCCCGCTGACCTCGCGCCTGCAGCACATCAAGGTGGGCGACCACATCATCGTCGGCAAGAAGCCCACCGGCACGCTGCTCATCGACTACCTGCTGCCGGCCAAGCGGCTGTACCTGATGTCCACCGGCACCGGCCTGGCGCCGTTCCTGAGCGTGATCCGCGACCCCGAGACCTACGAGAAGTTCGAGCAGGTGATCCTGATCCACGGCGTGCGCGAGGTGGCCGAGCTGGCCTACTACGACTACCTGACCAAGGAGCTGCCGCAGCACGAGCTGCTGGGCGAGATGATCAGCCGCCAGCTCAAGTACTACCCCACGGTGACGCGCGAGCCCTTCAAGCACCAGGGCCGCATCAACGAGCTGATCGAAAACGGCAAGCTGGCCGCCGACCTGGGCCTGCCCCAGCTGAATGCGCTGGAAGACCGCGTGATGCTGTGCGGCAGCCCGGAGATGCTGGCCACGCTCAAGACCCTGCTGGAGCACCGCGACTTTGAAGAGGGCAACACCACGCGGCCGGGCGACTTCGTCATCGAACGCGCCTTCGTCGAGAAATAAAAGGCGCGGCCTGAAACGCCACGGGCGCTACCAGTTGCATAGCTGGTAGCGCCCGTTTTTATTGGGCTGGAGCCCAAAAACACCCTGAAAACCGTCAATAGGCCCGGTCGTTCACATACACCGGCCGGGCGCCAGGGCGCTCGGTAGCGCCGGCACCATCGTCCACGCGAAAGCCCTTGCCCTCCAGGCGCACTGGCGTGCCCTCGGCCACGGGCTGGGCGCGCGTGAAGTTGCGCACCGAGCCGTCCTGCATGCGCACGCGCATCTGGTAGACGGTGCTGCTGCGGGCGCGCTCCTCCACCTTGTGGCCCACATAGCCGCCGCCCACGGCGCCCAGCACCGTGGCGGCGGTGCGGCCCGAGCCCTTGCCCACCTGGTTGCCCAGCACGCCGCCCAGCACGCCACCGGCCACCGCGCCCAGGCCCGTGGCCGGCGCGGCCTGCTCCAGCGCCTGCACCGATTCGACATGGCCGCAGCTGGCGCACACCGGCGCCGCTGGGCGCGCCTGCGCCACCGGCTGCGGCGGGTGTTCCGGCAGGCGCGCGGGGCGCGCGGCAAGCTGATTCGCTCTTGAATCAGGAGCTGCATGTGCTTGCTGTAAAACGGTTTGTGGCGGTTTCTGCTTGGAAATTTCCGCGCGTTGCGTGGACTCCTGGACGGGTTGCGCCATGGGCGCATCGCTGTGCAGGTTCTGCGCCAGCAGCGTACCGCCCAGCGCCAGCACGCTCGCGCCCAGCGCGCCCACGGCAATCCAAAGCCATTTCAGTGTGGCCGGGCTCTGGCCCACGGCGGTGCTGGGGTGCATATCCAATTCCTGTGCAATGAAGTGCGCGCAGCCTAACGCCCGCGCCGCTTCACAAAACCGGCCGCGCTGTAAGGCGCGTAAAAAGACGTCACCCCGCCGCGGCCTGGCGCGCCTCGTACAGCGCCCGCGCGCAGCTGGCGGCAAACAGCAGCACGGCGGACGAGAAATACATCCACATCAGAAACACCACCAGCGAGCCCGCCGCCCCATAGGCCGACACCACAGCCGCGCGCGTCAGGTACAGCGCCAGCAGCTGCTTGCCCACGGTGAACAGCAACGCCCCCACCGCCGCGCCAAACAACAGGCAGCGCAGCGGCGGCTTGGGGCCGCTGCCTATGCGCATCAGCCCGACAAACAACAGCACCACCACGCCAAAGGACACGGCCTCGTTGATCAGCTGCAGCAGCAGGCCCGAGCCGAAGGGCAGCAGCGCGCTGGCCCAGGTGGCCAGCACCTTGATGGCCGTGGACAGCACCAGCGACACCAGCAGCAGAAAGCCCAGCGCCAGCACATAGGCCAGGCCGCGCAGGCGCAGCGAGGCCATGCGCCACCAGGCCTTGCGCTCGGGCGCGGCCTGGCCATGCAGCCACAGCCGCTCCAGCGCCGACTGCAGCTCCGCAAACACGCCGGTGGCGCCCGACAGCAGCAGCACAAAGCCCGCAATCGACGCCAGCCGGCCCTGCGCCGGCGCCTGGGCGCTGGCCAGGGCCGCGCGCACCACCTCGGCGCCCCGCTCGCCCATCACGCCCTGCACCTGGCCGATCAGGTTGCTCTCCAGATAGGCCTTGTCCACCCACCAGCCCAGCAGGCCGACGATGAGCAGCAACAGCGGCGCCAGGCTGAGCATGCCGTAGAACGACATGGCGGCGCTCATGCGCAGGCCGTCAGCATCCAGCCACAGGCGCACGGCGCGCAGCAGCGGTGTCAGGTGTTGCACCAGGGCGCGGGCAGGCGATGGTGGCTTGGGCGAGGCATCAGGCATGGCCCGATTGTGCGCATGCTCGGGCCGGCGCGCGCCGGCTCTTACACTCACGACTCACCGCTCACCACTTACGAACACACAAGCATGCAAACGCGTTGCGCCCTGGTCGGCATGCCCGGCAGCGGCAAATCCACCGTGGGCCGGCAGCTCGCCCGGCGCCTGGGCCTGCCCTTCATCGACATGGACCACCTGCTGGAGCAGCGCCTGGGCTGCAGCATCAGCAGCTTTTTCGAGCAGCATGGCGAGCCGGCCTTTCGCGACCACGAGACGGCCCTGTTGGC
>Ga0056910_1000755_pt1 | contig 23182 bp, 22 predicted proteins | sample EBPBio232012_DNA_FD_55021 | JGI IMG/M metagenome (GOLD analysis project Ga0056910, IMG submission 55021) | Wastewater treatment Type I Accumulibacter community from EBPR Bioreactor in Madison, WI, USA - Reactor 1_1/23/2012_ DNA | ecosystem: Engineered > Bioreactor > EBPR > Anaerobic-Aerobic >... | reverse complement strand
GGAGGGTGCGGACACGCCGCGGTACGCCGAGGTGCGGGCCCATGCCGGTACGCCCGCCCATGCTGACGACACACATGAACCCATTGTGCTGTCGTCCCTGCTCAGGCAGGAATCGTCGGCGCAAGCTCTGATGGCACCTGCAGCACCGCTGCAGGAGATCCAGGGTTATGAACTGCCCGGTGCGCAGGAGAGTGATTCCGGGTGGCCGGAGGACACCGTCGCTGAGGCACCCGTGGCGCCCGAGGCCGGTGCAGAGGGCGCGCCCACGCCGTTGCCGCAGGAGCCCACCGCAGCGGCTTCCGAGAACAGTGATGAGCAGCCTGCACAACCTGAACAGCCCGATCTGCAGGTGCTGGAGCCTGTGCAGCCCGAGCCCCTGCTGGCCGAAGAGGCGGCGCTGATGCCGACCGTCGCTCTTGCCGACCCCGATCCCGCGCACGCCGAGACAGCAGCATTGCCCGAAGAACCCGGCTTTGTTGCGACGGCGCGGCGCAAGGCGTTCTGGCGCCGGCCCGTGGTGCGAGCTGCCTTGGTGATGCTGGGATTGGTATTTTTGCTGGCGCTGAGCCTGCAGATGACGCTGCAAGAGCGCGAACTGATCGCTGCACGCAACCCGGCAATGCGCACCTTGCTCGAGCAGCTGTGCCAGCCCCTGGGGTGCACCCTGGACGCGCCACAGCGCATCGAGGCCGTGGTGATCGACAGCTCGTCCTTTCTGAAGGCGCGCCACGACGATGCGAGCTACGAGTTGCAAATGGCCATCAAGAACAATGCGACGTTTGCAGTGGCCATGCCCGCACTGGAGCTGACATTGACCGATGCACAGGATCAGACCTTGCTGCGTCGTGTGTTGCTGCGTGACGAATTGGGCGCTCCAGCCCAGTTGGCGCCCGGCGCCACATGGAGCGCCTCTGTGCCCATGCAGGTCATGCAGGGTGCGGCGCAGGTGGCCGGTTATCGCTTGCTGGCCTTTTACCCCTGAGTTTTTTTACTTCCCACCCCTGACCCTATGGCTGCCCTGATCTGCGGTTCCCTGGCATTTGACAGCATCATGACCTTCGAGGGGCGCTTTGCCGAGCAAATATTGCCCGCGCAATTGCATATCCTGAACGTGTCCTTCCTTGTGCCCACACTGCGCCGTGACTTTGGTGGCTGTGCCGGCAATATTGCCTACAGCCTCAAGCTGCTGGGCGGAGATCCCCAGCCCATGGCCATGTTGGGCGCCGATGGCGGCGAGTATCTGGCGCGCCTGCAACAGCTGGGCATAGATACCCGCTACGTTGGCCAGGCAGGCGACACCTATACGGCGCAGGCCATGATCATGACCGACCGTGACAACAACCAGATCACCGCCTTCCATCCGGGCGCCATGATGCAGGCGCACGCCAACCGCATCGGGCCGGATGCCGGCGCACGAATCGGCATCATCGCCCCCGATGGACGCGATGCCATGCTCCAGCATGCGGCGCAGTTTGTCGAGGCGGGCATCCCCTTCGTGTTCGATCCGGGCCAGGGTCTGCCCATGTTCGATGGCGACGAGCTGCGCCGTTTCGTTGCGCAGGCCGGGTGGATTGCCGTCAACGACTACGAGGGCAAGATGTTGTGCGACCGCACGGGCTGGTCTCTGGCAGAACTGTCGCAGCAGGTGACCGGGCTCGTCGTCACGCTGGGCGCCGAGGGTTGCGAGGTCTGGGAGCAAGGCGCCAGAACCAAGGTCGATCCCGTGACACCCGCGCAGGTCGTGGACCCTACGGGTTGCGGGGACGCCTGGCGCGGTGGCCTGCTGTATGGCCTGGAAAAGGGCTGGCCCCTGGTGCGCTGCGCCGAGCTGGGCAATCGCCTTGGGGCGCTGAAGATTGCGCAGCGCGGCCCACAGAACTATCAGCTCGATTTCACGCCGGATTGACGTAAAAAAACCCGGTGCAGGCACCGGGTCGTGGCGTGGGCCGGCCGTGGCTTACGGCTTGCCGCCCGTGGGGAAGGGCCATGCCGCCTGAGGGCTCAGCGTGGTCTGCGCTGCGGGCGCAGGTGCTGCCGCGGGTGCCTTGGCGGCAGCCTTCTTCGCGGCGGGGGCCTTCTTCACGGCAGGAGCCTTCTTGGCGGGTGCCGCAGCCTTCTTTGCGGGCGCGGCTGCTTTCTTGGCCACTACGGCCTTCTTGGCGGGCGCTGCGGCTTTCTTGGCCGGCGCAGCAGCCTTCTTCGCCGGCGCGGCAGCCTTCTTGGCCACTACGGCCTTCTTGGCGGGTGCTGCGGCTTTCTTGGCCGGCGCAGCAACCTTCTTCGCCGGCGCGGCTGCCTTCTTGGCCGGCGCAGCAGCCTTCTTCGCCGGTGCGGCTGCCTTCTTGGCCACTACGGCCTTCTTGGCCGGTGCTGCGGCTTTCTTGGCCGGCGCAGCAGCCTTCTTCGCCGGTGCGGCTGCCTTCTTGGCCACTACGGCCTTCTTGGCGGGCGCTGCGGCTTTCTTGGCTGGTGCAGCGGCTTTCTTCGCGGGAGCTGCCTTCTTGGCGGCGGGTTTCTTCGCAGTTGCCATCATTTTCTCCTTGGGTCGATTTGCAAAGAGCACTGAGCGCCTGCATTGGGCGCGCAGCGATCCATGGCAACGACACATTGCTCGTCACCACGAATGCGGGGACGCACCGGCGCCGCAACGCTGGAGCGCGCTGGGTGCGAGGAGCGTGATTGAAAAATCATGGCCTGGACAATGGGGTTCAATCCCAGGACAGGGCCCCGCCGGTCTGGTACTCGATGACGCGCGTCTCGAAGAAGTTGCGTTCCTTCTTCAGGTCGATCATCTCGCTCATCCAGGGGAAGGGGTTTTCTTCGTTGGGGAACAGCGCCTCCAGCCCGATCTGTGTGGCGCGGCGGTTGGCGATGTAGCGCAGGTAGCCCTTGAACATGGAGGCATTCATGCCCAGCACGCCGCGCGGCATGGTGTCCTCGGCATAGCGGTATTCCAGATCCACGGCCTTGTGGAACAGGGCGGTGATTTCTTCCTTGAATGCGGCCGTCCACAGCTGCGGGTTCTCGAGCTTGAGCTGGTTGATCAGGTCGATGCCGAAGTTGCAGTGCATGGACTCGTCCCGCAGGATGTACTGGTACTGCTCGGCGGCGCCGGTCATCTTGTTCTGGCGGCCCAGGGCCAGGATCTGCGTGAAACCCACGTAGAAGAACAGGCCCTCCATCAGGCAGGCGAACACGATCAGGCTTTTCAGCAGCGTCTGGTCGTTCTCAGGAGAGCCGGTCTTGAAGCCCGGATCCATGATCGCCTCGATGAAGGGGATCAGGAACTCGTCCTTCTCACGGATGGACTGGATCTCGTTGTAGGCGTTGAAGATCTCGCCCTCGTCCAGGCCCAGCGACTCGACGATGTACTGGTAGGCGTGGGTGTGGATGGCTTCCTCAAAGGCCTGGCGCAGCAGAAACTGGCGGCACTCGGGCGCCGTGATGTGGCGGTAGGTGCCGAGCACGATGTTGTTGGCCGCCAGCGAGTCGGCGGTGACGAAGAAGCCCAGGTTGCGCTTGACGATGCGGCGCTCGTCCTCGGTCAGGCCGTTCGGGTCTTTCCAGAGCGCGATGTCGCGCGTCATGTTGATCTCCTGCGGCATCCAGTGGTTGGCGCAGGTGGCCAGGTATTTCTCCCAGGCCCATTTGTACTTGAACGGCACCAGCTGATTGACATCGGTCTGGCCGTTGATGATGCGCTTGTCCACAGCGGACACGCGGCGGTGCTGTGCCGCGGCGGCAGTGGGCACGTGTGCCATGGTGCCAGTGGCGCGTTGCAGTGTCTGGGCCGCCAAGGCGGTTGGCGACGGCTCTGCGGCGCGGCTGCTTGCGAGAGCGCCGTCGAAGAGGTTTTGCGATGAGGGCTTGACTTCGTCGTCCCAGGTGAGCATAGGATTTCCCGTGTGTGGATTATGAAAGCAGTGCTCCAAAATGAAAAGCACTGAAGCGTTGCTGCGCCGTGTTTTGTTGCTTCACTGCACTCGGAATGCGCCTGCGCGCATCCGCTGGCGGTTGATGTCACTGGCAGGCTTCGCAGCCCGGGTCGTCGATGGCGCAGAACTTCACGTCGGTGGCTGGTATTGCAGCATCCGCATCGAGAGTGCGTGATGGATGATCGGCGCCCGATGAAACCGCGTTGAGCTGGCGCGTGTTCACGGTGCTCATCTCCACATGCGTGGCGCTTTGCGTGCGCAGGTAATAGGTGGTCTTCAGGCCGCGCAGCCAGGCCAACTTATAGGTCTCATCGAGTTTCTTGCCCGATGCGCCCGCCATGTAGATGTTCAGGCTCTGCGCCTGGTCTATCCATTTCTGACGCCGCGCGGCCGCCTCCACCAGCCAGGTGGGGGCGACCTCGAAGGCTGTCGAATACAAGGCTTTCACGTCTGCAGGTACGCGGTCTATGGCATGCAGCGAGCCCTTGAAATGCTTCAGATCCATGAGCATCACGTCGTCCCACAGGCCCAGTGTTTTCAGATCGCGCACCAGGTATTGGTTGATGACGGTGAACTCGCCCGACAGGTTGGACTTGACCGAGAGGTTGCCGAACGAGGGCTCGATGGAGGCGTCCACGCCCACGATGTTGGAGATGGTGGCCGTGGGCGCTATGGCCACGCAGTTGGAATTGCGCATGCCATCGCGCGCGATCTTCTGGCGCAGGGCATCCCAGTCCAGACGCGTGCTGGTGTCCACCTCAACATGGCCGCCGCGTTCCTGCGCCAGCAGCCCGAGCGAATCCAGCGGCAGCACGCCCCGGTCCCACAGCGAGCCCTGGAAGGTGGAGTAGCTACCGCGCTCGCGCGCCAGCTCGGTCGAGGCCCAGTAGGCGTAGTAACAGATGGCCTCCATGGAAGCGTCGGCAAATTCCATGGCGGCGTCGCTGGCGTAGGGCATGCGCAGCTCATACAGCGCGTCCTGAAAGCCCATCAGCCCCAAGCCCACGGGGCGGTGGCGCAGGTTGGAGTCGCGCGCCTTGTCAACGGCGTAGTAGTTGATGTCGATGACGTTGTCCAGCATGCGCATGGCCGTGGTCACGGTTCTGCGGAGCTTGTCATGATCGATCGCGCCATCCTTGAGGTGCTGCGCCAGGTTCACCGAGCCCAGGTTGCACACGGCCGTCTCGCTATCGCTGGTGTTGAGCGTGATCTCGGTGCACAGGTTGCTGGAATGCACCACGCCCACATGCTGCTGCGGCGAGCGGATGTTGCATGGGTCCTTGAAGGTGATCCAGGGATGGCCGGTCTCGAACAGCATGGAGAGCATCTTGCGCCACAGATCCACGGCGGGCAGGCGCTTGAAGAGCTTGAGTTCACCGCTCTCGGTTTTGGCCTCGTAGGCGGCATAGGCGCTCTCGAAGGCCTGGCCGTACAGGTCGTGCAGATCGGGTACGTCCGACGGTGAGAACAGCGTCCACTGACCCTTTCCCATGACGCGTTTCATGAACAGGTCGGGAATCCAGTTGGCGGTGTTCATGTCATGCGTGCGCCTGCGGTCGTCGCCGGTGTTCTTGCGCAGTTCCAGGAACTCCTCGATGTCCAGGTGCCAGCTCTCCAGGTAGGTGCAGACCGCGCCCTTGCGCTTGCCGCCCTGGTTCACGGCCACGGCCGTGTCGTTGACTACCTTCAGGAAGGGCACCACCCCCTGCGATTCGCCATTCGTGCCCTTGATGTGCGCGCCCAGGGCGCGCACGCGTGTCCAGTCATTGCCCAGGCCGCCGGCAAACTTGGACAGCAGGGCGTTTTCCTTGATCGACTCGTAGATCCCGCCCAGCTCGTCGGGCACCGTGGTCAGGTAGCAGCTGGACAGCTGTGAGCGCAGCGTGCCGCTGTTGAACAGCGTGGGTGTGCTGCTCATGAAGTCAAAAGACGACAGCAGCTCGTAAAACTCGATGGCGCGCGCGTTGCGGTCATCTTCGCGCAGCGCCAGGCCCATGGCCACGCGCATGAAGAAGCTCTGGGGCAACTCGATGCGTGCCTTGTTCACATGTAGGAAGTAGCGGTCGTACAGCGTTTGCAGGCCCAGATAGTCGAACTGCTGGTCGCGCTCGGCCCGCAAAGCGGCGGCCAGGCGCGGCAGGTCGAAGCTCAGCAGGTCGGGGTTGAGTAGTTCGTTGTCCACCCCTTTTTGGACAAAGGCTGGGAAGTGGTCCATGTATGCGGCCTGCATCTCGCCGGGCTGCACGCCACGCCCCAGCACCTCGCGCACGATGGTGTGCAGCAGCAGGCGCGCCGTGGCGTAGCTGTAGCCAGGGTCTTTTTCGATCAGTGTGCGCGCGGCCAGGATGGAGGCCTTGTAGACCTCCTCCATGGGTACGCCGTCATACAGGTTGCGAAGAGTCTCGGCGGCAATCGGCGCGGCCTCTACATCGGTGCCCAGGTTGGCGCAGGCAGACTCGATCAGAGCCTGTAGGCGCAGCAGATCCAGCTCCACGCGCTGGCCCCGATCCTGCACGTACAGCGCCGGAATCTGAGGGTGCAGCTGCTCCTTCTTGCGCGCGCGCTCCTGGGCGCGGCGCTCGCGGTACAGCACATAGGCGCGCGCGACTTCGTGGTGGCTGCCGCGCATCAGGCCCAGCTCCACCTGATCCTGCACGTCCTCGATATGGAAGGTGCCGCCACTGGGGCGCGAGCGCATCAGGGCGCGCACCACCGTCTGTGTCAGCTCATCCACCACCTGGCGCACGCTGGCCGAGGCCGCGCCCTGCGTGCCGTGCACGGCCAGGAAGGCCTTCATCATGGCGACGGCAATCTTTTGCGGCTCGAAGTGCACTACGGCGCCGTTGCGTCGGATGATCTGGTAATGGCTCAATGTGTCGGCCATGCTGGCCGGGGTGGATGTGTCCGCGGCATCGATTTGGAGCTGCGAAAAGCTGTCGGCGTGAACGGATGCGGTTTGCATGGCTTGCCCTTGGGAGTGATGTTGGGGGAGAAGTTGGGAAGTGAGGTCGGCCCGGAAAAAGCGCTTGCGGGTCGGCATGAAAAATCAGCGGCATATCGATGCCGTGCACTATATATATGGTGTACTTTCAATTCAACACGCTACATATAGTGTATATCCGGACTTTCGGGTGTTGTCGAAAACGCTGTCAGAAAGAGCACGAGCGGTGCCACGCCAGGCGGTTGGGGTTTGCGGGCGTGGGGTGCAGCAGAGATGTGCGCAGGCAGGGCTTCTGGCCTGCAGAGGCCCGTCAGGCTGGCTGTGCCGCAGGCGGAAACAGGATGCCCGACCCCGCAAAGGCCGAGCGCAGGTGGCGCCAGTCAAAGCCCGGTCCGGGATCGTTCTTGCGCCCGGGGGCGATATGTTCGTGGCCGGCGACATAGCCGATGGGGTGGTGCCGCACCAGCGCCGCGCACAGCCGGGTCAAGGCGGCGTACTGTGCCTCTTCGAAGGTGTGGCCCTCCAGCCCCTCGAGCTCAATGCCGATCGAGTCGTCATTGCAGCCATCGCGCCCACGGTAGTGGGATCGGCCCGCATGCCAGGCGCGCCGGTCCGTGGCCACGAACTGCCAGAGCTGGCCCAGGCGGGTGATGAAGAAATGGCTCGACACCTCCAGCCCGTGGATCTGCTGAAAGTAGGGGTGGGCGTCCCAGTCAAGGCGGTTGGTGAACAGTTCCTGCACCTGGTTGCCACCATATTCGCCGGGCGGCAGGCTGATGGAGTGCACCACGATCAGATCCACCACGGCGCCAGCCGGCCGCGCCCCATGGTTGGGCGATGGCAGGCGCCGCGCCGGCAGGTACCAGCCGGCGCGCCACTGTGGCCTATTGCCCGGCGCCATGGCTGTCTCCAGGGTTGGGTATGGCGATGTTCAGCCGCTCGATGCGGTAGCGCATCTGGCGCTGGCTGACTCCCAGGCGGGCGGCCGTGGCCACCGGGTCGAAGCTCGTTTCGTGCAGGGTTTGCATGAGCAGGCTGCGCTCACGCTGATCCAGCCAGGCCTGCAGGTCGCCGGCTGGTGGGGCCGTGGTGGGTTCAGGCGTTGGCGCTTGGGCGACAAGCTTGGCGGCCGGCGGCGGCGGCGGGGGGGGAGGCGGCGCCGCATCGCCAGCGCTGCTGGCTTGCGTCGGGCCATCGACATGCAGCTCATGCCCGTCGCTCAGGGCCACGGCGCGGTGCAGCAGGTTTTCCAGCTCGCGCACATTGCCCGTCAGCGGGTGCTGGGCAATGCGCTGCAGCGCCGCCTCGCTCAGCTGCGGCACGGGGATGCCGGACTCTTGCTGGATACGCTCCAGCAGCGCGTGGCACAGCGCCGGCAGATCTTCGCGCCGCTCGCGCAGCGGCGGTATCAACAGCTCGATCACGTTCAGGCGGTAGTACAGATCCTGGCGGAAGCGCCCGGCCTGCACATCGGCCGCCAGGTCGCGGTGCGTGGCGCTGACGATGCGCACGTCCACCGTCTCTTCCTGTGTGGAGCCCAGCGGGCGCACGCTGCGCTCCTGTATGGCGCGCAGCAGTTTGGACTGCATGGCCAGCGGCAGATCACCGATCTCGTCGAGGAACAGCGTGCCGCCGCGCGCGGCCTGAAAGTAGCCCTCGCGGTCGCTGGCGGCGCCGGTGTAGGAGCCCTTGCGCGCGCCGAAGAACTCGGCCTCGAGCAGGTTCTCGGGAATGGCGCCGCAGTTCACCGCCACCAGCGGGCCGCCCGCGCGCTGGCTGCTGGCGTGCAGGGCGCGTGCCACCAGCTCCTTGCCCGTGCCCGACTCGCCATGGATCAGCACCGGGGCCATGCTGCGCGCCACCTTGGCAATGCGCTGCTTGACGCCGCGCATGGCTTCGGACTCGCCTATCAGGCGCGCCAGAACCGGGTTGTCATCACCTTTGCCGGGCGCGGTGCTGCGGCCGGGTTTTGCGGATGCCAGCACCCCTGCCGCCCCCTGGATGGCAGAGGCCACGACAGAGCGGAACTGTTTCAGATCCACCGGCTTGGTCAGGTAGTCGAAGGCGCCCGAGCGCAGCGCCTCTACGGCGTTCTCGGCCGAGCCGTAGGCCGTCATCACCACGCAACGCTCGCCGCGCTGCTGCGCACGCAGCTCGTGCAGCAGCTCCATGCCCAGCCCATCGGGCAGGCGCATGTCGGTGATCACGGCATCGAAGGTCTGGTTTTGCAGTTGCTCGCGTGCCTCGCCCACGCTGCCGGCGGTCTGCACGCGATAGCCCTCGCGCAGCAAGGTCAGCTCGTAGAGCGTGCGCAGGTCGGGCTCATCGTCTACGACAAGAATGGTGGCGGCGGTGGCGTTCATGGATGTCGGTCGCTTAGACCACGATGATGTCGAACAGTGAGTCGGTTTCAAAGGGGCGGGTGGCGCTGCGGAAACTGACGGTAAAGGCATTGCCCATCACCGTGCCGCGGTCGAGCATGCGTGTGCTGCGCTGGTAGCTGATGGCCGCGCCATGGCGCTGGCACAGCTGGCGGCAAATGTACAGGCCCAGGCCGCTGGAGCGGCTCTCGGACGAGAAAAACGGCTCGAACAAATGCCGCTCCACCGATTTGTCCAGTGGCGCACCATCGCTCCAGACCTGTATGCCGATCTGCCCGCTGGCTGTGGCGCGTGTGCTCAGTTGCAGTGAGTCGGCGTACGGACCCTTGTAGCGCTGGGCGTTGTCCAGCAGGTTCACCAGCACGCGGCGCAGGTGCTCGGGGTCGAACTCCACCGGTACCTCGCCCGCCCCCAGCAACAGCTGCCCCTGGCGACCCGCGGGGTCATGGGCCTGCCAGTCATGCCAGGTCTGTGCCACCGTGGCATTCAGCGCCAGCGTGGAGGACGGGGTCTGGCCTATCTGGTGCTGTACCCGGGCGATGTCCAGCACATCTTCGGTGATGCGCACCAGGCGATCCGCGTTCTGCCCGATCATGTGGCTCAGGCGCTTCTGCCCGGGTTCTTGCAGATCCTCGGCCAGCAGCTCGTTGGCCTGCACGATGGCCGCCAGCGGGTTGCGTATCTCATGCGCCACCGCGGCCGACATGCGGCCCATCGAGGCCAGCTTCTCGGTGCGCAGGCGCGCCTCCATCTCGCGCAGGTCGTGCAGAAACATCACGCACAGGGGCTCCTCGTCCACTGCCCCCAAGGCGCCGGGTGCGTGCGTCAGCCAGGTGCGTATGCGCAGGCCCATGGGGCTATGCCCCTCGTGCAGGATGTTCACGTCGGCATGCTGGGGCTGTGCCTGCTCGAACGATGCCTGCGCCAGCTCCATCAGCGGACTCCAGGCCTGCGTATGGGTCAGCATGAACGGGGTGCTGGTTCTGGCGTCCGGGCCCAGCAGCAGCAGGGCGGCCGGGTTGGCCAGGCGCACCTGGCCCTGGCGGTTGAGCACCAGCACGCCGTCGGCCACATGCTGCATCACCAGTGCGCTCACGGCCTTTTGCGTGCGCGCATTCATCTGGCTGCGCCGCGCCACCAGTTGCTCGCGGCTCAGGCGGACGGCCAGCTGATGCACCAGATAGGCAATGAAGAAATAGCCCGTGCCAGTCAGCGCCGTTTGCAGGTAGCGCTGCGCGGCGTCGCCCCCGCCCTGGTCGCCCAGCCACCAGGCCCAGGCCAGCAGCAGCAGGGTGGCCCCCGCCGTGGTGCCCAGGGCCAGCGTCAGCGTGCCCAGCACCGCGGCCATGAGGATGGGCAGGCCAAACAGCGGCGTGAAGTTCATGCTGCCCGACTGGTGCAGCATCTGCAGCAAGGCAATGAGGACGAGATCCACGCCAATGGAGGGCAGCCAGTGCAGGCCCGGTCGCGGATCCGGTGGCATGCGTGCGCCAAATACCAGCAGCAATGACGTGGCCAGCAAGTAGCCCAGTGCCACGCCCAGCGGCGCCAGCACACCCGTCTGGTTCAGCGCCATGGCCAGCAGCTGCAGCAACAGCAGCGCCAGCGCCACCATCAGGCGGGCCGTCAGGAACGCCTTCCACAGGCGCTGGAAGGAGGGGTGGCTGGCCTGGAGTGCGGGCATGGGGGATCGCCTCTCACCCTCTTAGGGGGGGCCCAGATCCTGGTGCGCGCGGCTGCAATAGCTGTGCCCGCCCTGGTGCAAGGCCTCACCCTTGGGCAGGTGCACGCCACAATGCGCGCAGCACACCATGTCCTGGGGCTGCGCAGGGTTCTGGCGCGGTGCGCTCCCCCGGTTGGGCGGTACCTGGCGCTGGCTGCGCCACAGGGCGTAGACCACGGCAATCACCGCCAGCACGATGAGGTACTTCATGTCGTGCGCCCCAGCACCACTTCAAGCACGAAGCGCGAGCCCACATAGGCCAGCAGCAGCAGCATGGCGCCCGCATACAGCACGCGCACGGCGTTGCGGCCGCGCCAGCCAAAGCGTGCGCGCCCCAGCAGCAGCACGGCAAAGGTGACCCAGGCCAGCACCGAGAACACCGCCTTGTGATCCCACAGCCAGGCGCGGCCGTAGAGCTGCTCGCTGAACAGCCAGCCCGCCACCAGCGTGGCCGACAGCAGCGCAAAGCCCCAGCGCACGAAGCGAAAGGTCAGGCGCTCCAGCGTGAGCAGCGGCAGGCTGCTGTGCAGTTGGGTGGCCTGGCGCATCTGCCGCTCCGCGCGGCTCATCAGCCAGGCATGGGCCACGGCGGCGGCAAACAGGCCATAGCAGGCAATGCCCAGGGTCAGGTGCAGCGGCATCCAGGGTGATGCCGTGGCCTGCAGTGGCCGGCCCGGAAACAGCGCCGCCAGCAGCACGGCCACGCCGCCCAGCGCGCCCAGCGCCCAGCGCGTGCGCATCTGCGGAAACAGCTCGCGCTCCAGCGCGTAAATGGTCAGCACCAGCCAGGCCGTCATCGACAGCGCGGCGGCAAATCCGAAGTGGGGCGCACCGCCCAGCTGGCTCCAGCCAATGGCGCCGGCATGCAACGCCCAGGCCGGCGCCATCGCCAGGTGGCTGCGGCTGGCCTGGCTGCGCGAGGCCACGGCCGCGCCAATCGCATAGGCAGCGGCGGTCAGCAGGGCCAGCAGCCATACCGGCGGGGAAGCACTGGGTAAAATCATGGGATTGAAGTTTAGCCCCTTGCCCCTGGTTCCCAGGGCCGGGCCACCGGCAGCCGGCAAGCCCAGCGCCGATACCACTGGAGCACTTGGCGCAATGGCCTCCGCACTCACCGACAAACTCACCCGTCTCGTCAAGGAGATGCGCGGCCAGGCCCGCATCACCGAATCCAACGTCCAGGACATGCTGCGCGAGGTGCGCATGGCGCTGCTGGAGGCCGACGTGGCCCTGCCCGTGGTGCGCGACTTCATCGCCCGCGTCAAGGACAAGGCCCTGGGTCAGGAGGTGCTGGGCAGCCTCAAGCCCGGCCAGGCGCTGGTGGGCATAGTCAACAAGGAACTGGCCGCCACCATGGGCGACGGCGTGGCCGACATCAATCTGGCCGCCCAGCCCCCCGCCGTCATCCTGATGGCCGGCCTGCAGGGCGCGGGCAAGACCACCACCACGGCAAAACTGGCCAAGCACCTGATAGAGAAGCGCAAGAAGAAGGTGCTCACCGTCTCGGGCGACGTGTACCGCCCGGCGGCCATAGAGCAGCTCAAGACCGTCAGCAAGCAGGCCGGCGCCGAGTGGTTTGCCAGCACGCCCGACCAGAAGCCGCGCGACATCGCCCTGGCCGCGCTGGACTACGCCAAAAAGCATTACTTCGACGTGCTGCTGGTCGATACCGCCGGCCGCCTGGCCATCGATGAACTGTTGATGCAGGAGATCAAGGACCTGCATGCCGTGCTGAACCCGGTCGAGACCCTGTTCGTGGTGGATGCCATGCAGGGCCAGGACGCGGTGAATACCGCCCGCGCCTTCAAAGAGGCGCTGCCGCTCACCGGCATCGTGCTGACAAAACTGGACGGCGACTCGCGCGGCGGCGCGGCGCTGTCGGTGCGCCAGGTGACGGGCGCGCCCATCAAGTTCGCCGGCGTGTCCGAGAAGATCGACGGCCTGGAGGTCTTCGACGCCGAGCGCCACGCCGGCCGCATCCTGGGCATGGGCGACATCGTGGCCCTGGTCGAGCAGGTGACGGCCGGGGTGGACATGGAGGCGGCGCAAAAGCTCGCCGCCAAGGTCAAGAGCGGCGACGGCTTCGACCTGAACGACTTTCTGGCCCAGCTGCAGCAGATGAAGCAGATGGGCGGCCTGTCCAGCCTCATGGACAAGCTGCCCGCGCAGCTCACCGCCAAGGCCGGCCAGGTGGACATGGACAAGGCCGAGCGCGACATCCGCCGCAAGGAGGGCATCATCTGCAGCATGACCGCCCAGGAGCGCCGCAAGCCCGAACTCATCAAGGCCACGCGCAAGAAGCGCATCGCCATGGGCGCCGGCGTGCAGGTGCAGGAGGTCAACCGCCTGCTCAATGAGTTCGATCAGATGCAGGGCATGATGAAGAAGATGAAGGGCGGCGGCCTGATGAAGCTGATGAAGAAGATGGGCGGCATGAAGGGTGGCCTGCCGGGCATGGGTGGCATGCCAAGGTTCTAAAAATATAGCTGTTGACGCTTTACCAGCAAGCGTTTCAGCCTGTTTTTACCCAATCCATCCCCTCGGGGGAAAGTGGTGATGGGGGGGGGCTGGGAATGCCGGCATCTTGCCGGCATGCGGGCGTCGCTGGCTATAATCGCCTCCATACAATCCCTTCGCGGTGTCATTCAGTTGGCTCAGGCTTAGGGCGAAAAGGCCACCGCAAGGTGGTCTTTTCACTTGTGGCGGCCCCATTGACCAGAACAGTCATCTACATCGACGGCTACAACCTTTACTACTCTCGGCTCAAACGCACTCCGTACAAGTGGTTGGATATCGCAGCACTGTTTCGTGACCGCATCCTGCTGCAGCAAGACCCCGGAGCGGAGGTCGTGGCAATCAAATACTTCACGGCGCCGGTGAAGGCTTCCTATGCTCGGCATGGCGAAGCATCGGTTCAGGCACAGACCCAATACCACCGAGCACTCCAGGCACACCACCCTGGCCTGATCCAGATCATCAATGGCTTTCATATCTTCGAGCCGACATCCCTGCCCAGCTATCAGGTGGATGTTGATCCCAGCAAGAGCAGCGTCGCGCGTGTCTGGATGATCGAAGAAAAGCAGACCGACGTGAACATCGCGCTACATGTCTATCGTGACGCGGTGCGTGGCGCATGTGATCAGTTGGTGATCTGCTCCAACGACAGCGATATGGAGCCCGCCTTGCGCATGATCCGCGAGGATGCGCCGACCCTCGTAGTGGGCTTGGTGATGCCCCTACTCGAAAAAAATAGAGTCCAGGGAAAGGTTCCCAACAAACGGCTGACATCCCTGGCCCATTGGGTTCGCCACTACATCAGGGATGACGAACTCGCGCAGTCGCAGCTGCCGCAGAACGTGCCAACCCGAAAAAAACCAGCCAGCAAGCCTGGGCATTGGTAAGGCGCGGCAAAGGGAGCGAAGCCGCGCGCCAAGCTGCCGTCGTCAACGGAGCTGCGCTGCATCCCCCGGCAGCAAGCCCGCCAGCTGCCGCGCCGCAATCACATGCCCATGGGCCGCCGCCTTGGCGATCCACATCAGGGCCAGGGCGTTGTCGTCGCCGGGCTCGCCCAGGCCGGCGGCGTGCAGCAGGCCCAGCCAGTGCATGGCGTCGGCCTGGCCCTGTTCGGCGGCGCGGGTCAGAAAGTGCAGCGCGGGTATGGCGTTGCCCCCAGCGGCATGGGCGGGCGCGGCGGCCTTGGCCTCGTCCAGCGCGGCCAGTGCAAACAGCGCACCCACCTCGGCCTGGGCCTGGGCGTCGCCCTGGTCGGCGCGCACCAGCAAGTCCACCTCTGCCGCGGCCAGCTCCACGGCCAGCGCCGGCCGCACTGCATCAAACGCCACCAGCGCCCGACCGCGCTCGTCGCCCAGGCGCGGCACCAGCCCGTCCTCTATGCGCCGCTGCCAGGTGCGAATGCTGCGCCCGGTCAGGACGGCGGCGGTGTTCAGGCTGATGCAATGGGCGGGCAGGGGGGCGGGCATGGGCCAATTCTAGGGGCCGCCCGGCAGGCAAGCCCTGTCGCGCAAAAAACGCGACAAAAAGTGTGCGGGTGTCGCTGGATGACAGCGACGTAACTTTGCGTGTCTATGTGTTACGGCGACAGGGCGCCGCTTTTTGCCGTTTTTGCGCCGTTTTCAGGCTGGCACGCCGCTTGCGCTAGGTACTTTGCCCAGGCCTGGTGCCTGTTTTTTTCTGAATGAGGGACTTGTGATGAAAGCAACTTTGCAAAAGGGTTTCACCCTGATCGAACTGATGATCGTGGTGGCGATTATTGGTATCTTGGCCGCGGTGGCGCTGCCGGCTTATCAGGACTACACGGTGCGCAGCCGTGTTTCCGAAGGTTTGGTGCTGGCTTCCGGCCTGAAGACCGTAGTGGCGGACAATGCATCCAATGGCACGACCGATGCTACGGGTGGTCTGTTTAAGGGTATGCCTACCAACGCTGGTGCTACTACGTTCTGTTCGGCTGCTGGTACCTGTTCGCTGAACGGTGGCGTGAACTCCAAGAACGTGGCCACTGTTGTCGGTACTACAGCCAATGGCATGATTGCGGTCACATATCAGGCTGCCGCATCCGGCCAGGTTCTGCAAATGTGGCCTTCGTCCAATGGCGCTGTGTTGGCCGCCGGCACCATCCCAGTCTCCACTTTGGTGTGGACTTGCTACGCCGCAGGCAAGACGGCTGTGAACGGTGCAACCAATGGTGCAACGCTGCTGGCTAAGTACGCTCCCGCCGAGTGCCGTTAAGCATCAGCTAAAGGTTGTTTGCTTCGTATGCAGAATCCGGGGCGCCGCAAGGCGCCCTTTTTCATGTGCGCCCAGCATGGGCGCACTCTTGGAGGTGCAAGTCCTCCCGTAAGTTGATCGCAGCGAACGAAGCGAAGCGCAACTGCGAGAGGGTGACTGAAGCCGCGGGTGACTCTGTCAGTGACGAAGCCTGCGGCCCGCTCCTGCAGCACCGGGGCACAGGGTCGGCAAAGCCCAAGGCAGGCACCGGTGGCTTGCTGGAAGCGGCGCTGACGAGACAGAACCTGCAAGCCGCGTGGAAGCGGGTCAAGGCCAACAAGGGTGCGGCAGGGGTGGACGGGCTCGACATCGAGCGGGCCGCCCAGGTGATACGCCAGACTTGGCCCGACATCCGCCAAGCACTGCTGGCAGGAAGGTACCGGCCCAGCCCGGTGCGCAAGGTGATGATTCCCAAACCCGACGGCAGCCAGCGCGAGCTGCATCCGACAATGGAGGCTCCCTATGCCGATCGCGGTCATTGCAAACGCTCTTGCGCGGCCTGGCCGCCGGGGCATCATGGGGCCATCACGCCAAGGAAAGCCCCCATGCCGACAATCCCCACCATCGCTCCCGAACGCCTGCCGGCTCTGCTGGCCGCCATGCCAAAGGCCGAGCTGCACATCCACATCGAGGGCTCGCTGGAGCCCGAGATGATCTTTGCCCTGGCCCGGCGCAATGGCGTGGACCTGCCCTATGCCAACGTCGAGGCGCTGCGCCGCGCCTACGCCTTTACCGACCTGCAGAGTTTTCTGGACATCTACTACGCCGGCGCCAGCGTGCTTTTGAAGGAACAGGATTTTTACGATATGGCCAGCGCCTACCTTGCGCGGGCAGCTATGGATAACGTAGTGCACGCGGAAATCTTCTTCGACCCGCAGACGCATACCGCGCGCGGCGTGGCGATCGACACGGTGATCCAGGGCCTGCACCGCGCCTGCGTGGATGCGCGCGCCGAGCTGGGCATATCCGCCAGCCTGATCCTGAGCTTTCTGCGCCACCTGAGCGAGGAAGACGCCTTCGCCACGCTGGAGCAGGCACTGCCCTGGATGGACAAATTCATAGGCGTGGGCCTGGACAGCAGCGAGCTGGGCCACCCGCCAGAGAAATTTGCCCGCGTGTTCGCACGCTGCCGCGAGTTGGGCCTGCATGTGGTGGCCCATGCGGGCGAGGAGGGGCCGCCGGCCTATATCTGGGGCGCGCTCGATGTGCTCAAGGCCGAGCGCATAGACCATGGCGTGCAGGCTGTGCATGACGCGGCGCTGATGCGCCGCCTGGCAGAGGAGCGCATACCGCTCAGCGTGTGCCCGCTGTCCAACCTCAAGCTGTGCGTGTTCCCCAGCCTCGCGGCGCACAACCTGCCGGCGCTGCTGGAAGCGGGCCTGGTGGCCACGGTGAATTCCGATGACCCGGCCTACTTTGGCGGCTACATCAACGCCAACTTCATCCAGACCTTTGCGGCCCTGCCCATCCTCACGGCGCGGCATGCCTGGCAGCTGGCGCACAACAGTTTCGAGGCCAGTTTCGCCCCGCAGGCCGAAAAGCGCGCCTGGGGCGACAGGCTGCAGGCATGCTTTGAGCATCCTGCCTCGGCGTGAACGTTTCTTTTTTAATAGCTACTGGCGCTTTATGGGTAAGCTCTAGAGCCATAAATCGATTGAAATTTGTAGTCCTCACGCCAGCGCCCGCAGCACGGCGCGCACCGGCGAGGCATCGGCCATGGTCAGCTTGAGCGGCAGGGCGATGAGCTCGTAGTCGCCCTCGGGCACGGCGTCCAGCACCAGGTTCTCCAGCACGCGCAGGCCGCGCCGGCGCAGCACCTGGTGGCTGGGCAGCTCCCGGCTGTCAGCCGGGTCCACGCTGGCCGTGTCTATGCCCACCAGCAGCACGCCGGCGTCGGCCAGGCGCTCCAGGGTCTCGGGTGCGACGGCGCTCAGCTGCGCATCCCAACGATCGACGGGCGCGCTCGCATAGGTGCGCAGCAGCACGCGTGGCGGCAGGTCCGCGCTGACGGCGTGGGCGATGTGGCGCCATTCGACCAGCGGGCCGCAGCCCAGGGCGTGGATCACGCGGCAGGGGCCGATGAAGGCCTGTAGCGCCACGGCGCCTATGGCGACGCCTGCGTTGTCGTAGTGCAGCGGCGCGTCGGCATGCGTGCCTATATGGGGCGACAGGGTCAGGGTGCTCAGGTTCACCGCGCTGTCCGGACCGATGCGGGCGTCCCAGCGCTGCTCGTAGGGCGTGTCGCCGGGATAGACCGGGCTGCTGGCATGCAGCGGCGCCGAGATGTCCCACAGCGGGGGCTGGTAGCTCATGGCACCAGGCCTTCCAGCGGCGCCAGGCCGTGGCGCTGGCGCGCGCGGTTGCAGGCTGCGCTGCCGGCTTCGAACTCACGGCAGGGCGAGGGCCGCCATTCGTAGATGCCGCAGGCCGCGCGCTGGCCCACCTGGCCGGTCAGCGCAGCGCAGCGTGGCCGGGCATGGTCGGTGCCGCGCATGCGGGCGGTGTGGCCGGTCACCTCCACCACCAGGCCCTGGGGTACGCTGCCGCCCATGTCCTCGGTCTCGTGGACGGAGAAGTCGACGCGGAAACTGGCGCAGCAGGCGCCGCAGCTCAGGCAGGGATGGGTGCTCATGGGGTGACAGGAAGAAAGATGGGGATTGTGCAGTGCCTGCCAGGCGCTGAGCTGGATCAAGCCCAGGGCGCGCCGATGCATTAAAATGAGAACCATTTTTATTTGCAACACCCATAGAACATGCAACTCCAGGGCGATACCCAGGCAACCCAGCAAACCCAGGGACTCGACAGCCTGCCGCGTGGCGTGCCCGCCGTGGTGGCCGGCCTGCGCCAGGCCGAGGATGGGCGCGCCAGCGCCATGGCGCTGCGCCTGATGGAGATCGGCTTCCTGCCCGGCGAGCCGGTGCGCGTCATCGCCAAGGGCTTTCCCACGGCCGATCCACTGGCCGTGCGCGTGGGCCAGGCCACGTTTGCGCTGCGCCGCCATGAGGCCGCGCAGGTGCTGGTGCATGTGCCGAGGGGCGCGGCATGAGCGCGGGCCAGGCTGCGGCGGCAGCGTTTACCCATATCGCCCTGCTGGGCAACCCCAACTGCGGCAAGACGGCGCTGTTCAACCTGCTGACCGGCGCGCGCCAGAAGGTGGCCAACTACGCCGGCGTGACCGTGGAGCGCAAGGAGGGCGTGTTTGCCACCGCCAGCGGCCGGCGCGTGCGCGTGCTGGATCTGCCCGGCGCCTACAGCCTGCATGCGCAAAGCCTGGATGAGGCCGTGACGCGCGACGTGGTCACGGGCCGGCGCCCCGGCGAGGCCGTGCCCGAGCTGCTGGTCTGCGTCACCGACGCCACGCACCTGCGCCTGAACCTGCGCCTGGTGCTGGAGGCGCGCGAGCTGGGCCTGCCCATGGTGCTGGTGCTGAACATGAGCGACATGGCCCAGCGCCAGGGCATCGCCATAGACCGTGCGCTGCTGGCGCGCGAGCTGGGCATGCCGGTGCTGGCCACCGTGGGCGTGCGCACCGATGGCGCGCAGGAGCTGCTGCACTGGCTGGATCAGGCCAGGCCAGATGGCCCGGTACAACCACGGCCGCCGACCGATGCGCCGGCCCCGGCCCTGAACGCGCTGGAGCAGGATCAGCCGCAGCGCGTGCAGCGCCTGCACCAGGAGGTACGCCGCATCATGGGCCTGGCCGTGCGCGAGCCGGCGCAGCGCCTGGAGCAGGATGACCGCATCGACGCCGTGGTGCTGCACCCGCTGTGGGGCACGCTGCTGCTGGCGGTGACGCTGTTCTTGATGTTCCAGGCGGTGTTCAGCTGGGCCGAGCTGCCCATGGGCTGGATCGAGGGCGCCACGGCGCTGGCCGCCGAATGGCTCAATGCCCACATGGCCGACGGCCCGCTGCGCAGCCTGCTGGCCGACGGGGTGATTGCCGGCGTCGGCGGGGTGGTGGTGTTTTTGCCGCAGATCCTGATCCTGTTCTTCTTCATCCTGGCGCTGGAAGAGTCGGGCTACCTGCCGCGCGCGGCCTTTCTGCTGGACCGCATCATGGGCGTGGTGGGCCTGTCGGGGCGCTCCTTCATCCCGCTCTTGTCCAGCTTTGCCTGCGCCGTGCCGGGCATCATGGCCACGCGCTCCATCCCTGACTGGCGCGACCGGCTGGTGACCATCCTGATAGCGCCGCTGATGACCTGCTCGGCGCGCCTGCCGGTGTATGCGCTGCTCATCGCGGCCTTCATCCCCGAGCGCGAGGTGGCCGGCCTGTTCAACCTGCAGGGCCTGGTGCTGTTTGCTCTGTACCTGGGGGGCATCCTGAGCGCCATGGCCGTGGCGGCGGTGGCCCGGCTGGCGCGGCGCAGTGCCGGCGTGGCGCCGCTGCTGATGGAGCTGCCCAGCTACCGCTGGCCCAGCCCGCGCAACCTGGCGCTCGGCCTGTGGGAGCGCGCCGGCATCTTTCTGCGCCGCGTGGGCGGCATCATCCTGGCCGTCACGGTGCTGCTGTGGTTTCTCTCGACCTACCCGGCGCCGCCCGAGGGTGCCACCGGAGCGGCCATCGAATACAGCCTGGCCGGCCGCCTGGGCGCCGTGCTGGAAATGATCTTCGCCCCCATAGGCTTCAACTGGCAGATCAGCATTGCCCTGGTGCCCGGCATGGCCGCGCGCGAGGTGGCGGTGAGCGCCCTGGGCACGGTGTACGCCATTGCCGCCTCGGCCGACGACACGGCGGCGCAGCTGGCGCCGCTGCTGGCCGGCCAATGGTCGCTGGCCACGGCGCTGTCGCTGCTGGTGTGGTTCATCTTCGCGCCGCAATGCGTCTCGACCATCGCCGCCGTGCGGCGCGAGACCAACGGCTGGCGCTGGCCATTGGTGATGACGGCCTATCTGTTCGCGCTGGCCTATGGCGCCAGCTTCGTGACCTATCGCTTGGCCCTGGCATGGGGCGGAGGTTGAAGCATGTTGCAAGAACTCATCGTCGCCCTGATCGTTGTCGTTGCCGTGGCCTATATGGCCTGGCGCTATCTGCCTGCCGCCTGGCGCCAGCGCCTGGGCCGCGTGCACCCCGGGCTGGCTGCGGGGCCGGGTGGCTGCGGCAGTGGCGGTGGTGGTGGTTGCAGCAGCTGCGGCGGCTGCGGTACGCGGGTCCAGGCCGGGGTGCAGCAGCAGAGCGTGGCGCCGCCCGCGCCAGTGGCACGCAACGCCGATAGTTTGCAATCAAATCAATAGCTGTAGGCGCTTGATGGACGGGTGTTAGAGTCCATTTTTGCCCTATAAATTGGGATCAGGCCGCGAGCGGAAAGTCTTCCCAGGGCGCATAAAGCGGCGGCAGGCCGTGGCGTGCACGCGCTTCGTTGCAGCGCTCTGCGCCCATCTGGAACTGGTCGCAGGTCGAAGGTCGTCGTTCATAGATGCTGCAGATCGACTGCTTGCCGCAGCGTCCTGTCAGCGCCACGCAGCGCACCGGATGGCGCTCCGTGCCATCCATGCGCCAGCGGTTGCCATGCACCTCATGGGCCAGCGCATCGGGCACGCTGCCGCCCATGGATTGCAGTTCGTAGACGGGAAATTCGACACGGTATTCGTGGCAGCAGGCGCCACAGGTCAGGCAGGGGTGGACGGAATCGGACATGGTTCCGGGCCAGGCGGACAGCCCGAAGGAGCGCGAGGCGCCTGTCAGGAGGGGGGCTGCAGGTGGGGGTAGAGGAGGAAACGCGCCCGCGGACAAGCCACCGGGCGATCAGATCGGGGCGTGCATGCGATGCAGCGGGCGCATCATGTGGTGGCGGTAGGCGTCGGTCATGGGCGCGCGCCGCGTGCAGGAGGAAAAACCATGGGGCAGGATTTTCGCATCGGCGAGCATGTGCGCTGGAATTCCGAGGCCGGTTTCGTGACCGGGCGCATCATCGCCGTGCACACGCAGGATTTTGACTACAAGGGCCACCGGCACCGCGCGACGCCCGAGAACCCGCAGTACGAAATCCAGAGCGACAAGACCGAGCACATCGCCGCGCACCGCGGCGCGGTGCTGCAGCGCATCCCATGATGCCGACCGTCTACACCGTCGGCCATTCCAACCACAGCCTGGCGGATTTTCTGGCGCTGCTGGCGCAGGTCGATGTGCAGTGCCTGGTGGATATTCGCAAGCTGACCGGCTCGCGCGCGCAGCCGCAGTTCAACGCCGACGCGCTGGCCGCCGCGTTGGCCACGCAGGGCGTGGGCTATCTGCATTTGGCGGCGCTGGGCGGCCTGCGCGGACGCAGCCCAGGAATGGACGGCCAGCGCAATGGCTGGTGGAGCAACGCCAGCTTTCACCGCTATGCGGACTACGCCTGCACAGAGGCGTTTGCCCAGGGCCTGCAGCAGCTGCTGATGCTGAGCGAGCAAAAACGCTGCGCGCTGATGTGTGCCGAGGCCGTCTGGTGGCGCTGCCATCGGCGCATCGTCGCCGACCACCTGCTCGCGCACGGCTGCCAGGTGCTGCACATCATGGGACTTGGCAAGGTGGAGCCCGCGCACCTGAGCGCTGGAGCTGTCGTGGGGGAGCAAGGGATGGTGAGCTACCCGGGGGGTGATTGCAACCGCGTTGGCCTCACGCCACCCGGCCGAGCAGAAGGTACTCCATGAGTGCTTTCTGCACGTGCATTCGATTCTCTGCCTCGTCCCAGACGACGGATTGGGGGCCGTCGATGACGTCAGCCATGACCTCCTCGCCGCGGTGCGCGGGCAGGCAGTGCATGAACAGGGCGCCCTCCTTGGCGGCGGCCATCATTTCGGCGTCCACGCACCAGTCGGCAAAGGCCTTTTTGCGCGCCTCGTTCTCGGCCTCGTAGCCCATGCTGGTCCAGACGTCGGTGGTGACCAGGTCGGCGCCGCGGCAGGCGTCCATCGGGTTGCTAAAAACTTTGTAGCAGTCTGCGCGCGGCTGGCGGGCGCCGAAGGCCAATTTTTCATCTACTTCATAGCCGCCGGGGGTGCTCACATGGACGGTGAAGCCCAGCAGGTCGGCCGCCTGCAGCCAGGTGTTGGCCATGTTGTTGCCGTCGCCCACCCAGGCCACCACCTTGCCGGCAATGGAGCCGCGGTGCTCGATGAAGGTGAAGATGTCGGCCAGGATCTGGCAGGGGTGGAATTCGTTGGTCAGGCCGTTGATGACGGGCACGCGCGAATATTCGGCAAAGCGCGCGATCTTGTCCTGGCCGAAGGTGCGGATCATCACCAGGTCGGTCATGCGGCTGATGACGCGGGCGCTGTCCTCGATGGGCTCGGCGCGGCCGAGCTGGCTGTCGCCCGTGGTCAGGTGCACCACCGAGCCGCCGAGCTGGTACATGCCGGCCTCGAACGAGACGCGCGTGCGCGTGCTGGCCTTCTCGAAGATCATGGCCAGGGTGCGGTCGGCCAGCGGGTGGTACTT
>Ga0056910_1000752_pt1 | contig 23270 bp, 20 predicted proteins | sample EBPBio232012_DNA_FD_55021 | JGI IMG/M metagenome (GOLD analysis project Ga0056910, IMG submission 55021) | Wastewater treatment Type I Accumulibacter community from EBPR Bioreactor in Madison, WI, USA - Reactor 1_1/23/2012_ DNA | ecosystem: Engineered > Bioreactor > EBPR > Anaerobic-Aerobic >... | reverse complement strand
GCGGGCTTGGGGTTGGGGCGGGTTGGGGGTTGGGAGGGGAGAGAGTCACCAGCCGGGAGAGGCGCTCCAGCCGGCGTCCACCGGCACGACGACGCCGGTGACCCCGGAGGCCGCCGGGCTCGCGAGGAAGGTCACGACGGCGGCGACCTCGTCGGCGGTGACCGGGCGCCGCAGCGCGCTCGCCGCCTCCCACCGGGCCACCCCCTCGGGCCAGTCGCCCGCCAGGCCGGGGCGGTCGATGAGGCCGGGTGCGACCCCCACCACCCGGATCCCGCGAGGACCCAGCTCGTATGCCGCGGCGCTCGTCAGGTGGTGCAGCGCGGCTTTCGCGGTGGCATAGGCGGCGTGGCCGGGGGCCGGGCGCAGGCCCTCGATCGAGCCGATGACGACGAGGCAGCCGCCGGGGGCCAGGTGGTCCGGGGCCTGGCGCAGGAGGGTGGCCGTGGGGCGCAGGCCGCCGTCGAGCACCACGTCCCAGGCGGCGGTGTCGAGCTCGTCCCAGGGCGTGAGGTCCTGCGGGAAGGCGTTGAGGACGACCACGTCGAGCGGGCCGAGGGCGCCGGAGGCCTCGGCGAGCAGGTCCTCGCAGGAGCGGTCCAGGGCGGTGGGGTCGGCGAGCGCGAGGTCACGGCGCACGGCATACGGCCGGCGACCGGCGGCCACGACGGCACGGGAGGTCTCGTCGGCACCGGCTTCGTCCGAGCGGTAGTGGACGGCCACGTCGTGGCCGGCACCCGCGAGGGCCAGCGCGATGGCGCGCCCGAGTCCGCCGCTGGCGCCCGTGACGAGGGCGGTCACGCGCCCTGCCCCGGCCCGCGGGTCAGCACGCGGATCTCACGGTCGAAGCTGGGGTAGCCGGCGACGAGCTCGTCGGCGTCGCCGAGGGTGAAGTGCTTGTCGCGGAAGGCCGGGGAGCACCAGCAGGCGACGAGGGACCACGCGCCCAGGGTGGAGGCGCCCTGCCAGTCACCGCGGCGGACGAGGATCTGGCGGTTGCGCTCGTTGAGCATGTTGAGCACTCCGCGGCCGCCGCGGCGCAGCCGGAGCAGGGCCACCGGGGCACCGTCGAGCCACTGCCAGCCCTCGTCGATCTCGAGGCGGTGCATCGCCGAGAAGCCGTCGGGCTGATCGGTGAGGAGGACGGTGATCGAGGAGAGCTCCTGGGTGCGCGGCCCCGGCACGAACCATGCGCCCTCGCCGGGGATGGGCGTCATCCCCAGCTCGTCGATGATCTCTTGGGCCGTGCGCATGTCAGGCATCCTTTGCTGCGGCGGCGGCGACCCGTCCCCGAGCCCTGGCGCGGGCGAGGAGGTCACCGGTGTCGATCAGGGTGCTCCTCCGATCCTGCACCACGTGGCGCCCGTCGACGAAAACGTCGCTGACGTCGCCGCGGCCGGCGGCGAAGACGAGCAGGGCCGCGACGTCGTGCACCGGCGTCAGGTGGGGGGCGTCGAGGTCGAGCAGGACCAGGTCGGCGCGCTTGCCCACCTCGAGGCTGCCGACCAGGTCGTCGATGCCCAGGGCGCGTGCCCCGTCGATGGTCGCGGCCCGGATGACCTCGTGGGCGGGCGCCGCCGTCGGGTCGCCGCTGACGAGCCGGGCGAGGAGCGCCGCCTGCCGCATGGTCGCCCACAGGTCGAGGTCGTTGGAGCTGGAGCATCCGTCGGTGCCCAGGGCCAGGGGCACGCCGGCGTCGCGGTACACCTGCCACGGGAGGGCGCCGGAGGCGAGCTTGAGGTTGGAGCCCGGGCAGTGGGCGACGGTCACGTGGGGCCGGCCGGAGGCGTCGGTGCTGGCGCCAATGAGGGCGCGGTCGGCGGCGTCGAGGTGCACGCCGTGGCCGAGGACGGTGCGCCACCCGTTGGGTGCGTGGAGATTGTCGCCAGGGCGTGGAGTTTCCACGCACCCAAGCGGGGGTATGCCGCTCAGCAGGCCGGCGTCGGCGAGGACCCGTGTCGGGCTGGCTCCGTGCCGGGCGAGGACGTCGGCGTTCTCGGCTGCGTTCTCGCTGGCGTGGAGGTGGACGAGGGGGCGGACCTCGGCGGGCCAGGTCGCGACCACCTCGGCGAGACCGCGCAGGTGCTCGGGTGAGCAGGTGTAGGTCGAGTGCGGCATCGCGGCCGTGGGCACGGTCGGCGCCTGGTCCCCGTCGAGGGCCCGCAGCCGGTCCGGCCACGCGGCGAGGAGGTCGAGGCGCTGCTCCCACGTGAGCCCGTCCGGGCCGGCCCCGTCGAAGAAGACCGGACCGCCCACATGGCGGGCGCCGGTGAGCAGGGCACCCTGGTGGGCCTCCTCGTGGTGGAAGTACATGTCGAGCGTCGTCGTCACCCCGGCGAGCAGCGACTCGAGCGCCCCGAGTTCGGCGCCCAGCCGCACCGTGTCGGGGTCCATGACCGCGCCCTCGGCGGCCCAGACCTTGGCGAGGAAGCCTTGGAGGTCGACGTTCTCCGCGAGACCGCGCAGCAGGGTCATCGGCAGGTGGGTGTGCAGGTTGACCAGGCCGGGGAGGGCGAGCTTGCCGCGCCCGTCGAGGACGACGGTCCCCTCGGCGACGCTCTCCCCGGCGGTCTCGCCGGACGGCTGCGCCATAGTCGCCGTCCCCGTCGGGGTGATGGCGGTGATGACTCCGTCGGTGATCTCGATCGTGGCGTCGTCGAGGATGGTGAACCCCTCGTCGACGGTCACCACGTGGGCGAGTCCCTCGATCCGCGTGCGCGCCATGGTCAGTCGGTGAAGACGGCGCGGGTGTGGACGAGGTCGTCGAGGATGGCCAGCACCTTGGCCGCCGAGGCCTCGAGCACCGACCCGATCTCCGCCATGGTGATCGGCTCACCCGACCCCACGCCCGAGGCGGGGTTCACGACGAGGCTGATCGCGGCATACCGGAGGCCTGCCTCGACGGCGAGGGTGACCTCGGGCACGCCCGTCATGCCCGCGACGTCGCCGCCGGCGAGTCGCGCGAGGCGGATCTCCGCAGGGGTCTCGAAGCGCGGGCCCTCGAAGCAGGCGTAGACGCCACCGTCCCGAATCGGCTGTCCCACAGCCGAAGCCGCGTCGAGGATCTCGCGACGGATCGCCGGGTGGTAGGCCTGCATGACGTCGACGTGGACGACACCTTCGGGTCCGGAGCCGTCGTGGAAGGTGCCGACCCGGCTGCGGGTGAAGTCGATGAAGTCGTCGAGGCAGAGCAGGTCGCCGGGCTCGAGCTCGGGGTCGATCGAACCGGTGACGTTGACCGCGACGACGTCCTCGACCCCGGCGTCCGCGAGTGCGCGGATGTTGGCGCGGTAGTTCACCAGGTGGGGTGGGACCGAGTGGCCGGCGCCGTGGCGGGTGAGGAAGAGGACGGGTATGCCGTGCCAGCGGCCCCGCGTGTAGCGCGCCGCTCCGTGGGGGGTCTGGACGTCCTCGACGGTGGGGTCCTCGAGGGCGTCGAGGTCGTAGAAGCCGGTGCCGGCGATGATGCCCAGAGGTGCGGTGCTCACCCGGGTCACGCTACCGGCGGGCGGTGGGGCCGGGACGCTGGTTGCTGGAGGCGATGCGGAGGGTCGGCACGACCCACGTGGGGTCCTGGCTCCGCCATGCGTCGGCGAGCCGCGCGGCGGCCGGGGGATCCGGGGCCAGCGCCGTGAGGGAGCCGCCGCTGCCACCGGCGCCATTGACCTTCCAGCCGAGGGCACCATGGCGGCGGGCGAGGTCGATGGCGTGGTGGTGGCCCGGGCCGACGAGGTGTTCGTTGAGCGCGGCCTGGGCGTCGGTGTTCGCGGTGAGGATGCCGCCCCAGCCAGTGAGGTCGCCGGCGCGCAGGGCGGCCGCGGCGGCGCGCGCCAGGTCGGCCAGGTGGCTCAGGATGGCCCGGCCCCCGTCGATGCCATGGCCGCTGGTGAGCAGGTCGTCGATGACGCGCCGGTGCACCGCCGAGGAGTCGTGGGCGCCGAGGACGACGGTGACGAGGCAGGCGTCGAGGTGCTCTCGGGTCGCCGCGGCCAGGGCCAGGGGGCGGTGGGTGACGGTGGGTGTGTCGCCGGCCCGCTCGAACGGCCCGATCTCGAGCAGGGCCGGCTGGGCGAAGGCGGCGGCCCACTGGTCCTGGACCCCGGCCTCGAGGCCGCAGCGCACCGTCTCGACCTGGTGCGCCTGGACGGCGAGGTCGAGCGGGCTGCGTGTGCCACCGGCGAGGAGGAGGTCCAGGGCACGGAGCAGGGCGACCTCGACCGCGGCCGAGGTGCCCATCGAGGCGCCGTGCGGGATGCCGGAGTCGATGTGCAGGTGGACCGCGGCGCCGTCGGGGATGAGCCCGGGGTCGGGGTCGAGCACGCTCGCGACGGTGTGCCGGAGGATCGGATGACGTTCGGGCACAGCAGGATTGGGCCCGAGCGCCAGGTCGACACCGACCGAGGGGGCCACGATCCGCACCAGCGGCGTGTCGGGCGTGCGCTCGACGAGGCGGGCAGTGACCTCGACGCCCGGCTCGACCGGGAGGTGGCACACCAGGCCCGGCGCGCCGAACCAGGTGTCGGTCCACCCGCCCACGTCCGCGACCCGCACCGGCGCACTGACGACCACCGACCAGGCCGCACCCGCACGTGGAGGCGGGCACTCGGCATACGGGCTGGTGGGGGGTGGGGGGCTCACGGGGGCGATGCTAGGCCGAGGGTTCGCGGGACTCCCGCAGGCCGGACAGGGCGGCGCCAGGGTGGGCTCCGGTGCCATCATCGATGCCATGTCCAGCACGTTCGGCGCTCGCCAGGTGGCGCTCGCCGCGACCGGGCCGGTCTCGCTCGGGGCGGGCCGAGCCGTGGCGCGTGCCGGGGGCAATGCCGTCGACGTCGCCGTGGCGGCCGCGATGGCGGCGATGAGCACCGAGCCGGGCATCGTCTCGCTGGGGGCCGGGGCGTTCATCTCGATCTGGGCCGCGGACGAGGAGCCGATCCTCATCGACGGCAACGTCGAGATGCCCGGGCGCGGCCTGCCTCCGGAGCGCTTCGGCGAGGGGGTGACGCTCGTCGAGTTCGCCTATGGCGGCGGGGTCAGGATGTACGGCGGGCACGGCTCGGTCGCCACGCCCGGTGCCATCGCGGCCTGCCAGCTCGCGGTCGAGGAGCGGGGGAGCGCGCCGTGGGCCGAGGTGGTGGCCCCGTCGGCGGCGGCCTGCCGGGCGGGCTATCCGATCGGTGGCGCTGCGGCGACCTACCTCGCGCACACCGCCGACGTGCTCTTCGGCCTCGACCCGGAGGCGCATGCGCTGGTCACGCGGTCCGACGGCACGCCGCTGCAGGTCGGGGACGTCGCGACCAACGGCCAGCTCGCCGACGTGCTCGACCTCATCGGGCGCGAGGGGTCCTCGGTGATGACGATCGGCGAGATCGGCCGGGCGCTCGTCGAGGACATGGAGGCGCACGGCGGTCTCATCACGGCGCGTGACCTGGCGGAGTACGACCCAGCCGCGCGGGCACCGGTGCGCCTGACGGTGGGGGACTGGGACCTGGCGATCAACCCGCCGCCCAGTGTCGGGGGGCCGATGCTTGCGGTCATGCTGGGGGAGCTGGCGCGGCGGGCACGGGCGGGCGCAGTGCGCAGCGACTGGCGCGACATCATCGACATCCAGCGCCACGTGCTGGGCTACCGCCTCGCCGTCCACGACCTGGCGCGGGACCTCTCGCGGCAGGGGCACGAGCTGCTGCTCGCCGTCGAGCGCCACGGCCTGGCCGGGCTGCCCACGTCGGCCTCCACGGCGAACGTCTCGGCGGTGGACTCCGACGGGCTCGCGTGCGCCGTGACGGTCTCGAGTGGCTATGGCGCAGGCATCACGATCCCCGGCACCGGGCTGATCCTCAACAACGCGCTCGGGGAGCCCGAGCTCAACCGGCTCGGCCTGCACACCCTGTCGCCGGGCACGCGGATGGCCTCCAACATGGCGCCGACGACCGGCCGCACCGCCGACGGGCGCGTGCTCGCGATCGGCTCGCCCGGGGCCGACCGGATCACGACCGCGCTCATGCAGGTGCTCATCCAGGGGTGCCTGCACGACGCGGACCTGCCGAGCGCGATCGCCGCACCCCGCGCGCACGTCGCCTTCGACAGCGTCGGTATGCCGCGGGTCGAGCACGAGTCCGACCCCGAGATCGCGGCGGCCTGCGTCGAGCTCGGGTTGGCCGGGAACGACCACGGCGCGAGCTCGATGTACTTCGGCGGGGTGGGCGCGGCATACCGGGCTCTGGGCGGCGGGCTGGAAGCGGCGGGGGATGCCCGGCGGGCCGCTGCCGTCGCGCTGCTCCCCTGAGGTGAGCGGTGGCGCGGCCCGGTCATGCAGAGGGCGGAAGGGGTTCCGCGTTCTGCATGACGCAGACGAGCACTCTCAGGCGCCGGTGACCATCCAGCGGGTCGTCCGGACGCGGAGGCCGAGGGCGATCCCGCGCAGCACCATGAACCCGGTGAACGCCACCCACAGCCAGGTCACCGCGACCGGCGCCGACCACATCGCGCCGGCGGTCGGGGCGCGCAGGTGCACGGCGACGATGAGCGGCAGGTAGAGGCAGTAGACCGCCACCCCGGCCAGCGCCAGCCAGCGTCCGTCGTCGGCGCCGATGAGCACCCCGTCGATGACGAAGACATAGCCCGAGATCGGTTGCGAGAGCGCCACCACGACCAGCGCCGCCGCGATCGCCCCCTGCACCGACGCATCGGGCGTGAACAGCGGTGGCAGCACCCGGTGCAGCACGAGCACGACCGCGCCGAGGAGCACCCCCAGCCCGATGCCCCACCGGATCATCAACCGCGTCGCCGAGCGCACCCCCTCGACATCTCCCGCCCCGAGGGCCTTCCCGGTGAGGGCCTGCGCCGCGATCGCGAGCGCATCGAGCGCGAACGCGAGGAAGCTCCACACCGTCGCCGCCACCTGGTGCGCCGCGAGCGGCACGTCGCCGAGACCGGCCGCGACCCACACCGTCGTGAGCAGCGCCGCGCGCAGGGCGAGGGTCCGGATCAACAGCGGTATGCCGTGGCGCGCCGCCCCGAGCACCCGCCCGGGGTGGGGGTGGAGACGAAGGCGGGTGCGGACGGCATACCGGATGAGGACGGTGACGAGCGCGGCGGCCATGCCGGTCTGGGCGATCACCGTCCCCCAGGCCGAACCGGCGATGCCCATGCCGAAGCCGTAGACGAAGAGGTAGTTGAGGGCGATGTTCGCGGTGAAGCCGCCCACGCTCGCGACGAGGGGGGTACGGGTGTCCTGCAGGCCGCGCAGGACACCGGTCGTGGCGAGGATGACGAGCATGCCGGGCAGGCCGGCGGCGGAGATCCGCAGATAGGTCACGGCCTCGTCGACGACCGCCGGGGAGGCGCCGAACGCGCGGCAGAGCGGGGTGGCGAGGAGGGCCACGACGACGGCCGAGAGCAGCCCGAGGGCGATGGCCAGCCAGGTGCCGTCGATGCCGGCCCCGATGGCACCCTCACGGGAACCGGCCCCGAGCTGGCGCGCGACGATCGCGGTCGTCCCATAGGCGAGGAAGACGAAGACGCCTGCGGCCGTGAGGAGCACGGAGCTCGCCACGCCCAGGCCGGCGAGGGCGCTGGTGCCGAGGTGGCCGACGATCGCGGTGTCGGCGAGCAGGAAGAGGGGCTCGGCGATGAGGGTGAGGAAGGCCGGCACGGCCAGCCGCAGGATCTCCCGGTGCTGGCTCGGGGTGGGAGGCGGCGAGGGCGCCGGTGCCGAGCTCACCCCGACGACGCTAGCGAAGAATCTCAGCTCGCTTGGAGTGCGGGTCGGCTGGCGGGACGCTAGTTTGCCTCGCAGGCCCGGCAGCGTCGCCGGGCGCGATGGAGGTCCTCATGGTGCGTCGTGTCCTCGTCCTGCTCACCGGGCTCGCGCTCGGGCTCGGCCTGCTCGCCGGGCCGGCGTCGGCCGCCTCTCCCTGGTGGGAGCCGGTCCACCCCCAGACCCCGGACAGCGAGGTCAACGTGACCGGGGCACCCTTCGGTGGCGTGGCTGCCGACGGGACGGTGCGCGGTCTCGTCGACGGGCACACGCACATGTTCTCCGACCTCGCCTTCGGCGGGAACGGCGTGTGCGGCAGGACGTATGCCGTGGACGGGATCGCGTCGGCGCTCACCGACTGCCCCAACCACCAGCCGAACGGGTCGTCCGCGCTGCTCGAGAACGTGACCAACCTCGAGGGCGGCGGCAATGTCACGCGCACCCATGACACGACCGGGTGGCCGACCTTCAAGGACTGGCCGGACTGGGCCTCGCTGACGCACCAGCAGATGTACTACACGTGGGTCGAGCGGGCCTGGCGCGGTGGTCAGCGGGTCATGGTCAACGACCTGGTCAACAACAGCGGCCTCTGCATGATCAACGGGATCGTGGCGCCGCCGAACAAGTACTCCTGCGACGACATGGACTCGGTGCGGCGGGAGGCCGCAGCGGCGCGCAGCCTCGAGGCCTTCGTCGATGCGCAGTACGGCGGGGCAGGCAAGGGCTGGTATCGCATCGTGACGAGCGCGGCCCAGGCGCGGGAGGTCGTGGCGGCCGGCAAGCTCGCGGTCGTGCTGGGCGTCGAGGTCTCGGAGCCCTTCGGGTGCAAGCAGACCCTGGGTGTGCCCGGCTGTGACCGGGCGGCGATCGACCGGGGGCTGGACGAGCTGACGTCGCTCGGGGTGTCCTCGATGTTCCTCTGCCACAAGTTCGACAACGCGCTCTGCGGGGTGCGCTACGACGCCGACTCCAACGGGATCGCGGTCAACCTCGGGCAGTTCCTCACGACCGGCACCTGGTGGAACCCGCAGACCTGCAAGCCCGGCGAGGTCCCCGACAACACGGTCACCGGCGGTGTCCTGCCGGCGGAGCTGTCGCTGGCCTTCCCGGCGGCGGTGCTGCCGGTGTATCCCACCGGCCCGCACTGCAATCCGCGTGGCCTCTCCGATCTCGGGGAGTACGCACTGCGCGCGATGATGGCGCGCGGGATGGTCGTCGAGCTCGACCACATGAGCGCCAAGGCAGCCGACCGAGCCCTCGACATCCTCGAGGAGGCGAACTACCCCGGCGCCGTGTCCTCGCACTCGTGGATGAACGAGGCCTACATGGACCGGCTCTTCCGCCTGGGTGGCTTCGCGACCCAGTACGGGCACAGCGCAACGCAATTCGTCACCGACTGGCAGCGGACGCGTGACATGCGCGCGAAGTACGGCGTGGCCTATGGCTACGGCATGGACATGAACGGCTTCGGCGGCACGCCCGCCCCTCCCGGTGCCGCCAACACGATGTCCTATCCGTTCACATCCGTCGACGGTGGTGCGACGCTGACTCGCCAGGTCACGGGTCAGCGGGTGTGGGACTACCCCACCGACGGCGTGGCGCACTACGGCATGATCCCGGACTGGGTGGCCGACCTCACCGGCCGGGCGCCGGCGCTCAAGGCCGACCTGCTCGGCGGTGCCGAGTCGTACCTGCGCACGCTCGGTGGCGCCCAGGGCTGGACGGCCCCGACGAACCTCGCACGGGGGAGGGCAGCCAAGGCCTCCTCGACCGAGTGGAGCCTCTTCGGCACGTATGCCGCCGGCCGGGCCAACGACGGGTCGCTCTCCACCCGCTGGGCCTCCGCGTGGGGACCCTCGGCGTGGTGGCAGGTCGACCTCGGCTCCGCGCAGCAGGTCGGGCGGGTCGCGGTGAACTGGGAGGCGGCCTATGCCACCGGCTGGTCCGTGCAGGTCAGCGGTGACGGGTCGAGCTGGCGGACGGTGTGGTCGACGACCACCGGTGGATCGGGCACCGACGTCGCCGTCTTCGCGCCGACGACGGCTCGGTTCGTGCGCGTGGTCGGGGGGACCAGGGCGACGCAGTACGGCTACTCGATCTGGGAAGCCGGCGTCTACGCCCGCTGACCCTCCCCGCAACCTCTGCTAAGACAGCTCGCGTCACGGGACCCCAAGGAGTTCCTTGGGGTCCCGTGCACTTTCCTCTGCTAGCAGAGGTTACGGGGAGGCGGCAGGGGTCAGAGGTGCTTGAGGGCCTCGCGGCGGGACAGGCCGGAGAGGCGATCATGGTGTGCGGCAACGAAGTCGAGCACCCACTGAGGGTCGGTGCGGGCGTGCTGGCGCAGGGCCCACCCGATCGCCTTGCGGATCCAGAAGCTCGATCCGTATGGCTGGGGGTACCGCCCGCTTGCGGGGGAGGGCGCGCCGTCCGCGTCCGTCTTCAGGTTCGCTTCGATCGCCTCCGCGAGGAGGGCGACGTCGGTTGCCTCCTTGGCGCCGAGCTGGCAGATGATCGCGGTCCGGCGCAGCCACAGCGCGCCATCGTCCGAGTGTGCCGGCGACTCCGTCGACGGAGGCTTGGCACTGTCGACGGGCGTCGTGGCGATCATCCACTCGCGAAGCACCGGCGTCACGTCGTCGCGGTGCCGCAGCAGGATCGGCCCCACATGATGTGAGGCCAGCTCGTCGACGTGGTCCCACCAGGCACCCGTGACGATGAGGTGCTGGAGAAGGGGCACCAGGTCGGGGTCGCACCACTGGTGATACGCCCGGTGGCCGAGCAGAGCCGTTGCGGCATAGCGCTCCTCGCGGTACTCGGCACCGTCCCAGAGCTCACGGACGCAGCCCTCCCACGCCTCGCGGGTGGCCGGACGCAGCGCAGAGTCCGCCAGCAGGGGCCGCAGGAGCGCCTTCAGCTCACCCGACGTGATGCCTCGATAGGGCATGGACGACTTCATGTAGCGCTGCTGGCCCAACGCCCGACCGGGATCGCCCGCGGAGGCGAGCACACGGCATACGGCTGCCGTAAAAGGGTGGACAGCGCTGCGGGACAAGGGAACTCAGGCGAGGCCGAGCTCGCGGGCCTCTTCCCAGAGCTCGTCGCGGACGTCCGGGTGAGCAGTGTCGCGGATGATGTGACGGGCCTGCGCCTGCTGGTCGTAGCCGAAGAGCTCGGCCACCCCGTGCTCGGTGACGATGGCGCTCTGCTGGAACGAGGTCACGGGCTCGTCGAGGAGCGGGACGATCGTCGAGACGTTCGCCTTGGGGTGCCAGGAGCGCAGGGCGATGAACGACTGCCCGCCCGGCGAGTGCAGGGCGCCGACGATGAAGTCGGTCTGGCCACCGAAGCCGGAGTAGATGCGGGCGTTGATGCGTGAGGCATTGGCCTGGCCGAAGAGGTCGACCTCCAGGGCGGTGTTCACCGACGTCATCGACCGCTGGAGGGCGATGAGGGCGGGGTCGTTGGTGTGCTCGGTGCGCATCATGCGGACGCGGTGGTTGCCGCTCAACCAGGAGTAGAGGTCGCGGCTGCCGAAGATGAACGACGTCGTCAGCGGGTGGTTGGGATCGAGCGCGCCGATCCGGTCCAGCTCCAGGACGCCGTCGGAGAACATCTCGGTCCAGATGCGCAGCCCCCTGCGGCCGGTGAGTGCGGCGAGGGTGGCGTCCGGGACGCCGCCGATGCCCATCTGCAGCGTCGCGCCGTCACCGACGCGACTGGCGACGCGCTCGCCGATGGCGGCCGAGTCGGGGTCGGGCGTCTTGGGGTCCACGGCGGGCAGGGGCTCGGAGACCTCGATCGCGTAGTCGACCTGGTCGACGGGGATGAGGGCATCGCCGTAGGTGTAGGGCATCTGGTCGTTGATCTGGGCGATGATCCGCCCCGAGCGACGCTTCGCGCCCTCGATGGCCGCCGGCAGGATGTTGACCTCGATGCCCAGGCTGAGCATGCCGTCGCGAGGGGGCGCGCAGTGGATGACCACCATGTCCGGCGGGATGACGCGCTTGAGGAGGACGGGCACGAGCGAGAGCCGGCAGGGGATGTACTTCAGGGACGGGTGCTTGCGCATGCCGGCGCCCACGAAGCAGGTCTCGGCGGTGACGCCGGGGCGGTCGGGGATGCCCTTCGGGGCGTTGAGGGCGTGGAGGGTGTACTCCTCGAGGGCCTCGTCGACACACTTCAGGGCCGTCCAGGGCATCGCCATGTTGCCGCTGAAGGCGAAGCGCGTGCCGGGGGCCAGTGTCGACAGCAGGCGGGTGAGCTCGTCGGTCGTCATTGTCCGCATGGGTCCATCTTCGCCCGTCTCCCTCGGGCGGGCGAGGTCAGGTGCGCCTTGCTCGACCTACGCTGGAGCGATGTGCCGGAACATTCGCCAGCTCCACAACTTCGAGCCGCCCGCAACGCGTGACGAGGTGGGGGCCGCGGCCCTGCAGTACGTGCGCAAGGTGTCGGGCTCGACGCGCCCGAGCCAGGCCAACCAGGCGGCCTTCGACCTTGCGGTAGCGGAGGTGGCGGCGGCGACGCAGAAGCTCCTCGATGCCCTGGTGACGGCAGCTCCGGCCAAGGACCGCGAGGTCGAGGCGGCCAAGGCGCGCGAGCGGGCGGCCATCCGCTACGGGCGTCCCTAGTCCTCGCTGGCGCGCCACACGACGGAGGTGTCCCGTGCTCTCGTTCTCGAGCCCCACCGGCGGCGCGTCGCTGAGGTGCCGGTGCGCGACGCCAACGCCCTGGCCGAGCGGGCCGATAAGGGCGTTCCGGCGGCGTGCTCGTCCATGGTCCGTTCGGATCATGTGTCGGTGGTCATGTGGACACGACACGCCCGAAAGTTTCTCGTCCCCACATCCGGTGGATTCCGTTTCCGCAGGTCAGAGCGGGTTTCGTTGGAACGACTGACCGGTATCCCCAAGGCTGTCCCAGCCCTGTGCACATCGACCTCGGGCGCGTTGCACACCTTGTCCCCGCGTTGTCCACAGGGCTGGGAGGCGAGTGACGGCTGGGACTTGGGCGGTCGGCATACCGGCCTCTAGCGTGGGGCGGTCGTGAGGTGACCGGGCTGTCGGTGGGGGCTGGTGGACTGGTCCCACGCGGGTCAGCGAGGTCCAACGGAAGGGTGGCGCGGGTGTCGATCGCGGAGCTGGGTGGGGGCTATGCCGGGCCCGACGAGCGGGTGCCGCCGCAGGACATGTCGGCCGAGCAGTCGGTCCTCGGGTCGATGTTGCTCAACAAGGACGCGATCGCCGAGAGCCTGCAGAGCGTCAAGGCGCACGACTTCTACCGGCCGGCGCACGAGTCGATCTTCAGCGCGATCCTCGACCTGTTCGGGCGGGGCGAGCCGGCCGATGCGATCACCGTCGCCGACGAGCTGACCAAGCGCGGCGAGCTGGCCCGGATCGGTGGGGCGAGCTACCTCCACGAGCTGGTGCAGGCGGTGCCGACGGCGGCGAATGCCTCGTACTACGCCGAGATCGTCCACGAGCGCGCGGTGCTGCGGCGCCTGGTCGAGGCCGGCACGCGGATCGTGCAGATGGGCTATGGGCAGGGCGAGGGCGACGTCGAGGACATCGTCAACCGCGCCCAGGCCGAGGTGTATGCCGTGGCCGAGAAGCGCGGCGGCGAGGACTACGTCATCCTCTCGGAGGTGCTCGACCAGACGCTGACCGAGATCGAGGCGGCGGCCGGGCGCACCGACGAGATGATCGGGGTGCCGACGGGGTTCATCGAGCTGGACGAGCTGACGCACGGCCTGCACCCGGGGCAGATGATCGTCGTCGCGGCGAGGCCTGCCGTCGGCAAGTCCACGCTGGGGATCGACATCGCGCGCGCGGCGGCGATCAAGCACAACCTGACGACGGCGGTGTTCTCGCTCGAGATGAGCCGGACCGAGATCACCATGCGAATCCTCTCGGCTGAGGCGACGATCCAGCTCCAGGACCTGCGCAAGGGCCTCAAGGGCCAGGAGCAGTGGAACAAGCTCGCGCGCATCATGGGCAAGATCGGCGACGCCCCGCTGTTCATCGACGACTCGCCGAACATGTCGCTCATGGAGATCCGCGCGAAGGCGCGCCGGCTCAAGCAGCAGCACAATCTCAAGCTGGTCATCATCGACTACCTCCAGCTGATGACCTCGGGCAAGAAGGTCGAGAGCCGGCAGCAGGAGGTCGCGGAGTTCTCGCGGGCGCTGAAGCTGCTCGCCAAGGAGCTCGAGGTGCCGGTCATCGCGATCTCGCAGCTGAACCGTGGGCCCGAGCAGCGCACCGACAAGCGACCACAGATGTCGGACCTGCGTGAATCCGGTTGTCTCCCTGCGGAGACGCGCATCCTGCGGGCCGACACCGGCGCCGAGGTGACCATCGGGGAGCTGGCGCGGAGCGGGGAGCGCGACATCACGGTGTGGGCGCTGGACGACGGCCTGCGCTACACGAAGCGCACGATGACGCACGCCTTCTCGACGGGCACCAAGCCCGTCTTCCGGCTGACCACCGCCTCTGGCAAGACGGTCCGGGCCACGGCCAACCACCCGTTCCTCACCCCGTCGGGGTGGAAGCCACTCGCTGACCTCGACCGTGGCGACAAGATCGCTGTCGCCCGCCACGTGCCGTCGCCGGTGATGGTCACCCCGGGTTGGACCGACGCCGATGTGTATGCCGCGGCGCTCTCCTTCCCGAGTACGGACCCCGAGCACGTCATCCCGGATGAGATCTTCTGCCTTCCGAAGGAGCAGATCGCCACGTACTTGAACCTCGTGTGGGAATTCTCCGGGCGGGTCACCGCCGGTGAGGGTCCCAGCCCGATCGTGGCGTGGAACATGTCTCGGCGCTCGCTCGAAGGGATCGCCCGGCTCTTGCTCCGCTTCGGCATCCAGACGATCCACGAGACCCATCGCTGCGAGGGTGACCCGTTGCTCTATGTCGATGGCGTCGACTCTGTGCGCCGGTTCCTTCAGGAGATTGGTTCTCCCCACAAGGAGCGCGAGGATGGCGAGGAGCTGCTGGACTCGATCCGCGGGCAGGGTGCCGACCTCGCGCGGATCGACGCCAAGGTGTGGAGTGATCTGGAGCGGACGCTGAGCGAGCACGGCGATGAGGGAGACCAAGGGCAGGTCGCGCTGCTGACACGCGTCGAGTCCTCGCTCGCTGCAGGGGAGATGGAGCTGTCAGCGACGAACGACGTCGCGTGGGAGCCGATCTGGTCGGTCGAGCCAGACGGTGTCGAAGAGGTCTATGACGCGACGGTTCTGGACTGCCACAACTTCATCGCCAACGGCGTGGCCGTGCACAACTCGATCGAGCAGGACGCCGACGTCGTGATCCTCCTTCACCGCGACCGCTCGGATCCCGAGCGAGATGGTGAGGCTGATGTGATCGTGGCGAAGCACCGGAATGGCCCGACCAAGGACATCGTCCTGGCCTTCCAGGGGCACTACAGCCGGTTCAACAACATGGCCCGCGAAGGCGGCTTCTAATGTCGAGATGCAGCCAAGATTGGAGTAACGGCGCTTCAATACAGTATTAACGTGACGTTATGCAGCTCGGGCGTGCTGGCCAGGTCGCGTTATGGGTGCCAGTCTTGGGTCGACTAGCTATTCCCCTGCCCGTCTACGACGCGGGACGCTCAATGTGCGTATCGATGAGGAAGCCTGCGATGGCAAAGCCTGCATTCACGGCAAGCTTGGCGTGTCGAGGTGCCGGGCGGACAGCGTTCTTCCCTCGACCATGCGCGTCGCTGAGGCTGTTGCGCATCGCACCTAGACCTATGACGACCGTGGACACTCCGGACAGGATCTGCTTGAACACCTGCTCTGTGTGCTGATCGGGAGCCAGGTTCATGGCTCCCGACGCTGCCTTGTAGAGGCGGCTAAGGTCCCATGAGTCCTCGTAGGCCACCCCGCGTTCGTCGCAGATGTGCTTACAGGTGCTCTCCAACAGAGTGCGCGTAGCCGTGATGGCTCCCTCAGGGTCTGAGTGGATCTTGTTGAGGGCATGACGCCAGGAGGTCTGTACGGACTTCCAGTCCTCCAAGGTCGCGAGTCGTTCACCAGCTGCATCCGAGCCCGGCGCGCTCTCGGCCAGCAGCAGCGCGCCTAGCTTGGCGATCTGCTCGTCTGATGGCCGGCCGTGTTTGATGTAGCCGTCGTACTCGCACAGTTCGAGCAGGAAGCGCACCTGATGTTCTCGCGTGAGCAACTTGAGACCGCGTTGGAAGGTCTGCCAGCGCGACTCGGCTCCCCCGCCCCAGGCTGACGAGTATCGTGGGTACTCTAGGCGTGCGGCCCCATGTCGTCGCACGCGTGACGAGCAGGACCATCGCTTCGGCGAACTGCAATTGCTAGGAGGTGTTTGTGTACGGGACGACGCCGACGAATACGCAAATCGCTGAGCTGCTGAAACAGGGTTTACTCAAGATCGATCCTTTTGAGCCGGAGAATCTCAAGCTGGCTCACTATCGACTCCGACCGTTCCAGTTGTGGCGCCCCGGCCCTCAGTTGAAAGACGGCGGACATAGGCGATCCTTCGTTCATGACTTCGAAGAAGGCCCCTATCAGTTTGAGCCAAACGAGTATCTCATAGTCACTTTGCTGGAGCATGTTACGATATCGGGCCACCTCGTCGGGTCGGTCCTTCCCGCCTCAACGTTAGTTGAGCAGTGCTTTAGCCTTACGGCCGGTAAGTTGGACCCTGGCTATGGAGCGATCGGGGGAAAGAAGCAGGACTTCATCATGGGCATCAAGAACATGCTGGATGAGCCGAACTGGTTTCATCCCGAGCGCGGTGTCGCCAACATCTCGTTCGTGGATTTCAGAGGCACGAGGTACGACGAACCGAAGTGGACGCCGGCGGAGAGAGACGACTTCAGAGACCGCGAACTAAAGGCTAGGAGTGGGGCTGTCGGTGGGACGCCCTAGTCTGCGGGGGTGCCAGAAGACTCAAGGAGTGCGCATGGACGGTCAAACATTAACTAACGCCAATATCTTGGCATGCCTGGAATCCAGCCTTATTTCGCTAGATCCCTTCGAGCCAGCCAATTTGAAATTGGCGCATTATCGCCTCCGAGCGAGCCAACTGTGGCGTCCATCCCTGCAGTTTCCTGACGGGAGCCATGATCGAAGTCTTGTGCACGATTTCCAGGACGGTCCATTCCTGTTCGCTCCCAAGGAATACCTCATCGTAACGCCGGTGGAGCACATCACTATCCAGGCCAACCTAGTTGGGTCGGTCCTTCCGGCGTCTACGCTCATTGAGCAGTGCTTTATCCTCACAGCAGGAAAAATCGATCCCGGATACGGACGCATCGGAGATCGACAGCAGGACTTTGTGATGGGGCTGGCGAATCTCCTCGACGAGCCCAACTGGTTCCACCCCGATAGGGGGATCGCCAACATCTCCTTCGTAGACTTCCGAGGAAGTCCCGTGCTCCCGACTCAATGGACCGTTTACGAACGCAGGTCATTCCGCAACCGCGAGCGTCTACTTCGTGCTGCGGACGACGGCCCGTTCTATGAGGAAGACTCCTGGAGCGAGGAAGGCTGACTTTGAACGTCGCCCTCCTGATCACGAATGTGGCCCTCGTGTTGGTGACTGGCGCATACGTTTTCCTGACGTGGCGCTTGGCTACGTCCGCTGAAGCTTCCGCGAGACATGCCAAACAGGCTGCAGAGTCCGCCGCGCTAGCGGTGGCTATCCAACGCGCCTCGCTGAACGTGTCGTTTGACATCGTGATGTTGCCGCGTCCGGAGCACTTGCGGACAGCAGCAGGTCGATCCGAGCTTGAGGGCGTTTGTCTACGCAGTTTGGGTGATGCGGTTTGGTTGCACTCCATAGATGTGGTGGCCGTCGCCACACTGCTGGGCGGCGAGCCCCAATGGTATCCGGCAAGCGGAACGCAGACGCTTACGTCTGCGGATGCTCCGAGTCCTTGGTTCATGCAGGCGGGCGAGAGTTGGACCGGCGCGCTCAGGACCCGAGGCTCTCGCATGGAACTGTGTGGAATTCCAGCGACCAACGCTCGTTCGGCTGTCGATGGTGTACGTCTGGCGATAGCCTACAGTGTTGATCGCGATGCCCAACCAGCCCGAAAAGTCTTTGAAGTGCTCGATCAGCTTGATTGATTCCCTCGGTTGGGTCTCCCCGAACATGGGGTGGGACGCCACCACACGCCTGCGGAATGCTGTGCCGTCGTCCGGTTGCTCCCCCCAAAACGGCTCTTCGACTTTGAGCGGGGCGGGGTGGTGGTCATGCTGCGTCTCGTCGTGCTCGGGTGAGCGCGATGGTTGAGAGTATCCGGCGCTGGTAGTTCTCGAGGTTGCGGAAGCCGCAGGCGACGCGTTTGGTGTTCTTGATGATCCGGTTGAAGCCCTCGGTGCGGGCGTTGGTGACCTTCATCGTCAACGCGACGTGGATGGCCGGCCACCAAGTCTCGATGGTGGTGGCCAGGCGGGTGGTCTCGGGTGTGTCCGCTTGCGCGGCGTCCCGATAGAACTCGTACAGCCGGTGCCGGATCCGGTGTTCATCGGTCTCGGCGAGCAGCAGTCGAAGCCGTTCCTTGACTCCCCAGGCGGCGCCGATCTCGTTCGTGGGGTCCTCGCCCGCGAGGGTGGCCTTGAGCCGGGCACGCTGCTTGACCGAGAGGTGCTCGTAGCCGGTCAGGAGCAGGTGCCGGTTGACCCACACCCGCTCCTTGGTGGTGCCGCGCCGCCCGTACCGTTCGCGGGTGACCCGCTGCCGGACCTCGGTGACCATGGTGTTGGCCAGAGCCACCAGGTGCCACTTGTCGACCGCGATCTTCGCGTCGGGCACAGCGGCCCGGACCCCGGAGGCGTACGGCGCGGAGGTGTCGATGACGACCACCTCGATCGCGGCCCGGAACGCGGAGCTCTGCTCGTTCAGCCAGTCCTTCACGCATGCCCCGGACCGTCCCGGCGCCAACCCGAGCATCCGGCCGGGGCCGGTGGTGTCAGCGTCGACGAACGAGGTCAGCCACGGGTCGGTCCGGCGCCAGCCTGCATCGGCCAAGACCCACCGCACCGAGCGGGCTCGGGTCTCATCGATCCCGAGCACCTTGGTGGGCTCGGGTTCCGGCAGCCACCGTGCGGCGGCGGCGACCAGTGCTCGGTGCGCCGTCGGCCACGACACCCCATGAGTACGGGCGACCTCCTCGACCGCCCGGTTCCCGGAGGCGATCTCGGTCGCCAGCGCGGTCCGCAGCCGGCTGGTCAGCCGCGCCCGCGCGGGGATCGCCTCCGACTGCTGCGTGAACGAGCGTGTCGCGCACAGCGCTTCGGGGCAGGCCAAGCGCCGCTTGCGCCACCACAGCTCGACGACCTGCCCGCACGCGTGAAGGTCCTTGACCCGCACCAGCGGACGCTCCTTGACCCTGGAAGTGAGGACACCACAGGCCGGGCAGGGCGCCTCCCGGTCCCGGTGCTCGATGACAACCCTCAAGTCGTCCTCGCTGAGCCGTTCCAGGCCGGTAACGACGAACTCGTCTTCCAGCCCGAACAGCACTGACGTACTGTCGATCATGCTCGTGGCCTCGTTGCTGCTGAAGGAGTAGAGACCAACAGCATGACCGGGGCCACGAGCCCCCTCAGATCAGAGCACCCCGCTCAAAGTCGGAGAGCCGGATACGACCGGTCGTAGCCGAGCCCGGCGACCTCGTCGAACAAGGTCACCGCCCACAGATGCGGATCCTCGGTGAGGCGTGCACGGACATAGTCGACGAACGCCTCGAACGGATCGGCTTCGGCGGGCTTGCGTTCGCCGGCGACCCGGCCGCCGGCCAGGTAGGCGCGGATGGTCTTGCGGTCCCGGCCCAGGTGCCGGGCGATCGCCGAGATGCTCATTCCCTGGCGACGTAGTGCGTGGACGTCGATGTCTTCCTCCCGTGTCAGCATGGGAAGCGAGGGCTCCTTCGTGAGATGGCGTGTGGTCAGAGACCGCCATCTTCGAAGGAGCCCCACCCGCTTCCGGATGGGCCCACGGGGTGGGGAATTTCAGTGAGCAGAACTGGGGAGATTCACCTGAGCGCCATCAACTAGCCAGCGTGCCCGAGCGGCGACTTCCCATGCCGTGTTGTCGTCACGGACGATGAGGATTGAAGCGAGCCCATCGGTGATGTCGGCGGGTAGGACGAAGCCGGTGGCGGCGTACACCTGGTCGGGAGGCGTAACCGGTACGCCTGTGTGTCGGCCACCTTCGTCTGGTCGGAGCCATCTGAGGGTGCCGTGGATGGGGAAGTCGCCGGTGATCTTCATCGATCCAGTGTGGTCCTGGGCGAATCACTTGCCGGGACGGATACTCCTGGTCTTGCTGGTGCGGAGGCGGTAGGACTGGGTGCCGGTTTCGAGGATGTGGGCGTTGAAGGTGACGCGGTCGACGATGGCGGCGACGAGGCGGGGGTCGGGGAAGACGGTGCCCCATTCGGAGAAGGGCAGGTTGGTCGCGATCGCGATGGAGGCGCGTTCTTCGCGTTCGGTGATGATTTGAAAGAGGAGTTCGGCGCCGCGGGGGTCGACTTGGACGTAGCCCAGTTCGTCCAGGCAGAGCAGGTCCAGGCGGGCGTATTTGCCGACGACGCGGGACAGGACCCGCTCGTCAGCGGCCTCGACGAGCTCGTTGACGAGCCCAGCGGTGGTGGCGTACCGGACGCGTCGTCCTTGCTCGCAGGCGGCCAGCCCGAGGCCGATGAGCAGGTGGCTCTTGCCGGTGCCGGAGTCGCCGAGCATCACGACGGGTTCCCCTGCCTCGAGATAGGAGCCGGAGGTCAGGTGGGCGAGGGTGGCTGGGGTGATCGCTGGGACGGCGGTCAGGTCGAAGTCGGCGAGGCGCTTGAGGCGGGGGAACTTGGCTTCGGTCACGCGGCGGACCCGGCGTCGCTCGAGCCGGTCGTCGACCTCGGCGGCGAGGACTTCGGCGAGGTATCCCAGGTGGGTGCGGCGTTCCCGGACCGCGATCTCCGCGAGCCGGACGGCCTCGGTGCGGACGGTGGGTAGGTGGAGCTCGCGGGCTGCGGCGTTGACTGCTGCTTGCGCGGCGGTGTCGGTCTTGATGCTCATGGCAGTGCCTTCCGGTGGTTGAGGAGGTCGTCGTAGCCGGTCAGAGTGGGTGCGGGTCGGTCGTAGCGGAGCAGCTCGACAGCGATCGGGGCGACGGGAAGGGTGGTGTCGCTGGCCCGTCGGCGGGCGTCGATGATCACGACCTCGGGGCTGAGGATCCCCGTACCGACCGCGGTGTCCATCGCCTCGATTAGGCAGGCGAGGGGCAGGGTGCGGTGGGCCAGGAGGACCTCGACGAGAGCTTTGGTGCCGCGGGCATCGCCCAAGGCTCGGCGGGTCGCGTCCCAATACCGTTGATGGGCTGCGGTGAACGCCCCGGATGCTCGGGCTTGTGCCAGGGCGGTCGCGCCGGGCAGCGCCCCGGGTTTGCGGGTCAGCACTTCCAGGTAGTGATCCAGGGACAGCACCTCCTGGTAGCGGCCGATCGCCCGGTCATGGACGGCGATGACCTTGCCCCCGTCGTGGATGGTGACCGTGGTCGCGGTGAACCGCACCGTGAGCCGGCGGGCCGCGTGCCGGGCCGGGACCGAGTAGTGGTTCTGTCGGATCGAGACCCGGGAGCGGTAGTCGACGCGGCGCTGCTCGGTCACCGCCGGGTCGAATGCCTCGACCGGCAGCGCCATCAACGACGGCGCCTCGGTGGCGAACTCGGCCCCGACCGTGGCGGCGTGTCCGGTGATGACCCGGGCGTCGTCCGCGGCATCGCCGGCGGTGATCAGTTTGTTCAACTCGGCGAGGCAGGCGACCGTTGGGACCGGGACCAGGTGTCGCCTGCGGAACCGGCCGATCTCTCCCTCGACCCCGCCCTTCTCGTGCGCGCCGCCCTTGCCCGGGATACAGAAGAACGAGTCGAAGCCGTAGTGAGAGCGCAACGCGATGAACCGGTCGGACTCGACCCGGTCGCGGCCCTTCAACACCCGGATCACGGCCGGTTTCAGGTTGTCGTACCGGACCCGTGCCGGGACCCCACCGAAGTGCGCGAACGCTTCGACGTGTCCTTGCAGGAACGCTTCCTGGGCTTGGGTGCCGTAGGCGACGTGGAACGCCCGCCCGGAGTGCGACAGCCGCATCACGAACATCCACACCTTCACCGGCGACCCCGCCAAGCTGGTCTCGAACTCGCCGAAGTCGACCTCCGCCTCCGCGCCAGGGGTGTGGACCTGCGGGACGAACACCTCCCGGTCCACCAGGCCGAGCTCGACCCGCCGGGCCGCGACATACCGGGACACCGTCACCTCCGCCACCCGGGCGCTGTGCTCGGCCACGAGCCGCTGCCACACCCGGCGGGCGGTGTGACGCTGCTTGCGGGGTACGTCCTGGTCAGCGAGCAGCCAACCGTCGATGACCTCCCGCCACGGGTCGATCGCCGGCCGCGCCCGCGGCGGGTACTCCTTACGGCGCGGTGGGACCGCGGACGCCAACGCCTGCCGGACCGTGCGCCGATGCACCCCATGCCGGACCGCGAGATCGCGCACCGACACCGTCGGGTCCGTGCGCCGGTCTCGCCGGATCGTCTCGAACAGTTCCACCCTGGATCGCTGCCTCACCGGGACCTCCACGCCGACAACCGTTGACGTGAAGACCCTCACCACGGGTGGGGCCAACATTCGCGACGACACACCCACCCGAACAACGGGCCACCGCGACCACCAAGGCGGGGCCGACATTCGCGACGATCAGCGGCCTACCCGGGGCCAGAGAAGGTGACCACACCTAAGGGGGTTCACGCCTACTCAACCCTTTGGGAACAGGGTTTGAAGGAACTGGCGATAACAGTGGAAATGAGTTGCATGATCGCGTGGGCGGCGGCGCGCCAGGGCGACATCTACCGCGCCACCGGCGCGGTGGATCACGCTCTCGACCAATTGGATCGGGTAGGGACCTCGTTTCCGGTCCTGACCGGCTGCTGCTACTTGGCGTTGGCGCGCACCGCGGTCGCCCTGAACGACACCACCCTGATCAGCCAACTTCTCCACAGAATCACACCGCTGAACGAAGCCGACCTGGGGATCTACCCGTCCGCACAACTGCGCTCATTCCAGCAGCAGTACGCCACCAAGAAGACCTCACCGGTGCCCGGTCTGGGTCTGACCACCCAAGAGCTGCGGGTGTTGCGTGAACTGGCCACTCACCGCAGCGTCCCCGAGATCGCGCACCACATGCATTTGTCCCCGGCGACGGTGCGGGTCCACATTCACAAAACCTACAAGAAGTTGCAGGTCCATGCCCGGTCCGAGGCCGTCGCCACTGCACGTCGCGCAGGCCTGATTCCAAGCGACTGACACTACGCAAAGGGGCTCTCCGACTTTGAGCGGGGTGCTCTGATCTGAGGGGGCTCGTGGCCCCGGTCATGCTGTTGGTGTCTACTCCTTCAGCAGCAACGAGGCCACGAGCATGATCGACAGTACGTCAGTGCTGTTCGGGCTGGAAGACGAGTTCGTCGTTACCGGCCTGGAACGGCTC
>Ga0056910_1000716_pt1 | contig 24516 bp, 20 predicted proteins | sample EBPBio232012_DNA_FD_55021 | JGI IMG/M metagenome (GOLD analysis project Ga0056910, IMG submission 55021) | Wastewater treatment Type I Accumulibacter community from EBPR Bioreactor in Madison, WI, USA - Reactor 1_1/23/2012_ DNA | ecosystem: Engineered > Bioreactor > EBPR > Anaerobic-Aerobic >... | reverse complement strand
GGCAGGGCCAGGGTCACCGGCACCGTCGCGCCCTCGGGCAGGCGCAGGGTGAAGCGCATGCGCGGGCCGTCCTGGACGATGTCGTCGGCGCGCACGTCGGCGCCCTCGGCGGTGCCGTAGGTCATCACGTGGCGCGGAGTGTGCGCGGCCAGCGCGGCCACTTCCGGATCGTCGACGCACAGCACCGCCAGGCCGTAGAACGGCAGGCGCTGCAGGAACTCGGCGAAGGCCGACTGCAGGCGGGCGAAGTCGCCGCCGTAGTTCTCCAGGTGGTCGGCATCGATGTTGGTGATCACCGCCACCAGCGGGTTCAGGCGCAGGAAACTGCCGTCGCTCTCGTCGGCCTCGGCCACCAGCCACTGCCCGCCGCCGAGCTTGGCGTTGGCGCCGGCCGCGAGCAACTGGCCGCCGATGACGAAGGTCGGGTCCAGCCCGCCCTCGCTGAGCACCGCCGCGGCCAGGCTGGTGGTGGTGGTCTTGCCGTGGGTGCCGGCCACCGCGATCCCGCGGCGGAAGCGCATCAGCTCGGCCAGCATCGCCGCGCGCGGCACCACCGGGATGCGCTGGCTGCGCGCCTCCATCAGTTCCGGGTTGTCCTCGCGGATCGCGCTGGACACCACCACGCAGTCGGTGCCCAGCACGTTGGCCGCCGAGTGGCCCTGGACCACGCGCGCACCCAGCCGTGCCAGGCGCCGGGTGGCGGCGTTCTCGGCCGCGTCCGAGCCGGAGACTTCATAGCCCAGNGTGAGCATCACCTCGGCGATGCCGCTCATGCCGGTGCCGCCGATGCCGACGAAGTGCACGCGGGGGAAGGCGCGCACCAGGTCGTCGCTGTCGTGCAGGCGGCGGATCATGCGCGGGCTCCGGTGGACGCGGCGGGGAGGGATTCCTCGAGGACGATGCCGGCGATGCGCCCGGCGGCGTCGGGGCGGGCCAGCGCACGGGCGGCATTGGCCATGTCCAGGCGCCGTGCCGGCGCAGCGGCCAGTGCGCGCAGCGCGCCCTGCAGATTGGCGGCCAGCTCCGCGTCCTGCCTCAACAGCAGCGCGGCGCCGTGGCCGACCAGGTATTCGGCGTTGCGGGTCTGGTGGTCGTCCACCGCGGCGGCGAACGGCACCAGCACGCTGCCCACACCGGCCGCGCACAGCTCGGCCAGGGTGGACGCGCCGGCGCGNCACACCACCAGGTCGGCCCAGGCGTAGGCGGCGGCCATGTCGTCGATGAATGCCTCGACCCGGGCCGCGACCCCGGCCTCGGCATACGCGCGTTCGGCTTCGCCGCGCAGCTTCTCGCCGCACTGGTGGCGTACTTCGATCGCCAGGCCCGGCAGCGCGGCCAGGGCCACCGGCAGCGCATCGTTGAGCGCGCGCGCACCCTGGCTGCCACCCAGCACCAGCAGGCGCAGGGGGCCTTCGCGGCCGGCCAGGCGCCGCTCCGGCGGCGGCAATGCGGCGATCGACTCGCGCACCGGGTTGCCGACCACTTCTTCGCGCTCGAAGCTGCCGGGGAAGCCACTGAGGGTGCGCCGGGCCAGCTTCGACAGGGTGCGNTTGGTCATGCCCGGGGCGCGGTTCTGTTCGTGCACCAGCAGCGGCAAGCCCGCCAGCCAGGCGGCCACGCCGCCGGGGCCGGAAGCGAAGCCGCCGAAGCCGATCACCGCGCGCGGCTGGCGCCGGCGCAGCACCGCGCGCGCAGCGCCGATCGCGCGGGCCAGCCGGAACGGTGCCGCGAGCAGGGTCAATGCGCCCTTGCCGCGGACGCCGGCCACCGGCAGGGTGTCGATCTCGATCCCGTGCTGCGGCACCAGCCGGGTTTCCATCGCCCCGTGCGCGCCCAGCCAGGTCACCGGCACACCGCGCTCGCGCAGCGCCTGCGCCACCGCCAGCGCCGGGAAGATATGGCCGCCGGTGCCGCCGGCCATCACCATGACCGGGGACTGCTGGGGATCGGCCGCATGCGAACCTGCGGCCTGCCGCGGGGCGCTGGCGTTCATCCCAACCCCCCGAACGTCGGCTCGACCCGCGAAGTCCCCCGGCCGCGCAGGGCCGTGGCAGCCGGATGGGCCACCGGGTTGCGTGCCGCGACCGGCGCGGCGGCGCTCTTCGGCGCCGGGCGCGGCGCGGGAACGGGCTCGACCGGGGGGGCTGCGGCCGGCGCCTCGGCGCCCGGCATCGCCTCCTGGCGCAGCGTGCGCTGGCGCTCGGCGCGGGACAGTTCGTAGGACACCCGCAGCAACAGGCCGATGGCCACGCAAGTCATCATCACGCTGGAGCCGCCGGAGGACACCAGTGGCAGGGTCAGGCCCTTGGTCGGCAGCACGCCCAGGTTGACGCCGATCGAAACGAAGCTCTGCATGCCGATCCACAGCGCCACGCCGAAGGCGATGTAGCCGGGGAAGTGGCGGCGCATCTCCACGCACTTGATCCCGATGTACAACGCGCGCCCGACCAGCAGCGCGTACAGACCGATCACCGCGCAGACGCCGAGGAAACCCAGCTCCTCGGCGATCACCGAGAAGATGAAGTCGGTGTGCGCCTCGGGCAGGTAGTTGAGCTTCTGCACCGATGCGCCCAGGCCCACCCCGAACCATTCGCCGCGCCCGACCGCCATCAGCGCGTTGCTGAGCTGGTAGCCGGAGCCGAGCTGGTCGGCCCACGGGTCCAGGAACGAGGTGATGCGGCGCATGCGGTACGGCTCGAAGATCGCCAGCGCGGCCAGCGCCGGCAGGCCGATCACGATCGGCAGCGACATCCGCGGCAGGTTGACCCCGCCCAACACCAGCATGCCGGCGGTGATCGCCAGCAGCAGCGTCGCCGAGCCGAAGTCGGGCTGGGCCAGGAGCATGCCCACCAGCAACACCGCCACGCCCAGCGGCTTGAGCATCGCCGCCCAGGTCGCGTTGACCTCGTCGCGGAAGCGGACCAGGTAGCTGGCCAGCCACACGATGTAGAGCACCTTGACCGCCTCCACCACCTGGAAGCGCGANACGCCCAGGTTGATCCAGCGCCGCGCGCCGTTGACGCTCACNCCGAGCCCCGGCAGCCACGGCAGCAGCAACAGCACGAAGCAGCCCAGCAGCAGCAGCTGGTTGTACTTCTCCACCGTCTTCAGTTCGGTGCGCATCACCACCAGCGCCAGGACCACGCCCACGGCGATGAACAGCACGTGCCGCACCAGGTAGTGGAACGGACCCACGCCGAGGTTCTCGCCGATCGCCACCGAGGCCGAGCCGACCATCACCACGCCCAGGCTGGCCAGCGCCAGCGCGGCGCCCAGCANCCACGGGTCGTACTGGCCGCCGATGGCCTCCAGTCGGGTCGCCTGGCGCGAGAGGTCGTTCATCAGCGCACCTTCAACGTGGCCAGGCCGACCAGCACCAGCACCACCGAGATGATCCAGAAGCGCACGATCACCCGCGGCTCCGGCCAGCCCTTCAGTTCGAAGTGNTGATGGATCGGCGCCATCCGGAACACGCGCTTGCCGGTGAGCTTGAACGAGGCCACCTGGATCATCACCGACAGGGTCTCGATCACGAAGATGCCGCCCATCACCACCAGCACCAGTTCCTGGCGCACGATCACCGCGATGGTGCCCAGTACCGCGCCCAGCGCCAGCGCGCCGATGTCGCCCATGAACACCATCGCCGGATAGGTGTTGAACCAGAGGAAGCCCAGCCCGGCACCGCCGATGGCCGCGCAGATGATGATCAGCTCACCGGCGCCGGGCACCGGCGGGATCTGCAGGTAGCGGGCGAACTCGGCGTGGCCGGAGGCGTAGGCGAACGCGGCCAGGCCGCCGGCGACCAGCACCGTGGGCATGATCGCCAGGCCGTCCAGGCCGTCGGTCAGNTTGACCGCGTTGGAGAAGCCGACGATCCACAGGTAGGCGATGGTGACGAAGCCGATCCCGGCCAGCGGCAGCGCGATCGACTTGAACAGCGGCACGTAGAAGGTGGTGGCCGCCGGCACGTCGGCGAAGAACCACAGGTACAGGCCCGCGGCCAGGCCGAAGATCGACTGCAGCAGGTACTTCCAGCGCGACTTCAGCCCGTTCGGGTCGCGGCGGACGATCTTGATCCAGTCGTCGTACCAGCCGATCGCGCCGAACGCGATCATCACCAGCAGCACGATCCACACGTACTTGTTGCGCAGGTCGCCCCACAGCAGCACCGCGGCCAGCACGGTGAGCAGGATCAGCGCCCCGCCCATGGTCGGGGTGCCGGCCTTGGAGAAATGCGATTGCGGCCCGTCCTTGCGGATCGGCTGCCCGCCCTTGAGCTGGCCGAGGCGACGGATCACCGCCGGACCCCACCACAGCGACAGGAACAGCGCGGTCAGCGCGGCGAGGATGCCGCGGAAGGTCAGGTAGCCGAACAGGCCGAAGAAGCCCTCCAGTCCCTGCAGCCAACGGGTCAGTTCAAGCAGCATCGGCAGCGTCCCCCTGCGCCAGCAGCGCGGTCACGATCCTGTCCATCGCGCTGCCGCGCGACCCCTTCACCAGCACCCGCAGCGCGGGTGCCGCGCCGCCGGCGGTCGCACGCGCACCGAGCGCGGCGCCGAGCGCGGCGGCCAATGCGTCGTGGCTGTCGAAATGGCGGCCCCGGTCGCCGAACGCGCGCGCCGCCGCGGCACTGAGCGGACCCAGCGCATACAGCCGGGCGATGCCCGCCCGCTGCGCGCTCGCGCCGGCCTCGGCATGCAGGGCCTCGGCGTCCGGGCCGAGCTCGCGCATGTCGCCCAGCACCAGCCAGGCCTCGTCGCCGGATGCGGCCAACGCCTCGATCGCNGCGGCCAGCGAGCCGGGATTGGCGTTGTAGCTGTCGTCGACCAGGACCGCGCCGCCAGCCAGCGCATGCGCCACCTGGCGGCCCGGCACCGGACGCGCATCGGCCAGGCCGGCGGCGACCTCGGCCAGCGGCACGCCGCAGGCCAGGCCGATCGCGGCGGCGGCCAGCGCGTTGCGCACGTTGTGCCGGCCCGGCAACGCCAGTTCCACCTCGACTTCGCCCTGCGGCGCGACCAGCACGAAGCGACTGCCGTGCCCGGTTTCGCGCACCTGGCGTGCGCCGACCTCGGCGCTGGCCTCCAGGCCGAAGCGCAGTACCCGGCGGCCGCTGTCGGCGGCGCGGATCACCTGCTGCTCGAACCACGCGCCGAAGGCGTCGTCGGCATTGACCACCGCCGTGCCGCCCTCGCCCAGCGCCGCATAGATCGCACCCTTGGTCTCGGCGACGCCGAGCAGGCTCCCCATCCGCTCCAGGTGGGCGGCGGCGACGTTGTTGACCAGGGCCACGTCAGGCCGTGNGATCGCGGTCAGGTAGGCGATGTCGCCGGGNTTGCCGGCGCCCATCTCGTAGATCGCGAAATCGGCNTCCTCGGGCGCATCGATCACCGCCAGCGGCAGGCCGATCTCGTTGTTGCGGTTGCCGGGATTGGCNTAGGCCAGCCCGGCACGCTGCAGCACCGCCAGGGCCAGGGTCTTGACGCTGGTCTTGCCGTTGCTGCCGGTGATCGCGACCACGGTGGCGCGGCGGTCGCGCTGGATGCCGGCGGCGATCCGCGCCAGCGCACGCTGACCGTCCTCGACCAGCACCTGCGGCACCCCGGGCAGGTCCAGCAGGCGCTCCACCAGCAGCGCGACGGCCCCGCGCGCGACCGCGTCCACGGCGAAATCGTGGCCGTCGAAGCGCTCGCCGCGCAGGGCCACATAGAGGCTGCCCGGCGCCAGCGCACGGGTGTCGTGGACGATNGCGTCCACCGGCACGTCGTCGCCGTGCAGTTCGCCGGTGGCCCAGTGGGCGATGAGGGACAGCGGCAGGCGGTTCATGCGCGCGCCTCCAGCACCCGCCGCGCCGCCACCGTGTCGTCGAACGGATGGCGCACGCCGGCCACGTCCTGGTACGGCTCGTGGCCCTTGCCGGCCACCAGCACGATGTCGTCCGCACCGGCCTGGCCGATGGCGCGGGCGATCGCCGCGGCGCGGTCGCGCTCGACGGTCACCGCGGGCGGCGCGGCGAACCCGGCCATGATGTCGGCGACGATGGCGTCGCCGTCCTCGCCGCGCGGATTGTCGTCGGTGACGATCACCACGTCGGCCTCGGCCTCGGCGATCTGCGCCATCTGCGGGCGCTTGCCGCGGTCACGCTCGCCGCCGCAGCCGAACACGCAGACCAGTTTCGCCGCGGCGTGCGCACGCAGGCTGGTCAGGGCCTGGGCCAGGGCGTCGGGGGTGTGCGCGTAGTCGATCACCACCAGCGGCAGGGTGCCGTCGCCGCCGAGCCGGTTCATCCGCCCCGGTACCGGCTGCAGCTGCGAAAGCGTGCCGGCGATGGTCGCCGGATCCTCGCCCAGCGCATGCAGGACCCCGGCCACCGCCAGCAGGTTGTCGACNTTGAAGCGGCCCAGCAGCGGCGAACGCACCGGATGCGGCCGGCCATCGANGACCAGGTCGAAGCCGATCCCGCGGTTGTCCAGGCGCAGCGCCTCGGCGCGTACCGCCGCGGCGGGCTGGCCGCGCGAACTGACCCCGACCACCTCCAGCTTCGCCCCCAGGCTGCCGTGCAGGGTGCGGCCGAACGCATCGTCCAGGTTGAGCACCGCCGCCTTCAGCCCGGGGCGCACGAACAGCCGGGCCTTGGCGCCGCCGTAGCTGGCCATGTCGCCGTGATAATCGAGGTGNTCGCGGGTGAGGTTGGTGAACACCGCCACGTCGTAGTGCACGCCATCCACCCGGCCCTGGTCGAGCGCGTGCGAACTCACCTCCATCGCNACCGCCCGTACCCCGTCGTCGCGCAGCCCGGCCAGCAGCGCATGCATGCGCAGCACCAGCGGGGTGGTGAACCCGGTCGGCTGGACCGCGCCGTAGCGACCGGCGCCGAGNGTGCCGATGCTGCCGCTGGCGGTCCCGCGCAGGTGCCAGGCCTGGGCCAGCAATTGCACCGTGGAGGTCTTGCCGTTGGTACCGGTGACCCCGACCATGGTCATCGCCCGCGAGGGATGGTCGTGGAACAGGTCGCCCATCGCNCCCAGCCGCGAACGCAGCCCCGGCACGGCGATGGCGTCGCTCGGGGCCGGGTATTCGGCAGGCGCCGGCGGCTCGAACAGAATCGCCGCGGCGCCGCGCTCGCGCGCCTGCTCGGCGAACGCCAGGCCGTGGGTGCCGAAGCCGGCGATGGCGACGAAGGCGTCGCCCGGCTGCAGCTCGCGGCTGTCCATGGTCAGCCCGGAAACGGCGATGTCGCGCGGCAGCGCGACGTCGGGCAGCAGGTGCGACAGCGGCAGGGTGCGCTTCATCGGCGTCCCCCGCCGGCATCGACCATCGCCGGGGGAATGGTCGAGTCGTCCTCGCTGATGTCCTGGATCGCCGCCGGCAGCTGCGGCAGCGAAGCCTGGCGCCTGGCCTCGCCGCGCGCCTGCGCGGCCAGCCAGGTGTCGATGTCGTCCGGCGGCACGTCCATCAGCCGCAGCGCATCCTCCATCACGCTGCGGAACACCGGCGCGGAGACCAGGCCGGCGAAGTAGGAGCCGGCCTGCGGATCGTTGATCACCACCACGGTGGCGAAGCGCGGGTTGGACGCCGGCACCAGCCCGGCGAAGGTGGTGGTGTAGCGGCGCGCATAGCCGCCGGCGGCGGCCTGGCGCGCGGTGCCGGTCTTGCCGGCGACGTGGTAGCCCAGGATCGCGGCCTGGGTGGCGGTGCCGCCACGCTCGGTCACCGTCTGCATCATCCGCAGCACCTGGTCGGCGATCTCCGGCTTCACCGCCTGACGCGGCTCGTTGATCTGGCCCTTGACGAAGGTCGGGGTAGTCAGCCGGCCGTGGTTGCCCAGNGCCGCATAGGCCTGGGCGATCTGCAGCGGGGTGGCCGACAGGCCGTAGCCGTAGGCCATCGTGGCCTTGGTCAGCCCGTCCCAGCGCGCCGGCTCGCGCAGCGAGCCCACCGCCTCGCCGGGGAAACCGCTGTTGGGCACGCTGCCGTAGCCGAAGCCCTTGATGAATTCGTAGAAGTACTGCGAGGGCAGCGGCTCGGCCAGCTTCACCGCACCCAGGTTCGAGCTCTTGGTCAGGATCCCGGTGACGTCCAGCACGCCGTAGTTGTGGTGGTCGCGGATCGTGTACTTGCCCAGNGCCATNTAGCCGGGNTTGGTGTCGAANCGGGTGGCCGCGGTGATCTTGCCGGCGTTGAGCGCGGCGGCCACGGTGATCGGCTTCATGGTCGAGCCCGGCTCGACCAGGTCGGTGACCGCGCGGTTGCGGTGGGCATCCTGCTTGTCGCCGGCCACTGCGTTGGGGTTGTAGCTGGGCAGGTTGACCATGGCCAGCACTTCGCCGGTGGCCACGTCCAGCACNACCACCGAACCGCTGCTGGCGTTGTGCGCNGCCAGCGCGTTGCGCAGCTCGCGGTAGGCCAGGAACTGGATCCGGCGGTCGATGCTCAGGGTCAGATCCTTGCCCGGCTCGGCGGCACGGACCAGGTCGATGCTTTCGACGATGCGGCCATGGCGGTCGCGGATCACCCGCTTGCTGCCGGGCTTGCCGCGCAGCCATTCGTCGAAGGCCAGCTCCAGCCCTTCCTGGCCGCGGTCGTCGATGTTGGTGAAGCCCAGCACGTGCGCCATCGCCTCCCCCTGCGGGTAGAAGCGGCGGAACTCGCGCTGCGAGAACACGCCCGGCACATTGAGGGCGAGGATCGCCTTGGCCTGGTCCGGATTGATCCGGCGCTTGAGGTAGACGAACTCCTTCTCGGCACGCTGGGACAGCCGGCTCATCAGTTCGTCGGCGGGGGTNTCCAGCGCGCGCGCCAGCTCCGGGATGCGCTCGGGGTGGCGCAGCAGTTCCTGCGGGTTGCCCCANACCGATTCGACCGGGGTGGACACCGCCACCGGCTCGCCGTTGCGGTCGGTGATCATGCCGCGCGAGGTCGGGATCGGCAGTTCGCGCACGAAGCGCGCCTCGCCCTGGCGCTGGTAGAAGTCGGCGTTGACCAGCTGCACGTAGGCGGCGCGNCCGACCAGGGCCACCGAGCACAGGCCCAGGGCCACGCCGACCAGGAGCATGCGCCCGCGCAGGTTGAACGCGTTGCGGTTGCGGTTGCCGCGCGCCGGGCGGTTCATGGCCGCACCACCACGATGTCCTCGGCTTCGGGGAACTTCATCCCCAGCTTCTGCCGCGCGACCTGGTCGATGCGGTTGGCCTGCGCCCAGGTCGCCTGCTCCAGCTGCAGCCGGCCGAACTCGATGTTCAGTTCGTCGCGCTCGCGCTCGGCCCGGGTCAGCTCGACGAACAACTGGCGGTGGCGGTAGCGCTCGTAGACCACGGCGATGGCGGTGCCGACCACGGCCAGCAGCAGCACGGCGAGCAGGATCCGGTTCACGCGGCCCGCCTCCCCTGCGCATCCAGCTTCTCGGCCACCCGCAGCACCGCGCTGCGCGCACGCGGGTTGGCGGCCAGTTCGGCCTCGTCGGCGCGGATCGCGCCGCCCTCGCCGGCCAGCGCCGGCACGAACGCCTGCGCTTGCGGCAAGCGGCGGTTGGCCGGCGGCGCCTTGGCATGGCGGGCGACGAACCGCTTGACCAGGCGGTCTTCCAGCGAGTGGAAACTGATCACCGCCAGGCGGCCGCCGGGCTTCAGCGCCGCCAACGCCGCGTCCAGACCGGCCTCCAGGTCGGCCAGCTCGTGGTTGATGTGGATGCGGATGGCCTGGAAGCTGCGCGTCGCGGGGTGNCTCTTGTCCTTCCCGCGCGGCACCACCGAGGCGACCAGCTCGGCCAGGTCGGCGGTGCGCTGCAAGGGNTGCTGCGCGCGGCGGGCGACGATCGCGCGGGCGATCCGCCGGCTCTGCCGNTCCTCGCCATGCAGCCACAGCACGTCGGCGATCTCGCGCTCCTCGGCACGGGCCAGCCATTGCGCCGCGCTCTCGCCGGAATCCGGGTCCATGCGCATGTCCAGCGGACCGTCCTTGCCGAAGGAGAAGCCACGTTCGGCCACGTCCAGCTGCGGTGAGGACACGCCCAGGTCGAACAGCACCCCGTCCAGGTCGCGCGCCTGCTCCCAGGCGCCCAGCGAGGCGAAACTGCCGCGCCGGATCGACACGCGCGGATCGCCGCCGAAACTCCGTTCGGCTTCCGCGATCGCTTCCGGGTCCTTGTCCATCAGCAGCAGCCGGCCTCCCGGGCCGAGTTTCTCCAGCACTCCACGCGCGTGGCCACCGCGACCGAAGGTGCCGTCCAGGTAACGTCCGTCCTCGACCACGCGCAACCCTTCCATGACCTGCGCGTACAGCACCGGCAGGTGCGCCGCCGGCGCCGAAGGGTCCGTGGGGTGGCCGGCCTGCGCGCCGTTGCGCATCCGGTCCCCCGCCATCACAACTGCAGGTCGAGCATGTGCTCGCTCAGATCCTCGTCAGACACGGTCTGCCGGATCTGGGCGTGGTGCGCCTGCTCGCTCCACAACACGAATTTCCCGTCCATGCCCATCAGCACGGCCTTGCGCTCGATGCCCACCGCGCTGCGGTGGCTGGCGGGGATCGAGATGCGGCCGTTGCCGTCCAGCTCCACGTGCGCGGCGGCGCCGACCAGCTTCAGCTGCAGTTGGCGGTGCGCGGCCCGGGTGCTGGGCAGGGCATTGACCTCGTCGCGCACCCGTTCCCATTCCTGCTCCGGGTACAGGTAGAGCGAGCCGGCCTCGAACGGGTTGTAGGTGATGACCAGGCGGTTGCCGCACGCGCGCGCGACCAGGTCGCGGAAGGCCGTCGGAATGGCCACCCGCCCCTTGTCGTCCACAGTGATGGCGGTTTCGCCCTGGAACACGTTCGCTGCCGTCCTGCCCTGATCGGAGGTCAATTCAACCACGGAAAACCACATAAATCCCGGTTTTCCCCCAAGGGCCCACCTTAGGTTTCACCAACAGGGTTGTCAACAGGATTCGGAGGAAAAAATCGCCTGTTGCGTCAATGGCTTGCGGCAATCTTCAGAGAAGAGTTCAAGGGTTTTCCACAAGTCGCTGTTTAGTCTCAAATTTTGAGATTGCGGANCGATTCAGCTCGGANAGACCGCCCTCGCGGCACCGGCCGGAATCCGTTGCTGCATCGCAACATCGGCGCTCCGCTCCGGTCCGCCCCGATCCGCAGGCGGCCGGACACGGGCCGGACCTGGCGGGCGGCCGCCCATTGCGGAGCACGGGGGTGTCGCAGGCCNGGACCGGGGCATGGTCCCGGCCTTCCAACCGCCTGTCCCGAAGGTCAGGCGGCGCCGGCCGCGGAGGCGGTGCCGGCCTGGCGCTCGTCCGGCAGTTGCTTCTCCTGGCGCAGCAGCTTCAGCGCCGAGAACGTCATCGCGCCGGCGACCAGCACGCCGGCGCCGAACACCATGCTCGAGCCGAACATCGACAGCGGCTTGTGCAGCCAGACGAAACCCAGGTCGGCGCCACGGTAGACCACGGTGTCGATCGCCGCACCGGCCTTGTAGCGCCATTCGCGGCCCACCCGGGTATAGATGGTCTCGCGCGCCGGCTTGGCCAGCGAGAATTCGCTGGCGCGGGTGACCACCTGGACCACCGCCACCATCAGCGGCAGCGGCGAGGCGGCCAGGATCGAGAAGCCGAGGATGATCGCGCAGCCGGGGATCAGCAGCGCCGGGGCGATGCCGTAGCGCGACAGCAGGCGCCGGGTCACCAGCAGCTGCACCACCAGGGTCAGCGCGTTCACCGCCAGGTCCAGGGTGGCGTAGAACGAGGTCGCCGCGGCCGGATCGGTGAAGGTGCGGCGCACGATCGCCGCCTGTTCGTTGTACAGCAGCGTGCCCACGCCCACCCCGAACACCACCATCAGCGCCATCCAGCGCAGCAGCGGCTCGCGCGCGATCAGCTTCAGTCCGGCCATCACCTCGCCACCCATCGGCACCTCGCCACTGGCCAGGCCGCGCTCGCGCTCGCGCGCCACCGCCCACAGGCGCAGGCGCAGCAGGCAGACGACGCACATCGCCAGGAACCCGGCGGANACCAGCATCAGGTTGGCGATGCCGATCCGCTCGACCAGGCTGCGGGTCAGGATCGGCCCGAGGAAGGCGCCCAGGGTGCCGGCCGCACCGATGTAGCCGTAGTAGGCGCGCGCCTCGGCGTTGCTGAACACGTCGGCCATGAAACTCCAGAACACCGCCACCGCGAACAGGTTGAACACCGTGATCCAGAGGAAGAAGGCCATGCCCCGCCCCGGCACCCCGCTGTCGAACAGCACGTAGAAGCCCAGCAGGGTGACGATGAAGAAGCCGTACACCGCCGGCAGGAACACCCGCCGCGGATAGCGGCTGACCAGCCAGCCATAGACCGGCTGCAACAGCAGCATGATCAGGAAGGTGCAGGTGAACAGGACCTGCAGGGTGAAGTCCTTGAGCGCGATGCCGCGCTCGGCGAAGAACGCGATCATCGCCGGCGGGAAGATCGCCGCCACGTCGGCCGAAGCGCCCATCGCCTCGCGCACCGGGCGCAGCACGTAGTAGCCGCTGAGCAGGCAGAAGAAGTACACGAACGCCCACAGCAGCGGCGGCGACTCGGACATCGCCGAGCGGAGCCGACCGAACCGGGAGGAGGCCGCGTCTGCAGGGATCATGGGCTGGTCGTTCCTGGGCGGGGGCCGGCCGGCGCATACCGGCCCGTCCTTGGCGCGCACGGTATCCGATGCACTGCAACATCGCCAGCGCTCCCGGAATTCCGCGCCCAACGCTCCGCGCCCTCCGGCCCGCACAGGCTTGCGCCGGCCGCGCGCTGCCGACAGGATCGGGCGACGGCCGGCGCCCGGCCCGGCCGCGCCGACGGAGGACCGCATGTACGACTACATCGTGATCGGCGCCGGTTCGGCCGGTTGCGTGCTGGCGGCGCGGCTCAGCCAGGATCCGCACTGCCGGGTGCTGCTGCTGGAGGCCGGGCCGCGCGACTGGAATCCGCTGATCCACATGCCCGCCGGGCTGGGCCGCCTGGTCGGCAACCGCACGCTCAACTGGGACTACCGCACCGAGCCGGAGCCGGCACTGTGCGGCCGCCGCCTGTGGTGGCCCCGCGGCAAGGTGCTGGGCGGTTCCAGCTCGATCAACGCCATGTGCTACACCCGTGGCGTCCCGGCTGACTACGACGGCTGGGAAGCCGCGGGCGCGGCGGGCTGGAACTGGGCGGCGATGCTGCCGTGTTTCCTGCNCGCCGAAGGCAACGCGCGCGGCGGCGGACCTCTGCACGGGAGCGACGGACCGTTGTGCGTGTCCGACCTNCGCCACCGCAACCGGCTTTCACAGGCCTTCGTCGCGGCCGGCATCCAGGCCGGCTGGCCGCGCAACGACGACTTCAACGGCCCGCAGCAGGCCGGCATCGGTTTCTACCAGGTGACCCAGCGCGACGGCGCGCGGTGCTCGGCGGCGACCGCCTACCTGGTCCCGGCTCGGTGCCGCCCGAACCTGGAGGTGGTCACCGGCGCTCTGGTCGCGCGCATCGTGCTCGAAGGCGGCCGCGCCGTCGGCGTGGAATACCGGATCGGTCGCCGCCCATGCCTGGCCCGCGCCGGCCGCGAGGTGCTGCTGTGCGGCGGCGCGGTCAACTCGCCGCAATTGCTGATGCTGTCGGGCATCGGCCCGGCCAGCGCACTGCGCACCCACGGCATCGGGGTGGCCGCGGATCTGCCCGGGGTCGGCGCCAACCTGCAGGACCACCTGGACATCTGCACTCTGCACCACTGTCCGCCNGGGCTCAGCTACGACCGCGCCAGCGAGCTGAAGATCGCCTTCGACTGGTTCCTGCGCGGCCGCCGCGGCGCCGGCACCAGCAACATCGCCGAGGCCGGCGGCTTCGTCCGTTCGGCGCTGGCCGCGGACGAACGGCCCGACGTCCAGTTCCACTTCGTTCCGGCCATGCTCGACGACCATGGCCGCAACCGGCTGCCGGGCGACGGCTTCACCGTACACGCCTGCTTCCTGCGCCCGCGCAGCCGCGGCCGGATCTCGCTGCACGACGCCGACCCGCGCACGCCGCCGCGGATCCAGGCCCGCTACCTGTCCGACCCGGAAGGCTTCGACCTGAGGATGATGCTCGAATGCGCGAAGCTCGCGCGCGAACTGCTGCGCCAGCCGGCGTTCGACCGCTTCCGCGGCGAGCCCATCTTCCCGACCCGGGAGAATCCGACCGACGCCGAACTGGAACAATTCGTGCGCGCCAAGGCCGAAACCATCTACCACCCGGTCGGCACCTGCCGCATGGGCGAGGACGAGGGCGCGGTGGTCGATCCGGAATTGCGCGTGCGCGGCATCGCCGGCCTGCGCGTGGTCGACGCCTCGGTCATGCCCACCCTGGTCGGAGGCAACACCAATGCCCCGGTGATCGCCATCGCGGAGCGCGCCGCGGACCTCATCGGCGGCGCGCGGCCGGGGGCGGCACCGCCCTGACGCGGGTCAGCCGCGTTCCAGCATNGGCGGCAGCGGGCAATGCAGCAGCGCACACACGGTGCGCAGCAGTTCGGCCTCGGCCACNCTCACCTGGCGATCGTGCGAGGCCGCGTCCACCAGCGCTTCCACCAGCACCTGCTTGGCCGCAGGCACCAGCGCGTCCAGCGGCGCCCATACCGCGTCCAGTGCCTGCACGCCTTCGGCCGGCGGCGCGTACGGCAGGTGGTCGCGCGGCAGCACCCGCTGCAGCCCGGCCAGGTAGGCGCGCTGAGCCTGCATCGGCTCGCCCGGATGCCCGGCCTGGGCCACCACCGCCAGCAGGATGGCGAACTCCTGGCGCACCCCCGGGACCTTGTTGCGGCCGAAGCGGGCATGGCGCGAAGGATCCAGCGCCTCGCGCACCTGCACCTGCAACAGCTTGGACAGGCAATACTCGAATACCGAGACCCGGCCNTCGGTGTGGACCATGGCCTCGATGGTGTCGAGGAAACCGTCCAGTTCCGGCCGCGGGCGCTGGCGCAGGGCCGGGAACGACAGCGAAGCCAGCGGCAGCCGCAGCGACGGATGCAGCCGTTCCAGNTACTGCCGGCGCAGTTCGAAGGCCTGCGCGGCCATGCCCTCGCCGCAGCGGGCGACGATCTCGCTGCGCTGGCGCGCGGCGACCGCGCCGTCCTCGTCCAGCAGCAGGCCCAGCAGCAACGGCATCGCCGCCTCGCGCTGGCGGGCCAGCGCGCGCAACTGCGGGTCCANGCTTGCGACCACCTCGTGGGCACGGCGGTAGTCGTCCTCGCCGGGCGTGGCGACCTGGCCGGCCACCATCGGCGGAGTGACCACGATCCGCGCGCCGGCCGCCGGCAACGGCGGCGGCATGGCGCCGGTGCGCGCGGGAGACGCCGNCGGCGCGGACGCGTCGCGGGCCGCCAGGCCCAGGGCGCGGTCCTCGGCCAGGCCATCGGGCGGCGCGATCAGCCAGCGCGCCTGCAGTTCCTGCAACTGGCGCGCGTCGAAGGCCGGCTCCAGCCGGCGGATGCGCTCGACCAGCGGCGGATGGGTGGCAAACATGCCTGCCAGCGCGGTCCCCTGGCCGAACAGCATGTGGCTCACCTCCTCGGCACCGGCCTTGTCCTGCAGCTTGGAGCCCTGGTCCAGCCCGCCGATCTTCTTCAGCGCCCCGGCCAGGCCGCGGGTCTGGCGGGTGAACTGGACCGCCGAGGCGTCTGCCAGGTACTCGCGCTGGCGGCTGACCCCGGCCTTGATCATGCGTCCGAAGAACACGCCCACGCTGCCGACCAGCATCGCCACCATCGCCGCCAGCAGGATCGGGGTGGTGTCGCGGCTGCGCCCGAAGCGCCCGTAGAGCAGGATCCGCTGCCCGATCAGGCTCAGCATCAGGATCCCGAACAGCAGGCCGATCAGGCGGATGTTCAGGCGCATGTCGCCGTTGAGCACGTGGCTGAACTCGTGCGCGATCACGCCCTGCAGTTCGTCGCGATTGAGCCGGTCCAGCGCACCGCGGGTCACCGCCACGGCCGCGTCCGCCGGGCCGTAGCCGGCGGCGAAGGCATTGATCCCCGCCTCCTGCTCGAGCACGAACAGCTTCGGCACCGGCACCCCGGAAGCGATCGAGATNTCCTCCACCACGTTGCGCAGCCGCCGCAGCGACGGGTCGTGGGTGTCCTCCGGCACGAAGCTGCCGCCCATCTGCGCGGCCACCACCGCACCGCCGCCGCGNAGCGAGGCGATCCGGTACAGCGAGCCCAGACCGATCACCGCCAGGGTCGCCACCGTCGCGGCCAGGGTCGCGCCCACGCTGCCGGTGGCCGCCAGGGTGGCCAGATCCACCACCAGGACGATGCCGAGCACCGCCAGCGCGAACAGCAGCACCAGCCTGCCCGAGCCGCGCCGCGCCGCNGCCTGATGTTCGAAGAAGTTCATCCGCGCGAACCCCGGACCCGGAACCGCTGGCTCAGAACTGCACCTTCGGCGCCTCGCGCACCTGGGCCTTGTCGGCGGGGATGTCCAGCAGCGCCGCCGGGGCGAAGTTGAACATGCCGGCGACCACGCTGGAGGGGAATACCTCGCGCCGGTTGTTGTAGGCCATCACCGCGTCGTTGTAGGCCTGGCGCGCGAACGCCACCCGGTTCTCGGTGGAGGACAGCTCCTCGGTGAGCTGCATCATGTTCTGGTTGGCCTTCAGGTCCGGATAGGCCTCGGCCACCATCATCAGCCGGCCGAGCACGCCGTTGAGCTGGCCCTGGCTGGCGGCCAGTTGCGCCATCGCGTCGGCATCGCCCGGATGCGCCTTGGCCGCGGCCAGGCCCGACTGCGCGGCCGCGCGTGCGGCGACTACCGCTTCCAGGGTCTCGCGCTCGTGGCCCATGTAGGCCTTGGCGGTCTCCACCAGGTTGGGGATCAGGTCGAAGCGCCGCTGCAGCTGCACGTCGATCTGGGCGAAGGCGTTCTTCCAGCCGTTGCGGCTGGTCACCAGGCCGTTGTAGATGCCCACCGCCCATAGGGCCAGGACCACGGCGAGGCCCAAAAACACCAACAGGATCAACATAATGCCCATTCATCTTCTCCTGGTTTGTGCATTCGCGGGAAGCGGCGCTAGAATCGGCCGAAGCGGTAGCTTACAGGCAACAAAACCATGAAAGACGGGCGTGCAGGGCCGAACCGGCCCCGGGGGATGCGGACGCTGGCGGTAAGCACGCTGGCCCTGCTGGCGGCGATGGCCCTGCCTTCCACCGCGGTGACGCCCACACTCTCGCCGGGGGCAATGCCCCCGCCTGCCCAGCCGCTGCCCTACCGCATCTATGCCAATGCCGGCACCCGGCCGGTCGCGCCCGGTTTCGACGTGGCCCGTTTCGAAGCGCTGGCCGAGCAACTGGTCCAGGGCCAGCGCGTGCCGGGCCTGGCGATGGCGATCGTGCAGGACGGCCGCATCCTCAGCGCGCGCGGCTACGGCGTCACCGACGTGGTCCGCCCGCAGCCGGTCGATTCGCACACCGTGTTCCGCCTGGCCTCGCTGTCGAAGGCCTTCGCCGGCACCATGACCGGCCTGCTGGTCAACGACGGCAACCTGCGCTGGGACAGCAAGGTCACCGACTACGTGCCGGGCTTCCAGTTGTCCGACCCCGCCTACACCGCCCAGGTGACCGTGGCCGACCTGCTGAGCCATCGCGTCGGCCTGAAATCGCACAATGCCTTCGACCGCGACATCGAGGGCAACGCCGAGTACTACCAGGTCGCGCACAAGCTCGGCAGCGCGCCGCTATCGTGCGCCCCGGGCCAGTGCTACGCCTATCAGAACGTGGCCTTCAGCCTGGTCGGCGACGTGGTCTTCGCCGCTTCCGGCCAGTTCTACGAACAGGAAGTGCAGCGCCGCCTGTTCAAGCCGCTGGGCATGGACGACGCCAGCCTCGGCCTGGCCGGGATCGAATCGAGCCCGCGCTGGGCGCGACCGCACGTGCGCAGCCGCAACGGCTGGGTCTCGCTCAGTCCCAAGCCCACCTACTACCGGCTGCCGCCGGCGGCCGGCGTCAACGCCAGCATCAGCGACATGGCGCAATGGCTGCTGGCCCATACCGGGCATCGCCCGGACGTGCTGCCCGCCCCGCTGCTGGCCACCCTGCACGCGCCGGTGGTAGCCACCCCCGGCGAGATGCGTTCGGGCTGGCGCCGCGACCGGGTGCATGCCGCCAGCTACGCGCTGGGCTGGCGCGTGTTCGACTATGCCGGCGAGGAAGTGGTGTTCCATGCCGGCGCGGTGCAGGGCTATCGCGGCATGGTCGCGATGCTGCCCGGCCGCGACCTGGGCGTCGTCATCCTCTGGAACAGCGAGAGCTCGCTGCCGGCCGGCCTGGTGCCGACCGTCATCGACCGCGCCATCGGCCTGCCCGCGCAGCGCTGGCTGGACGTGGACACCGACTTCGGCGCCGACAACCTCTTCGCCGAGGATGCCGCCACGCCGGCCGACAACCGGCCCGCCCAGGGCGGCTCGGCCTCCACCTCGTCCGCCTCGCCGCACTGAACCGACGCCCCAAATAAAAAACTCCCCCCCCGCTGGGCCCGGGGAGGGAGTCATTTCGTACGGCTATCGGGGTTGGATCAGATCAGCGGGGCCGGGGTAGCCGGCAGCGCGACCGGGGCCGCCTTCTTCTTCGCAGCCTTCTTCTTCGCAGGCTTCTTGGCGGCCTTCTTCTTCGCAGGCTTCTTGGCGGCCTTCTTGGCAGCCTTCTTCGCCGGCTTCTTGGCAACCTTCTTGGCAGCCTTCTTCGCGGTCTTCTTGGCCGGCTTCTTGGCGGCCTTCTTCGCGGTCTTCTTGGCAGCCTTCTTCGCAGGCTTCTTGGCGACCTTCTTGGCAGCCTTCTTCGCGGTCTTCTTGGCGGCCTTCTTCGCCGGCTTCTTGGCGACCTTCTTGGCGACCTTCTTGGCCGGCTTCTTGGCGGCCTTCTTCACGGTCTTCTTGGCCGTGGCCTTCTTGGCGGTCTTCTTCACCGCCTTCTTGGCGGCCGGTTTCTTTTTCGCAGCTTTCTTCGTTGCCATGGTTGGCTCCTCGTCAGTGGACTACGGATGGGTAACGCCCAGTCTCGAAAACCCGCGGCGGCGAGCGCCGGGGAGAGTCCGTCGGCGCGATCAGCACGTCGATACGGATACGGTGAAGCCCGCGCGAANCAGGAGCGCGGACGGAAGTCGGTCGGGGGGTCGCTGCTTTTTTTGGAGGGAAGCGGGCCTGCTCCACCGTCTGAAGGTTCCTGGCGGATGCCCGAGTTGTGCTTCGCGTTGTGGTGTTGATTCGACTCACTCGCTTCGGCAGGCAGCGTCTGCTGGGCGAAACCTAATCACGGTTTTTTTCACTGTCAACACCTTCGGCGATTTTTTTTCGCCGCCGTTCAAGCCGCCGGCCCGCCACGCGGCGGCCGCGGACGCCCGCCGCATTCCCGCCGCGCCCACGCATCGCTGCAACCCATTTCCATCCGACGCGTAAAACAAGTGCTTTTCTGCAAACGCATCGCAACGCGCCGATGCCGGGAGGTGTCGCCGGACCATCGACGCGGACGTTCCGGGAACGCCTCGGCGGCAGTTCGAGGACATGAAAAAAAATCTCCGGGAGCGCCCCGGTTTCGCGTCGCACAAGCCGATTTGCGCAGAACTGCGCAAGCCTGCGGGCGACTCCGGCGGCGGTGCACGCGCCATCCGCGCACCCGTTCCGCCGCTCCATGCCGCCACCGGCGACGCCATCGGCACCGGCGATCCGCGCTCGCCGCACCGGATCCGGAAAAAGAAAACGCCCGCACGGGGCGGGCGTTCCGGGAGCGCTGCGAACGGCGCGGCGCGCTCAGTCGTCGTCNCCCTCGATCAGCTCGGCATAGTCGTCCGGCGAGAGCAGCTCGGCCAGCTGGTCGGCATCGCCGCCCTCGACCACGAACAGCCAGCCCTCGCCGTAGGCGTCCTCGTTGATCGTCTCNGGCTTGTCGGCCAGCGCCGAATTGACCTCGACCACCTTGCCGCCGACCGGGCTGTACACGTCCGAGGCGGCCTTGACCGACTCCACCACCGCCACCGGGTTGCCCGCCTCGACCTGGTCGCCGACGTTCGGCAACTCCACGTACACCAGGTCGCCGAGCAGGCCCTGGGCGTGGTCGGAGATGCCCACGGTGACGCGACCGTTGCCTTCGACGCGGGCCCATTCGTGGGACTTGAGGAACTTGAGGTCGCCGGGGATCTCGCTCATGGGGCTGCTCCGGTGATGCGCTGTGGAGTGGGTGGGCGGTTAGTTTAGCGGAGGTGTCGGCGNGTCGCGCAACGGCTCAGCCGAGCACGCCGGGCTGGGCCTGGCCTTCGCGCACGAACGGGAATTTCACCACCCGCACCGGGACCTCGCGGCCGCGGATGTCCACCCGCACCTGGCCAGCATCGCCGGCCGGCACCCGGGCGAAGGCGATCGCCTTGCCCAGCGTCGGCGAGAACGTGCCNGACAGGATCTCGCCCTCGCCGCCTGCGGTGAGCACCTTCTGCCCGTGGCGCAACACGCCCTTCTCGTCCATGACCAGCCCGATGAGCTGGCGCGGCACGCCGGCGGCCTTCTGCGCCTCCAGCGCGGCGCGACCGATGAAGTCCCTCGACTCCTGTTCGGACCCGCCGTCCAGCGCCACGGTCCAGGCCAGCGCCGCTTCCCATGGCGTGGTGGATTCATCCATGTCCTGGCCGTAGAGGTTCATGCCCGCCTCCAGGCGCAGGGTGTCGCGCGCGCCCAGCCCGGCCGGCTTCACCCCGGCGGNCAGCAGCGCGTTCCAGAAACCCACCGCCTCGCCTTCCGGCAGCACCACCTCGAAACCGTCCTCGCCGGTATAGCCGGTGCGGGCCAGGAACAGCGGCACGCCGCCGGCCGTCTGCACCTCGACCGCGGCGAAGCGGGCCAACCGGGCGGCCGCGGCGCGGTCGGATTCGCGCAGCAGGCCNATGGCCTTGTCGCGGGCCTGCGGCCCCTGCACCGCGATCATCGCGAAGTCCGGCCGCTCGGTCACTTCCACGCCGAATCCGGCAGCCTGCCTCTCGATCCAGGCCAGATCCTTGTCGCGGGTGGCNGCNTTGACCACCAGGCGGTAGAAGGCGTCGCCCAGGTAGTAGACGATCAGNTCGTCGATGACCCCGCCGCGCTCGTCGAGCATGCAGCTGTACAGCGCCTTGCCCGGCACCTTGAGCTTGTCCACCGAATTGGCCAGCAGGTGGCGCAGGAAGTCGCGGACGCGCTCGCCGCGCAGGTCGACCACGGTCATGTGGCTGACGTCGAACATCCCGGCCCCGCGCCGGACCAGATGGTGCTCGTCGAGCTGGGACCCGTAGTGGATCGGCATGTCCCAGCCGCCGAAATCCACCATCTTGGCGCCGAGTGCGCGGTGGGTGTCGTTGAGGACGGTCTTGCGGGTCATGGCGGTCTCGCAGGCGGGAAAGCCGCCATTATCCCGCATCAGCCGCCCGCAGGCCGGAAGCGGTCCCGCCGTGGTTCCGATCGCTGCGGGGCCGCCCGGGGCAGAGCCGACGGGTGGTCGGCTGCTCCCCACCGCGCGGGATCAGGCCTCCTGGACCTTGAGCACCATCCCGTCCACCGCGATCACGCGCACCGCAGTGCCGGCCGGCAGGTCCGGGCCGTCGACCGTCCAGAACGCATCGTCCAGCTTGATCCGCCCACGGCCGCGGTCGATGGCCTGCTCCAGCGCCGCGACCCGGCCGACCATCTGCGCCGCGCGGCGATTGAGCAGCGGCTGGTCNCTCTGCCGCGCCGCCTTGCGGAACCAGCGCCGGTAGACCTGGATCGAGACGAAGCTCAGGACCACGAACGCCGCCGCCTGGGCCAGCACCGGGATCCCCGGCACCAGCAGCACGCCCAGGAACACCGCCGCGGCCGCCAGCCCCATCCACAGCAGGAATGCGCCCGGGGCCAGGGTCTCGGCGGCGATCAGCAGCAACGCCANTGCTGCCCACACGATCACGTCCACGCGCATGGGCTCAGCCTCCCAGCCGCGGCGGCTTGCCGCCGCCCTTCTGCTGCCCGTCCAGCGCGCTGCGCGCCAGTTCGGCGATGCCGGCGATCGAACCGATCACCCCGCTGGCCTCCATCGGCATCAGCACGAATTTCTGGTTCGGCGCCATGGCCAGCTCCTTGAAGGCCTCCACGTACTTCTGCGCGACGAAATAGTTGATCGCCTGCACGTCGCCCTGGGCGATCGCGTCGGACACCATCTGGGTCGCCTTGGCCTCGGCCTCGGCCAGGCGTTCGCGTGCCTCGGCCTCGCGGAACGCGGCCTCCTTCTGGCCCTCGGCCTGCAGGATCGCCGCNTGCTTGTCGCCCTCGGCGCGCAGGATCTCCGACTGGCGATGGCCCTCGGCCTCCAGGATCACCGCGCGGCGGTCGCGTTCGGCCTTCATCTGCCGCGCCATCGAATCGACCAGGTCGCGCGGCGGCTGGATGTCGCGGATCTCGATCCGGGTGACCTTGATGCCCCAGGGATTGGTCGCGTGGTCGACCACGTTGAGCAACTGGGCATTGATCGCCTCGCGGTTGGACAGCGACTCGTCCAGGTCCATCGAACCGATCACGGTGCGGATGTTGGTCTGGACCAGGGCGATCATCGCCACTTCCAGGGTCGCCACCTCGTAGGCGGCCTTGGCCGCGTCCAGCACCTGGAAGAACACCACCCCGTCCACGCGGACCACCGCGTTGTCCTTGGTGATGACCTCCTGGCTGGGCACGTCCAGCACCTGCTCCATCATGTTCACCTTGCGGCCGACGCCGTAGATGACCGGGATCAGGAAGTGCAGGCCGGGATCCAGGGTGTGGGTGTACTTGCCGAAACGCTCCACCGTCCACTCGTAGCCCTGCGGCACCATCCGCACGGTCTTGAACAGCACGATCGCGCCAGCGACCAACAGCACCAGCGACAGTACGACCGAACCCATGCTCCACTCCCCTGGCCGTCCACGGCCGCAGTTGTCCCGTCCCTCGAGTATATATAGGTGGCGGTTGACGGGGCGGCGGGCCGTGGCGCCATGCACCGCCTGCCTGGTGGNGCGNGCTGTCGGCGCGCTGCCTTTCGCCGGGATGCNGCCGCCGCCGTCCGATGGCCGGCCCCGTATCCACGGGCCAGGCCGCCGCGGGAAGCCGCGATCATCGGGCCGGTGCCGGCTCGACCCATTCGGCGAAGACCGCGTCGATCTCCGCGTCGGCCACCGCCTGGCCCTGCTCAACTTCCTCGGCCTGGGTGAACAGCGGCATGATCATCTTCATGCCGTCGATCGGCATCCTCAGGTGTACCCCGGGCGCCTGCGCCAGGAGCCGGTCCCAGCGCGTGCGCACCCGCGCCCAGTAGTCCGAGGTGGCTTCCCAGTACTTGTANNCAGGGCCGAAGTCGACATCGGTATCCTTCTGGTAGTCGTTGAAGCCGAACTCGCGGGCGATCTCCACCTGCGTGCCGTCGGCCTGGCGCAGCACCTTGGTGTTGAACTGCTCGTGGGTCCAGCCGCCCGGGGTGATCGTGTGCCGGTTCACCACCGCCAGCGCGTTGTAGTCGCTGCGCTGGGTGTACTCGCGCCGCGGCAGCGGCCGCCAGGACAGGTCCGAGGTCCAGGTGGACGCACCGTCGTCGTGGATCCAGCGGCCGGTGCCGCAATAGCGGGGCGCGTCGCTGACTTCGTACACGCACTGGGTCCAGGCCCCGCGGGTCAGTNCCGCGGGGATCCCGCGCACGCTGAAGGTCTGGTCGGCNCTGAACTCGAAGCGCTGCGGTGCCTCGTAGGTCCAGTCCTGGCGCCAGTGCTTGGTGACGTGGCCGCTCCTGGGATCGACCAGCAGGTGCTGCAGCACGATCCGGCCCGGCGCGTCCTCGACCACGATCACCGCCTCGTCGCCGCCGCTGCGCTGGGCCGCCATGCGCTCGTAGCCGGGCTTGAGCAGCACGGTTTCGTCGAAAGCGAAGTCGACCAGGTATTGGCCCTGCATCGCCAGGATGCTCTGGCGATCGCGCGGATCCGGGGTGGAGGCGGCGGCCGGGGCGATTCCGGCGGCGCAGGCGAGGACGGTGAGCAGGGCTGCCGGGATGTTCATGGTGGCTCTTGGCATGGGAGGAGTCTGGAAGGAAGTTGGGAAGGCCGTCCCTGGCCGCCGAGGTCCACGATCAAAGCCTGACCAGCGGCACCTCGTTGCCGCTGGCGGGAGAGAACCGCATCGAGGCCGCTGCCGCGCGCGCGCAGCAGCAGTCGTCCACCCGCACCTCGCCTTCAACGCCTTCCTGGCGCGCGATCCGGCGCGCGGTGGCCGCACCCAGCGGCGAGACCGGGGCCGGACTGGCGGCGAGCATGGCCGCGTCCCCCGCCTGCGTCAGCACGTGCAGGCGCAACGCGCACAAGCGCCAGCCGTTGCCGGCCAGGCGCCCGGCCAGCCGCCGCCACANGCGCTCGGCCACGCCACCCTGCCCCGCCGCCATGCCGCCATGCGCNGGCAGGCGCGAGGCCAGCGTGTCCCAGGCGAGGAAGTCGCTGTCGGGCAACAGGAACAGGCGCCAGCAACACTGGTCCTGCCGGTCGAAGAACGACAGGCT
>Ga0056910_1000679_pt1 | contig 25833 bp, 35 predicted proteins | sample EBPBio232012_DNA_FD_55021 | JGI IMG/M metagenome (GOLD analysis project Ga0056910, IMG submission 55021) | Wastewater treatment Type I Accumulibacter community from EBPR Bioreactor in Madison, WI, USA - Reactor 1_1/23/2012_ DNA | ecosystem: Engineered > Bioreactor > EBPR > Anaerobic-Aerobic >... | reverse complement strand
CCGCGAAACCGCGAAATGAGGGGCAGGAAGCGCCTCGTTTTCGCCAGACAGGGAAAATGTCGCGTGGCACCCGCCTTGGCCTGACCCGGATTCTTCCGGTCTGCGCCGGGCTCGCGCCGCGTCTGCAGTTCTCCAGTCTGGGCGGGTCGGGCAACCGGCCTGCCTTGCGTTTTTTCAGGGATGCCGCGGAGGGCCCAGGCNCGCCGTCGAGGCATTGGATTCGTGGGGCCATGCGCGTGAAGCCGTGTGGCCTGTCGCTCTTTTAACGAAGGAACTCCGTCATGGCGGACCAAAAGATCCGGATTCGGCTCAAGGCGTTCGATCACCGTCTGATCGACCGTTCGGCCAGCGAGATCGTCGAGACGGCCAAGAGGACCGGCGCGCAGGTGCGTGGCCCGATCCCGCTGCCGACCAAGATCGAGCGTTACACCGTTCTCGTCTCCCCGCATGCCGACAAGGATGCGCGCGACCAGTACGAGACCCGCACGCACAAGCGCGTGCTCGACATCGTCGACCCCAACGACAAGACCGTGGACGCGCTGATGAAGCTCGAGCTCGCGGCTGGCGTCGACGTCCAGATCAAGCTCGCCTGAGGACTGCCGACATGACGAAGAAGCATTCGTTGGGTCTGGTCGGCCGCAAGGCCGGCATGAGCCGGGTGTTCACCGAGGATGGCCGCTCCATTCCGGTGACCCTGATCGAGGCCACCCCGAACCGCATCACCCAGATCAAGACCGTCGAGGCCGACGGCTACAGCGCCGTCCAGGTGACGACCGGCGCCCGCCGCGCCGCCCTGGTCAACAAGCCGCTGGCCGGGCANTACGCCAAGGCCANGGTCGAGGCCGGCCGTGGCTTGTGGGAGTTCCGCGTCGCCGACGACAAGCTCGGTGACTTCGCCGTTGGCGGCGAGATCAAGGCCGACATCTTCGAGGTCGGCCAGATCGTCGACGTCCAGGGCGTGACCAAGGGCAAGGGCTTCCAGGGCACGATCAAGCGCCACAATTTCCGCATGGGCGACGCGACCCACGGCAACTCGCTGAGCCACCGCTCGCCGGGTTCGATCGGCCAGCGTCAGACCCCCGGTCGCGTGTTCCCGGGCAAGAAGATGTCCGGCCACATGGGCGCCGAGTTGCAGAGTGCGCAGAACCTGGAAGTGGTGCGCGTGGATGCCGAGCGCGGCCTGATCGCCGTCCGCGGCGCCGTCCCGGGAGCCCCGGGTGGCGACGTGGTCGTGCGCCCGGCGAGCAAGGCGTAAGGAGAATCGACATGGAACTCACCATTACGGGTAGCGCCAACAAGCTGTCGGTTTCCGACGAAGTGTTCGGCCGCGAATTCAGCCAGGACCTGGTCCACCAGGTCGTGGTCGCCTACCGCAACGCCGGTCGCGCCGGCACCAAGGCGCAGAAGACCCGCGCCGAGGTCAACGGCACCACCAAGAAGTCGAAGAAGCAGAAGGGCGGTGGCGCGCGTCACGGTGCCCTGACCGCGCCGATCTTCGTCGGCGGCGGCGTGACCTTCGCGGCCAAGCCGCGCAGCTTCGCGCAGAAGGTCAACCGCAAGCAGTACCGCGCCGCGATGGCCGCGATCCTGTCCGAGCTCAACCGCCAGGGCCGGCTGAAGGTCGTCGAGTCGTTCGACGTGGACGCCTCCAGGACCAAGGGCCTNATCGAGAAGCTGGCCGGCCTGNATCTGGGCAAGCGTCCGCTGATCGTCACCGAGGACGCTTCGGAGCACCTGTTCCTGTCCGCCCGCAACCTGCCGTACGTGCAGGTCCGCGACGTGCAGGGGCTGGATCCGGTGGCCCTGGTCGGCGCCGATTCCGTGCTGATCACCGCCGATGCGGTCAAGAAGGTCGAGGAGTGGCTGGCATGAGCGCCAACGAGAAAGTTTTCAGCATCCTGCTCGCGCCGCGGATCTCCGAGAAGACCGCGCGCCTGCAGGAAGTCAGCAACCANTACGTGTTCGAAATCTCGAACGACGCCACCAAGGCCGACGTGAAGGCTGCCGTGGAGCAACTGTTCGACGTCAAGGTCGAGGCGGTGAACGTCGTCAACGTGAAGGGCAAGAACAAGTCCTTCCGCAACCGCACCGGCCGTCGTGGCGACTGGCGCAAGGCGTACGTGCGCCTGGCCGATGGCCAGAGCATCGACGTGTCCGCGAAGGCCTGAGGAACATCCCATGCCATTGATGAAATTCAAGCCCACCTCCGCCGGCCGCCGTTCCGCGGTCCGCGTGGTCACGCCCGACCTGCACAAGGGTGCGCCGCACGCCGCGCTGGTCGAGAAGCAGAGCAAGTCCGGCGGCCGCAACCACCACGGCCGGATCACCGTCCGCCACGTCGGTGGCGGCCACAAGCAGCACTATCGCCTGATCGACTTCAAGCGCAACAAGGAAGGCATCGTCGCCAAGGTGGAGCGGGTCGAGTACGACCCGAACCGCACCGCGCACATCGCCCTGCTGTGCTACGTCGACGGCGAGCGCCGCTACATCATCGCGCCCAAGGGCCTGAAGGCCGGCGACCAGGTGATCGCGGGCTCCGATGCGCCGATCAAGGCCGGCAACACCCTGCCGCTGCGCAACATTCCGGTCGGCACCACGGTGCATTGCATCGAGCTCAAGCCGGGCAAGGGCGCGCAGNTCGCCCGTGCCGCCGGTGCCGGCGTGCAGTTGGTCGCCCGCGAAGGCGGCTACGCGCTGCTGCGCCTGCGTTCTGGCGAGATGCGCAAGGTGCCGGCCGAGTGCCGCGCCACCATCGGCGAGGTCGGCAACGACGAGCACAACCTGGAGAAGCTGGGCAAGGCCGGCGCCAAGCGCTGGCGCGGCGTGCGCCCGACCGTCCGCGGTGCGGCCATGAACCCGGTCGACCACCCGCACGGCGGCGGCGAGGCCAAGGCCGGCCAGGGCAACCCGCACCCGGTCACCCCGTGGGGCGTGCCGACCAAGGGTTACAAGACGCGCAAGAACAAGCGCACCCAGCAGTTCATCGTTCGCGACCGTAGGGGCTAATCGACCATGCCACGTTCCCTCAAGAAAGGCCCGTTCGTCGATCACCACCTGGTCAAGAAGGTGGAGGCCGCCGGCGGCAGCAAGCGCCCGATCAAGACCTGGTCGCGCCGTTCCATGATCCTGCCGGAAATGGTGGGTTTCACCATCGCCGTGCACAACGGCAAGAACCATGTCCCGGTCCTCGTGAACGAGAACATGGTCGGCCATAAGCTTGGCGAATTCGCCGTCACCCGGACCTTCAAGGGTCACGGCGGCGACAAGAAGTCGAAGTAAGGAGAGATGACCATGGAAGCGAAAGCCATCCTGCGCACCGCGCGCATCTCCCCGCAGAAGGCCCGCCTGGTCGCCGACCAGGTGCGCGGCTTGCCGGCCGAACGTGCCGTCAACCTGCTGAAGTTCTCCGACAAGAAGGCCGCCGCCCTGATCAAGAAGGTGGTGGAGTCGGCGATCGCCAACGCCGAGAACAACCAGGGCGCCGACGTCGACGCGCTGAAGGTCAAGACCATCATGGTCGACGAAGGTCCGGCGCTGAAGCGCTTCATGGCGCGTGCGAAGGGCCGCGGCACCCGCATCCTTAAGCGGACCAGCCACATCACCGTCGTCGTGGGAGAGGGCAAGTAATATGGGTCACAAAGTTCATCCCACCGGCATCCGCCTCGGCATCGCCAAGGACTGGAACTCCAAGTGGTACGCCGACAAGGGCGAGTACGCCGAGTACCTGGCGGCCGACCTGAAGGTGCGCGAGATGCTGCGCAAGAAGCTGGCGCAGGCCGGGATCAGCAAGATCCTGATCGAGCGTCCGGCCAAGACCGCGCGCGTCACCATCCACACCGCCCGTCCGGGCGTGGTGATCGGCAAGCGCGGCGAGGACATNGAGAAGCTGCGCAAGGAAGTCAGCGCTCTGATGGGCGTCCCGGCGCACATCAACGTGACCGAGGTCCGCAAGCCGGAGCTGGACGCGCAGCTGGTCGCCGAATCGATCGCGCAGCAGTTGGAGCGCCGCATCATGTTCCGTCGCGCGATGAAGCGCGCGGTGGGCAACGCGATGCGCCTGGGTGCCCTGGGCATCAAGGTCAACGTCGCCGGCCGCCTGAACGGCGCCGAGATCGCCCGCTCGGAGTGGTACCGCGAGGGTCGCGTGCCGCTGCATACCCTGCGCGCGGACATCGACTACGGTTTCGCCGAGGCGCACACCACCTACGGCGTGATCGGNATCAAGGTATGGGTCTACAAGGGCGAGGTCTTCGACTTCTCCCAGGTCGGACAGGAGAAGCAGGAAGACGCGGGCAGCCAGCGCAGCGAGCGCGGTGACCGTGGCGACCGCGAGCGTCCCTCCCGTCCCGCACGTGAAGCGAGGTAACGGCGATGTTGCAACCCAAGCGAACCAAGTTCCGCAAGCAGTTCAAGGGCCGTAACGAGGGCCTGAGCTGGAGCGCCAANGCCGTGTCGTTCGGCGAGTACGGCCTGAAGGCCACNGCCCACGGCCGCCTGACCGCGCGCCAGATCGAGGCGGCCCGCCGCACCATCAGCCGTTACGTCAAGCGTGGCGGCAAGATGTGGATCCGCGTGTTCCCGGACAAGCCGATCACCCAGAAGCCGATCGAGGTCCGCATGGGCTCCGGCAAGGGTGGCGTGGAGTACTGGGTCGCCCAGATCCAGCCGGGCCGGATGATCTATGAAATCGAGGGCGTGCCGGAGGAAACGGCGCGCGAGGCGTTCCGCCTGGCGGCCGCCAAGCTCTCGGTCACCACCACCTTCGTGACCCGCACGGTGCGCTAATGGCTACGATCAACGAACTCCGCGAAAAGTCGGCCGACCAGCTCAAGGCCCACCTGTTGGACCTGCGCAAGGAGCAGTTCTCCCTGCGCATGCAGCGGGCGACCGGCCAGCTGTCGAAGACCCACGAAACCCGCCGGGTGCGTCGCGAAATCGCGCGCGTGAAGACCCTGCTCGGCAGCAACCAGTAAGGGATCGCAGCGATGAGCGACAACAACGAGAAGACGCTGCGCACGGTCGAAGGCCGCGTAGTCAGCAACAAGATGGACAAGACGGTGACCGTGCTTGTCGAGCGCCAGGTCAAGCACGCGCTGTACGGCAAGTACATCAAGCGCTCGACCAAGCTCCACGCCCACGATGCGGACAACAGCTGCAACGAGGGCGACGTGGTGCGCGTGACCGAGATCGCGCCGCTGTCCAAGACCAAGAACTGGCGCGTGGTGGAAATCGTCACCCGCGCGGCCGAATAAGGGAGATCTGAATCATGATCCAGATGCAGAGCTACCTCGACGTGGCCGACAACTCCGGCGCCAAGGAGCTGATGTGCATCAAGGTGCTGGGCGGCTCCAAGCGCCGCTATGCCGGCATCGGCGACATCATCAAGGTGACCGTCAAGGAAGCGATTCCGCGCGGCAAGGTCAAGAAGGGCGAGGTCTACGACGCCGTCGTGGTCCGCACCCGCAAGGGCGTGCGCCGCGCCGACGGCTCGCTGATCCGTTTCGATGGCAACGCCGCCGTCCTGCTCAATAACAAGCAGGAGCCGATCGGCACCCGCATCTTCGGACCGGTGACCCGCGAGCTGCGTTCCGAGAAGTTCATGAAGATCGTCTCGCTCGCACCCGAAGTGCTCTGAGCGGAGGAAAGCAGACATGGCAAACCGTATCAAGAAGGGCGACCAGGTANTGGTCACCACCGGCAAGGACAAGGGCAAGCAGGGCGAGGTGGTGCGCGTGGACGGCGACCGGGTGGTCGTCTCCAACGTCAACCTGGTCAAGCGGCACACCAAGCCGAACCCGCAGGCGGGCGTCGCCGGCGGCGTGGTCGAGCGCGAAGCCTCGATCCACATTTCCAACGTCATGCCGCTCAACCCCGCCACCGGCAAGGGCGAGCGCATCGGTTACAAGGTCCTGGAGGATGGACGCAAACTGCGTGTGTTCCGCTCCAGTGGTGAGGCGCTCGACGCCTGAGGAATGAAGAAATGACCACGCGGCTCGAGAAGATCTACAAGGAAGAAGTTGTACCGGCTCTGATGCAGAAGTTCGGCTACAGCAACCCGATGCAAGTCCCCAGGCTGGTCAAGATCACGCTCAACATGGGCGTGGGCGAGGCGGCCGCCAACAAGAAGGTGCTGGAAAACGCCGTTGCCGACCTGGCCAAGATCTCCGGCCAGAAGCCGGTGACGACCAAGGCCCGCGTCTCGGTGGCCTCGTTCAAGATCCGTGACGGCTGGCCGATCGGTTGCAAGGTGACCCTGCGCCGGAACCAGATGTTCGAGTTCCTGGACCGCCTGGTCAGCGTCTCGCTGCCGCGCGTGCGCGACTTCCGTGGCGTGTCCGGCCGTTCGTTCGACGGCCGCGGCAACTTCAACATGGGCGTGAAGGAGCAGATCATCTTCCCGGAGATCGACTTCGACGCCGTAGACGCGGTGCGCGGCATGGACATTGCCATCACCACGACCGCCAAGACCGACGCCGAAGCCAAGGCGCTGCTCGAGGCGTTCAAGTTCCCGTTCAGGAATTAAGGGCTAAAGACATGGCAAAGACCTCCATGGTCAACCGCGACGCGAAGCGGGCGAAGCTGGCCAAGCAGCACGCCGCCAAGCGCGACGCGCTGAAGAAGATCGTTTCCTCGCCGANCGCCTCCTACGAGGAGAAGATCGACGCGGCGACCAAGCTGCAGAAGCTGCCGCGCGACTCCTCGCCGAGCCGCCAGCGCAACCGCTGCGAGCTGTCCGGCCGCCCGCGCGGCGTGTACAGCAAGTTCGGCCTGGGCCGTAACAAGCTGCGCGAAGCCACCATGCGCGGCGACGTGCCGGGCCTGCGCAAGGCCAGCTGGTAAGACGGGGCAGGGCGGCCGCGGTCGTCCCGCCCACGCCTCCGGACAAAGCCGGCCCACAGGGTCGGTTTTATCTGCTATGATTCCGCGCTTCCCCCGGCCCGTCCGGGTTGCGGTACAGGCCCCGGCCTCCTCCGGGACACAACTCCAGATTTCGCGAAAGCGGATATCGGTGCACTCAAGGAACCATTCATGAGCATGACTGATCCCATCGCCGACATGCTGGTCCGCATCAAGAATGCGGCCGCTGTGGGCAAGCCGACGGTGAAGCTGCCGTCCTCCAAGATCAAGGTCGCCATCGCCAACGTCCTCAAGGACGAGGGCTACATCGCCGACCTGCGCGTGGTCCAGGCCGAGAACAACAAGGCCGAACTCGAGATCGTGCTGAAGTACTTCGAGGGCCGNCCGGTCATCGAGCAGCTCAAGCGCGCCTCGCGCTCGGGCCTGCGCCTGTACCGCGGCAAGAGCGAGCTGCCGAAGGTCCTCGGCGGNCTCGGCGTGGCCATNATCTCCACCTCCCAGGGCATCATGACCGACAAGCAGGCGCGCAGCGCCGGCGTCGGCGGCGAAGTCCTGTGCTACGTGGCCTAAGGAGTACGACGACATGTCCCGCGTAGCCAAGAAGCCGATCGCCCTGCCCAAGGGCGTGGAACTGAACATCCAGGACACCAGCGTCAGCGCCAAGGGTCCGAAGGGCGCGCTGTCGCTGGCCAAGCCGGCCGGCGTGCAGATCGCCATCGAGGACGGCAATGCCGTGCTGTCGGCGAACGACGACTCGCTCGTCGCGCTGACCGGCACCGTCCGCGCGATCCTGGCCAACATGGTCAAGGGCGTGTCCGAGGGCTTCGAGCGCAAGCTCGAACTGGTCGGCGTGGGTTACCGCGCCGCGATGCAGGGCAAGGACCTGAGCCTGTCGCTGGGTTTCTCGCACCCGGTGGTGTTCGTGGCCCCGGAAGGCATCACCCTGGCCACCCCGACCCAGACCGAGATCGTGGTCCAGGGCGCCGACAAGCAGCGCGTTGGTGAAGTCGCGGCCAAGATCCGCGCCTTCCGTCCGCCGGAGCCGTACAAGGGCAAGGGCGTGAAGTACTCCGACGAAGTCATCATCCGCAAGGAAGCCAAGAAGGCGTAAGCGTGCGCGGGTCCGCCCGCACCATCCTTCAGCTTCCACGAGGTCATACACATGAGCATCAAGAACGACGCCCGCCTGCGCCGCGCCAAGTCCACCCGGTCCCACATCCGCAAGCTCGGCGTGCCGCGCCTGTCGGTCCTGCGCACCGGCCAGCACCTGTACGCGCAGCTGTTCACCGCCGATGGCGCCCAGGTCATCGCGGCCGCCAACACCCTGCAGGCCGACGTCAAGGACGGGCTGAAGAACGGCAAGAACACCGATGCCGCCGCCAAGGTGGGCAGGATCATCGCCGAGCGCGCCAAGGCCGCGGGCATCGAGAAGGTCGCCTTCGACCGTTCGGGCTACCGCTTCCATGGCCGGATCAAGGCGCTTGCCGACGCCGCCCGNGAGGGTGGCCTGCAGTTCTGATTCCCCTGGATCCGCTGCGGCGGATCCGGACTGCCGGCGCAGGTGGCGCCGGGCGCCGTCCGACTTCTGCGCGGACGTGACGCTACACCGCTCCAGACCACAACCATAAGCGGCGACCGAGCCGTACATATTCACTTCCAAGGAACAACGACAATGGCAGAAGAGCGTCAGCCGCGNGGCCGCGATCGCGACCGCAACCGCGAAGAGAAGATCGACGACGGCATGATCGAGAAGCTGGTCGCGGTCAACCGCGTCAGCAAGACCGTCAAGGGCGGTCGCCAGTTCACCTTCACCGCGCTGACCGTGGTCGGCGACGGCGACGGCAAGGTCGGCTTCGGCTACGGCAAGGCCCGCGAGGTCCCGGTAGCCATCCAGAAGTCGATGGAGTACGCACGCAAGGGCATGCTCAGCGTCGACCTGAACAACGGCACCCTGTGGCACCCGGTCAAGGCCGGCCACGGCGCGGCGCGGGTGTTCATGCAGCCGGCCTCCGAGGGTACCGGCGTGATCGCCGGCGGCGCGATGCGTGCCGTGCTGGAAGCGGTCGGCGTGAAGAACGTGCTGGCCAAGGCCGTCGGTTCGCGCAACCCGATCAACCTGGTGCGCGCCACCCTGAAGGGCCTGGAAGCCATGCAGTCGCCGACCCGGATCGCGGCCAAGCGCGGCAAGAAGGCGGAGGAACTCCTCAATGGCTAACGAGTCCAACAAGACCGTCAAGGTGCGCCTGGTGCGCGGCCTGCGCGGCACCCAGGCCCGTCACCGCCTGTCGGTGAAGGCCCTGGGCCTGAACAAGCTCAACGACGTGCGCGAACTGAAAGACAGCCCGCAGGTCCGCGGCCTCATCAACCAGCTGCACTATCTGGTGCGGGTCGAGGACTAAGGAGAACATCATGCGTCTCAACACTCTCAAGCCTGCCGACGGCGCCCGCCAGGAGCGCACCCGCGTCGGCCGCGGCATCGGTTCCGGCCTCGGCAAGACCGCGGGTCGCGGTCACAAGGGTTCGTTCGCGCGCGCCGGCAAGGGCAAGATCAAGGCCGGCTTCGAAGGCGGCCAGACCCCGATGCAGCGCCGTCTGCCCAAGGTCGGCTTCAACTCGATGACCGCCAAGGACACCGCCGAAGTGCTGCTGTACAAGCTGGCGCTGGTCGAGGGCGACGTGGTCGATTTCGCGACCCTGAAGGCGGCCAAGCTGGTCCCGTCCACGGCCAAGCGCGCCAAGATCGTCAAGAAGGGCGAGCTGTCGCGCAAGCTGACCATCAAGGGCGTGCAGTTGACCGCGGGCGCCAAGGCCGCGGTGGAAGCCGCCGGCGGCAGCGTCGAGGAGTAAGTAGCACATGGCGCAAGCTGGCATCGGCAACCTCGGCGGCGGTCTGGGCAAGTTCACCGAACTGCGCCAGCGCCTGTTGTTCGTGCTCGGCGCGTTGATGGTCTTCCGCATCGGCTGCTTCGTGCCGGTGCCGGGCGTCAACCCCGATGCCATGCTCGCCATGATGCAAGCCCAGGGTGGCGGCATCGTGGACATGTTCAACATGTTCTCGGGCGGCGCCCTGGCCCGCTTCAGCGTGTTCGCGCTGAACGTGATGCCGTACATCTCCGCGTCGATCGTGATGCAGCTGGCCGTGCACATCTTCCCGGCGCTGAAGTCGCTGCAGAAGGAAGGCGAGTCGGGCCGCCGCAAGATTACCCAGTACTCGCGCGTTGGCGCGGTGCTGCTGGCGGTGGTGCAGGGCGGAAGCATCGCCATGGCGCTGCAGAACCAGCTCGCCCCGGGCGGCGTGCCAGTGGTCTACAGCCCAGGTCTGGGCTTCGTCCTGACCGCGGTGGTATCGCTGACCGCCGGCACCATGTTCCTGATGTGGCTGGGCGAGCAGGTCACCGAGCGCGGCATCGGCAACGGTGTGTCGCTGATCATCTTCGCCGGCATCGTCGCCGGCCTGCCGGCGGCCGTCATCCACACCATCGAGGCCTACCGCAGCGGCAGCATGAACTTCCTCACCCTGCTGCTGGTAATTGCGGTGGTGCTGGTGTTCACCTGGTTCGTGGTGTTCGTCGAGCGTGGCCAGCGCCGGATCACGGTCAACTACGCGCGCCGCCAGGGTGGCCGCAACGCGTACATGAACCAGACCTCGTTCCTGCCGCTGAAGCTCAACATGGCCGGCGTGATCCCGCCGATCTTCGCCTCCAGCATCCTGGCGTTCCCGGCGACCCTGACCATGTGGTCCGGACAGGCCACCCAGGCCACCTGGCTGCAACGCGTGTCCAACGCGCTGGCGCCGGGCGAGCCGCTGCACATGATCGTGTTCTCCGCATTGATCATCGGTTTTGCGTTCTTCTACACCGCGCTGGTGTTCAACTCGAACGAGACCGCCGACAACCTGAAGAAGTCGGGTGCGTTGATCCCCGGCATCCGCCCGGGCAAGGCCACCGCCGACTACATCGACGGCGTGCTGACCCGGCTGACCGCCGCGGGCGCNGCCTACCTGGTGATCGTGTGCCTGCTGCCGGAAGTGATGCGCACGCAGATGGGTACTTCGTTCTACTTCGGCGGCACTTCGCTGCTGATCGTGGTGGTCGTGGTGATGGACTTCATCGCCCAGATCCAGGCCCACCTGATGTCGCACCAGTACGAGAGCTTGCTGAAGAAGGCCAACCTCAAGGGTGGCTCGCGCGGCGGCGGGTTCGCCCGCGGCTGAGGCNGTACCAAGCGTTCCCAAGTCCGGCGGACCCATTCCGCCGGCATCCGGTCCAGCGGACCGGATCCATTCTGAAATGGGCGGCCCGTGCGACGTCTCGCGCATGGGTGAGACGATGCNGTGCCGCGCTGGAGTAGCGCGGCCGGCGGGACCGGGCAACCGGGGCCGCCAGCAACGTCCGACGCCGGAGCATGGGCACACTCCCCATGCCGGGTCCAGGGCCTTCGGGCCATGGGCTTCCAAGTAATCCGGGACATTGCTAGAATTCGCAGTTCACTTTCGAAACAATCCTGTCGGGCATGCCCTGGGCGTGTCCGGCCCCCAAGTTTGGAGATCGCGTCATGGCGCGTATTGCAGGCGTCAACCTGCCGACCCAGAAGCACGTCTGGGTGGGCTTGCAGAGCATCTATGGCATCGGCCGCACCCGGTCGAAGAAGGTGTGCGAGGCCGCCGGCGTGGCGTCCACCACCAAGATCCGCGACCTGTCCGAGCCGGAAGTCGAGCGCCTGCGCGCCGAAGTCGGCAAGTACGTGGTCGAGGGCGACCTGCGCCGTGAAGTGGGCATCGCCATCAAGCGTCTGATGGACCTGGGCTGCTACCGCGGCCTGCGCCATCGTCGCGGCCTGCCGCTGCGCGGCCAGCGCACCCGCACCAACGCCCGTACCCGCAAGGGTCCGCGCAAGGCGATCAGGAAGTAAGGACAGACAATGGCCAAGCCAGCTGCCAAAACCAAGAAGAAGATCAAGCGCGTCGTCACCGACGGCATTGCTCACGTGCACGCTTCGTTCAACAACACCATCGTGACCATCACCGANCGCCAGGGCAACGCGCTGTCGTGGGCGACCTCAGGCGGCGCGGGCTTCCGCGGTTCGCGCAANTCGACCCCGTTCGCCGCGCAGGTGGCTGCCGAGAAGGCCGGCAAGGCCGCGCTGGACTACGGCGTGAAGTCGCTGGAAGTGCGCATCAAGGGCCCGGGCCCGGGCCGCGAGTCCGCCGTGCGTTCGCTGAACGCCGTCGGTTACAAGATCACCAACATCATCGACGTGACGCCGATCCCGCACAACGGGTGCCGTCCGCCGAAGAAGCGTCGCGTCTAAGGGAGCGATAAGAAATGGCTCGTTATATCGGTCCTACCTGTAAGCTCGCGCGCCGCGAAGGCGCCGACCTTTCGCTCAAGAGCCCGTCGCGCGCTCTGGATTCCAAGTGCAAGCTGGAGCAGAAGCCCGGCCAGCACGGCGCCGCGCGCAAGGGCAAGCTGTCCGACTACGCCACCCAGCTGCGCGAGAAGCAGAAGGTCAAGCGCATCTACGGCCTGCTGGAGCGCCAGTTCCGCAACTACTACAAGAAGGCCTCGACCAAGAAGGGCAACACCGGCGAGAACCTGCTGCAGCTGCTGGAAACCCGTCTGGACAACGTCGTCTACCGCATGGGCTTCGCGGTGACCCGCCCGTCCGCGCGCCAGCTGGTCAGCCATCGCGGCGTGCTGGTCAACGGCAAGCCGGTCAACCTGCCTTCGTACCAGGTCAAGGCCGGGGATGCGATCGCCCTGTCCGAGAAGGCGCAGAAGCAGTTGCGCGTGCAGGAGGCCCTGACCGTCGCCGAGCAGCACGATCTGACTCCGTCGTGGATCGAGGTCGACGCGAAGAAGTTCGCCGGCGTGTTCAAGGCCGTGCCGGACCGCGCCGACCTGCCGGCCGACATCAACGAAGCGCTGATCGTCGAGCTGTACTCGAAGTAACCAGTGGCTGGCCGCCGCGCCCCTCCGGGCGCGGCGCCGCATTCCACGCCCCGGCCGGATCGCGTCGCCCCGCCTCCCGGCCGCCCCCGGTGACGGGGCCACAAGCCAGAGCCGGCGGTATCCCCAGATCGTCGGCTCATTGCAGGAGAATCCGCAACATGACGGTTACCGCCAACCAGGTCCTGCGTCCCCGCGGACCGCAGATCGAACGCCTCACCGACAATCGCGCCAAGATCGTGATCGAGCCGCTCGAGCGCGGCTACGGGCACACGCTGGGCAACGCGCTGCGCCGCGTCCTGCTGTCCTCGATTCCCGGCTTCGCGATCACCGAGGTCGAGATCGACGGCGTGCTGCACGAATACACCACGGTCGAGGGCCTGCAGGAGGACGTGCTGGANGTCCTGCTGAACCTNAAGGACGTGGCCATCCGCATGCACAACGGCGACAGNGCCACCCTGACCCTGTCCAGGCAGGGCCCGGGCGTGGTGGTTGCCGGCGACATCAAGACCGACCACAACGTCGAGATCCTCAACGTCGACCACGTGATCTGCCACCTGACCAAGGACACGGCGCTGAACATGCGCCTGAAGATCGAGCGCGGCTTCGGCTACCAGCCGGCCACCGCCCGCCGCCGTCCCGACGAGGAAACCCGCACGATCGGCCGCCTGGTGCTGGACGCGACCTTCTCGCCGGTGCGCCGCGTGGCCTACGCGGTGGAAGCGGCGCGCGTGGAGCAGCGCACCGACCTGGACAAGCTGGTCCTGGACATCGAGACCAACGGCACCATCGACGCCGAGGAGGCCGTGCGCACCGCCGCCGACATCCTCAGCGACCAGCTGTCGGTGTTCGGNGACTTCACCCACCGCGACCGCGGCGCCGCCAAGTCGGCCCCGACCGGCGTGGATCCGGTGCTGCTGCGCCCGATCGACGACCTGGAGCTGACCGTGCGTTCGGCCAACTGCCTCAAGGCCGAGAGCATCTACTACATCGGCGACCTGATCCAGAAGACCGAGGTCGAGCTGCTCAAGACCCCGAACCTGGGCAAGAAGTCGCTCACCGAGATCAAGGAAGTGCTCGCCCAGCGCGGCCTTTCGCTCGGCATGAAGCTGGAGAACTGGCCGCCGGCCGGCGTCTCCGCTCACGGGATGATGGGGTGAGCATCCGCGCCTAGCCGATGCCCGGTCGGCATCGGCTGCAGATGCGAACGTCCGGCCATGGATGGACGGGCAGGGCTCTCCGGAGCCGATGATGTCCCGCCATGGACGGCAGCAAGAACGTTTCGAGTGCCTGCGGTAGTCGCAGGCACCCAGCGCCGACGGGCCCGAAGGCTCGCGGCGCACCCCCGGCGACGGATCGCCGGATCGGGCCAGCGCAGTCCACAGCTCCAACGCCTGGATGGCGACAGCGAACCACAACAGCCACGACATTCGACTAAGGAACCACCGCCATGCGCCACCAGAAAGCCGGCCGCAAGTTCAGCCGCACCAGCGCCCACCGCGAAGCGATGTTCAAGAACATGGCCGCCTCGCTGTTCAAGCACGAACTGATCAAGACCACCCTGCCCAAGGCCAAGGAGCTGCGCCGCGTCGCCGAGCCGCTGATCACCCTGGCCAAGGTCGACAGCGTGGCCAACCGCCGCCTGGCCTTCGCCCGCCTGCGCGACAAGGAAGCGGTCGGCAACCTGTTCACCNTATTCGGCCCGCGCTATCAGGCCCGTCCGGGCGGCTACCTGCGGATCCTGAAGTGCGGTTTCCGCGCCGGTGACAACGCGCCGATGGCGTACGTGGAACTGGTCGATCGCCCGCAGGCGGCCGAGTAAGCGCTCGCGCAAGGCATGCCCCCGAGGACCCCGGCCCAAGTGCCGGGGTTTTCGTTTCCGGGGGCATGGTTACCGTTCCGGGCGCGGATGCGGAATAATCAGGCTGTTTCCCCTTGCTCCGGACCCCGCCGCCGATGAATCCGTTCCGCTGGAATTTTCGCGCGCAGTTCCTCGCCGGCTTCCTCGGCTGCGTCGCGCTGGTCGCCTACGCGATCTATACCCAGCTCTACCAGGGGCTGGAGCCGTGCCCGCTATGCATCTTCCAGCGCATCGCGTATGCCGCATTGGCGTTGGTGTTCCTGGCCGGGTTCCTGCACGGACCGCGGTCCGCGGGGGGGCGCAGGGCCTATGGCGTGCTGGTGCTGATCGCCGCTGCCGTGGGTATCGGCATTGCCGGGCGCCATGTGTGGCTGCAGACCCTGCCCAAGGACCTGATGCCGTCGTGCGGGCCGCCGTTGTCGTTCCTGCGCGAAACCATGGGACCGCTGGAGGTGGTGCGCAAGGTGCTCACCGGCAGTGGCAACTGCGGTGACGTCGATTGGACGATGCTGGGCCTGAGCATGCCCGCATGGAGCCTGATCGGCTTCGTGCTGCTGGCCTTCTGGGGCCTGTTCGCCGCCTTCCGCCGTCGCAAGGGCCGCGGTCGCCACTGACCGCCCGCCGCCGCCAGCCCCTTCCCCCGTTTCCGGTCCCCCCATGAGTCCCGTGAGCAACCCCGAACGCAACCTGCATCCCGTCGACCCGGCCGACGCCTGGTCGCCGGTCAGCTGGCGCGGCAGGCCCGCGCTGCAGATGCCGCATTATCCCGACGCCGTTGCGCTGGAAGCGGCGCTGGCCGAGTTGCGCCGGCTGCCGCCGCTGGTGACTTCGTGGGANATCCTGGAGTTGAAGCGGCAACTTGCCGAGGCCCAGGAGGGCAGGCGGTTCCTGCTCCAGGGCGGCGATTGCGCGGAGAACTTCGCCGACTGCGAGTCCGGCACCATCTCCAACCGGCTCAAGGTGCTGCTGCAGATGAGCCTGGTGCTGGTCCACGGCCTGCGCCTGCCGGTGGTCCGGGTGGGCCGCTTCGCCGGCCAGTACGCCAAGCCGCGCTCGGCCGACGTGGAGACCCGCGGCGAGGTCAGCCTGCCCAGTTACCGTGGCGACGTGGTCAACGGTCCCGAGTTCACCGCGGCTGCACGGGTGCCCGATCCGCAGCGCATGCTGACCGCGCACGCNCGCTCGGCGATGACCATGAACTTCGTGCGTGCGCTGATCGACGGAGGCTTCGCCGACCTGCACCATCCCGAATACTGGAACCTGAGCTGGGTCGGCTGTTCGCCGCTGGCCGAGGACTACCAGGAGATGGTGAATTCGATCGGCGACGCGGTGCGGTTCATGGAAACCCTGGCCGGTTCCGAGGTGCACAACCTCAACCGGATCGACTTCTACACCTCGCANGAAGCGCTGCTGCTGCCGTACGAGGAGGCGCAGACCCGGCAGGTGCCGCGCCAGCGCGGCTGGTTCAACCTGTCCACCCACTATCCATGGATCGGCATGCGCACCGCCGCGCTCGANGGCGCGCACGTGGAGTATTTCCGCGGCATCTGCAATCCGATCGCNATCAAGGTCGGCCCGTCGGTGCGTCCGGACCAGTTGCTGCGCCTGATCGACGTGCTCAACCCGGAGGACGAGCCGGGCCGGCTGACCTTCATCCATCGCATGGGAGCGGGGCAGGTCGCCGAGAAGCTTCCGCCGCTGCTGGAGGCGGTGCGCCGCGACGGGCGCCGGGTGCTGTGGGTATGCGACGCGATGCATGGCAACACCGAAGGCACCGCCAACGGCTACAAGACCCGGCGCTTCGCCAGCATCCTGGCCGAGGTGGAGCAGTCCTTCGACCTGCACGCCGCCGCCGGAACCCGTCTGGGCGGGGTCCATCTTGAACTGACCGGCGAGGACGTCACCGAATGCACCGGCGGCGCGCGCGAGCTGACCGAGCTCGACCTGGAGCGCGCCTACCGCTCGACCGTGGACCCGCGCCTGAACTACGAGCAGTCGCTGGAGATCGCGATGGCGATCGTGCGCAAGCAGGGATCGCGCCGGACCAGATGAGGTGCGCGCCGCCTTGGCGACGCCGGCTCACTGCGCCGGCGTGCTCCCGTCGATGGTGGCGGGAAAGCTGGGCGGGCGCCGCGCCTGGGTCAGCTGTTCGTAGGCATGGCCGATTTCCAGCAGGCGTGCCTCGCTCCATGCCGGCCCGATGAAGGCCAGGCCCAGCGGCAGACCGTTGCTGTGGCCCATGGGGACGGTCAGCGAGGGGTAGCCGGCGACCGCAGCGGCGCCGTAGCCGGCCCCCGGGAAGCGGTCGCCGTTGGCAGGGTCGATCTTCCAGGCCACGCCGGTGGTCGGCGCGACCAGCACGTCCAATGTGTCTGCGCGCAGCGCCGCATCGATGCCTTCNGGGCCGGCGAGCCGGCGCGCACGCGTGCGCGCGGCGATGTACTCCGGCGAGGCCAGTCCGGCGCGCGCGGCAGCCTGCTCGAACAGCTCCTGGCCGAACAACGGCATCGCCTCGGTCGCATGCCGGCGGTTGTAGTCGATCAGCCCGTCCAGGGTCAGCACCGGGGCGTTGCGTTGCTGCAGGTANCGCTCGAGTGCCGGGCGGAATTCGGTCAGCAGCACGATGCGCTCGTCGTCGTTCCATTGGCCTTCGGTCGGGATCGAGGTCTCGATCACCACCGCGCCGGCCTGGCGCAGGGCCTCCATCGCCTCGCGGGTGGCGGCCTCGACTTCGGGCGAGATGGCGAGCTTGTCNCGCAGCAGGCCGATGCGCACCCCACGCAGGTTGGCCGTGCGCAGGCGCGCGGCATAGTCGAAGGTGGCCAGCACCCGGTTGTCGGCCGTGACCGGGTCGGCCGGGTCGCGGCCGGCGATGGCCGCCAGCAGCAGCGCGACATCGGCGACGCTGCGTGCCATCGGACCGGCGGTGTCCTGGCTCGGGGAGATCGGTACGATGCCGCTGCGGCTGACCAGGCCGACGGTGGGCTTGAGCCCGACCAGTCCATTCACCGCTGCCGGGCACAGGATGCTGCCGTCGGTCTCGGTGCCGATGCCGGCGACCGCCAGGTTGGCCGCCACCGCCACCGCGGTGCCGGAGCTGGAACCGCACGGCGAGCGGTCCAGCGCATAGGGGTTGCGGGTCTGGCCGCCGACCGAGCTCCAGCCGGAACTCGAGCGGGTCGAGCGGAAGTTGGCCCATTCGCTGAGGTTGGACTTGCCGAGGATCACCACGCCGGCCTCGCGCAGGCGCCGTACCAGGAAGGCGTCTTCGGTCGGGCGGAATCCGGCCAGCGCCAGGGAACCGGCGGTGGTCGCCATCGGCGTGGCGTCGATGTTGTCCTTGAGCAGGATCGGGATGCCGTGCAGCGGGCCGCGCAGCTTGCCGGCAGCGCGCTCGGCGTCGAGCGTGGCCGCCTCGTTGCGGGCCAGCGGGTTGAGCGCGATGACCGAGTTCAGGGCCGGTCCGTTGCGGTCCAGCTCGACGATCCGCGCCAAATAGGACTGGACCAGCGCATGGCTGCTGGTCTCGCCGCGCTCCATCGCCGCTTGCAGTTCGGCGATCCCGGCCTCGGCGTAGGGGAAGGGTACGGCAGCGGGGGCCGCCGGCGCGGATGCCGGTGCCGCGGCCATGGCGGTGGCGGGCGGATCCACGCGGCGGCAGCCCGCTGTGCCCAGGCACAGGAGCGCCGCCATCAGCAATGCTGCCGGACGCATCAGGCGTTCCCCATGGCGGTCAGCNGGCAGGCTACGCGGGCCTGNCGGAGTTGGCAAACCGTCCGGACTGNCTTTTCGGCGCAGCCGGCGGCGCCAGGCGCGGCGATCAGGCCGCGCGCGAGGCGCGCTTGCGGTCGGTCTCGGAGCGGAACTTCTTGCGCAGGCGGATCGCCAGCGGAGTGACCTCGACCAGCTCGTCGTCGTCGATGAACTCCAGGGCCTGCTCCAGCGACAGCTTGATCGGCGGGATCAGGCCCTCGTCGTCGTCCTTGCCGGCGGCGCGGAAGTTGGTCAGCTGCTTGGCGCGCAATGCATTCACGGTCAGGTCGTTGTCCTTGGCGTGGATGCCGACGATCTGGCCTTCGTAGATTTCCTCGCCCGGNTCGATCATCAGCCGGCCGCGTTCCTGCATCGCGATCTGCGCGTAGGCCGGCGAGGGACCGGTGCCGTTGGAGATCAGCACGCCGTTCTGACGTTGGCCGATGGCGCCCTCGCTCTTGGGGCCGTAGTGGTCGAACACGTGGAACAGCAGGCCGGTGCCGGCGGTGAGGGTGCGGAACTCGGTCTGGAAGCCGATCAGGCCGCGCGCCGGGATCATGAATTCCATGCGCACCCGGCCCTTGCCGTCCGGCTCCATCGCCTGCAGNAGCGCCTTGCGCTCGCCCAGCCGGCCCATCACGCCGCCCTGGAACTGCTCGTCCAGGTCCACGACCAGCTGCTCGTACGGCTCCTGCTGGATGCCGTCGATCTCGCGGATGATGACTTCCGGGCGCGAGACGGCCAGTTCGTAGCCCTCGCGGCGCATGGTCTCGATCAGGATCGACAGATGCAACTCGCCGCGGCCGCTGACCTTGAACTTGTCCGCGTCCTCGGTGTCCTCGACCTTGAGCGCGACGTTGTGCTGGGTCTCGCGGATCAGGCGGTCGCGCAGCTGGCGGCTGGTGAGGAACTTGCCGCCGCTGCGGTCCTTGACCCCGGCGAAAGGCGAGTCATTGACCTGGAAAGTCATGCTGATGGTCGGCTCGTCCACGGTCAGCACCGGCAACTGCTCNGCGGCGGCCGGGTCGCAGAGGGTGTCGGAGATGCCCAGGCCTTCGATGCCGGAGATGGCGATGATGTCGCCGGCCTGCGCCTCCTTGACCTCGTGCCGCTCCAGGCCATGGAAGCCCAGCACCTGCAGCACCTTGCCGTTGCGCGACTTGCCCTCGCGGTCGACGATGCTCACCGTCATGTTGGTGCGGATCGTGCCGCGCTGCACCCGGCCCACGCCGATGATGCCGACGTAGTTGTTGTAGTCCAGCGAGGTGATGCGCATCTGGAACGGGCCTTCCAGGTCCACCGGCGGCGGCGCCACGTGCTGGACGATGGCCTCGAACAGCGGGGTCATGTCGCCCGAGCGCACGTCCTCGGTCAGCCCGGCGTAGCCGTTCAGGCCGGAGGCGTACACGACCTGGAAGTCGAGCTGCTCGTCGGTCGCGCCGAGGCGGTCGAACAGGTCGAAGGTCTGGTTGAGCACCCAGTCCGGGCGCGCGCCGGGGCGGTCGACCTTGTTGATCACCACGATCGGCTTGAAGCCCATCGCGAACGCCTTCTGGGTCACGAAGCGGGTCTGCGGCATCGGCCCGTCCATGGCGTCGACCAGGATCAGGACCGAGTCCACCATCGACAGCACGCGCTCGACCTCGCCGCCGAAGTCGGCGTGGCCGGGGGTGTCGACGATGTTGATCCGGTATTCCTCGCCCTCCGGCGAGGTCCAGCGGATCGCCGTGTTCTTGGAGAGGATGGTGATGCCACGCTCCTTCTCCAGGTCGTTGCTGTCCATCACCCGCTCGCCGATCTGCGCGCGTTCGCTGAAGGTGCCGGACTGCTTGAGCAGCTGGTCGACCAGGGTGGTCTTGCCATGGTCGACGTGGGCGACGATGGCGATGTTGCGGAGGTTCTGGATGGACATGCGAGTACGGGAAAGGGCCGCGACNGGGCGGCCGATGCGAAGGTGGGGAATGGTTNCCGATTATACGCTGCCGGAGCGTGCACGGCGATGACCCTGAACAAGGCGTTCACCGGGGCGCGGGGGCATCCTGACCCCATTCCCCAACCGAGGCACCCCGAATGATCCAGGAAGTTTCCGGCGACATCCTCCTGAGCCAGGCCCACGCCATCGCCCANGGCATCGCTCCCAACGACGATTTCCGCTCAGGCCTGGCGTTGGCCCTGCGCGAGCATTCCCCGGCGCTGTACAAGGATTTCCGCCACTACTGCCAGACCACCCACCCGTCCCCCGGCNCGTCCTGGACCTGGATGGGCGCCGACGGCCAGTACGTGGTGAACCTGTTCACCCAGGAGGGCGCCGATGGCCACCATGGCGGCAAGCCGGGCCGGGCGACCCTGCAGCACGTGCGCCACGCGCTCAAGGCGTTGCGCCAGGAGATCGAGAGGGAGGGCTTCCGCAGCGTGGCCCTGCCGCGCCTGGCCACCGGGGTGGGCGGACTGGAGTGGGACGAGGTCAAGCCGCTGCTGGTCGAGGCATTGGGCGACCTGGATCTGCCGGTGGTGGTCTACACGACCTTCCGCAAGGGCGAGCACGCCGCGGAGAAGCTCTGAGCGCGGGCGGGAGCGGGTCGTCGCCCTGCCGGCGCCGTGCTACGGTGGCGGCCCGTTCCCGCCAGTGAGTGACTTCGCGATGTCCCTGACCGCCATCTTCGATACCGCCCGCGGCCCGATCCGGGTCGAGTTGCTGCCCGACCAGGCGCCGCTGACCGTGGCCAACTTCGTCAACCTGGCCAGGCANGGGTTCTACGACGGGCTGGACTTCCACCGCGTCATCCCCGATTTCATGATCCAGGGCGGTTGTCCCGAAGGCTCCGGCCGCGGCGGCCCGGGCTACCGCTTCGAGGACGAGACCGGCAATGGCGTGCGCCACGAGCGCGGGGTGTTGTCGATGGCCAACGCCGGCCCGAACACCAACGGCAGCCAGTTCTTCATCACCCACGTCGCCACCCCGTGGCTGGACGGCAAGCACACCGTGTTCGGCAAGGTGGTCGAGGGCCTGGACGTGGTCGATGCCATCGCCCAGGGCGATGCGATCAATTCGGTGCAGATCGAAGGCGATGCCGAGGCGGCGCTGGCGGCGCGGGCCGACCGCGTCGCCGAGTGGAGCCGTTACCTCAGCGCCTGACGGTCCGCGGATCGCGCGGCTGTGGCCGCGCATCCGGGACGGGTGGCCGTGGTCCCCATGGTAAAATCACGGGCTCCGCGACTACCAGGCCCCTGACGGCCGACACCATGCGCATCCTGGGCTTCCTGCTGCTCCTGGGTCTGGCCGGCGGTCTCTACGCCGGGTGGTCGAGGGGCCGGTCACCGGAACTGCACCCGGATGACCCGCGGGTGGCCACCGGCGAGGCCGGGATCGTGATGCTGGCCGCCGAATGGTGCGGCTACTGCCGCAAGCAGCAGGGCGACTTCGAGCGCGCCGGGGTCCGTTACCGGGTACTCGACATCGACCAGGAGGACGGTGGCCGGGCGATGCGCGCCCTCGGCGCGCGCGGCGTGCCGGTGACCATCGTCGGCCAGCACGTGGTCCGTGGCTACGACACGGCCGCATTGGACCAAAGACTGACACCGCTGGGCTACCACGTCTATTAACTAACCTGCGCGGCGCCATCGCCGCCGCGCAGGCCCGTGCCACGCACTCCCCACCGCACCACCGACCGAAGGATCCCCCACCGATGAAGACCCCCGTTCGAGTTGCCGTCACCGGCGCCGCCGGCCAGATCGGCTACGCCCTGCTGTTCCGCATCGCCTCCGGCGAAATGCTGGGCAAGGACCAGCCCGTGATCCTGCAACTGCTGGAGCTGCCGCTGGACAAGGCCCAGGCCGCGCTCAAGGGCGTGATCATGGAGCTGGAGGACTGCGCGTTNCCGCTGCTGGCCGGCATCGTCGGCACCGACGACCCGGAAGTGGCGTTCAAGGACGCCGACATCGCCCTGCTGGTCGGCGCGCGCCCGCGCGGCCCGGGCATGGAGCGCAAGGATCTCCTGCTTGAGAATGCCAAGATCTTCACCGCCCAGGGTGCGGCGCTGAACAAGGTCGCCTCGCGCGACGTCAAGGTGCTGGTGGTCGGCAACCCGGCCAACACCAACGCCTACATCGCGATGAAGTCCGCGCCGGACCTGAAGCCGGAGAATTTCACCGCGATGCTGCGCCTGGACCACAATCGCGCGCTGAGCCAGCTGTCCGGCAAGGCNGGCGTGGCGGTGGGCGACATCGAGAAGCTGGTGGTATGGGGCAACCACAGTCCCACCATGTATCCGGACTATCGCTTCGCCACCGTCGGCGGCGCATCGTTGAAGGACANGATCAACGACGCGGACTGGAATGCCAACGAATTCATCCCGAAGGTGGGCAAGCGCGGCGCGGCGATCATCGAGGCGCGCGGTCTGTCCTCGGCCGCCTCGGCCGCCAATGCCGCCATCGACCATGTCCGCGACTGGGTGCAGGGCAGCCACGGCAAGTGGGTGACGATGGGCATTCCGTCCGATGGCTCCTACGGCATCCCGGAAGGGGTGATCTTCGGTTTCCCGGTGACCACCGAGAACGGCAAGTACACCCTGGTCCGCGACCTTCCGATCGACGCCTTCAGCCAGGCCGCGATCGACAAGACCCTGGCCGAGCTGGAAGAAGAGCGCAGCGGCGTGTCCCACCTGCTCTGATCGCCACGGCGAGCGCCTCGCGATACCCCGGGGCGGCTTCGGCCGCCCTGTTTTCTTTGGCTGTCCGCAAAGTGCCTTCCGCCTCCGGGTAGGCNCGCGCGCCNCCGTGCCCGGGAGCNAGACCGGTGCTCTTGCCGNCGGGANCGAAGGGGGCATGACCGATGGCACATATGGCCTGCCAAGGCGGAAAATGGCTGTTTTGCCGTGCTAAGTTCCGCTCTCCTCCAATTGCGGGCAAGGTGCGGCATGCGCATGACGTGGCGGATTNTGGGAGTCTCGATGCTGGCCGGCGGCGCGGTTGCGCTGCAGGCGCAGGCGGCCGAGGGTGGGTACAGGCAGCCGCCCGAGCCGCTGCTCGGCGTGTTGCGCGCGCCGCTCAACCCNTCGCCTGCGATCGACCCNACCGGCAACCGCGCGCTGCTGGTGCGGCAGTCGCTGTACCCGCCGATCGAGCGTGTCGCCGAGCCCTACCTGAAGCTGGCCGGCGTGCGCGTGGAGCCGCGCAACCACAGCCGCCACGACCGTTCCAACGGCTACGGCATCCGCACCTGCCTGGNCGGTTTCAGCCTGCTCGACCTGGCCAGTGGCCGGGAGACCCCGGTGCNACTGCCCGCGGGCGCGTGCCCGGGCATGCCCGGCTGGTCGCCCGATGGCCAGCGTTTCGTGTTCGACAACACCACCGACCGCGGCGTGGAGCTNTGGGTCGGCAATGCCAGCGACGGCAGCGTGCGCCGGATCGAAGGCGCGCGCCTGAACACCATCCTCGGCGGCAGCGTGCAATGGNTGGGCGGCAAGCGCGAATTGCTGGTCACCCTGGTACCCGCCGATCTCGGCCCGGTGCCGCAGAAGGCCGCGGTGCCGCCCGGCCCGGAAATGAAGGAGGCCATCGACGGCAAGGGCGAGAGCAGCACCTACGAGGCGCGTGACACGCTTTCCAGTCCGGAGGACGAAGCGCTGTTCGACCACTTCGCCATTTCCCAGCTGGCCACCGTGGACCTGGCTTCCGGCAAGGTATCCAGGATCGGCAAGCCGGCGGTGTACGCCGACGTCGATGCCGCGCCCGATGGCCGCCACGTGCTGGTGCAGGTGCTCAAGCGGCCGTATTCCTACGTCACCACCTACGGCCGTTTCGGCCATGACATGCAGGTGCTCGACCTGGCCGACGGCAGCATGCGCACGCTCGCCAGCCTGCCGGTGGCCGATCGGGTGCCGGTGCGCGGCGTGCCGACCGGGCCGCGCAGTTTCGCCTGGCGCGCGAACCAGCCGGCCACGCTCATCTGGGCCGAGGCCCTGGACGGCGGCGACTGGAAGGCCGAGGTGCCGGCGCGCGACAAGCTGCTGACCCTGGCCGCGCCGTTCACCGCCGAGCCGAACGAGTTCGCGCGCACGAAGCAGCGCTATGCCGGCCTGGCCTGGTTCGAGGACGGCGNCCGTGCGCTGCTGTACGAATACGACGCCAATCGCAATTGGCGCACGACCACGTTGCTGGACGCCGATCGCCCCGGCGACACGGGCCGGGTGCTGTGGGACCTGTCCACCGACGAGCTGTACGCCGACCCCGGTACGCCGCAATTCCGGGTGCTGGCCAATGGCGCATGGGTGTTGCGCGAGGTGGGCGGCGCGCTGTTCCTCAACGGAGACGGTGCCTCCCCGCAGGGCGATCGTCCGTTCCTGGACCGCTACGACCTCGCCAGCGGGCAGTCCCGGCGCCTGTTCCGCAGCGATGCCGCCGCCTATGAACGTGCGGTGGGCTTCGCCGGTGGCGACACCGGCACGTTGCTGACCTGGCACCAGTCGCCGGTCGATCCGCCCAACTTGTTCCTGCGNACCCTGGGCCAGGCANAGGCCGATGTCGCGGAAGGGGAGGCCGTCTATGCGTCCACCCCGGTCGCATTGACNCACTTCCCCGATCCGGCACCGNTGGTGCGCGGAGTGAACAAGCGCCTGGTCAAGTACCGGCGCAAGGACGGGGTGGAACTGTCGTTCACCCTGTATACGCCGCCTGGCTACCGGGAAGGCACGCGCATCCCCGCGATTCTCTACGCCTATCCGGCCGACTACGCCGACCCGTCCAAGGCCGGCCAGGTCAGCGGCTCGGAGCAGACCTTCACCCGCCTGAGCAACTACCGCCTGCTGCTGCTGGCCGGCTACGCGATCATCGACAACGCCTCGTTCCCGATCGTCGGCGATCCGAAGACCGCGTACGACACCTACCTGGAGCAACTGGTCGACAACGCGCAGGCCGCGGTGGACAAGGCGGTGGCATTGGGTGTGGTCGATCCGCAACGGATCGGCGTGACCGGGCACAGCCACGGTGCGCTGATGACCGCCAACCTGCTCGCGCACACCGACCTGTTCCGCGCCGGCGTGGCCTCCAGCGGCGGCTACAACAAGACCCTCACCCCGTTCGGCTTCCAGAACGAACGGCGTTCATTCTGGGACGCGCGCGAGGTGTACGACCAGGCCTCGGCGTTCTTCCATGCCGACAAGATCAACGAGCCGTTGCTGATCGTGCACGGCAGCGACGACGCCAATCCCGGCACCGAGCCGACCCAGTCGCCGCGGTTGTTCCAGGCCATCCGCGGCAACGGCGGCACGACCCGCCTGGTGATGCTGCCGTTCGAGCCGCACTGGTACACCGCGCAGGAGTCCAACGAGCACTTCGTCGCCGAGATGCTGGCCTGGTTCGACCGTTACGTGAAGAACGCGCCGCCGGCCGCGAAAGGCGCCGCCCGCTGACCCC
>Ga0056910_1000670_pt1 | contig 26106 bp, 24 predicted proteins | sample EBPBio232012_DNA_FD_55021 | JGI IMG/M metagenome (GOLD analysis project Ga0056910, IMG submission 55021) | Wastewater treatment Type I Accumulibacter community from EBPR Bioreactor in Madison, WI, USA - Reactor 1_1/23/2012_ DNA | ecosystem: Engineered > Bioreactor > EBPR > Anaerobic-Aerobic >... | reverse complement strand
CCATAGTTATTATAGTTGTGTGGTAACACTAAAATAACTACTGGAGGCTTAGGCCTCCTTTTTTATTTATTTACAGGAACTTTTACCGGACAACAGTGACTACGAACTACCGGCTACCGACTGGTTCAAGTCCCTAAGAAGGTGTATTGACTACGATCTGCTAACTACTAACTCCCGACTAACTAAAGTGGCATACGCCCGGCACTTCACAACTCACATCTCACAACTGTTTCAAACACAACTGTTGCATTTCCCACACATTTCCTATCTTTCTCTTTTAAATGCTTGCTATGTTCAAAACAAAGATCGCCGGCATCGGCAAATACCTGCCGGCCAACGTAGTTACAAATAATGATCTGCTGAAATACATGGAGACCAGCGACGAATGGATCCAGGAACGGACCGGGATACAGGAACGGCGCTATGCCCACCGTACAGAAGAAACCACCACTACTATGGGGGTGGAAGCGGCTAAGATCGCTATCGAAAGAGCGGGAATTACCCCGCAGGATATCGACTTCATCATCTTCGCCACCCTTAGTCCGGATTACTATTTCCCCGGCTGCGGAGTGTTATTACAACGGGCGATGAAAATGAAAGAAGTGGGTGCCCTCGATATCCGTAATCAGTGCAGTGGCTTTGTATATGCGTTAAGCGTAGCGGATCAGTTTATCAAAACCGGTATGTATAAAAATATACTGGTGGTGGGTGCGGAGAAACATTCTTTCGGACTGGACTTCAGTACACGCGGCCGCAATGTTTCTGTGATCTTTGGCGATGGAGCCGGGGCCGTGGTGCTGCAACCGACCGATAAAGAAAACCAGGGCATCCTCTCCACACATTTACATAGTGACGGTAACAGTGCCGAGATACTCGCGATGTACAATCCGGGTACACACGCTAATCACTGGAGCGAACAGAAACTGGCCAGCTTTGATGAGGCGGAGATCGGACAAATGTTTTTCAGTCATGCCATGATCGATGACGGACAGGTATACCCGAATATGGACGGTCCGGCTGTATTTAAAGTGGCTGTGGAGAAATTCCCCGCCGTAATTAAAGAAGCTCTGGAAGCCAATAACCGGACCACGGCTGATATCAATCTCCTGATCCCGCACCAGGCCAACCTGCGGATCAGCCAGTTTGTACAAAAGAAACTGCAGCTGCGCGATGACCAGGTGTACAACAATATCATGACCTATGGCAATACCACGGCCGCGTCTGTACCGATTGCCCTCTGCGAAGCCTGGGAAAAAGGAAAAGTGAAAGACGGTGACCTCGTTTGCCTGGCCGCCTTCGGCAGCGGCTTTACCTGGGGAAGCGTATTGTTAAACTGGTAAGCACACTGCAACTTTCACCGGGTTATTCCGTCTGACAGATATAAACAGATTACATGAAGCAGTTACTGGTCTTAATCGCCGTTATTTTACTGGCCGGTCAGCTTACGGCCCAGCAACGCTGGACATTGAGTTACCAGAAAAAAGTCAGGCTGAAATCTGTGGAAGAAAACCCCACGGCAAATGCCATCACGATAAAACGTGCCAGTCTGAAAGCGGCAAGCGATCTGGTCATTACGTTTAAAGTAAATGACGGAAAGGTAAACCGGACCGTCATGGCGGATGACAGCAGCCGTTCCGGTATTAAAAACTGGGATAAAGTAAAAAAAACACTCACGATCAAAGCGGCTGAACTCAGGAAGCTGTTCAAAGAACGTGATACTATCCTCTTCTACTTTACTGAAATACCAAAGGACCCTGCCCTGGCGGCAGTAGTAAGGATGCGGCCGGTGCATCTGTTTACGTTGGTGGTGAAGTAATTCAGCAATGCTCTCTGTCATGGTTCGGCATGACTAAGTCAAATCTCACTTCCTTACTTTTGCAGGAATGCCCCGCCACATTCTTTATATCATCAACCCAATTGCCGGTACGCGTACCAAGAAGGATCTGCAGCTGTTTATTGAGAAAAAAACAGCGGCCGCCGGTATTGCTTACCAGGTCTTCCCTTCCGTGGCCAGCGGCGATTATACCTTCCTGTTACCGATAATAAAGGAACAAGGCATTACCGATGTGGTGGTGGCCGGAGGCGATGGCACCATCAGTCAGGTAGTGAACAGCCTGCGGGAGCAACCCGTTAATTTTGGCATTATCCCCTGCGGTTCGGGTAACGGACTTGCTTTGTCCGCCGGTATTTCCAAACAACCGGAAAAAGCATTGCAGGTGGTACTGACGGGTAAGTCGATCCCTACTGATGCCTTCCTGATCAACGATCATTTTTCCTGTATGTTATCCGGTATCGGCTTTGACGCGAAAGTGGCGCATGAATTTGCCCAACAATCCCAACGCGGATTAAAAACCTATGCCAGCCTGGTCAGCCGCAACTTTTTTAAAGCGGCCCCTTATTCATTTACCATTGAAACAAACGGTATACGCTTCAGTACCGAAGCGTATTTTATCAGTATCGCCAACAGCAACCAGTTCGGCAATCATGTAACCATTGCCCCCAAAGCCAGTTTATCCGACGGCCTGCTGGATATTGTGATTATACGAAAAATGAATAAGCCGATGCTGCTGCTTCACCTGCTGAAACAGGTTATCAGTGGTAAGCCGAAAAAAGCGGATGAGAAAATGTTGCAGCAATCTGTTTTGTATTTCCAGACAGCAGGTATAACGATTCATAACCCCGATGCCGCGCCCCTGCATATTGACGGCGATCCGGCAGCTTCGGAAGAGCGGTTTACCGTAGAAATAATCAGGAAATGTTTCCGCTTGCTTTGTCCGGCCGGTTAATGACGGGTAGTATCCGTAAATAGTGCTTTTACCTTACTGAAGACCTGCCGGTTGTTTTCAGATTCAATGGACAGCATAATATCTCTTGCTTCCCGTTTTGTCAGGTGAAAATTCAGCGCGGCTTTATTCTCCGCACTGCCTGATTGATACTGAAATGCCACTTTATGTACGTTTATCCCATTGACGTTGGTAAAATAATCCAGCATATCATTCTGCGAATATTCCATCATCTTAAACCAGTTGTGCTGAAGCAGCAGAAAGGGTTTGGTGGCATGATCGGTAATGTCATCAGAGAGATACGGCGTCTCCCATCCACCGGCCTGCCGGTCACGAATCTGTATAATCAGTACCCCTCTTGTATTTGCCTTGATCCATTCTTCAAATGAAGATAAAAACCGGAGCGTGGTCTCCTGTCCGTAATTATCACGAAGTCCGGCATCCATAACATCAATAATCGGATCGGAAGGCAGCCACACATTGGGCAATACTACCGGGAACGTGGCATTCATACGAAGGGCAGTCAGCATCCGGAGATTATACGGATCCTGTTGCTGAAAAAAGGAAGTGAAGTCCACCACATCGGGATCCGACTGCGGAATGGCACTGGTATCCACCTGTCCCCGCATCATAAACCGGACAGGCTGCGTGGAAACAATCAGTTTCCGGCTGTCGCGGGTAATCACCGAATTAAAAAACATCAGCGGTATGCGGGCGCTTTTTTCCTCGGCTGCATAGTCTTTTAATTGCTTATCCAGGAAGCCGCGGGTATTCACGCTGAGCTGCTGTTCAAAGGAATAGCCCCGGTCTTTTACATAACGATAGGGGCCAACCGAAAATTTCTGCGCCGGGGCGATCAGGTCACGCGCGAAGAAGGAGGTAAACAAGGGGTTCAGCAGATCGCCGGAAATATCATTGATATAGGCTTTGTTCTGCAGTTTAATATTCTCCCCGTTGATCTTCCGCCGGTAGAGTTCCCTGAAATAAGCGGCGCCGATCATACCGCCCGATGCCCCGTTAATCAGGAAGGTCATGTTCATCAGCTCCCCGCCGGTAACACTGTCAAGCGCCTGCAGTACACCCATGGTAAATGTGGCACTGCGGTGTCCGCCGCCACTGGTATTGATAATAACGAGCAGGGGCTTTTGTGTGGCGTCGGTTTGTTTTTGCTTCCACGCATCCAGCACCTGTGTCATATTCTTCTTATCCGCTTCCACTTTATCAGGTGTACAGAGCGAGGCCAGGTAGTCACGGGTATATTGCGGGCGTTCTTCTTTGTTCCAGTAATTAAGTCCGTACGCTTTATTGCGCGGATCAATCCAGTCCATTTTATAAAATACATTGAGCAGTACCAGCAGACCGATCAGGTAAGGTATACTCCAGCTCTGTAAGAAATAAGTGACAGCTCCTGCCACCCCGATCAGGATGGAAAAGAAAATAGTGATACTGCCCGCGGCTGGTAACTGGAAAAAATGATTGTCCAGGAAAAAGCCGATCAGGATCAGAAAGAGAAAAGCCGCAAACACCGAAAGTATCGCCGCGATATGGTGACCGCGGAAGATGGCTTCCACATATTCGTCGGTATAATGCGATACATCACGCGCAGGCCGGAGCCGGTAGGGCGTTTCCAGGTACGAACGTACATGAATCAGTGGTTTATCATGATACACTTCCTTTATCGTGGACAGATGGGTGATATATTTTTTTGGTTCGGAGATTACCGGCATCATCCGGTGCAGGATGGATTTGTCGGCCTGGAAAAAATAAATCAGGGAAGCCCCGATAATAAAAATAAATCCGCTGCCAAAGCCCCCGATAAAGAACAGGATTTCGGTTTTACTCACGAGCTCTTTTACCTGCAGGTACTGAAAGGCTTTAAAGAAATAAAACAGCAGGAAAACAAGCGGCAGAATGGAATTATTGATACAGAATTTTAAAAACGGATTGGTAGCCGCGGCCAGGAAACGGAAATGACGGCTGAAAAGAATAAAGGACGTGATATTCCAGCTCATGATAAACATACCCACGGCTCCTCCCACTATCGCGTAACTGATAGAATTGACGTTGCCGAGATACTCGGGTGCCAGGTAAAGAGAATCCGCCCCGAAGGTTTTCATGAAATGACCGCTTACCGTACTGAACAGGATAAACCAGAACAGGAGTAAGACCTGGTATTTCCTGAAATGAAGGAAGAGTAACTGTACCGGAAATGAATGATAGAATCCTTTAAGCCAGGCTTTCATCAGCTGATTAATAATTATGGCTAAAATAACATTAATTCACTGCCTTTGCAACAGCGGAAAAACGCTATATGTTAAAGTACCGGTCTGCGGCGTACCCAATAGAGCAGCCATACCTGGGAAAGCAACAGAGCCATTGCGACCAGCTGATGCAGCTGGGCCATCCATTCGAACAGGCGCCATTGATTGGGCACTATCTCCGTACTGGAGAGCACAGCCAATATACCCAGGGCCAGCTGGATTGTAATCAGGAAAGCGGGTATCCAGCGTTTATTCTCCAGCGTAACCGTAGCGGCCGTTGTAAACAGGAGACGGGTTTGCCAGAGTACCATTACCAGTAATATGTACGCCAGTCCGCGGTGAATGAAATGCAGGGTAATCCGGTTATCAATCAGATCAAGCATTCCTCCTTCCTGTCCGAACATATTCGCGGGAATGATACTGCCGTTGATATCGGGCCAGGTTGGAGCCGCGGTGGCTCCTTTATGTCCGGCCATAAAAGCCCCATATACCAATTGTAGCAGCAATACCAGGAGTATACCGGTAGTGAGTTTATTTATTTTACGGTCCGATGTAATTTTTTCTTTCGGTACCAGCAGTTCCAGTGCAAACCAGAAGGTATACGCCAGCAGACCGAGAGCCAGTACAAAATGCATAGCCAGTTTTGCGGGCTTTACATAAATCGCATCCCCGGTCAGTCCGCTGGCCACCATGATCCAGCCAATAGCACCTTGCAGGGCACCCAGCAAAAACAGGATGATCATGGGTTTAATCATGGAAGGTTTAAACCGTTTCTGTACCAGGAAAATGATAAAAGGAATGGCAAATACCACTCCGATCAGCCGGGCCCATAAACGATGGAACCATTCCCAGAAAAAAATAAACTTGAAATCCCTTATGGTAAATCCGGAATTCAGCAATTGGTATTGCGGAGTATCCTGGTACTTATTAAACTCCGTCATCCACTGCTGTTCATTCATCGGCGGCAGGGTACCCGTTACCACATTCCATTCAGTAATGGACAAACCCGAACCCGTAAGCCGTGTAATACCACCCAGTAAAACCTGTATGATGATCATGCCCACGCCAATGAGGAGCCAGATGGCGATGGGGCGGGCGCTTCGGGTGTTTAATTCAGTTGTCATGGGATGCAAAGGTAACAAGTTGCCAGAGAGAAAGTTGACATGTTTAAAGGTTGAAAAGTTGAAAAGGCTCCTTCTGAGAAGGATATCGTGTGAAACGAGATGCCGACCCTTATCAACTTTTCAACTTGTTAACTTTTCAACTTTCCCAACCTTTCAACTATGTAAATTGCACTGTGCTCCTCTCCTGCTACAAAAACAACCAACAGGAAGCCGGCCTCGACGAAGCCGGACGCGGCTGCTATGCCGGGCCGGTATATGCCGCGGCAGTGATATTGCCGGCGGATTTTCATCATCCCCTGCTGAATGATTCAAAGCAGTTGTCGGAGAAGCACCGGGATGAACTGCGGCCCATTATAGAAAAAGAAGCCATAGCGTGGGCGGTGGCCAGTGTGGGACAGGAGGAAATAGATCAGATTAATATTTTAAAAGCGTCCATCAAAGCCATGCACCTGGCCATTGATCAGTTAAAGAAAAAACCAGCCTACCTGCTGATTGACGGCAACCGTTTTTATCCCTATAAAAAAATCCCGCACCAGTGTTTTGTAAAAGGCGATGGGCGTTTTGCCTCCATTGCCGCAGCCAGCATACTGGCCAAAACGCACCGGGATGCATATATGCTGAACATACACGAGCAGTTTCCGCACTATGGCTGGGATAAAAATAAAGGCTACGGTACAGCGGTTCACCGCAAGGCCATTGAGCAATATGGGTTATGTGAACATCACCGGAAAAGTTTCAACCTGCTGCCTACGCAAAACGAATTATTCTGAAAACCATTCTCCTGACATCTTTCAGACTGCCTCCATCCAACATTCGTGTCTTCATCCTAAACAACCTCCAACCCTCCAACTTCCAACCCTCGAACCTCCAACCTACTCCCTCCATTCCCCCAACCCCTGCCTCACCAACTCCGGTTCATCCCCCGTACAATCAATAATCGTAGACGGGATCATTCCCCCGATACCGCCATCGACGATATAATCCACTTCATGCGGAAAATTCTGATACATCACTTCGGGATCGGTATAATCTTCCACCATGGTGCCGGGTAAGGAAGCACTGAGAATGGGGCGGCCGAGTTCCTTTATGATAGCCTGAGCAATCGTGTTATCGGGTATGCGTAATCCGATCGTATCTTTTTTACTCTGCAGAATCTTTGGCACCAGTTTACTCGCCGGCAATATAAACGTATACGGACCCGGCAGGTACTCTCTTAATAAACGAAAAGTGGGATTGGGAATCGGCTTGGCATAATCGCTCAGGTGCGAGAGGTCATTGCAGATAAAAGAAAGCTGTGCTTTCTTCGGATCCACCTGTTTAATCAGACAGATCCGTTCAATCGCTTTCTGATGCAGGATATCACAACCCAGTCCATACACCGTATCCGTAGGATAAATAATGATTCCTCCCTTTTGCAGGCTTTCCACCACCTGTCGTATCAGGCGCGGCTGTGGATCCTTTGGATGAATGCGGAGTAGCATGATAACCGGACAGGGAAGTTAAATAATTTTTTGAGATAAATAGCTAATAATTAGACAAGTAGAAAGGCAGAAATGCTGCTTTATTAAAGAAAATGTTCAATATTCAAAGCTCAATATTCAATTATCATTTGCATTCTCCCCGTCATTTTCAAAGAGAAAAAGCAGCTGCTACAAGAAGATGAATAACCAGTTGTCTGTATTAAATAAAAAAAGGACCGCACATTCTGTACGGTCCTCTCTATTAACTATTTTCTATTCTCTATTTACTCAACCAATCGTCCACACTTCATTTCCACGAAGCAGCTTATCCAGATCCGCCGGTTTGCGTGATTTGGCTTCTTCAATCTGGGCCGCCATCATATCTTCATAGCAGGCGCGGTCATCCTGGTAGAATACACCAAACGGACGGGGCAGGTGACCTTCACTCTTCGGATTATCAAAGATGCGGGTCAGTATCTGTGCTTTGTAAATATCGGCTTCATCATGTACCCAGAGTTCATCCACACTATGACCGGCATTCAGATCAACCACTACCGGTTTGAATCCATCGAGCTTGATGCCTTTGTCATTGCCGGCACCGAATACCAGCGGTTTGCCTTGTTCCAGGAACAGGGTTTCTTCCGCTTTGCTTGATTTTTCGGTAAAGATTTCAAAAGCACCATCATTAAAGATGTTACAGTTCTGGTAGATCTCCAGGAAGGAAGTGCCTTTATGCGCATGTGCTCTGAGCAGCATGGCCTGCATATGTTTGGGATCACGATCCATGGTACGGGCTACAAAAGAGCCATCCGCACCCAGGGCCAGGGCCGAGGGATTGAAGGGGTGGTCCACACTTCCCATCGGGGAAGATTTGGTCACCTTATTTTGCTCAGAAGTAGGTGAATATTGTCCCTTGGTCAACCCGTAAATCTGGTTGTTGAACATCAGTACATTGATGTCCAGGTTACGGCGGAGCAGGTGAATAGTATGGTTACCCCCGATACTCAGGCTGTCGCCATCACCGGTTACCACCCATACACTCAGTTCAGGACGGGATGCCTTCAATCCGGAGGCAATAGCCGTGGCTCTTCCGTGAATGGAGTGCATACCGAATGTATTCATGTAATACGGGAAACGGCTGCTGCAGCCGATACCGGAAATAAACACGATATCTTCTTTGGGTATACCCAGTGAAGGCATTACTTTCTGCACCTGAGCAAGAATGGAATAGTCCCCACATCCGGGGCACCAGCGTACTTCCTGGTCGGTAGCAAAATCTTTGGCACTAAGGGCAGGGGCTGTCGTAACGTCGCTCATAGTATAATTGATTCTGGCAAATTTAATGAATTGGCCGGAGGGGAAGAAAGGAAATAGGGGTGATTTTTGTCAATTGGGGGGCTGGATACCGGTGTGCCAACGAGAGTTGAGCATTGAAAATTGAATATTGAACATTTTCCTGGGGAAATGTTCAATATTCAATGCTCAATTTTCAATTTTCATTTAATGCCTCCCAATATTCAGCTGCCCTCCTGGTATGCGGGATCACAATGGTGCCTCCCACAATATTCGCCACCGCAAATACTTCATACATTTCTTCCGTACTTACCCCCAGTTCATGGGCCTTACCGAGGTGGTATTTGATACAATCATCGCAGCGGAGCACCATACTGGCCACCAGGCCGAGCAGCTCCTTGGTCTTTACATCCAGGGCGCCGGCCGCATAGGTATTCGTATCCAGGTTCCAGAGCCGTTTGATCACCAGGTTATCCTTACTAAGAATTACTTCATTCATTTTCTCCCGGTATTCATTGAATTCACTGACGAGATTACTCATAGTTGATTATTTATTTATCAAAAGTAAAAAAGTCCGCCATTTATCATTTACTAAGGACGGAAAGAGCCTGAATTCGTATTTTCATCGGACTAAAAACCACGTATGAGAAAATTTTTTATCGTACTTCTCCTGCTCTGTTTCTGTGTATCCGTTTTCGCCCAGAATGGAACCGAACCGGTTAAAGTATCGGATATGCTGAAAATTAAAACCCTCGGAACCCTGAGTCTGAATAAGGAGGGCAGCCTGGCATTATTTACCGTATTGTCGATTGAACCCGAGGCGGAAAATAAACTGGAACACAAATACAGTACGCAGCTCTGGATCGTTCCAACAGACGGCAGTGCCGCACCCAGGCAACTGACCACGGCGAAAGAATCCGCCTCGCAGGGTCAGTTCAGTCCGGATGGCAAACAGATTGTATTCGTGCGGGCCGTGGATGGTAAATCACAACTCTTTCTGCTTGGACTGGAAGGCGGCGAAGCCGTACAATTAACCAAACATAAATACGGCGCCGGTAACCCGAAATGGAGTCCCGATGGAAAGCAGCTCCTGTTTTCTGCGGGTATTCCCTTTAAAGAACTGCTGAACGATTCATTACTGAATCCGGGTAAAGCGGTTCCGGACTGGTCGCTGGAAAAACCCGGACTGGATAATAAGGCCGTTTTAAAAAACACCGCGAAAAGTGATCCCGATGGTTCGCTTGAAGAAGTTCGGGCCTATCTTGAAAAAAATGCAGAGGATAAAAAAGCCCGTGTATTTACCAAGCTCAATCACCTCGATGAAATGGATGTGAATGACGGCATGAGCTTCTCTCATTATTTTATAATGGACGCCAGAGCCGGGGCCAAACCGGTAAATATTACGACCGGCTTCCGCCGTTTTACAGGTGTGGATTTTACTCCCGACGGAAAACAACTGCTGATTACCGGCAATGCGGAAGCCACCGAACATCCCGACCGTGTGCTGGAGAACGGGATTTACCTGGCCAATACCGATGGCAGCGGGTTAAGAAAAATACTCGGGGAAAAGGATAGAAATTTCTCCGGTCCGCGCTTGTCCCCCTCCGGAAAATGGCTGGCCTTTCAGTACAGCGGTACTTCCTTTGTCAGTATTCCCACACTGGCCTTGATACCCATGGGGGGGTCATTCAACGAAAAGATTGACCTGCCCTTTGACCGCAACAAATCCCTGGTCAGCTGGAGTGCGGATGAAAACTATATTTATTTCACCGCGCAGAGCAATGGCGGGCAGCCGCTTTACCGGTTCGATTTCTCAAAAGGCATTAATCTGTATCCGCCGCTCAGCAGTTTGAAAGACGAAGTAAAAACAGAACAACTGACCGGGTACGAGAGCGGCATCGCCGGTTATGATCTTGCTGGAGATAAACTGGTATATATAAAAACGGAAGTGGCCAATCCCTTTGAACTTTATGCAGCTGATGCTACGGCTAAAAATGCAAAACGGATCAGCAGTTTTAACAGCAGCTGGATAGCCGGCAAACAACTGAGTTTTCCGGAAAAACACAGTTTTAAGAATGAAAAGGGACTGACCATCGAATACTGGGTGATGAAACCGGTGAACTACCAGCCAGGCAAAAAGTTCCCCTTACTGCTCGAAATCCATGGTGGTCCCAGTGCCATGTGGGGACCCGGCGAAAGCAGCATGTGGCATGAATACCAATACTTCTGTGGCAAAGGTTACGGAGTAGTATATGCGAATCCGAGGGGCAGTGGCGGCTACGGACTCGATTTTTTAAGAGGCAATATCAATGACTGGGGCACAGGACCTGCCAAAGATGTGCTGACTGCTCTTGATAAAACAGTGGCCGAAGGCTGGGCCGATACATCAAAACTGCTGGTAACAGGTGGCTCATATGCCGGTTACCTTGTTGCCTGGATCATTGCCCATGATCAGCGATTTGCCGCTGCCTGTTCACAGCGCGGTGTATATGATCTGCCCACATTCTTTGGCGAAGGCAATGCATGGCGGCTGGTACCCAATTATTTTGGTGGTTATCCCTGGGAGCCGAAGGCAAAAGCAACATTGGAACGGGAATCCCCGATTCATTATGTACAGCATATAAAAACACCGTATATCATTTTTCATGGAGACAATGACCGGCGCACCGGATTTGTACAAAGTGAAATGCTGTATAAGAGTCTGAAAGTACTGGGTCGGCCGGTGGAATATGTTCGTCACCCCGGTGGCACACACGAACTGACCCGCAGTGGCAATAACCGGCAGCGTATCGATCAGATGCTGCGGACCTGGGAGTTTTTTGAACGTTTTATCCATTAATTAATCAACCCGGTGCTGCCTATTGGCCGGCTGTCACGTCAAGTATAACACTATGCAGAATAAAAATAAATGGGTCGTCACCCTCTGTTTCATGGCCTTTGTATCGCTGGGGGTAGCGGCTGTAAAAGCGCCACAGGAAAGAAACCTGAAAGTATTGCCCAAGGATATTTCTGATCAGAAACTGGACAGTATCATGGAGACTTATAATAAGGCTTTAGGGGTGAAATGCGAATTCTGTCATGTAAAGCAAAAAGTATATCCCGGAAATATCGATTACCGCTCCGATGCCGAACCCATGAAGGAAAATGCCCGGGAGATGATGCGGATGACGATTGAGATAAACAAGAACCACTTCTATTTTAATAAGGATACCCGGCCGGAGTACCTGAACACCATCACGTGTATGACCTGTCACCGGGGCGAGCCGTTTCCTCCCGAACATTGAACATTGAACATTCCATTTGCAGAATGAAGAAAATGATCAATATTCAATGCTTAATGTTCAATTTTCAGAGACCGACCCCAACCACACTTTTATCCCCGCAACCACGGCATTCGCCACAGCACGATGAAATGCCGGGTCTTTGATCAGCTGCTCATCTTCTTTATTACTCAGGAAAGCCACTTCCACGAGGCAATTGGGGTACTGGGTGGGACCGGAAAGCGCAAAATTGAAGCTGCCGATGTTACCAAATTCCGGTAAACCCAGTTTGAGCATTTCCTGATAGATATACTGTGTTAGCGGCCGGAAACCAATATACCGGTAATAGGTGCTGGTGCCACGGATACTATCCCTCGATGATGAATTGAGGTGGATACTGATCATAAAATCCGGGTCTTCCTGCTGCAGGGTCAGTATCCGTTCCGTCATGGACAAGGTAGTGTCTTTCTCCCGGGTCATGAATACACGTGCATTTTCTTCCAGCAATGACTGTTTCAGTTCCTTTGCCATCAGTAACGTATAGTCCTTCTCCCTGATTTTTGTTTTAACACCTGTAGCACCGGTATTTTCCCCGCCATGGCCTGCATCCACTGCCACCCTTAAATACCGGAGATCCGTATCACGGGGCTGCCGCTTTACCCGTATCACCAGTTTTTTATCCAGGTAATAAATATGATACCCCCAATGCTGCGCATGCTTCAGTTCAATAGTGATCCTGAATACATCGTCTTCTGTCTGCTCATGGTATACATTCTTTACTTCAGCAGCCGAACTCAGCTGCGTGATCCAGTTGGTATTGCAGGTTGCCCCGTATACATCCACTACGATACGGGAGGGATTGATCAGCTGCATACTCCGGTAGGGCAGCTTTTCATCGAGCGACAGCTGCACATAATCATAGCGCTCATCCCCCCACACTTTCCAGTTACTGGTGAGGTAATAAGGAGAAAGCCGCAGGCTGTCATTCCGTAAAAAATTGACCTTGGGCAGATAGGCCTGGTGACCGGACGATAATTGCACTTTGTAATTCAGGATCGTACTGTCCACCACTGTAAGCAGGATACCGGTATCCAGGTAGGTCATTTTTGCACCGCCCAGCCGGTCCGAACCAAGTCCATACTCCAGGTAGGGCAGTTCTCCGCTGGTCTTACCCGTTATGGGTGCTGTTGCATTTTGCGCTTGTAGTGAAACGGAATGTATGATAAGGGCTAAACAGAAAAATCGTAACATAACAGAAAGATAGCATAAAAACCCTTTTTTGGCGGAGCCGTAATATTACGCACACCTATATCACTTTTACTGAATTTTAATGCAAAGTCTTCTATTTAAGCACTATATGAACAGATTGCCCGTTAATATTGCAGATTAATGGCGGACTGCAACAGTGTCCCATTAATCTTATCCTAAGAAATACCAAAGAAATGAACTGGAATTCTGTCATGGGCCTTGTATCATCACTTGCATTAGCAGGCCCGGTTATATTAATCTTATTGCTCGGACTGGGCCGGTACCGGAGTTTCCCTTATTTGCTGGCTTATTTTTCCACTGTTTTTATTTATAACCTGATCACCGGACACTATATACATGTAAGCCCGGAAACCGAATACTATTGGGGCATGGTCAATAATTTAGCTGATACGCCTTTGATGATTCTTTTCCTGACTTATTTCAGTACCTCGCGGAACTTTACCCGTCGTATGCATTTACTGACTGCCGGCTATATCGTATTTGAAGCCATTGTTGTTTCAGTTATTGGCTTAAATACGGAAGCAATCACCATAATCATGGGGCCTGGACTAAGTATCTCCATTGGTCTTTGTCTGTATTTCTTTATCCGGAATACCAAACAGGCCATTGAAAAAAGAAAAGCCACCGGTAAGGCGGTTATCGTAACATCCTTGCTATTTGGTTATGGTTGTTATTTCCTGATATACCTGCTCTATTATGTTTTCAAAGCGCATATTGACAGTAAAGGACAGGTTAACCTGGGCTATGTAAATGACACCTTCCTTGTGTATTACATTTCCGCCACCCTGTCATCTTTTCTGATGTGTATCGGTTTGCTGATCGAATACAAACGGGTACAGAAATTGCGTGAACTGCGGATTACCCGCCGTGAATTATCCGCGATTTATACCACGGAAACAAAAAGGGCTGTCCCGTTAAGAACAGCCATGCTTGATTTCGATCGCGAACTCTGGAATTAAAAACAGTACTTACCGGCCGCTATCATCTGATCCGCTATCCGGCGACGGGCATCCTTGGTATTAAACGGTTCTGCTTTGGTAAACCGTTTCAAACCGATCAGGATCATTTTCTGTTCATCTCCATCCGCAAATGAATTGATTGCGTCTTTGCCTGATTTATTCACCCGGTCTGCCGCATCATACAGATAGGTCCGCATAATATCCAGGTATACCTGGCTGGCAGCTTCTCCTTTCTCTTCCACCATTTTCATCACGCGCAGCAATACGCTTTCGGCATTGAAGGTTTCAATGGCCATATCGGCAATATTCATCAGGGTTTCCTGCTCCTGCTCAATCTTCATCATCAGTTTCTGTACAGCCGCGCCGGAAGTCATCAGGATCGCTTTCTTCAGATTGGCCACCAGTTTGCGTTCTGCGGCAAACGGACTATCATCCTCACTGAAATCAGGAATACTCATCAGCTCTTTTTGTACACCCATGGCCGGACCCATCAGGTCGAGGCGGCCACCCATGGCTCTTTTCAATGTCATATCGAGAATGAGGAGACGGTTGATCTCATTGGTGCCTTCATATATCCGGTTGATCCGGCTGTCGCGGTAAGCACGGGAGGCATTGTATTCCGCACTGAATCCGTTACCGCCATATACCTGTACACCTTCATCCACCACATAATCGAGTACTTCACTGCCGTATACTTTCAGCATGGCACACTCAATCGCATATTCTTCCGCGCCACCCAGCAGGGCCTCGTTAAAAGGCTGACCGGACGCCAGGAGTTCGTGTTCTTTTTCATCAATCCATTTTGCGGTACGGTAAAGAGATGATTCTGCAACAAAAATGCGCAGGGCCATTTCCGCCAGCTTATGTTTGATGGCTCCGAAATTGGAAATGGGTTGCTTAAACTGTTCTCTCGTTTTCGCATACTCCACCGTGCCATGGAGTGATTTGCGGGCACCGCCAATAGCGGCTGCGCAAAGTTTGAGCCGACCGATATTCAGAATGTTGAAGGCAATGCGGTGTCCCTTGCCTACTTCACCGAGGAGATTTTCCACCGGCACTTTACAATCCTGGAAATACAATTGCACCGTGGAAGAGCCTTTAATACCCATCTTGTTTTCTTCCGGTCCCTGTGTAAAGCCTTCTGTTCCCCGGTCTACAATAAAACCGGTAAACTTATCGCCATCCACTTTGGCAAATACCGTATATACCTGGGCAAATCCGCCATTGGTGATCCAGCATTTCTGCCCGTTGAGTATATAGAATTTTCCGTCATCACTGAGTTTGGCCGTTGTCTTTGCACCCAGGGCATCACTGCCGCTGTTGGGTTCCGTCAATCCGTAAGCGCCGGCCCACTCGCCGGTAATCAGTTTCGGAATGTATTTTTCTTTTTGCGCCGGTGTACCGAAATATAAAATCGGCAATGTACCAATCCCCGTATGCGCGGCAATGGCTACGGAAAAAGAATGGCCCGCTCCCAGGTATTCATTGATGATAGTGGACGTAACAAAATCTTTTCCCAGTCCGCCATACTCTTCCGGAAAGGAAGTGGCCAGCAGCCCCTGTTCACCGGCCTTGGTCACCAGTGATTTCATAAGTCCGCTTTCCAGCGAATCAATACGATCGAGGATCGGATAGATCTCCGCATCGAGAAACTGGTTACACATATCCCGGATCATCTGCTGTTCTTCTGAAAATCCTTCCGGGCAAAAGGTTTCAGCAGGCGATGATTCCTTAATCAGCCATTCACCACCTTTCAGTGCTTTTCTGGTTGCTGTTGCGGTACTCATAATGAGAAATTTTAGAAGTTATATATTTAAAATGGTTGGTCTTAACGCAGGTTATCGTAAACGATCTGCAGTACTTCCTTACAGATTTCCACTTTATCAGCCGGCACCGTTTCCAGTGCTTCATTCAGTGTTTCTTCCGCCAGTGCCATGGTATCCTCCTGCAGTTTCTGTGCCTGTTTGGTCAGGTAAATCATATTGATGCGGCGGTCACTCTCCGAGGCCACCCGCTTTACCAGGTTCAGCTTTTCCAGGTTGTCTACCAGTCTGGTGATGCTGGGCTTGTCACGGAAAGTGGCATTACACAATTCCTGCTGACTGATTCCCTCCTGTTTCCATAGATGATACAATACACTCCATTGTTCAATGGTAATATTCACCCCGGCCGCATTAAACTTCTTCTGCAACCGCCGGGCAATGGCAATCGAAGCTTTACCCGTGATAAAACTGTACAGCTCCCCTTTCTTAAATTGGTTGTTTGGCATATAGTTGTTTGTGCAACTATCCAAAAATAATATTATATTTGAAAAGTCCGGCATAAATTATAAGAAATATTTGCCCCCGGTTGGATCAACGCTTTATACCATATAAAAAATCAACTGTTGCCTATCGCCGTTCGGGTCGGGGCAGCCGGGTCATGCTATGCTTCCATGGTTATGGGGAAAATGCAGCCAGCTTCGACTTCCTCTCCCGTTATGCGGGTGAGGAATTTCTGTTCCTGGCAATAGATCTGCCCTTTCACGGACAAACCCATTGGGAGGAAGGACTTAGCATTCATCCATCCGATCTGTCTGCTATTATTCAGTTGCTGTTTGAGCAGGAATCCGTGCCCTTTCATGAACCAGAGTTCCGGTATACACTGGCCGGCTATAGCCTGGGAGGAAGGATCTGCCTTTCACTCTATCAGCAGCAACCGGCCATGGTGGATAAACTATTGCTCCTGGCGCCGGATGGTTTAAAAGTAAATGCCTGGTACTGGCTGGCCACACAAACGCATGCGGGCAACCGGTTCTTTGCATTTACCATGAAAAAACCTTACTGGTTCTTTGGCGTATTGAAACTGATGAACCGGTTCGGGCTGATCAACAGCAGTATCTTCAAATTTGTAAACTATTATATCGGGGATCCGCAGGTACGGAAAGAACTATATAATCGCTGGACCACACTGCGCTACTTTAAACCGGACATAAAGACTATCCGGCAACAGGTGCGTGAACATAATACGGCCGTTCGCCTTTTATACGGCATACATGACCGGATTATTAAAGCGGACACGGGTAAAAAATTCATAACAGGTATTGAACAACAGTCCGGCCTGCAGGAAATACATTCCGGCCATATGCTGCTGCATGAAAAACATGTGAAAGAAATCCTGCCCGCTTTACTGCATTGATTAGATTTGCCGCAGCCGCATGGTCCTGTTTATTATTACCATATTACTTTTCTGTTGCTACAGCGCACTCCTGCTGTATTATTACAAAGCCTGGAAAAAAGTACCGGATTACCAGCCCGCAGCACCAGCCCGTACATTGCTGTCGGTAATCATCCCGGCCCGGAATGAAGAAGCGAATATCGGCAGGTTGCTCACTGCGTTAACGCAACAACGATATCCGCAGTCCTTAACAGAAATTATAGTGGTGGACGATCACTCCACGGATCAGACAGCCATGATTGTGCGGCGTTTTCCCGATGTAAAACTGGTGCAACTGAAAGAAGACGCCATTAATTCCTATAAAAAGAAAGCCATTGAAAAAGGAATAGCCGCCGCCACCGGTGAACTGATCATTACCACGGATGCGGATTGTATACCCGGTCCGGACTGGCTGAACCAACTGGCTTCATTCAGGGAAGAAAAAAAAGCCGTCTTTATTGCAGCGCCGGTAGTATTCACCCATGATCAGTCCCTGCTGCAGGTCTTCCAGGCGCTGGACTTCCTCGTCCTCCAGGGTATTACAGCCGCTTCTGTACACGCCGGCGCTCATGCCATGTGCAATGGTGCCAATATGGCTTACGATAAAAAAGTTTTTCAGGAAGTAAACGGATTTGCAGGTATCGATACAATTGCTTCCGGGGATGATATGCTGCTGATGCATAAGATCGCCCGAAAGTATCCTTCACAAGTGCAATACCTGAAGTCCGACGCAGCTATTGTACAAACAGCACCGATGACAACCTGGAAAGACTTTCTGAACCAACGGATCCGCTGGGCCAGTAAAGCCGCTTACTATGAGGATAAACGGATTTTTGCAGTGTTGTTGCTGGTTTACCTGTTTAATCTGTGGTTTGTTATACTGGCCATCGCCTCCTTTTTTTCCCTGCAATACGGGTACTGGCTGCTGGCAATATGGATTGGTAAAACAATAGTTGAATATCCCTTTGTATACAGCGTGGCCCGCTTTTATAAAAAGACCCCGCTCACCCGCTGGTTCTTCCTGTTTCAGCCACTGCATATTGTGTATACCATACTTTCCGGACTGTTGGGCCAGCTGGGCAGTTATGAATGGAAGGGAAGAAAAGTAAAATAAGTATCTTTCACCGGTATGCATCAATCCCCCTCCTTTCAGCAGGCAGCCTGGCAAAGGCTGAAGAAAAACAAAGGCGCCGTTTTAGGGATGGTAGTGATAGTTATATCCATACTTGTGGCCGTATTCGCGTATTTTCTTTCCGCGGATTCATCACCCTACGCAAACAGGATCATTCTTGAAATAGGCGGAGAAAAACCCGGCTACCAGCGTGATTTCCTGCAACTGAAAAAAGAGAAAGCCGTTTCCGCTGCCGGATTCTTTTCTACTCTTATTTCCGGGCAGGAAGATCCTTACTACTATATACCCATCAACAGTTATACAATAAAAAACGATAGTCTTACCGCACAGAAATATATTGACGAAGGACTGTCCGAGCCCATAGCTTATCCCCTCTCTCAATGTGCCCCGAAGCCTGTGGTCAATAAGAAATTTATCGCCGGTACCGATAAATACGGCAGGGATATCATGAGCCGTATTCTCGTAGGTACGCGTGTAAGCCTGAGCGTGGGACTCATCACCGTGATCATTTCCCTGAGTATTGGTTTACTGCTGGGATCACTGGCCGGTTTTTACAGGGGCAAAACGGATGAGCTCATCATGTGGTTTATCAATGTGATCTGGAGTATACCCACCCTGCTCCTTGTCTTTGCCATTACCCTGGCACTGGGCAAGGGCTTCTGGCAGGTATTCATTGCCGTTGGACTGACCATGTGGGTAAATGTGGCCCGCCTGGTACGCGGACAGGTACTGGCCGAACGGGAGAAAGAATATATTGAAGCCACCCGTGCATTGGGCTTCTCCGATCTGCGTACGATTATCCGTCATATATGGCCCAATATCATGGGACCGGTACTGGTAATCGCGGCGTCCAATTTCGCTTCAGCCATTGTAATTGAAGCCGGTCTGAGTTTTCTCGGCGTAGGTGTACAACCGCCCATGCCCAGCTGGGGACTGATGATCAAGGAGAATTATAATTTTATCATCACACAGAATCCGATGCTGGCACTGGCACCGGGTTTTGCCATCATGTTGCTGGTACTCGCATTTAATCTTTTTGGCAACGGACTCCGGGATGCGTTGAATGTACGCGGCCGTGTTTAAGCAACGGTAGTGGTTTTCTTTTCACCGACACGGATATCCGCCAGCACGAGCAACGGAATACACAAAAAGAAAAGACTGCCCGCTTTATCGGTTTCAATCAAATCACTCAGAAAATTAACGGTCAGCAGCATCACCAGAATTACTGCGGTAACCATCGCCAGTTGCCCGTAAAATGAATGTCTGTCCCGCTGATAAATCCGCTGCGCATACCAGAGCATCGCCGCGGTAAGTAACAGGAAAAATAACAGGCCCGGTATTCCCTGCTCAATCAGCAGGAGTAAAAAATAATTGTGTACCGTGGAATGTTCCGGGTTATTACTGACCCATGTCTTATAGGCCGGCACGGCATAGGGCTTATAATTCGTATAAAATGTATTGGGGCCGTAACCGGTAACGGGTTTATCCTTTATCATTCGTATGCCGGCAATCCAGCGGTAAAAGCGTTCAGCCGTTGATACATCCTTCAGTTTATAAGTAGCCACAAGGTGCTCCTGAAAATCCTGGTGAAAAATCGTGGTACGGAAATCATGTGCATAGTCAAGATACCGGTCCTGCCGTTGCAGCCAGCCGAAAGCGCCGGTCACCAGCAGCAGCACAACGACATAGGTTGTCAGGATCAGCCGTTGCCGGATCAGCCAATACGCCAGTGCACCGGCCAGTAATGCCAGCCACGCACCCCGGGCATAGGCGAAAAATAAAGCCAGCAGCGAAAGGGTCAGCGCCAGCAGTATCCATTTTCTTTTTTTACCGGTTGTATGTACTAAAAAAACCAGCCAGACCGGTATCATACATACCAGCATGGCCGAATAGTTTACATGGTTCCGGAAAAATGGCGTGAGCGCTTCATTGATACCGGCAAAACTGAATCCGGCATAACTATGACGAATAAGCGCCAGCAGCGTTACCAGTAACATGGAAACAAGCAGCCCCCCTGCCGCGATCAGGATGGTTTTCTTGTTTTTAAATACAAGCAAGGGCGCCAGTACAAAAGCACCGAGGTACCAGGTTTTTGCCAGGAAATATTTAGCCGATAATACAGGATCGGTTGAACAACACACGGTAAGCAGTATCCAGCCCATCCATAATACTGGTAAAATGAACAGGGGATGCCGGTACACGCTTGCCGGCACAGAAGCGGGCCGGTATAACCAGGCGCCAAAAAAGACAAAAGCCGTTAGCAGCATCAATGCCTCATCCGGTATATCGGTGCCCAGTGATGGCGTGAAATTATATTCAAACGAAAATGGCAGACTGCAGAGTAAGAGCAGGAAAAGTATTTCCCGGTGTTGCCATCCGGTATAAAAAACCAGACCGGCAAATGGCAGGAGCAGGAACAACCATTCTTCCATATACACGGCCGGCACCAGGCTCATTATAAATAAACCGGTGAGCCCTGTATACAGCAACCATCTGTCGGTTATCAGTTTCATGCTACCTGAACGGATTTTCCTTTCTCCAGTACAACAGCTACCAGCAATGAAAAAAGCAGGGCCAGTACAGCAGCTACGAGCATCCATTGCAAACGTTTCGGGCGGTCGGGTAAGTCGGCCGCGCGCGCCGGCTCCACCACGATCAGGGCCGGTGCTTTATTCTCCAGCATCAACTGGTACTGAGTTTTCAGTTGCTCACATTCATCCAGCTGCCGTTGCAGTTTTTGTCTGGCCGCCGGCTCCTCTGTTGCAGCCAGTTCAGCCATCAGTTTAACCTGACTGAAACCCAGTCCCTGTAAAGCCGATTCATTGCCCGCATTCTGCAGGCGCTGATGCAACAGCTGCAATTCGAGCAATACTGCATTGGCCAGTTGCGGCGCCAGCTGATTATCTGTATTCCAGACTTTCACTTTCAGATCACCATATTCACTCTTCATCACTTTGGTTCCGGCTTTCAGCCGGGCAGCTGCTTTTTTCACGGCCATAGCTCCTGTATCCCTGATCTTAAAATGATCCCAGAGATTAAATTTTATAGCCACGGCCAGATAAATGGTATCCAATGTGGCCGTGCCCACAATGATATCCAGGTCATCCGGTGATCCCAGTGCGGAATACAGGTGCTGAATATTTGTATTGAATAAACGGGCCTTATCGGAAGAATAGGTACTGGAGGGAACGGCTGTAGCCACGGAAAGATATTCAGGCGGTTTGAGGTAAACAATGATACCACTGGTGAGTAAGGCCAGCAGTACCATTAAGACAATCTGTTTCCACCAGTTCCGGAATAATACCAGTAAGTCAGGCATGTGTGCTTATTTAGTCAGGTTTTATAAAAAAGGTCAGTCGTTTCAGGTTGATCAGTTGCAGGACCATAGCTGTCACAATAGTGAGCACGGCACCTGCGCCGGTCAGTATCCATATCGAATGGATATACTGTTTGCCAAAGTAAAGAAAACAAAACAGGATAGCCCCGGTTAAAATACAGGCGGCAGCAGAGCGGCGGTCAGTGCCGGTGCCTGTTTTCCGGATGGCCAGTTGCATAGTAATCAGGGCACCCAATGACTGACTGATCAGGGCACTGATTGCACAACCCAATGCCCCATAGCGGGGAATCAGGAAGAGGTTGAGCGCCGTATTCAGTACAAGAGCTAAAGCGATAATACCACAAAAGAGACGGATGTGCCCGGTAGCTGTGAGTAATGTACCGTATAAATGAATCAGGCCATAGGCTATCAGTACGGGGATGGTATACTGCATGACAGCGATGGCGTGCGGCTCCTGGTTATGGTACAACAGCTGCTGCAACATAGGTGACAGCAACATCGCCACAACCGCTATGCCTGTAAAAAATAGTAATAACAGGTGCCGGCTGAACAAAAAGGTATCCTGTATCAATGGTTTATTATCACGGTGCCGGGCGATAAAGGGTAGCAGAAAAGAAGCGAACAGGTAAGCCGCCATATTCCCGGCATCCACCAGCCGGTAGGCACCGGCATAGATGCCGGCTTCCCAGGAACCGTTGGGATGGATCCGTTCCAGCAGGAATGCATCGAGGCGGTTGTGTGCCATCATCAGTAATACAATCAGTCCGTAAGGCCAGGCGGCGTTTAGTTGCTGTATAAAAAAACCGCGGTCCTTTGAAAAAAGAAAGCCGGTTTTTTTTATCCGGAGATACAGCACCGTGCCCAGCAAGGCAGCCCCGGTACTGATCAGCTGTATCCATAAAAAAACAATAATGCTGAGTTGACCAACAACCGGAAGCAGCAACAGGCTGCCGCAGAGGAACAACATCATTCCTTTATCTAATACAGAAAACCAGGCATCGGCGCTGAACCATTGCCGGGCGGTAATGATGGCCCGGTTGAAAAAGAAGAAAGTATTCATCACCTGGATGGCGAGCAACAACAGGAGGAGTGTCCGGTCATGAATACCGGAGAGCAGGGACAGGAGAAGGCTGATGAAAACATAAAGTATTGTCAGTCCTGTTTTCAGCAACAGAAAATTCCCGGTACGTTTGAAGTAATAATCCGGATCAGCGGCCAGTTGCCGGTTCATATAGGTGGTCAGTCCCCAGTCGCCCATAAAAGAAAGCACCAGTACAAAACCATACAGGGAAAAATAAGTTCCATATACGGCCGCACCCAGCTGGTTCTGAACAGTACGGTCAATCCAGAAAATCCAAAGGGGTTTCACCAGCAGGTTGAGCACCAGCATAAGGCGGAGTGAGGAGTAAAACCCTGATTTCTCTTTCATGTTTATGAATGACGGGTAATGAACATCAGATTACTTTCACATGACGGCTGAAACTTTCCTCGAGCGATATAAATGTTTCGGTACGTTCAATGCCTTTGATTTTTTGTAACTGGTCATGCAGTACGGAGCGGAGCTGGTTGATATCCTTACAAACGATTTCAGCAAACATGCTGTAGTTACCAGTTGTATAATTCAGGCGGACGATTTCAGGAATTTTCTGGAGGTCACGGGCTACGGTATCATAGAGCGAACTTTCTTTCAGGTAAATGCCGATAAAGGCAATTACATCATACCCGAGGGCCCGCAAGTCTGCATTCAGCCTTGTACCTTTGACCACACCCGCTTCCTGGAGTTTTTTAATCCGGACGTGAATGGTTCCTCCGGATACAAAGAGTTGTTTACCCAGATCCGCGTAAGAAATTTCCGCATTTTCCATCATGTGGTGGATGATCTGCAGATCGAGTTTGTCCAGATTCAATTTAGCTGCCATTTTGGGGTTCGTTTTTTATAATTGTTCAATAAAACTACATTATTTTTGAATATTATCTATACTTTTAAAATATTTATTAGATAATTTGGAACGAAAACAGATTGCGCCGTACATTTGTATCAGCAACGAAAGAAATAGTTCTTCTTACACTGTGGGGTGATGAAATTTTTGGCAGACATGCCCTCTTGTCTCGGGGGTGGAGGTAACAGGATAAATATAGCATAGAGCCGCTTGGGTAGCAATATCCGGGCGACCAGGGTCGACCACTGAACTTTGTGCTACAACTAACTGCTCCGTGGAGGTTCGATCCCTCCCCCTACAGCTTATAGTCCGGAGTCTCCCGTAGGGGACTCCGGACTATTTTTTTGTCCTCTCCCGTAGGGGACTCCGGACTGTTTTTTTTGTCCTCTCCCGCAGGGGACTCCGGACTATTTTTTTGTCCTCTCCCGTAGGGGACTCCGGACTATTTTTTTGTCCTCTCCCGTAGGGGACTCCGGACTATTTTTTTTGTCCTCTCCCGCAGGGGACTCCGGACTATTTTTTTGTCCTCTCCCGTAGGGGACTCCGGACTATTTTTTTGTCCTCTCCCGCAGGGGACTCCGGACTATTTTTTTTGTCCTCTCCCGCAGGAGACTCCGGACTATAACTTTCAGGCTATCCTTCCGGGTTATAGTTCTTTTCAATGATTACCTTTGTTCCCATAACCAATAAATCCTGTATGCGTAAAGTTATAGCCCTTATCCTGTTTGCCATTCCCTTATCGGCAATGGCCCAGGATGGCACCATGAAAGCCCTGCGGACTGAATCTGAACGTACCATTAAAAAAGAAGCGGATACCAGTAAACGCGTCTGGCGCCGGGGTGGTGTGTATGGTATCAATTTATCACAAGGTTCACTGAGTAACTGGGCCGCGGGTGGTGATGATTTCTCACTCTCGGTAAACTCATTGCTGAGTCTTTACGCTTTTTATAAAAAAGACAAACACAGCTGGGACAATACCTTTGATTTTAATATTGGTTATGTAAACACTACCAGTCTCGGTGGCCGTAAAAATGATGACCGATTTGATTTTCTGTCCAAATACGGACATGCCCTGAACCCTAAGCTCAACCTGACCGTGCTGGCCAACCTCCGCTCACAGTTGTTTAAAGGCTATACGTATCCGGGTAATGTAAAAACATTTTCCTCTGCCTTTATGGCACCAGGTTACCTGCTGACGAGTCTCGGTCTGGATTATAAACCGAAAAAGAACCTGTCCATCTTCCTTTCCCCGGTTACGGCCCGTTGGGTAATTGTTCGTGATACGGCCTTGTCGAATAAAGGTCTTTATGGCGTTACACCGGGAAAAAAATCAAACCTGGAGTTCGGTGCATTTGCCACCATTAACTACATGAAGGAGATTAATAAAAACGTGACGTATAAGAGCCGTCTTGATCTGTTCTCTAATTACCGGAACAATCCGCAGAATATCGACATATTCATGTCCAATATCCTGAATGCCAAACTGGGCAAAGTACTTTCCATGAGCTGGAGCCTTGACTTTATCTATGATGATGATGTTCGTCTCTTTGGTAAAAACCAACGCTCCGCCGCCTTACAGGTCAAATCGCTGGTCGGACTGGGTTTCCTGGTACGGTTCTGATGATGAAAGTGTACTGAGAAGGGAACCCGATAAACTGAATTCCTGTTATTAAAATGATACTGTCCGGGCAGCATTCTGCTGCCCGGATTTATTCTGTCGCTTTCAGCGACAACGAAAAGACTAATAGTAGTTGCTCAACGAGGCTTTCAGCCTCGTTTGTATTAATATGGGTGCAGGTATAAACGTTTGGCTTGCTTTTCTTATTCAAAAAAGGTCTGACAGAATGACGAGTATGCATTTACGCCTGATGAGGCAATCGACCCTGCGTTTACGTTGCAAGAAAGCGTATGTCGTTTTTATTGGTTCACGGAATTTGAATACAACGAGGCTGATAGACGAGTACACATTTATGACTGATGAGGCAATGACCCCCTTGTTTACGTTGCAATGAAGGAAATACCAGTTTATTGATTCACGGAATTTGAATACAACGAGGCTGAAAGACGAGTACACATTTATGACTGATGAGGCA
>Ga0056910_1000594_pt1 | contig 28071 bp, 29 predicted proteins | sample EBPBio232012_DNA_FD_55021 | JGI IMG/M metagenome (GOLD analysis project Ga0056910, IMG submission 55021) | Wastewater treatment Type I Accumulibacter community from EBPR Bioreactor in Madison, WI, USA - Reactor 1_1/23/2012_ DNA | ecosystem: Engineered > Bioreactor > EBPR > Anaerobic-Aerobic >... | reverse complement strand
AGTCCCGTAGTTACGGGATTAATCAGAGGGTCGAAAGGAACACTGGTTCAGACAGTGTAAAAAAGCTGGAAAATATTCCCCTTTAGCTCAGTTGGTTAGAGCATCTGACTGTTAATCAGAGGGTCGTTGGTTCAAGTCCAACAGGGGGAGCACAAAAGGGAAAAACCTCAGCATTTGCTGAGGTTTTTCCCTTTTTTAGGCTTTCCTGTTTTCTGAGGTTTGCAATATGGCAAACCAATTTTATATCTATATCCTTTTTTCAAAGGAGCATGAAAAATATTATGTTGGCTATTCTTCTGATCCGTGGAGGCGACTTGAAGAACACAATGCAAAGCCTTTCAATACATACACCTCAAAGTACAGGCCATGGATGCTAAGTGCCGTATTTTCCTGTGGAGAAAAGGAGAATGAGGCAATAAAGATTGAACGCTTTATAAAAAAGCAAAAAAGCAGAAAAATACTAATGCAACTGATCAATCCTGATACAATACCTCATGGTCCATTAGCCTTATTAAAAAGAGTTATCTTGTAAAAAACGACGCTTCCAACTTTATACTCTCCACCCTGATCAGGATCGTGAACAAAGGCTTTGGTGGTCAGATCAGACTGGTGTTGCCGGGGATTAAATTGCAGGGATAGATACCTGCCTTTAATAGTTGCTAATCTGAGGCTGAGAAATTTTAACTGATCTTCAAAATGGGAATGGATTTTCTTTTACCAAAAATACTGGGTCTGTTACTGATGGCAGTCTGGTTGTATTACTCACTTCGGGAAATGTATTTATATAAGCATGCAGAAAAGGTGAAAGGCCGGATCACTAATGTAAAAGACAACCCGGATTCTACCAGCTTACTGAATAAGATTATTACCGTTGAATTTTTATATAGGGGAGTAAGAGAAACTATTACATATACAGTAGCGGGAACAAATGAAGAAGCAGGTGCTGAAATAGCGGTGTATATAAATCAGCATAATATACATCATTCAGTAATTAAGCCCCGGTCAACGATTATTATTTTCTTCAATTTATTTATTCCCGTGTTTTTTATTATACTTATAATTGTTTCAATAGTTGTTGCGAAATGATTTTAAGGCTTCCTGTCTTCACCTGATTGACATATTACTTAGCAGCCGAATCCTGGCATTCCTGATATAGCTTTTTTGTTTTTATTATTTTGTGCCCCATACTTATTTATTCCTGCATTGAAGATATAAATCAATCCCTCACAACCGCTGCTTCTTCACACCCTTAAAAGTCTGTTTTACCGGAATGATCTTTCCTTCTTTGTCAAAGTACATCCGGTCAATACAGGTGGCCCGGTTGTTCGCAGCGGTTTCGGTCAACGGGCGCCGGTGATACACGATATACCAGCTGTCTTTTTTAGGATTGTGAATGATGGAATGATGACCGGAGCCCCTGGCCACTACCGAATCCTGTTCCAGGATCCGCCCGATCCGCTGATACGGACCAAACGGATTATCGGCTACCGCATACGCTACACTGTAATCGGGTCCCGTCCAGCCACCCTCACTCCACATGAAATAATATTTATTATTCCGGACAAACATAAACGGTCCTTCCACATAGCCGGTGGGAGTGATCTCTTTAAATACAGTGCCTGCTGAATCGGGCACGAATCCGGTGAAAGTATCATTGAGCTGCGCGATATTACAATGTCCCCAGCCGCCGTAAATAATATAGTATTTGCCGTCCTGATCTTTAAAAACAAACTGATCGATGGGTTGTGCCCCGTTATAGAACTGACTGATAAGGGGTTTGCCAATATGGTCTTTATAGGGGCCTTCCGGTTTGTCTGCCACCGCTACCCCGATGCCACCATATTCCTGGTTGTTCTGGATATCATTGGCGGCAAAGAAGAAATAGTATTTATCATCCTTCTTGACCACGGCTGGTGCCCACATGGCGCGTTTGGCCCAGCGAATTGCACTGGTGTCCAGTATATGTTCATGTTTTTCCCAGTGAACAAGGTCAGTCGAGGAAAAGGCATCAAAGAAGACCTGTTTATTGTATTTGTCAGAATACGTAGGATAAATCCAGTATTGTTTTCCGAATACCACCGCTTCCGGATCAGCATACCAGCCTTTCAGGACCGGATTGCCTGCGAATTTATTTTGAGCTTCGACTATCTGTAAAAAGAGCAAGAAAGGGAATATCAGGCCGCTTATATATTTCATGGTCAGTTTTGTAATAAATGTATTGCATTTGTTCCGGAAACCGGGTGCATTTTATTCATCAAATAACGGAGTTGAGCGTGCGGCTATGTAAAGAAAAGATTTTGGCCGCCAACTACTTATCAACCACTAATCCTTCACACAAGTTTGCTGTTTGGCAGACCAAAATCCCTTTTTTACAGGATAGGCTGTACAGGTATTGTCGGCAATATTTGCGTGAACGATTCAGCTCACGATAATCCACCAGCATGAGAAAAATCCTGTTACTCTTCCTGTTCGCCGGTTGGCAATCTTTGTTTGCCCAGCCCTGCACTACCGAAACTATGGCCGCCAAAACGGGCAAATGGAAACTGGGTCCGCAGGGCTCCATCCGGAATATTGCCGCAGCGGACCTGGCTAAAGAAAAAGCTTTCCTGGTCAATCTGCAGAAGAAAATCAGTGCCGGTTTTATACCCACCGGCCTGGAAGTGCATTACAGTACGGTTTGGAATAAAGGAAACGAGACAGGCTATGCCGGCGACCCTTTTCATCTGGCTATGTATTTCCTGCGATATCTCTGTGATGATTCACCCAAAGGCTATTATGTGGAGTATTCCAGTGCCACCAATGTAGTGGTGGCAGCTAACCAGCTGTTCGGGACCGAAGATATCAAAGCCGTTCCGCTGGAAGCAGATCACTTCAGGGGGTATATCAGACTATTTCAGAAACCGGTGATAAAAGACGGAGCTGTATACATGGGGGCTGAACTGACCGATAATGGCCGGATCAAAGAGGAGAGCTGGCTGATCACCCGTGGCGATTCGCTTCCTTTCCGTTTTCTCAGCCGGAAAGAATACTTGCTGCTGACCAGGGCGAAACTGGAAAAACAAAAAGCTTCAACAGATGCTTACCTGAAAAAATACCTCGATATGGTTAATACGGCACTGCAGGGAACGGAGAAGGAGTTGTCACAAATAGCAGTCTGCAATAGCTCAGAAGAAGAACACTTTACCGGTTTCCTGCGGGAGGGAGAACGATTTTCCTTTTATCCTGTGGTCCCGGATATGAACTATTATAAAAAAGGAACAGCCCGCTCCGCTGCACAATTTATTTCAGTAAAATATAAATACAGTATCGGCGACCCTGTATTCGATAAAAATCTGCAGGCAATCCGGTATGTACTTACATTCGATTACCTGCGCAGCCTTTTGGTCAAATAAAAGCTACCACATGAAAAAACTACTTCTTCTTAGTACCTTACTTACTTCTGTAATTGGGATAAATGCCCAGTCGCTGACCTACGATGTGTTTACGGCTACCGTTCCGGATGGCTGGACAAAAGCGGAAAATGCGAATTCCAATATTAATTACACTACCATCAATCAGCAGAAAAAAGCCTGGTGCCGGGTTGCACTTTATAAGCATACCGTTGGCAGCGGTAACCTGCAGAATGATTTTAGTAAAGAATGGAATGATATTGTGGCAACCGCTCAACCGGGTGTCAGCACCCCGGTGATGAGCGAGACCCTGCAAGTGAGTGGTTGGTCAGCTATAACAGGCACCGGTCAGTTTATGTTTGATAACCGGAACTGTACAGTGCTGGTTCGGACTTTTATGGATGGACAACGCTGTGCCAGTGTTATGGCCATGACCAATGATCCTTCACTCTTTGACAACACGATCCAGGCGTTCCTGGGCTCTGTTTCACTGGCTGCTCCCGCTTCAACCGGGCAACCTGCAGTAGAGAATACAGTAAAGGAACCGGTTTCCGGCGGACAACAAATACAGACACCCGTTCCCGTGGCCACCGGCTTTCAGTTCAATACCACCAATTTTGATGATGGCTGGACCAGTGTGGTGAAAGAAGAATGGGTGGAAGTGGTGAAAGGCGATGTACGCGTGTTACTCCATTATCCCAGGGAAGAAGATAAAAAGTACATTTCGCAGCACGATGAAGCAACCCGCTTTTTCTGGAACCTGTATGTGGCACCACGCTACAGCAACCTGCGCAACTTTGAATTACTGAATTATAATATGTCCTATGAGCCGGGTCATTTCGCCTGTGGGTTATTAACGGATAATAAGACAGGAAAAGATGTATGGGTGACCTTGTTCAGTAAAGGCAAAAGCGGCTGGATCGAGATCCTCACTAAGGATAAACAGAGTTTTGTGAATGCCTTTGGTATCAATAATCCTGATACCTATTTTTCCGACTGGGACCCGTTGGTCAAACTGGCGGGGTATAATAAATTCTCTGTAGGGAAGAATGATTTGCAAGGCAAGTGGTCGAATGATTTTTCCGCTTCCAATAGCTACTATAATGTATATACAGGTATTTATGCAGGTTCAAGTACCTATGCTTCCCGTTCCACCTTTATCTTTTTGGGTAATGGAAAGTACAGGCATGAAGCTACATCTGCCAGCGGTTATACCGGTACGCTGATGAATGTGCAGCAGGCAAAATCCAGCGGTAACTATAAACACATGGGCGACTGGCAGATCTGGTGCTCCGATGTAGAAAAGAAGGCCAGAACCTATAATGCTTACTTCTCCTGTATTAAAGGCGGTCGTATTTTATGGCTGCAGGATACCGGTTATGGCAGTTATACGGCTTATGGTAAAGTGGAGTAAGCAGTATTTTCTGGTTCGTTACTTTTTTCAGTAGTTATATCGTTTTTAATTGAGATGGCGGATAAATGGTCAGGTGTTGTGCACATCTTCGTAATTGGTTGGGTGTTGGCACATCTTCGTATTTGGTTGGGTGGAGCTCGTTCCTTCGTATTAGGTAGAGCGAAGTTCACTCCTTCGTATAAGGTAGGGTGCAGGTCCCTCCTTCGTATAAGGTAGGGTGCAGGTCCCTCCTTCGTCGGGATGACAGCTTTAAGAAGGGGAAGGAATTTAAGATTTCTCGCTTCGCTCGAAATGAAAGTGTCAGTAACGTTTAATGGGGTGATTTGGGGTCAGGTGAGAGTTCGCCCCTTCGTATTAGGTAAAGGGCAGGTCCCTCCTACGTCGGGATGACAGCTTTAAGAAGGGGAAGGAATTTAAGATTTCTCGCTTCGCTCGAAATGAAAGTGTCAGTAACGTTTAATGGGATCGCTTGGGGGCCAGCTACCGCAAATTTTTACGTTTAAAAAAATCCAATTCGGGTTTTGTTTGTTGATCAGGGCTTCTTTTTTTGCTCTGTTCCATTTTTTGATTTCCTTTTCACGGTTGATTGCCATTTTGATACAAGAGAAATTTTCGTGGTAAATCAGGTTAAAACAATAATATTTTCCGGCAAAAGTTTCGGAATTTCCCCTGTTCAACCAATGCTCAATAACCCGGGCATTCAGGTTATTGGTGACACCAATATAAAGTGTTGTCCTGTTCGGATTAGTTACTATATAAATATAATAGCCTGTATTGAACGCATTCATTATAAGTACAATTTTATCAGATGAAGGTCCATTATCAGCACTTATTGGCAATGGGATTTTCAACAGAAATCTATGAGGAAAAAGACGCCATTTACTGGTATTTCGAGCGCAGCGAGAAATCTGCACTTTTATCTCCCCCTAAGCCATGTCATCCCGACGTAGGAGGGACCTTCATCACCTCCGTCAATTAAGAGATCGCAACAAAAAGTTCGAAGGAGGGACCTTTATCACCTCCGTCAATTAAGAGATCGCAACAAAAAGTTCGAAGGAGGGACCATTATCACCTTCGTCAATTAAGCAATCGCAACAAAAAGTTCGAAGGAGGGACCTTTATCACCTCCGTCAATTGAGCGATCAAAACAAAAAGTTCGTAGGAGGGACCTTCATCACCTCCGTCAATTAAGAGATCGCAACAAAAAGTTCGAAGGAGGGACCTTCATCACTTCCGTCAATAAAAACAGAAGCGGCTCACACAAACTGAGGGGGATTCATAGTTCTCTTTAAAAGAGGCGGGCGACTTTTGGTATGACCGGTAAAATCGTATGGGCTTTATTTTTCGGATATGAAATCCAGTCATTCTGATTATGTAACGGACCTGTTCATTTAAGTGTTGACTAACAGAAGTTGTTGATATTGAGCAAATACAACTAATTAAAGATAAATATTTTTAAAATATAAATAAATAATTATCGAATATCAATAAATTGTCTATTTTTGTTCCATCAACATTAACACATGTTATGGAAACAAAAAAAGACTATTTGCTGATCGTACTGCATATCCTTTCCTGGATCATCTTTGTCGGTCTCTGCGTGGAAGCAGGGGGCTTCCTGTTCAACACGCTGTATACACTGTTTTATAATCCGGCCGGAGCGGCCAATTACTGGATGAAGTCGGATCTCTCGGCACTTTATTCCTTTAATCAGAGTCATTTTGTTACACTGACGGTCATCATGGTCATTGCGGCCGTACTGAAGGCCATTATGTTTTATGTGATCGTCAAATTATTTCATGATAAAAAACTGGACCTTACCGCACCATTCAATGAATCAATCGGCCGCGGTCTCTATAATCTAACTTACCTGGCAGCCGGTGTGGCTTTGTTTACCTATTGGGGCACTAAATTATCGGCCAGCTTAACGGAACAGGGAGTGCGTCTTCCCTCCCTGCAGGAACTGCGACTCGCCGGTGCGGATGTATGGTTATTCATGTGTGTAACCCTGCTGGTCTTTGCCCGGATCTTTAAAAAAGGAATCACCATTCAGGACGAGAACCAATTAACTATATAACCTATGCCTATAATCGTGAATTTAGACGTGATGATGGCAAAAAGGAAAATGTCATTAAATGAATTATCCGCAAAAGTGGGGCTTACATTGGCTAATCTCTCCGTCCTGAAAACCGGAAAAGCCAAAGCCATACGTTTCAGCACACTCGAAGCTATCTGCAAAGTCCTGAACTGCCAGCCGGCAGATATACTGGAATATGTGCCGGGGGAAGAAGAATAATCATTAGTAATCTATAATCTCAGATATGAATAAGTTTACCGTTCTTTTCCTCCTGTTGCTCTGCAGCATCAGCCGGCTCAACGGACAAGTGATCAATTTAAGTAAAGTTTTCCTGACCCCGGTGCAGGTATCCATGCAGGAAGTGGAGCTGGAAGGTCAAAAAGCTATCCGGGTAACCAAGGATACGGCAGTGAAGAAAGTGGACGAAGCCACATTTGTGCGCCTGAATGATGCCGTTTTCCACGATGGCGTGATTGAAGTTTCGCTTTTAAGCCGGTTGCTGCCAACCGCATCCCCGCAGGACCGGGGCTTTATTGGCATTGCCTTCCGGATCAGTGAAGCCAATGACCGGTTCGAATGTATTTATATCCGGCCCACCAACGGCCGGGCGGAACAACAATTAAGGCGCAATCGCTCCACACAGTATTTTTCTTTCCCTGATTTTAAGTTTGACCGGTTGCGCAAAGAAGCTGCCGGGGAATATGAGAGTTATGCGGATATGGGACTGAACGAATGGATCACTCTGCGGATTGAAGTAAAAGGAGCGGGTGCAAAACTATATATCAATAATAGTCCGCAACCTGCTTTAGTTGTCAATGATCTCAAACACGGCCCGGATCTGCGCGGCGCCATCGGTTTATTTGTGGATCAGGGCACGGAAGGATTTTTTTCGGACCTGAAAATGACCCGGTGGAATTAAACAGGAGGTTTGTCAATATTCCACTTTTTTCCTCATCATGATATCCGTTTGTTCATCTTCTCCCAGTCTGAAAATATGTTTATCAAACGCAACAAACCCGTTTTTTTCATAAAAACGGATGGCCCGCTGGTTTTCTTCCCAAACACCCAGCCAGACAAAATCCGCTTTTTTTCCCTTTGAAAATTCTATGGCTTTATCATAGAGAAGTTGCCCGATATTTTTTCCATGAAATTCCCGGAGCACATAGATCCGTTCAATTTCAACGGCCTTGCTGTCTTTTAATTCTGTTTGTGAATGACCGGTATTCAGTTTCAGGTAGCCGATAATACGTTCACCTTCTGCCGCGAAATAAAATGCGGAAGAAGGATTACTGAGTTCGGCCGACAGTTTTTCCAGTGATAATTCTTCCGCCAGGTATTTTGCCATGTTCTCGGCCGTATTGACTTCGGCAAATGTTTCAGTGAAGGTCTGCCGGCTGATCAGCTGCAGTTGTTCCAGATCACCTGGAAGTACTTCTCTGATAAAAGGAGTTGACATGGGCTAAAGATAATTTTTTATGGATACAAAACACGCCACTAAAAACTTACTTGTTTTGTGATATCCGGGGAATTCTGCAACTTAGATTTACAAAGCAACAATATGCGGCCAAAAGAATTACTACAAATATGGGTGCGGCTATTTAACCTGTATGACTTTGACGGTCTGGCCGGACTGTATGCGGAGGACTGTGTAAATCACCAGACACCCAACGGCATTGTGCAGGGTCGTGAAAATATCCGGCAGATGTTTAAGGCAGAGTTTGAACAGTTTGAGATGGTATGCATCGTGGAGAATATTTTTGAAGACGACAATGTGGGTATACTGGAATGGAAGGACCCGAAAGGATTACGTGGTTGCGGTTTTTTCTGGATTGAAAATAACCTGATAGTTTACCAACGCGGATATTGGGACAAGCTATCCTTTATGCAACAGCAGGGAAGCGGGCAATAATGTTTTCAGTAAACACTTCACAGGTCCCGTAAGTTGTTATTCCCGGCCAGCAACAAAATGGCGATATCTGTTGCCGATCCGTTTTCGGTCACTATCTGAAAACCGGTTTGCCTGATAAACGGGGCAAGTGCCTGCGCAAAAGGCGAAGCGGTGATGCGTTGTGGGGTGGCCAGCAAAATCAATGTGCCCTGTTGCAAAAAGCGATGTATCAGTTTCAGTAAAGTTTCAAATTGATCGGGTGCATAATTTATATCACTCAGTAAGAGCAGATCCGTCGTTATTGTATCCGGAAATTGATTCCAGTCCAGGAGACAGGCTGTTGCATTCCGGAGTCCGAGCTGCCTGATATTTTCCTTCATCAGTTCCACGGCTTCAGGATTATTATCACTCAGGATAATCTGGCTGGCCGCGGGTGCGGCCGTAAAGGAAGGCAGACCAATGCCGGCACCGATTTCGAGCAATTTTTTCCCCTTTACCAGTTCAGTATTGTTTTGCAGGAATGCGGACAGCGCCATGGCGGCCGGCCATATCTTCGCCCAATAGGGAAACGGGGTACCGGGGTCGGTCCGGTACAATTCCTCATAAACGGGTTTGATTTTTTCCGGTACGGGTATGAGCAGCGAAATGCCTGTTCCGGTTTCAGTGTATTGATGCTGGTAATACATATACATTTCCCGTTTGCAATATACTCTTTACCTGCAACAACAGGGTTCCGGCCGGGTATCGCGGCACAGCCCGGAAATAAGTTATTCTACTTATTTTGAAATAATATTTCCGGCATACTTGATAGTGTATTGATTAATTGCTTGTCTGACCTGCCTGAATGAAGTAGTTTTGTAAATCCGGCAGGCTGAGATTCAGTTTCCCGTACACAAGCCTATGCAAGTATCAACAGACAAGACCGTTTTTCTGGCCGATGACGATGAAATCAATAATTATTTATCCAGAGCCGTCCTTGAAGAGTTTCTGCCAGCTGAAAGGGTTTTTGAATTTGTCTCCCCAAGCCAGGTTTTACTGGAGGCCGGTAAAATCTGCCCGGGCCGTCCGGAAGAAGCATTTCTCTTTTTTATTGATATTAACATGCCTGAGTTCAATGGCTGGGAACTGATTAACCGGCTGAAAGCCATCCCCTGTTTCGACTTTTCAGGGAAAGACAGTATTTATATTTTATCTTCTTCTATTAATCCGGCAGATCAGGAAAAAGCAAACCGGGAATCGGCGATCAGGGGTTTCCTGGAAAAACCACTCAGTATTAAAACCGTGTCGGATGTTTTCAGCAGGATGGAGCAAGCCGGCAATTCTGTAACGTAATTAAAAAAATCCGGATATGCGGCGGATATTTTTTATTCTTCTGTTCTTACTGGCAAGTTCCCGGCTGCTGGCCTATGAGATCTATATTGACAGGAAAGGCTCACTGAAACCGGAGTTTATTATCCGTCATGCGGACAGTTTGTTTTATTACACAGCTAAGCCCGGTTTATCGTCCGGAAATAATATCGTATGGATCCGGATCGTTGTAGACAATCCGAATGAGCGGTCTCAGTTCAGGTATATTGCTTTCGATAATCCCGTCATCTATAAAGCCGATTTATATTATTATGAAGATACCGTGCTGAAGCATGATTTTTATGGATTCGGGTATAAGCAGAAAAGCAAACTCCAGGTAACCAATATTGATGAGTTCAGGGTGAACGTTCCGGGGCAGGGGAAAGTGGAAGTTTTTGTACGGATTGAACCACGATATATATCCGTGTATTCGTACCAGATAAAGCAACTGGGTGAAATGATTATGTGGAAAGACCAGAAGCTTTATGCCACGTTTGTTTTTATTTTTTTTGTTGCCATTTTACTGTTTTTTTCCATTTTCCTGATGCGCATCTTTCCCGATCGCAAAATAGTTCTGGCCTATTGCCTGTTTCTGATCAGTACCATTTTTACATCAACTGGCATGACCGGTTACTACAGGCCGTTTGGCGATCTGGTGAATCCTGTACAGCTGACGGAAATAAGCGCGACCATCAGTCTGATGAGCTGCCTGTACTTGTTACGGGTCTACTTTAAATTAAAAGAAAGTTCTCCCCGGGCGGACAGGGTATTGTTTTTTACATTGGTTTTTATGGCGCTTTCGTTGTTGCCACAGCTTTTTCTCTTCAGCTACCAGACTGATTTTTTTGTCAAGCATTTTGTATTTATTCCCAGCATGCTCATCTTCACCGGGGTTAGCTTTTACCTGGTTTCAGTAAAAGCCAGGTATTCGATACCGGTGACAGTGGCGTTTTTCATTTCTACCGTCACTTCAACCATGATGAACTTAGCTTTCCTGGGTCATATCAGGCTGGGTTATTGGGTTCAGTATTATCAGTTTTCCCTGGTGATTATTATGGTTGTGCTGTTTCTGGTTGCCTTTCTTCAGGCAAGGGATAAGCAGGTAGTTGAAATGGCGGCTGCAAGTCTGGGTAAACTCATTATTGATAAAACGCAGATGCTGGCAAAAATCGGCAGCTGGTATATGGAACTTCCGGACAACAAACTTTGGGTATCGGATGAAATGTACAGCATTTATGGCGTGGAAAAAAAGGAACAACCGGCCTTGCATGATTTTATAGAAAAAGTGCATGAAGAGGATAAAGTACGGGTCAGTCATGTCTGGAACAGACTGGCTGATAAAGCACAGGATACGCGGATGGAATACCGGGTAAGGCATAGCGACGGAAGTATCCGGTATATCAGCGCTTCCTGGGTTATATCCAATGATGAGAACGGCGTGGCGAAAAGGGCGACAGGTTATGTACAGGATATAACGGAACGCGTTTTGGCGGAAGAGGAAAAATCAGCCATTTCTTCCGAGTTAATCCAGCGTAACCAGGTACTGGAAGAGTTTTCTTATTCGGTTTCTCATAATCTGAGGAGCCCGTTGGCCAATATTCTTGGGTTATGCGACATGATCGAACGAAAAGCAGCGGAGCAAAAACCCGACCCGAAACTGGTGACGATGTTATCCGTTTCCGCTAAGCGGCTGGATTCGATATTGAGGGATTTGAATGCGTTGCTGAATTATGATAAAAAACTGAATGCACTGAAAACCCCGTTACAACTGGATGATGTAGCAGCGGATGCCTGGGCGATTTACCAGGATAAATGCGAATATCTCGGCGGCCGGTTCAATTGGGATTTCAGCGGGGTTGGCGTCGTACACCTTGTAAAGCCGTATATGGATAATATATTTCAGAATATGTTGTCGAACAGTTTGAAATATGCCCGACCCGGAATACCGCCCGATATCCGGTTCGGCGGAAGTATGGCAGATGGTATGCTTTGTCTTGAATTCAGGGATAACGGACTGGGAATAGACATGAGTACAAACCGGAGCAAACTATTCGGCATTTATCAGCGGTTTAATCCGAAAGCCGCGGAAGGAAACGGGTTGGGTTTATATCTTATCCGGCTGCAGGTGGAAAAAATGCGGGGAACGATCGATGTAACCAGTGAGGTGAATGCCGGAACCACATTTACAATCACGTTGCCTGTATAAACTACAGGAAAAGCCACCGGGTTTAACCGGAATGCGCAAAAACAAATTAACTTGCAACCAATGAAGTTGTATACTGTAATCCGTTCAGCTGCCGCGCTGTACATCTTAGTCATTGCCCTAGCTTCCTGTAAGAAGAAAAGTTCCGAAGATATTACTCCGCCTCCGCCGCCTGCACCACCGGTGGTAGTATTGGGTGATAACGATCCGATCAATCCCGGAAATCCTACCAATGCGACCAACTCTGCAACTGGTTCTCCGGAAAATTTTTATAAAAATTACACCTACTGGTCCATGGCCTATAGTAAAAGCCGTGCCATACCGGTATGGGTTGCCTGGCACCTCCAGAGTGAAGATATAGGTGGTGCGGCCCGTCAGGATGATTTTCGTAATGATACGGGGCTTCCCGCCGGATGGTACCAGGTGCAATCGAATAGTTTCAGCGGCAGTGGTTTTGACCGCGGACACAATTGCCCTTCCGGCGACCGGACCTCATCCGTGGCAGCCAATTCCTCTACATTCTTTATGACGAATATGATTCCCCAGGCACCGAATCTTAACCAGGGGCCCTGGGAAGGATTGGAGGATTATATCCGTAATACGCTGGTAGGCGGGAACAATGAGGCCTATATATTTATGGGAAATCATGGTAAAGGCGGCATCAACGGCTCCAACCTTTACTATACCTGGATCAATAACGGCAATGTGGCCGTTCCCAATAAAATATGGAAAGTGGTGCTGCTGTTACCCAAAGGCAATGGTGACCTGGCCCGTATAAACAGGAATACCACCGTGCTCGCGGTGAATATGCCTAATGATAATTTTCTGTATACGGCCGGCAATAAAACGGCCTGGCGCAATTATCTCTGTACGATCAATACACTGGAGACCGAAGCCAACGCGGCCGGTGTACCACTGAACCTCTTTCAGAATGTGCCGGACAGTGTACGGCCATTGCTGAAGGCGAAACTCTATCAATAATACCCGCGCAGCTATACCTTCTTTAGTTTTATATTTATATACTAAACGGATCGTATGAAGCGCAGTACATTTATTACAACGGCCGTGCTAACCGGTCTTTCAGGAATTGCCAACGGGATGCCCGACGAATCAACAACCTTACTGCACCATGTTTTTTTCTGGTTAAAAAATCCGGGATCAACCTCTGACAGGGCCGCTTTAATCGCCGGATTAAAAACCCTGGCCTCGATACCCGGTATCCGGCAAATGCATATCGGCGTGCCGGCCTCCACGGAAAAAAGAGAGGTAGTGGATAATTCCTGGGATGTATCCGAACTGATGTTTTTCAACGATGAAGCCGCGCAGAAAATTTACCAGGACCATCCGGTTCACCAGGCATTTGTAAAAAACTATTCGCACCTGTGGGCGAAAGTAATTGTATATGATGCGGTGGATATTTAAAAATTGCAGTATCCCGGCTATTATTTTCCGGGAATTTTCTTTCTCGGGTTTTCAAGATATTCTTTCACTACTTCTTCCATGTCTACCTGCATCAGGTTGGCGAGTGTGAGCAGCCACATCAGTACATCCCCGAATTCTTCTTTGGCGTTCTCTTTATCTCCACGGGCAATGGCCGAGGAAAGTTCGCCAACTTCTTCATGAAACCATAGTGCGGTATGATAAATCCCGCGTGCATTGTCGTTTTCAAAATAACGGTCTTTCACGATTTCTTGCAGGGCCGCGATTTCCATAGCTGTACCAGTTATTGATTAGTTGATTTCTTTTTTATTGGTTTGCCTGCTGCCACTGTAGAGTTCATATTCAAAAAGGCGGCAGTCAATTTTACTCGTATAGAATTCAAGCCGGCGCCTGGCTTTCAGCCCGATTTTTTTAGCCAGTTCCAGGTTGCCGGTAAACACATAGCCATGGTAGCCGCCGCATTTTTGTTTCATAAAGTCGCCGATCCGCGCATAGGTTTCTTCCAGTTCTTTAAGATCACCCAGCCGCTCCCCGTATTCAGGGTTTACGAAAAAGATACCTGGTACATTTTGGGGAACTTCCGTGGCTGCAAAATCACATACGGCAAAATCAATCAGATCGGCCACACCGGCTGCGATGGCATTCTTTTTTGAATTTTCAATAGCCCTGGCACTGTAATCGGTGGCAATGATACGCAGTCCGGGTACTTCTATGATCTGTTCTTCCAGCAGGGCGTCTTCTTTTACATATACGGACTCATCATATCCCTGCAGGTGCATAAAGGCATAATTTGTACGAAACAATCCGGGCCTCCTGTTGGTGGCAATCATGGCTGCTTCAATCGCCAGTGTACCGGAGCCGCACATGGGGTTTACAAAAGGAGACCGGCGGTCCCAGGCCGTGGCATATATGGTGGCCGAAGCCAGGGCCTCCAGCATCGGGGCCTGACCGGGTATCTTGCGATAACCATGTCGTCCGAGTGAATCACCGGATGTATCAATAAAAACTTCGGCATGTTCATTTTTCCAGAACAGGTTGATTACGGCTCCGCTGAGTTCAGCGCCTGTTGAAGGACGTACACCTCTTTTTTCTCTCAGCCTGTCTACAACGGCGTCTTTAACACGCAGGTTGGCAAACATGCTGTTGTTGATGGTGGGGTTGTTTACATTACTGGTGATGGAGAAATAGCCATCATCGGGTAAAATATTTTCCCAGGGATAACTCAGCAGATTTTTATAAATATCGTCCGCATTTACAGCGGTAAACTGTTTTATTTTATACAAAACCTGGCTGGCACAACGAAGATTCAGGTTGAGCCGGATGCAATCAGTAACAGTACCGGACATACGAACACCGGTGATAAAGGTTTCAGCTGTCGTAAATCCCAGTTCTTTAATCTCCTGTTCGAGATAAGGAGCGAGCCGCTTCTGGCAGGTAATAATGATTTCTCTTTTTTCCTTAAATACATTCATGTGGTGTAAAGATAGATTAATCTGGCCCGTATAAAATATCCCTTTGCTTTTAATGGCGGCTTGTTTTACTGGTTCATCCGGTTATCTTTACTTTTTATAAAAATGTCAGGACCTCGTCAACAACTGCAAACCCTGTCGGAGGAATTACTGTCCGGAACACTCCATTATGGTAACGTGAGGGAGGCGGCGAATAGTTTATACCGCTTTTTCAGTGAACTTACCGGTTTTTCAGATGAGGATCCTGTCAATCAGTTACATGTACCTACGGCTTCCGGACTTGCCGTATCTCCCTATAGTGCGGCCTTTTGCCTGATTGATTTTATGCGGACCCGCAGTTTTATTTCAGGCCTACGTACTGCAATCCTGGAACGGCTTGAACGGCAACCCGGGAAACCGGTAACTATATTATATGCAGGAACAGGCCCGTTTGCCACCTTGGTTACACCGCTTTGCGCTTTTTTTACACCAGCGCAGATCCGCCTGGTCTTACTCGATGTCAACCCGGTCAGTTTATCCGTATTAAAAGATCTGTATAAAGCGCTTGCCTTGCAGGATTATATTGCTGCATTCGTGGAAGCGGATGCCTGCCAATGGACTATACCGGATGATTTGCAGCCGGATATCCTGCTTTCGGAAACCATGAAGCCGGGCCTTGAAAAAGAGCCACAGGTGGCAATATGCTGTCATCTCCTTTCACAATGTACTTCAGCGCCAATCCTGATTCCGAAAGCTATAACAGTCAGTGCTGCCCTTACCGGCGATTTGCATAAAGCCCCTGATGATTACAAAATCCTGGCAACATTATTTAGTTTGACAAAGGAAACGGCAATTCAGTTGCAGAATAGCCGTAAATCGCCGGCTGTGACGGATGACGGGGTAACCATTGAAATACCGGATATTGGTTCCCGTTATAAAGACCTGGTACTCCATACCACCATAGAGGTTTACGGCAACTGGCAATTATTATTTAATCAGTGCAGTCTTACACTGCCACACCGGCTGGCGAAGCTTTCCGGAACGCAACTGCCGGTACAAATACGGATATGGTATGAACAGGGGATTAATCCGGGGTTCAGGTACAGCAGCGTTGTGTAAAAGGTACCGGTAAGTCAGGTTACATTTACAATCGAAATTTTTATGGAAACAACAACGGAAAACAGTTCACAGCTACTGGAAAAACTGGACAGATTTTTTAAGGAAATCGGTATTCCCATGCAGTATTGCGCACTGGAAGGGTTTTGCTTTTTGCCCGGCATTCAAATTGTGAAAGGAGAATTATTGGTTGATCCCGGGCAGCTGAAGTATCCGGGAGATATACTGCATGAGGCAGGTCATATTGCCGTGGTGCCGCTGGCCGAGCGTCATACGCTTAATGAAATCAGTATCGGGGAAAGACCTATGCGGGAAGCGGAGGAAATGATGGCAATTGCCTGGAGTTATGCAGCCTGTATTTATTTACATATTGATCCGTATATTGTCTTTCACAATGACGGCTACCAGCAGGGCGGATCGTCCATTGCAGATAATTTTTCTGAGGGACATTATTTTGGTGTACCCATGCTGCAATGGACCGGTATGGCCAGAGAAAAAGCCGATCCGGCTGAACCGGGTATACAGCCGTATCCCGCCATGTTGAAATGGGTCCGTGAATAAATCGTATAAAAAAAGGAGTATGAGTCAATCATTTCATGTAATTCAGTCATTGCTGAAACCGGAGGATTTGCAGGAGATTGAAGCACTAATAGAAGTTGCTGATTTCGAGGATGGGAAGTCCACGGCAACAATGGCTGCCAGGGAAGTAAAAAACAACTTCCAGCTATCAAATACAGATGGCGGCTATGCGGCTATACAGTCGGTGATCAATAAGGCGCTTTCAATGAATACGCATTTCCAGGCTGCGGCACAACCCGGCCGCATCTGTCCCTTCATTATCAGTAAATATGGCCCCGGTCAGTTTTATGGGTGGCATGTGGATTCTCCCCTCATGGGAGACCCGATATTGCGCACGGATATGGCCATGACTATTTTTCTAAGTGATCCGGCATCATACGAAGGGGGGGAACTCCTGTTGCAGGGGCTCGGCGGCCCCGTTGCCTTTAAGCCATCCAAAGGAGATGCGGTACTTTATCCCTGTCAGTATCTTCATTGTGTAAACGAAGTCCGCCAGGGAGAAAGGCTCGCCGCGGTAACCTGGTTGCAAAGTAATATCCGTTCATCGGAACAACGGGAACTCTTGTTTCAGCTTAACCAGGTACAGGCTGCTGTACAGCAACGGGATCCGCATGCCCCGGAATCGGCATTATTGCTGCAGGCCTATGCCAATTTATTCAGGATGTGGGCTGAAGTCTGATTCTTATTTTCTCGAGTTTGTCATACAGATTAATGGCAGTTTTCAGGTAATCTGCAGGCTTTTCATTTAATGGAGGTTCTTCAAAAACCTGCTGTGGTTGTTTGGCGTGAAAATGACTGCGCCGGACGATTTCCTGCCTTTCGCTTTCCGTGCTTTCTTGCCCGCAAAAGCGAAGTGTTTTTTCAAATATTGTTTGCATTCCTTCAGTGTAATTGCAAAGCAGGCTGAACGGATCTGTTGTTGCAATGGCTGCCATTCGGGTAAAATAGGTTTCCAGTACGGCAGTCATATGCCTGTCCAGATCGGCCAGGTGCATCTCTTCTTTTACAAAACCAAAAAGGGCCGGCTCTACCAGGCCGGGAACGGATTGCATGCCCCGTTGTTTTTGCTGGGATCGGATGATCTCATCCGGGCGGCGATACAATAATATGAATGGGGTGGAGGGGAACAATGCGCGTAATTGTGCATAGAAATGCAGATGCCAGCTGTCTGTTTTTATGAATAGCGCTTGTTGGTCAGGCCATCTGCGGTTGCCATATACCCGGATTGCGGCTTCCAGGTACCTGCCGGCCTCGGTTGTTTTCTCATTCCGGAAACCCCAGCGAAGCAGGTCATCAAAAAATGGCACTTCTGATAAAACGATTCTGGCCGGATCCAACGTAAGGTATTGCGACAGCAATGTGGATCCGCAACGGGATACATGGAATATAATAGCTGTTGGGGCTACCGCATCCATACCAGCCGCCCATTCCGGTAAAATATCAAGACTGCTTTCGCAATGACGGGTCTGTATATTTTCTTTCAGCCGGCGTAACGAAGACAATGTTTCGTCAAAAAAAGGATGATCAAATTTTATTTTATCTGTCCACAACCAGCGGCAACCCGTAAAATCCGGTTCTTCCCTTAACCGGTAAGGAATCCAGCCTTTTATATAATCCGCCGTTACTGACATTGTGTTATTGATTATTAATAGTTAACTAAGCTTATTTAACGCCACAATAATCCGGTGGCTGCATTCCTCCACAGTCAGTACCGAGGTGTCGAGCATGATATCCGGGTGAGAAGGCGGCTGATAAGGGGCAGAAATACCGGTAAATTCAGCAATTTCCCCCCGCAATGCTTTTTTATACAGCCCTTTACTGTCTCTCTGTATGCAGGTCTCAAGCGGGGTGCTTACATAAACTTCAATATACCGGTTGCATAATTGGCGTATCTGTAGCCTGGTATCCTCATAAGGTGCAATTAAAGATACGATCACCAGGTTACCTTTCGCTTCCAGTGTTCCGGCCATGAATCCGATATTCAGGTTGTGTTTTTTTCGGGACGCTTCATCAAATCCTGTGAGGTGAAGAATATTCCTGATTTCATCTCCATCCAGCAATACCGGTTCAGTTCCGTTTTTCCGTAACCGGCTGATAACAGATTTCGCAATGGTGGTTTTTCCCGCACCACTGAGACCTGTTAAAAATACTACAGCCGGTTTTGTTCTTTTACCGGGAAACAGCTGCCGGGAAGGATTGATAATAAACAGGGTTAATAAAATGACCAGGGCCGACGTACTTCCAATAAGTACCGACAGCATTATATTCTTTGTAAAAAGAAACGCAACAGGTACAATAATGCTGACCGGCAAACATCCGGACAAGAGTAAATTCTGCCATGGCTGGTGTTTGAACATATTGGTTGCAGATTAATTCCCCGGGTCGGTCTGGCGGGTCAGCCGGGCTTCCATTTCATCAGCCAGCAGATTCGCGGCAGGTGTATTCAGTGCCCGAAGATGATAGATAATTTCTTTAGTTGTGTGCGGGTCCGTTGAAATTCGATCTTCTGCTTCTTTTTTTACCAGCACTTTATTTCCGTTAAACAAATCTTTAACCCAATCATTTACTAACGCGTCGATGACCAGATGAATCCGGTCGGTAATACCCCGGTTTGCCAACGCGTGTGGCCTGTTAAAATTACAATACCAGCATTCGCCCTCCGCCATACGGAGCGGCTCGCCATCCACCAGGAACTCAACGCCCGGGTTGGTGGTAATGGGAATATGTAACCGAATGGCTCCTTTTTCAAAGCACAGATCGGCATCGGTATGTTCCTTAATAACAGAGCCGGGTGTGAGTTTCAGCAAACGCACCGCCTCAATCGGACAATGAATCCGGCTGAGCAATTCCTTTATATATGGGCATTGTTCCAGTAATTCGGTGTCCCGGTAAGTGGCGGATCCGTCCGGGGAGATAATCGGGTTATCAGACCGGCCATTGGTGCTGCGGAGGGAAAGTGCACTCCATTCGCCTTCATAGTGAAGGGTCTGGTAATGCAGGGGCCATTCGCGGGACTGTAGCTGATGTAGTTCCTTTTTCAGCTCGTTAATATCTGTCGGAAAGTTTAATTGGAGATAGTGAATCATGCAGACTGCTGTGCTGCGGATGGAAGACCTTTCCAACGGTGTTGTGCTGTGCCGATAACAAGGTTATTCAGCCGTACGCTGGTCTTTTCTCCATTTTCATTGAATTGAAAATCTATTTTTCCAAGCACCAGGCCGCCGTAACCCGCATGGTTGATAATTACTTCCTTTTTAGTCCGGCTGATTCCCGTATGCGGAGTTCGTAGTACGGATCCCGTACCACTTCCGATAATCAGGTCGATATGGGTGGAACGTCCCGCCAATACATAATCATTCAGTCTTTTATTTTTATCAAGACCAAGATCTGAAATACATACCACCAGGTGGCAATCATCCAGGGTTTTCATTTTTTCAGCGGTCTCCAGCGCCATTATTAATGTGTTGGATGATCCCGGGGCTGTAATGGCAGATATTATTCCCACACGGATTTTTCCTTTTTGGACAATACGGCTGGATACAGCATTAACAAGCTGACCGGAATTGCTGATCACCGGTAAACCGGCGTAATCCGTTTCGTTACCTGAAAAAGTTGTGGGCGATAATTGAATGGCATCGTAACTGAGCGCTGAGGCAGCCGGGAATAAGGAACTGTCCATGCCGCCGGCATCCAGTAATAATACGTTTTTCCATTCCTGCCGGATGGCCCTGACAGCCTGGCTGATGCCACGATAACCGCCCAGTCCGTTATAAGCTGACCCGTCCTGTATGGCGGAAAACTGTTTGCCAAGATCACCTGTGTGTAAAATGGTCAATGCATTTTCATTACTGAATTGTGCCCCGTATACGGAAGAAGGGACAGCGGCAAAAGCACGCACTGGATTTACCACAGCGATGGCGGCTGCAGCCATCGCACTTTGTTTGACAAATAATCTTCTGGAATTCATGAGTTGGTTTTTGCTTACTATATAGAATGCCTGGTGACCAAACTACGGATATTTTTTTAAACAAAAGAACATTGCTGATGTATAAATTTTTCTAAAAGATTATACTAAAATGAATAAAATATCTATATTTAAACTTCTTACTAATCATTTTTAGCGCGCCAAAACCAACGATATTATGGATGGTACTATTGCCGAAATCCGCTTGTTTGCCGGAAACTTTGCTCCACGGAACTGGGCTTTTTGTAACGGACAGTTATTAAGTATTGCTTCAAATACCGCTTTATTTGCACTCCTGGGCACTACGTATGGCGGGAATGGCAGTACGACATTTGCCTTGCCTGATTTCCGGGGTCGGGTACCGGTAGGTACCGGTCAGGGTGCCGGCTTAAGTAATATTACACTAGGTGAAGTATCCGGTACACCAACAGTTACGCTGCTTACCACGCAGATGCCGGCTCATACCCACACCTTGTCCGGAACACTGGCAATGGGTGCTAAGAACGGAGCGGGTGACAGTATTTCTCCAACCGGAAATTATCCGGCACAAGGTGCGGCGAATGCCTACTCAACAACCCAGGATGCACAAATGGCTCCATTAGCTGGAACACTTACCGCAGGTGTCAGCGGAGGCAGTCAGCCTTTCAATATTATGCCTCCTTACCTGGGGATGAACTTTGTTATATGTATGTTCGGGATATTCCCTTCAAGAAACTAATTATTCACTCCCGCAAAAAATTAATCTCATGGAGGGTACAATTGCAGAAATCAGAATGTTTGCAGGCAATTTTCCGCCGCAGACATGGGCATTTTGTAATGGCCAGATTTTAAGTATTGCAGCCAATACTGCATTATTCGCTCTCGTAGGAACTTTCTATGGTGGAAATGGTACAACCACATTTGCATTGCCGGATTTCCGCGGGCGGTCACCTTTCGGTACCGGTACGGGTCCGGGACTTCCAACTATTGTGCAAGCGGAGATGGCCGGTACGGAAACCTCAACGTTACTTTTAAATAACCTGCCCTTACACAATCATACGATCAGTGGCGCTGCCGCGATGATACAAGGAGCCAAAGCTGAACGGGTGGGATCTTCTGCTTCTCCCGTTTCAAATTATCCGTCTATAATCAACGGCCAGAGCGCATACTCAGCCACTTCGGATGGCAATATGGCTCCGATGAGAAGTAATGTGGTGGTCGGTGCTGCCGGCAGTTCTGCCCCCTTTGCTAAAAGACCGCCATACCTTGGTATCAATTTTATTATCTGTTTGCAGGGAATTTTTCCCAGCCGGAATTAAAGCAAGCAGAAAAAGATGGTAAAAGCCGGAATATTATTTCCCCGTTCAGGCATCTTTCCCTTGCTTGGAAATGATTATTTGAAAGGAATAAAAACAATGCTTTCTTGTTCCGGCCAAAATGAAGAAATAGAGTTGATAATGGAGCCTGTAGGCTTTGGGGCTGATAAAAAGGAAATTTATCAGAAGGCAGAGCAATTGTTGTTGATACAGGAAGTAGATATTCTCGTTGCGTTCATTGACCAATTGGTAGCCGATCTGATTTTTCCACTGGCAGGCGCGGCACAGGTACCACTCATTATTGTCAATCCCGGAGCTAATTATGCGCACAATTGGGCTGCACAGGATCATGTTATATACCTTGATCTTCAGGACGCTTTACTATGCCGTTTAACCGGTAAAAAAGCAGCACGGGTTTCTCCGCATCAGGCGGCCTTTGCCATTTCTTATTTCGATGGAGGCTATCATCATGGACATGCAATGGCCACCGCATATTCCAGTCAGGGTGGAAATATCTTATTTAATTATATCAGCCCGCTGCGGACGGCTGATTTCACTGTTGAGCCACTTAAAGTATTCCTGGAAAATCAACCGGAAGTAACCTGCATATTGTCATTGTTTTCCGGGGAAGAAGCGAACCGCTTTACGGCAGCGCTTAACGCAATAAACAGCAGGAATTCATTACAACTATTCAGTTCGCCACAGATGCTGGAAGAACAGACCCTCCAGTCAATGAAAGATGATCCTGTAAGTTCCCTGGAGGGATACGTACCTTGGCACAGCGGCATTATTACCACTGCGAATGATCATTTTTGTTCAACATTCTCCCGTGAAACAAAACGTCCGGCTACCGTTTTTTCTTTACTGGGCTGGGAAACCGGTATATTGCTTGCCCTTTTTGCCCGTACAGCTCCCGGGGAAGACCGGTGCCCGCTTTTTGTACAACAACTTAAAGAAAATGTCGTTACTAGTCCCCGCGGCTCATTAATACTGGACGAGGTATCGCATCACTTAATTGGTCCGGCCTATGCCATGAAATGGGAAAACAGTGCTAAACTGCAGGAACTGGAAATAATTACCGCGGAGGAATGCAGATCAGAATGGCAGGAACTGATGGAGAACAGTATTATACAGGAGTCTTCCGGCTGGCTGAATACATACTTATGTTATTAGGCAATGGGAGATTTTTCTGTTATCATATTATGTAATGATGATATAGCAATCCCTGCCATCCGGGACATGGTTTTCTTTAATCAGTTATCTGCTGTTTGTATTCCGGCGGCTAATAAAGAACTGATATCTGATATTACTGAATTGCTGAAGGGCAGTGGTATAACCGTGGTTGTTCTCCATCGGGAAAGCTGGGTGACACAACTGGCCGACCTGTTTTCACAAACAAAGGCCATTGCAGGTTTCACCATGACGTTTCCCTGGAAAATAGGAGAAGATGTCGTGGCCATGGCACCTCGGGGCTTTTTGAATTTTCATTATGGGCGTTTGCCTGAATACAGGGGACCTGCGCCTATATTCGCCCAGCTAAAGAATGCGGAATCCGTTGCCGGGCTGACTGTACATCAGGTAACAGACAAAACTGATGCAGGGCCTGTTGTGATGCTGGAAAAAATACTGATAAAGCCGGGGGATACGTATGGTATCCTGAAGTCAAGGCTGGCTGAGACAGGTGCCGGTATGGCAAATAAGCTGTTGCAAATGATGAGTTACAGTGAGCGTCTGCCGGAAAGGATACAGGATGAAAAAAAAGCATGCTGGCATAAGCGGCCGGGCCCTGAAGACGTAATAATACGATGGAAGAAAATGGATAGTAAGGCCATCATAGCGTTAATAGACGCCTGTAATCCCTGGAACAAAGGCGCCATTACTCGTATTAAGGATAAAACAATACGGATTCTGGAGGCCGGAATATTAAAAAATGAAAAGGATGAATTTAATCTCCCGGGAAAAATAGTTTTATTAAATTCGGGAGCGCTTAATGTTGTAACACTTGACCACAGGATTATACAAATTAAAATAATATATACCCCGGAAGGATTTATGAGTGCAGCCAGGATGGCAACGCTTGGGGTAAGTGAAGGTGACTTTTTCAACGAATAAGACGAATTATTTTTTCAGAACCACTGATCCGAAGGATCAGGCATATCAAAAACCTGCGTATGAGAACCTCTCTCAAATTACACTTCCGTAATGTATTCTGCATTGCCATGCTTTTCCTGCTATTTTGCAGTAAGACCTCTGCCCAGACAACACTGGCTGCCGGTGATATTGCTTTTGTTGGCTATATCACTGCGGACGATGGCGTTGATGGCACCGCGCAGGACGATGAATTTGCTTTTATATTATTAAAAGACATCACCGCAGGTACTATTATCAATTTTACCGACTTTGGCTGGTTAAGTACGGCGGCTTTTCAGACCGCTAATCCCTGTGGCGCTAATACAGGAGCCATTAATGACGGGATCATCCGGTGGACAGCGTCCGGCAATCTGAGTTGCGGTACCCAAATCCGCATCCGGTCAAAATATACGCTGCAAGCCAGTTCTGGGGCCGTAACGGGTATACAAGCCTGTTTCAATGATCCTGCGTCTTATCTCAGTCTGTCCATTGGTGGCGACCAACTGTTCGCTTACCAGGGCGCGCATGCCACACCTACCCTGCTGGCGGGTATCAGTATTAATAAAGCCTGGGATGCCAGCCTGACCAATTGTTTTTTTTCCTCAAACTCCTCAGTTCTACCCGCCGCTCTTGGCGCGGGAACTAATAACGCTGCCATTACTGCGGCAATCAATGGAAAATACAATTGTACGGTAACTAATGAAGATCCTTCAGTGCTTATTCCGGCAATTAATAATGAAGCGAACTGGAATAAGGATAATACGTTTGTATCTCCGATACCTGTAGGTTTTGCCCTTCCCCTTGCCTGCAGCTTCAGCTGTTCGGCTGGTCCCAGTATTACTGTTGGTGCGGTTTCAGGAACTATAACCGCTTGTGCGGGTAATGCCTCCGTCAACCCGGCTGTACAGTCATTTACTGCCAGTGGCAGTGCGCTGACCAACGATATCCTGATCACAGCACCAGCAAACTTTGAGGTATCAACAGCAGCGGGAAGTGGATACGGTGCAACCGTTACGCTAACACAGGTTGCCGGCACAGTGGCCGTTACCACAATATATGTGCGTTCAGCCGCTACTGCCCCCGTGGGTGCACTCAGTGGAAATATTATCCTGAGTTCCGCCGGCGCAACGGATAAAACAGTGGCCGTTTCGGGTACTGTAAATGCGATACCTGACGCAGTCGCCACTCCGGCCGCACAGTCCCTCTGTAGCGGTTCAGCTATAACCGGCATTGTACTGTCAGGGGCGGTTCCTGGCACCACATTCAACTGGACAAGGGATAATACCGTAACCATTGGAGGTTCTATTGGCGCGAGCGGTTCGGGAAATATCAGTGGTACTCTGAGCAACACGGGCGCTCTTCCGGTAACAGTAACATTTACCATCACACCGGTTGCAAATGGTTGTACCGGAACTCCGGTAACGGCAACAGTAACTGTAAACCCCGTACCAACAGCTACTATTACCGGCGGAGGAGTAACGGTCTGCGGCAATGCGGCACCCGTATTATCGGCTAACACTGACCCCAATTATACGTATAATTGGGAGAAGAGCTACCTGTCAACTCCTTTTACCTCTGTCGGAACCGGTGATACATATACCGTAACATCTTCCGGTTTCTACAGACTGACCACCACAAATCAGTACGGTTGTGCCACCCAATCGACTCCAACACCCATGAATGTGGCTGACTATGTATTCAACGGCTCACTCGGAGCCGGAGATGCGCAGCAAACAGGACGACTCAACCGTTTCGCAGTTATTTCCACTTGCGCAGCACCCAAAGCCTGCCCGGGTACATTTACGACTACGGGTTCCCGTTATTATGATGCCTATACAATTACTAACCCGACTAATGCAGCAGCCTGCGCCATTATTGGCTTAAATTCCTCCTGTGGAACAAATGTTTTTTCAGTGGCCTACCTGGGCAGTTACAATCCAACTTCACTTTGTACCAATTACCTGGCAGATCCGGGATCTTCTCCTGCTACCAGTATTTTCTACGAAACCACAATTCCTGCAAATGGTACAATAGTAGTTGTGGTACACGAAGTGAATCCGGGGGTTGGCTGCGGAGCTTATTCTCTGAGTGTAAATCTGCCTGGTGCTCAGGGAGCTGTTACTGCTACTCCTTCAACCATAAATTGTGGTGGATCTTCCATACTTACGGCCTCACCGGCTGCTTCATATCTCTGGGAGAACGGTAATACAACCAACTCAATAACCGTTTCCCCGTTGATAACCACTACATATAGTGTACAGCTGGGTGTTGGGAACCAGGGATGTACCGGCACAGCTTCGGCTACAGTGACAGTAGCCAGCCTGCCACCCACCATTACCTGTCCGGCAAATATTGCTCTTTCCAATACTACCGGCCAATGCGGAAGAGTGGTTACTTACACTGAAACATCGGGGGGAACACCTGCGCCTGCTATCACCTATGCATTTACAGGGGCAACCACTGGTTCCGGAGCCGGTAATGGCAGCGGATCCTTCTTTAATATTGGTACTACAACAGTTACTTTAACTGCCACAAATTCCTGCGGCACCAGCAGTTGTTCGTTCACTGTTACAATCAGTGATACAGAGGCACCTGTAATTACCTGCCCGGCTGCAGTGACGGTGAGTTGTGCTGCTGCTGTACCGGCGGTGAATATTGCAGGGGTGGTTGCTTCAGATAATTGTCCTTCCTTCACAGTCACTCATACAGGTGATGTGATCAGTGCCCAGACCTGTACCAACCGATACACGATTACCCGAACCTATCGGGTTACGGATGGTGCCGGCAATTTTGCAGAGTGCACGCAGATCATCACGGTGAATGATCAAACCGCGCCGGTGATTACCTGCCCAGCCGCACTGACTGTTAGTTGTGCATCAGCAGTACCCGCCGCAAATATTACGCTGGTAACAGCGACGGATAACTGTGGTGGTGCAGTGACAATCACGCATGTGGGAGATGTGATCAGTGGCCAGACCTGTGCAAATCGTTATACCATTACAAGAACTTACCGTGCAACGGATGCCTGTGGCAATTTTGCTGAGTGTACGCAGATCATTACAGTGAACGATCAGACTGCACCGGTAATTACCTGTCCTGCTGCATTGACTGTTAGTTGCGCGTCGGCTGTACCGGCTGCTGATATTTCATTGATTACTGCTACAGACAATTGTGCCGGAACCATTACAATCACGCATGTGGGTGATGTGATCAGCGGCCAGACCTGTGCGAATCGTTATACCATTACCAGAACTTACCGTGCAACGGATGCCTGTGGCAATTTTGCTGAATGTACACAGACCATCACGGTGAATGACCAGACCGCACCGGTGATTACCTGTCCTGCTGCATTAACAGTTAGTTGCGCATCGGCTGTACCTGCCGCAAATATTGCGCTGGTAACAGCTACGGATAACTGCGGAGGTACTGTTACGATCACGCATGTGGGTGATGTGATCAGCGGTCAGACCTGTGCGAATCGTTATACCATTACAAGAACTTACCGTGCAACGGATGCCTGTGGCAATTTTGCTGAATGCACGCAAATCATTACAGTGAATGATCAGACTGCACCGGTAATTACCTGTCCTGCTGCATTGACTGTTAGTTGCGCGTCGGCTGTGCCTGCCGCAAATATTGCACTGGTGACCGCTACGGATAACTGCGGTGGTGCTGTTACGATCACGCATGTGGGAGATGTGATCAGTGGCCAGACCTGTGCGAACCGTTATACTATTACCAGAACTTACCGCGCAACGGATGCCTGTGGCAATTTTGCTGA
>Ga0056910_1000588_pt1 | contig 28377 bp, 22 predicted proteins | sample EBPBio232012_DNA_FD_55021 | JGI IMG/M metagenome (GOLD analysis project Ga0056910, IMG submission 55021) | Wastewater treatment Type I Accumulibacter community from EBPR Bioreactor in Madison, WI, USA - Reactor 1_1/23/2012_ DNA | ecosystem: Engineered > Bioreactor > EBPR > Anaerobic-Aerobic >... | reverse complement strand
GTGGGGCTGTTCTGGGGGCCTACCCGCAGGGCTGGGGTACCCAAGGGCCCTGCGCGTCGTTGCGTCGCTCGCACGCACGTGAGTGCGGGCGTCGCGCCGCGCCTAGCCCAGGGCCCTTGGCCACCCCAGCGCGGGTGCCTGGGAATGCCTCTCACACTCTGAGCGCCGCGGCCGCGCAGGCGACTGCGCACTACGTCACAGCCGGCCGCATCCATCGCCGGCCGGCCTGCAACTGGGGCTCCCGGCAACGGGCCTCGGGCCTCAATCGCCGCCACGGATGTCCGATACCTGCCACACGGCCGGCGTCGGGGCGTCCCTTGCGCTGCGCCGTGCCCGCACGACGGAGACCCGATGCCGCACCGCCTGATGTCCATCCCGAGGCTTGCCCCCCGCGTCCGCAGGCCGTGGCGCGCATGGGCTGCCATGGCCGCACTGCTGTGCGCCACGCAGACGCCGGCGCAGCCGTCCCCGACCACCGCCGACGCCCCGCTGCGCGTGGTGGGCGGGCTGGCCACCGTGAACCAGTACGTGCGCCACGAACAGCCCTTCTGGACCCAGGAACTGCCCAAGTTGAGCCAGGGCCGCTTCCGTGCCGAGATCGTGCCCTTCGACCGTGCCGGCATCCGCGGCCAGGAGATGCTGGGCCTGGTACGCCTGGGCACCGTACCGTTCGGCACGCTGCTGCTCAGCGTCAGCGGCGCGCGCGACATCGAGATCGCAGCGCCCGACCTGCCCGGGCTGAACCCCGACATGGACACCCTGCGGCGCAGCGTGGCGGCCTTCCGCCCGCACCTGCAGCAGCTGCTGCGCGAGCGTCATGGCGTCGAGCTGCTGGCGATCTACAGCTACCCGGCGCAGGTGCTGTTCTGCCGCCAGCCGCTGGCCTCGCTGGCCGAGCTGAAGGGCCGCCGCGTGCGCACCTCCAGCCTGCCGCAGAGCGATTGGGTCGAAGCGCTGGGCGGCCAGCCGTTGAGCACGCCCTTTGCCGAGCTGCTGCCCAACCTGAAGAACGGCAGCCTGGACTGCGCCATCACCGGCACCATGTCGGGCAACACCATCGGCCTGCACGAGCACACCAGCTCGCTGTACACCATGCCGGTGAGCTGGGGCCTTTCGGCCTTTGTCGCGCACCGGGCCACCTGGCAATCGCTGGCGCCCGATCTGCGCAACCTGCTGCAGCGCGAGCTGCCCCGGCTGGAACAGGCCATCTGGCTGGAAGCCGACCGCGAGACCGCCGAAGGCCTGGCCTGCAACGCCGGGCTCGAGGGTTGCCGCAATGGGCGCCCGGGCCACATGAAGCTGATGGCGGCCAGCCCGGTCGACGACGCGCTGCGCCGCGAGCTGCTGACCCGCCATGTGCTGCCACGCTGGCTGCAGCGCTGCGGACCCGGTTGCGCCGAGGCCTGGAACCGCACCTTGGCACCCGTGGCCGGTGTGCCTGCCGCCGCGCACTGACCCTGCATGCATCAGGCGGCCCGCCCCGATCTGACGCCCCTGGCGTCGGCCCGCCGCCGGGTGACGCTGCTGACCTGGGGCCTGGCGTCGCTGATGCTGGTGGCGTTGGGTGCGGTGACGGCCTCGCTGCTGGCCAACAGCCGCGCACAGGAGATCGCGGCTGCCGATGAACGCGTCCGGCTGGCGGTGCACGGTGTCACGGCCGACATCAACCGCAGCCTGACCGCCGCCGACCTGAACCTGGTGGGACTGCCGACCTTGCTGGCCCCGGCCTTGAACACCCATGGCCGGCTGGACGACGCCGCTGCCCATCGAATGCTCGGCGAGCTGATCGACCGGCAGGTGCTGCTGGCCGATGTCTGGCTGGTGCGCGAAGACGGCACCCTGCTGGCCACTGCGCTGGCCGCCACCCGCCATGCGGGTGCGCACTGGCCGCCGGGCTTGCTGGGCCGCGCGCTGCACGATGGCCGGGGCACGCTGGTGCTCAGTGATCCCGTGGTCGGCCGGGCCAGCGGCGAGCGCGCGCTGCTGCTGGCGCGCGCCATCGTGCTGCCCGGCGGGCAGCGCCTGGTTGCCATGGGCGAGATGCCCACGGCGCTGCTGACCTCGGTGCTCAATTCCGGCAGCGCGGCCCACGGCCTGCGCGTGACCCTGGAGCGCGAAGACGGCACGCTGCTGATGGCCCTGCCCAGCACCGACACGGCGCTGGGCCGCCTGGTCGGGGCGCCGCTGGACCGGGCCCAGGCCGACGGCAACCCGCACGAGGCCACGGCCCGCATCGGCGGCCAGCCCGCGCGGCTGGCCGCCAGGCCCACGCTGTACCCGCAGCTGCTGGTGTCGGCCGGCATCCCGCTGGACGAGGCACTGGCCGGCTACCACGCCAGCCGCCGGGTGATGCTGGGCGTGGCCGCCGCTTTTGCACTGCTGATCGTGGCCGTCGCGGCACTGGCGCGCTGGCAGGTCCTTCGCGTGCTGGAGGCCCGCGCCGCCGCGGCGCGCTCGGCCCACATGCTGGACCAGGCGCTGGCTTCGATGGGCGATGCCTTCCTGCTGTGCGACGCGCAGGACCGCGTGCTGCGCTGGAACCAGCGCTATGCCGACTTGTTCCCCTGGCTGGAGGGCGTGCTGGCCGAAGGCGCCCCCTTCCGCCGCCTGGCCGAAGCCGCCGCCGCCGCGCTGCACCCCGACGACCCCGAAGACGTGCGCCAGGCCTGGATCGACCGGCGCGTGAGCCTGCACAGCGGCGCCGATCAGGTGTGGGAGCAGGTGCTGCCGGACGGCATGGCCGTGCATGCGGTGGAGCGACGCACGCCCGAGGGCGGCGTGGTCAGCGTGTACCGCGACATGTCGACGGCCGAGCGCAAGCTCAGCCAGGCCAAGGCCGCCGCCGAGGCGGCCAACGAAGCCAAGTCGCAGTTCCTGGCGAACATGAGTCACGAGATCCGCACGCCGTTGAACGCCGTGCTGGGCCTGAACGAACTGCTGCTGCGCAGCACGCTGACGGCCGAGCAGCGACGCCATGCCGAACTGGTGCACGGCTCGGGCCAGCTGCTGCTGGCGCTGATCAACGACATCCTCGACCTTTCACGCATCGAGGCGGGCCACCTGGAACTGAAGCCCGGCCCCTTCGAGCCGCGCCGCCTGGCCGCCGACGTGCTGGCGGTGCTGGCCGAGCGTGCGCAACAGCAGGGGCTGGCACTGACGCTGCACGCTGCGCCGCGCGTGTCGCCGATGCTGGTGGCCGATGGCACGCGGGTGCGCCAGGTGCTGTTCAACCTGGTAGGCAATGCGCTGAAGTTCACCGAGCGCGGCCGTGTGCAGGTGCAGCTGGACGAGATCGAACAGGACGGGGGCGTGCTGCTGGAGCTGCGCGTCATCGACACCGGCATCGGCATTGCCGCCGACGCGCTGCCATTGCTGTTCGACCGTTTCACGCAGGTGGACAGTCGCGCCGTACGGCGCCACGGCGGCAGCGGCCTGGGGCTGGCCATCACGCGCGAAGTGCTGCAGCGCATGGGCGGCAGCATCGCGGTGAGCAGCCGGCTTGGCGAGGGCAGCTGCTTCACGGCGCGCGTGGCCTGCACACGACCGGCGACGCCCACCGCAGTGCTGCCGCCCCGCGCCGGCACCGAAGCCGAGACTTCGGCCAAGGCGGCCGCGCTGCGTGTGCTGGTGGTCGAAGACAACCCGGTCAACGTCGTGCTGGCCGAGGCCATGCTGCGCCATCTGGGCCACACGCCAACGTCGGTGCACGATGGCCGGCAGGCAGTGCAGACCTTGCAGTCCGAGGCCTTTGACCTGGTGCTGATGGACATGCAGATGCCGGAGCTGGACGGCCCGGGCGCCACCCGCGCCATCCGCGCGCTACCGGGGCCGCAGGCGCGCACCCCGATTGTCGCGATGACAGCCAATGCGCGGCCGGAAGATCGCCAGGCCTGCCTGGCCGCCGGCATGGACGACTACCTGGCCAAGCCGCTGGACCTGGCGGCGCTGCAGGCGGCGCTGGCGCGCTTTGCGCGGCCGCTGGACGATGCCGGCCGCGAGGCTGTCGTCGCGGTGTAGGGCTGCAAAGCAAAACGCCCAACCGAAAAGGGTTGGGCGCTGGGCGATCTGGTGGCCTGGGGCGGAATCGAACCACCGACACGCGGATTTTCAATCGGTTTCCGCGGGTGCGGTTGGGCCGAAGCCACTCGCAACACTGAGCAAAAACAAGCACTTACAGCGCATTGGACCGCAGTCGTCCGCAGCCCGCCGCACCCGGCGCCTGACGCCATTGCCAGAGGATTGCCAGAAACTGCGCCTCCCCTCGCGATGACGTGAGATGAGTGTAGCAACCACCCGTCGCGTCTGCGCGAAGCTTTGCGGCGCGGCCGGGGGGCCGCGAAATCCCGCGACGGCACAGGGCGAGCTCATACCCAGGAGATTCAGAGTTTCCTGGGTACGAGGCGCAGGCGAGCATCTGCGAATCCCGGCACAAGGTCAGCACGGCATCCGCGGCCGTCCGCGCGTCTTCGCAGACGCTCGTCGGGTGCCTTCCATTGCTTCAGAAGCACCAGGGCGTCTTCGCCGCCAACGAGCGACTTTGCGTCTCGGAGCCGCCCGAGCACCTGCTCGCGGTCGGCTAGGGGGAGGTCTTGGACCTGCTTCTCGACGAGAGACAGCCAGTCCTGGACGCGTCGCGCCTGGCCCCACGCATCGATGGCGGCTAGCAGGTCTGCACGCGCCGCCTGGCGTGCCTCTGCCCGGCCGGCAACCTCCACACCCTCAACTGAAGCTAGCTCACTTGAAGCTAGCCTGGACCTTCGCGCCTTCCGCTTCAGCCGCCTCGACAGCGCTGGCCACGGATTCCTCCGCACTCCGAATAGCCGCCAGGAAAGCACGCACCTCGCTCTCCTTCTCAGCACTCGCAAAAACTACTTGACCATTGAGTGCGGTGAAGGCGCCCGGGTTGCGCTCACTCCAATCAAGCAGATTCTGAACGGCTGTGGCGAATGCACTCTGTGCGCGACCGACCAGTTCGAACTGTGTTGATTCGAACTGGACCGTTCTCTCGACTACGAAGCGCACGTCTTCCCCAGCTTTCCCGCCTGGCGCCTGCTGAAGAAGTTGGCTTAGCCCTTCAGCTCGAGCTTGCACCAGCACGCTTCGTTCGGCCAGGAGCTTGCGAAAGCGCTGCACGGTCGCCTTGCCTTCGGCAATGCCCTCTCGCGTCGCCAGCGTATCGGCCGACAAGGTTCTGGACCAGTCGAGTTCATCTATCGACCGCTCAATCTCGGCGAACTTCACCTTGAACTCGTCGCCGTTGCTCTTGAGGGCCTTCATGAAGTCAGCAGCCCTGCTTTGGCCAGCACCGGCAAGCGCAATGACAGACAGGCATGCAGCGAATGCCAGCCCAGCTATGACGAGCCGCTCCTTCGCCCGCCGAACTGCTGTGCGATTGCGACCGAGAAGCGTTGCGATAAGCAGCACAAAGAGCGCGCCGGCCAGAATCCTTGCCATGAGTTCCATCTGTGCAAACTTGTTGGCCGGTGCAATCAGGTCAATGAGGTCTGCCGATGCGAGGCCGGCAACCAGCAACGCCACTGCGACCGCGTTGTAGATGGCCGCTCTGCGCCTAGTATCCGGGCCTGTAGCCAGTGCTTGTTCCGCCATGATGGACACCCAACGTTGTTTTGGTTGTGAGTAGTCTACAGGCTTTCTCCCGAATTCGGGACAGGCTAATTCCTTGGCTAGCTGCACGCAGCTGAGCCGCTTCGGTGTCAGGGTCCAAACCACCCCTGGTCCAACTCCCTGCGGGCGCAGCCGTGGCCGGTGACGCCGATGCTCGTGGGGCCATGCAGGTCCCGGTCAGCGCACCCTCGAACGGGCTCTTGACGCACTTCAGCCATCCGCATGAAGAGCCGGAGGTCGGTCGCGTGACGCCTGTGCAGCCTCCCAAGCGACCCAGAGGCGCAACGCTCCTGGTTGGCCCAGGTCGCAAGACCCTACCGATTAGGGATGTGCTTCGTGCGAGGCTCGGCTAGAACTCTCTGAGTAACGCCGGCCGCTAAGCACGGGAGGAATCTGTCATGCGACTCGTTTCCAGGTCTCGGTCTTTCGCAGCACGAGTCGCGTTGGCTCTGGTTATGGCCGGGGCGTTGGCCGGCTGCTCGACACCCTACAAGTCGCCCGCATTCGCGTCCAGTTCGGGCAACACCCGCTTCGAGGGCATCGTCGACCTGCTCGAGCCGCAACGCCCGCTTGACCTGCTGTTCGTGCACGGCATGTGCACCCACGACGAACTGTGGGCCACAGGTGCCGTTACCAACATCTACGCCGCGCTGGGAGGTACCGAAAAGGTCGAGTTGCAGCCGGTCGAAGTCGAGGACACGGGTATTCGCCTGTATCAGCAGACGCTCTCGACCCCTCGGGGACCGATTCGCGCCAACGCCATCCTGTGGTCTCCGCTGACGGCGCCTCTCAAGGCGCGGCTCTGTTACGACCAGACCGACAAGTCCAAAGCCTGTCCACCCGCCGAGGCGGAGAAGGCCTACCCGTACCAGCGCGCACAGCTCAATCGCATCCTGAAGGACACCATCCTCAACGATTGCCTGTCCGACGCCGTCATCTACCAGGGCCAGTCCCGCGACCAAATCAACGAGCGCATGCAGCGCGCCGTGCTCCAGGCCGTGGCGACGTCAGGAGGCCAGCGTTCGGACGGCAACGCAGCGGTCGCCGCAGCCGCCATGGACGAGTCCATTCCCCTGGTCGTGGTCAGCGAAAGTCTTGGGAGCAAAGTCGTCTTCGATGCCCTGTTCAAATTGTCCGTATCGAGCGTGCCGGCGAAGCGCGCGGCCGGCCAGCGCACCTTCGACCGCACCACATTGGTCTTCATGGGCGCCAACCAGGTGCCCATCCTGGCACTGGGCGACACGATGCTGGACGGCACCATCAAGAGCCTGTCTACCGACGGTTCCTCGTATCCCAGGGACGCGCTTGCCGAGCTCGTCGCGTCGCGAAAGGCGCGAGCGCCATTCAAGGCCGCCTCGGTGGCGGCGGCTCCCCTGCGCGTCGTTGCCTTCACAGACCCCAACGACCTCCTGTCCTACATCCTTGTGCCGAGTCCATGGGGCAAGAGTTACGACGTCGTGGATGTCGTCGTGTCCAACGACAACACGTACTTTGGTCTCGTAGAGTTGCCCACGACGGCTCACCAGGGCTACCGAGAGAACAGTACCGTGCGAAGGCTCGTTGCCTGCGGGAATCCCACGTCGGGCAAGTGCCAGTAGAAATCGCAAGTACGCGAGTTTGCGAAGACCCCAAGGGGGCCCGCCCCTTGGACCACGAATCCTGCCAGCGCCCGGTAGGACAAGAGAATGGTGCTCGAACCGGCTAAGGGCTCGGGAAACACACTGCCGGTGTAGTGACGCAATGTGCTCGTGGTCGACCAGGCTGGCCGCACGACCGCGGATGAAGACTGCGTCGTGCCTGTTCAACCGCTCGCAACGAGCCATCGCCAAGTGTGATGACGCCGACCATGGCCGACCCACAGGTCACCCGATATGCTCCAGCCCGATGGCTGCTTCCATCGGCTGCGCGTTACCGAAGGCTGGAGGGACTATGGCAACTGGTACCAATTGGGACAATCGCTTCGTTCTTCGCCGCAAGGACGAAAGGGACCCGACTCACCATCGCATCTATAAGCACGCCAACTACGCCAGCGAGATAACCAGCGCTGACAACTACTTTGCTGGCGAACCCGTTCGGGTCCCGAAGACCGAATACAGGGCAGTCAGCATGTCGCCGCCCCGAGGCTGGCAAGTCAGCCTGGAGAGTCAGCCTGGGACTGTCGAGATGTGCGTCTTCCAATTGAAGAGGCGGCCATGAGACCCAGCTCTGTATCCACCATCGGCGGCTTGGCAGTTGTCGTCCTCCTGGCCGGTTGCGGGGCGAAGCCGGAACTGTTGCGACACTACGACCGATTGGATGGCGCTACCGCCAATGCGACGCTCGAACTGAGCGTTTTCATGGCGAGTCCGAAGGCAGGCGAATCGAAAGCACCAATTGTTGGTCTGAGCGAGCGTGCTCAAGCGGAACTCGTGAAGGCCCTGGCCGAACGAGCCGGACCGGACGTGTCGGCGAAGCAACTCGTTGCCTCGGTCATGGCGACGCCGGAGGAAGAACAGGGTCCCTGCGCTTGGGCAGACAGGACCGTCCTGAGCAAACGCGTGGTCTTCACGCTCCTGGGTGACCTCCGAAAGCCAGCGGACCGAGTCGACAAGCTGGAAATGGTCCTTGAACTTGCTCAACCCGAGAGAGCGCGATTCACTTCTTGGGACCGCTTCGACTCGGTCTACGCCTCCTTCGACATCGGTTCAGCCAAGTTCACACAAACCGACAAGCTCACGCTCGGTAGAACGAAGACGGCAAGCGTCGGGGATGTCGAACGTGTACTCGACATCGGTGCCGAGACCTCCGATGTACTCGAGGAAAGCGCAAAGTACGCTTTGCGCCGAATGTCCCTCGGGGGCGCGCTGACGCCCAGTGTCGCGAAGCTGGTTGTCGAAGGTGGACCGAACGTGAACTTGTTCGGAACGACGACGGCCACGGTCTCGCTCAAGCTGACGGCCATCGACGACAACCTGCCCGTTTACCGGCTGAGCCTGGTGAAGGACGGCAAACCTGCTATGCCCGCCGTCGTGACGATAGAACGCTGCCAGGCGAAGGTAGCCAAGAGCAGCAGCGACGGTCTTAGCGTCAAGACCAAAGCGAATGCTTGGATTCGCGAGACAGCGTCCGGTGACTCTACCGTTTCTGAAGGTGATGACGTAACGAGCATCCGTACTATGCCGCTGAGCGGTCCGACCTTGCAGCTTGCAACAGCGGACGACCTCTATGCCGCAACCTTTGGTCTTGTCCAGTGCCCACCGGGCGCCCAGTTGGAAGCCTGCCATCGGCTACGCATTGAGGTCGCTGATTTCGGCGCACCAAGCAGTGACGTATTGCAGTTCACTACCGCTGCAGCTGCAGCGCAGCTCCGGCTTTGGCTGCTCGAGCAGACCCGCACCGGGACTGTCTCGGCCGTGGCGGGTCGGCGCATCGGACTAGCCGGGGCTGACGACGACGCTGCCGCCCTTACTGGGGTGAGCAGTACAGCTGCGAATCAGCTTCGGGTAGCACGCTTGCGGCAAAACCGTTGACCGCTGGCGCGCAGCAGGCATTCGAGGTAGCGGCGGGTAGTCGACTCTTTCTTGCAAGTGCTTCTGCGGTCACGATTCGACAAGGCTCGCAAGGCTGGTCGCGAACCGTCCGATGCACTAGCAGCGTGAACTCTCGGCTACGGCAGTAGCGTCCACTCAAGTGGCGCAGCTGGTACGTTTTTGAGGCGATGAGCCTTCGCATACGGCAACAGCACTTGCAGGCCGCACTTGGAATCCCATTCGGCATAGGCGGCGGCGTGCTGAGGACCATCGGGCTCTTTGCGTTGAGCAAGCATTACCTGAAGGCCAAGTGCCTTGCATTGCTCGTACCGGCTCTGCGAAAGCCCGTACCTCCTCTCCTCGTCGCGCCCGTCGTCGGCATGCACCGGCCTAGCTGAGCGAACGTCAAGCTTGTCTACCTTGGTATGCGCTGGCTTACCCCAATGCCATTCAGAGCCAGGGATGACCATTAGGCTGACCGCAACAAACGCAAGGCATGCGGCAATGAATCCGCCACCATGCCTTACGACACCTGAGTGCGCTCTGCCCCTACTGAAAAGTAGAAATGCTAGCCAGCCTGCGGGAAAGCTGAGCATCAACAGCCACATCTTCAGCATTGCGTCCTCGCAAAACACTGGCAGACCCGCTCGCTCGCTGCACGCGCGCCGTCTACGTGGTCGTGCCTCCATGATGCCTGACGACCTGTTTGCAAATGGCGGTCGCGGTTCGACAAGGCGCGCAAAGCTGTCGGCGTTGTCTTCCAGTTCCGCGACATTCGTGCCAAGACCGCGAGGCACACCGGGGACCTAGCGCACTCGCAACGGCTTCTTGGCCACAAGAACCGCCACATGAGCGACCGCTACGTGTGGGAGAGGATCGGGCAGCGGGTCAAGCCGCTGCGGTGACCGTTACTTGCCTGGGGCCTTTTCAGCGGACTTCGTTGAGGCAAGCGCCCGCAAGCGCCCGAGCCTCTCTTGCTTGAGTGCTCTCTGTACATACCACTCCTGATCGAGAAGATGTATTAGGTCGAGCAACTGCTGAGCCTCACCCGGTTCGATGTCGATGATCAGCGCGATGTCACGCTCGGGATGAGCGCCGATGTTGCCGAGGCTTTTTGACGTCCATCATGGCCTGGTACAGGTCGGGATCACACCGGTCCTTGATGGCCACCAGCTCTAGATGGAGATTTGCCTTCGACACACCCCAAAAGTCGCGAATCATCCCTTGCAGCGCACGGCGGGCAAGCGTCGCCGCGGCCTTTGGGCTAAGGCCACGAATCAGGTAGGCCTCAACGTAGTCCTCTTGAACACTGGCAGGAACGCTAGTGCTCAGCGGTGCTGTTGTGGAAGGGATGAACTGAAAGCGACCGACGCCTACAGTGCCCTTGACATCGTACTTGTCGGGGCCATGCGGGTTGTAGGCATAGGCAGCGGAATGCGCTGAAACCGAGAGGTGGTACTCACGGCAGTCAGGGTTCGGACATCGGATCAGGCTGCCGAAGACAGTGAACGCCTGTCCGTCGGCCTCGCTCGTTTCGGTTCCGAGATCGAGCCGCTTGTGCGTCTCATCAGCACGGCCAAGGGTCGCGTGCCTGCCGCAAATCGAGCAAGTCCAGCTTCTATGCGGGGCCACGCTCCACCTCCTGCGCCTTCAATTTTGTAGAAGGTCTGGGCAAATTGCAGCAAAGCCCCGGGGGTGACCTCGCGGGGCTGCCGTCGACGGGATTGTCAGCCCCGGAGAATTTCTGGTGGCCTGGGGCGGAATCGAACCACCGACACGCGGATTTTCAATTCTCGCGTTCGTTCATTTGCCTACGTACACTAACGTAGACATAATCTATACAAATCAACATGTTACGTCACAATCAATGGATGCCTATCCAGGCTCCGTGTTGAACTCCATGCATGAAAATGTAGCGCTACTGCCTACGTAGCGCCTACGCCGACCTACTGGGGGACGGATGGCGAGACCAAGAAAGACCGACGCGCCGAACCTGGGGGCGCCATGCAACCTGACGGTGGGCGCCATCGAGCGCCTAACTTGCCCACCAGGCAAAGACCAGGCGTTCCTGCGCGATGCCGAAGGCAACGGGCTTCGAGTACGCGTGTCTCCCACCGGAGCAAAGACGTTCGTCTTTGAGCAGCGCTTGCGTGGAAAGACCATCCGCCGCGCTATCGGCGCCGTAAGCGCCTGGAGCATCGAGAAGGCCCGGGCCGAGGCGAAGCGCCTGTCCGCGATGCTGGATGCTGGCATCGACCCGCGCGACCTGGACCGCGAGGAGGCCGAGGCCAAGGCTGCAGCCGCCACCGCGAGGGCCACCCTCGAGGCCACGGAAGCCGCGAAGCACGCGGCCGATGCTGTGACCGTGGGGCAAGCGTGGGAACGCTACATCGCAGAGCGCCGGCCGCACTGGAGCGAGCGCACGTATGCCGATCACCTGCGGCTGGCACAGGCCGGCGGACGGCATCGGCTACGTGGCAAGGGCCAGACGAAGCCCGGGCCGCTGGCTCCACTAATGAGGATGCGCCTGATCGACGTTGACGGGGCAGCTGTCGAGGCCTGGGCCAAGCGCGAAGCACCAGCGCGAGCCGCGCGCGTGCGTTTGGCGCTCCGCTTGCTGAAGGCGTTTCTGCGCTGGGCGGCCGCCGAGCCCGACCTCAAGGACAGAGTCGATTCCACCGCTGCCAGTACCAAGAAGGCTCGCGAGGCTGCCGGCAAGCCATCACGTAACGATGTTGTTCTGCAACGTGAGCAACTGCGTCTGTGGTTCGATTCCGTGGCGCGGATTTCAAACCCCACCATCGCGGCCTATTTGCAGTGCCTACTGCTCACCGGACGGCGACGGGAGCAGGTGATGGCATTGCGCTGGGGGGATGTCGACTTCCAATGGAAGACCATCACGATGCGCGACAAGACTGAGGGCGAGGTGATGGTGCCGCTCACGCCCTACATGGCCCACCTCATGTCCTCTCTGCCTCGCCGCAACGAGTGGATCTTCAGCAGCATCAAGGCGGTCAGCGCCGACCCCAAGAACAGGAAGCGTCGCCAGCGCAAGCGTTCCGGCCAAAAGAGTCCCGCCCCTGATGGCAATACGATAACGCTGAGTTTGTCCGGGAGACTCGTGGAACCCAGCATTGCTCATCGCCGTGCGTGCGCCAGGGCGGACATCCACGGACTAACACTGCACGGGTTGCGCCGCAGTTTCGCCACCCTCAGCGAGTGGGTCGAGACCCCCGCCGGCATCGCTGCCCAGATTCAAGGGCACGCACCCCAGGGCGTCCGGGAGCAGCACTACATCCGCCGCCCAATTGACATCCTCCGCATGTGGCACGAGAAGATTGAAGCGTGGATGCTCGATCAAGCCGGCGTGAAGTTCGATGCCGCTACTGCGCCCGCCGCACTGCACGCGTTAGCAGCATGATCCAAAACCCTATAGGTTTCAGAGCTCTCCGTTGGAGAACGATCCCTATGCTCTGTAGGGTTCGCGTCCGCAGCGGCGCATCCAACGCGCCTCAGATGCCTGCCTATGGGGCTGCCAACCCAGCCTCCAGCAGTGATCGAGAACGGTCGCCACTGCCGGGATGGACGCCGCGCTTGTACAACATGGGAGGTGCCCGTTGACCAAGAGGCAGACCGGCAAGGTGCCAACTGGAGAGGCCGTCAACAGCGAGGTGGCACAGGTCTCCGGAAAGCAAGCTGCGCCTATTGCTCCTGATGCGGACGACGCCCCGAGCGCCGATGAGATGGCGGCACACATCTCGTGGTGGAACGGCACGCTGGATGCGGCTCAATGGCTGACGCATCATGCCGTTCAGCCAGTGCAGGCCGCAATGCTGCTGTTCGGGCTGAACCCGGACGAGACGGATCTCGACCAAGCGGCGGCGACGACCAATGACGCGTCGATGACACCAGCGGCTTTCCGTCGGCTGTGTGCTGCGTTCGATGATCTGGAGCGTGCCAGGCCCAAGCCAAGGCGATTGGTCGATTGGGCCGAGGTCGCCCGCGAGCGCCACCTCGCTGTACATCCTTGGCTTCGCAACTATCTCGCGTATGGTCAGGAAGTCGCCATGGCCTGGGAGAAGAGGGCCGTCGAGCTCCGTTCCGAGGCCCGAGCCGTAGCAGCCCAGGCTCAGCAAGCCGTCGGCGACTCTCAGGAAACGAAAGTCCAACTCCATAGGCTGGAGAACAACGCGGCCGCGTCCGAGGAGGCCGCGCGCGTGCTGCGGCTCGCATTGACACCAGCGCCGCCCGCGGAGGTGCAAGCGACTCGCCCAGTTCAACGGCAAGTGGCGTGGCGCGAGAGCATTTTGAGTGCACTACAGGCGAAGGGGTTTGACCCTCTAGCACTTCCACCGGCGCCAAGAGGCCGTGCGTCGCCAGCCAAGCAGGCTGCCCGAAAAGAGTTGTCACCCAAGATGTCGGAGGCGACCTTCAAGAAGGCGTGGCAGGCCTTGCTATGCGAAGGCCGGATCGCAGAACGACCACCTTGAGAAAGCGCACCCTGGGACAAAGTGGGCCAGGGTAGAGGGTTGTTTCTCCCAGAGTCGCTCCATTGGAATGCTGCCGTGATTCAACGAACTAGGAAGGTTCAAGATGGCAGCATCAGCAATCCAGCCAATCTCCATCGAGCGCGAGCAGCGCACGGCAATTCCAACCTCTGAAGCGGCCTTGCACCTTAGCAGGGCACCCCAGACCCTGCGTATGTGGGCCTGCCATCAGGTTGGCCCGCTCCGGCCCCTGCGCATCAATGGACGATTGGCATGGCCAGTCGCGGACATCAAGCGCCTGCTGGGGGTGAAATGATGGAGGCACTCCAGGCATCGCAAGTGCGTCTCGTGCTCGAGTCCCACACCCTGAACGGGGCCGCCCGGGACGCCGAAGTGAGTATTGCGCCGCCCGTGACACCGCGCTTCCGCGGCGCTGTCACACCACGTCAACGGCGTGCCCTACTCGCGCTAATGTCAGGCCCTGTGTGGCGGGAAGAACTGGACCGCATCGCCGGCGCAAGCAATGGCCCCGACCTGATCTTCCAGCTACGCAAGCGCGGTCTGAACAAGAAGGACTGCCTGATCTGCGAGATGCTTGAGCGTACCGACCGCGATGGGCAGACCGTCGAGTGCGGCCGCTACTCACTCACTGCGCAGGGTCGCCTTCTCGTACGGGAATGGATGGAGCGCGCAGGCTTAGCCATAGCTGGCGACCCGCCGCACATCGGGGGGCAGTAGCCGATGACGGCAGGATTGGTGCTCCGCGCTGCGAAGCTGAAAACCGCAGGCCGGATCCACGCGGCCGCCGCACACAACCTGCGCGTCATCCAGAAAGAGCTGGGGTCGAGCGGCCATATCGACCCCACCCGCATCGGGCTTAACGTGCACTTGGCTGGCCCGCGCGACCCCAGCAGCGTCGCTAAGCTGGCCAAGGACAGGATGGCAGCAGCAGGCATCGGAACGCTACGTAAAGATGCGGTCCGCGCCATTGAGTTCTTGGTGACCCTGCCCGCCGACTCCGCCGTCGACGAAGACGCGTTCTTCGTTGATGCAATGCATTGGCTGGCTGAGCGCTGCGGCGGTATGGATAACGTGCTCGGCGCCGATATCCACCGCGATGAGGCGGCACCGCATATGCACCTACTGATACTGCCGCTTGTGGGCGGTCGCATGAATGGCAGTGACATGTTGGGCGGCAAGGCCAGCTTGCGCTCACTGGCGACAGAGTTTTTCCGTCAGGTGTGCGCGCCGCATGGCCTGATGATGTACAGCTCGCGGCTGCAGGGAGACGCCAAGCGAAGAGCCGTCAGTGCTGTCGTCAAGGAACTGGAGCGGCTCAACGATCCCGCGCTGAAAAGCGCGATATGGACCTTGATACACGGCCGTATCGAGGCCGACCCTCGTCACTTTGCCGAGCTCCTCGGCATCAACGTAAGCGCGTCTGCCAAGCCGAAGAGGCGCCGCACCATGACCGACATCTTCATCAGCCCGGGCAGAGGCCCGAAGCGCGAGCCAGCAGCGAACTGCAAGGGGGCTGCTCCTGCTCTGGATCTACCAGCGCAGTTCAAAGTTCGCATCTCTGAAGCGGGGTTGACGAACTGGCGAGATACCCATCAAATCTGAAGGGTACGTCGTCACCGCAATAGGCCGCGTATGCGATTCGTCTTGCACTATAGAGGTCCGCTGAAGTCAAACGGCGCTCCAGCCCACAAACACGAACTCAGGCGGCACTTCCATCGGCAGCTGAAGCAACTCTGGGCACAAGAACCACTGTCTGAGTTCCCCAAGTGGATCGCACGAGAGAAGGACGTTAGTGAATACCACTTTTTGCGTGTGTGCGGCGCATTCACATTTGCGCCCCTGGTTACTGCAGAAGCGAACGTAGTTGCAGAGCTCGACATCACCATGTTGCGCCCAGAGGCTCCTGGTGGCCTGATTACGCAAGGCGGTGATATCGATAACAGGCTGAAGAGTCTTTTCGACGCACTATCTATGCCGCCACAGTCCGGCGCCCTTCCAGCCGGAGCGGTACCTAGGCCGGATGAGGTGCCGCTATTCTGTTTGTTGGAGGATGATAATCTCGTCGTTAAGGTTGCCGTCCAGACCGAGCAACTGTTGGAGCCAGTGGACGACAAATCTCTTGTTGAAGTTGCGATTGCGGTAAACACCCGCGTAACCCGAACCTCGTGGGACAACAAGATATTCACCTAAGGCGAGAATGCCGGTCAGGCCCTAATGTTGACCGCGCCCCCTCCAAGCGTAAAGCGCTCAGTTCGAATACTCGGCTGCAAACCCCGAATGGCTGATGACTGATTCGCAAGTCAACTCACTAGCTGAAGCTATTGCGAGCATGCTTCTTTCACATGCCGCTCACGGGCTGGCCACCTCCTCACTGGAAGGTACTGGCGAAATCACACTACGAGACGGTCTCGTGGTTGCAGCAGCCGCCGCGGCTGCGCGCACGAAGCGCGCATGGATCATTGAACGCGAGGTGAGACCGAATGACTGGACGGAGGGAGAAGTGGACCTCATGGTCAGCAGGTATGGACATGCGAATGCTACGCACTGCATAGGTACTGTCGAGCTGAAATGGTGGCGCAAGACCGACCCTTCAAACGCCGCCAACCGCCGCCGCGACTTACTCCGCGACTTCATTCGCGCAGCTGCCGTGTACCCCAGAGTCGAAAGCTTCTCATTCGTCGCCTTACTGTCGACGTCTGTCTCGTGGGATGCGACAGCGTCAACTACAGGTTCTGATCGAGAGCCGATGGCAAAGGTTTCCGCAACAGGATCACAGCACTGGAACACCACAGCATTGGCCACTAGCGCCGGAATGCGAGGAGCGCTTCGCTCCCTTAACGGAGTGGTGCCGATATGCAGTACCTTCCACTCTGAACTGCTCTGCTCCCGCTCGTTGTCGGGCCCGGACGGAGACCTTGCCTTTGCAAAGGTTTGGCGGGTGAAAAAGCCGCAGCGATCAATCTATCTGAAATCGCAGCGAGTTGATCAGCTCACGTCCGTACCAGCCGCAGCTAAGAAAGCCCCGGCGCGCCCGTGACGCCCAATCCACTTAGCAAGCTGCCCGGCTGCGGCGTGCTTTGTGATCTCTGGTTTCCGCCGTTGGGTCACCCTTGCAGCCCAAGAATACAGCGCACGCTTCGGCGTGTTGCTTAGCTCGACCGCTTGGCCTCACGAATGATCCATTTTGTAAGCCCCAATTTCGATCACCGCAAGCTTCAACCTCCCTTTTACCGGGACTTGATTGACGTCTTCGAGGATCGAGTGCGCAACTGGCTATTGGCGCCAGCCAAACTGATGTTGAACCAGCCCCCGAGGTTCGGTCTAGTACCAGCTGCCGCAATAGTAGTTGGATACATCGAGCCCATAGAGATATACATGTCCGGCGAAGATAGCAACCGCCGCTCCCGAGAGTTCTTCTGCCGCGGCTTCAGTCGCATCTTTCAAGCAGAAGGTCAGCCCGTGCAGGTGCAGGATGCCGTCTCAAACGCTCTGTACTCAGCACTACGATGCGGCTTTGCCCATGCTGGAATGCCGAAGAATGGCATCAATTTTAGTTTGGACTTTCCAAAGCCCTTCGTCATCACATGGCCGATGAAGGATGGTGTGTTTCTGGCTGAAGGTAAACTTCAGTCTGCCATTGTCAACCCGAAACTAATGATTGACCGGATTGAAAAGCACTTCGATGCCTATGTCCGCGAGCTTCGTCGCGCTACAGACGTCACGCTTGTTTCGAACTTCCAGAAAGCAGTTTCTTTGAATTGGGCTATCGGAGAACCAGAACGACTCGTCGCCATGACCGAAAATCAGTTCCTGCGCGGCGAGCTGTGAGACCAATCCCGCTTCTACACCTGAGGGTATTGAGGCAGCTTAGACCACCTCTCGGATTTCCGTTACTGGTCACAACCAGCTTTTCATGCCGAGCATTCCGGAGTATCTAGAGCGCAAGTATCCCGGCGATGGCCCGAGAAGCCTATATCGAGCGGCGCTTGAGAGGATCATCTCAGAGTTCGTCGCGAGCGGTTTCGCTGACGCCAAGTATCTCGGCGAATTCACATCCGGAGACGAGAGCAAGTTCTGGTCATGCATGTCTGAGGCATTAGTCTTCGAGAGAATCAAATCCCTGCTCGTGCCTCGGCGCTCAATAGGCAAGGGTCCAGATTTTCTGCTTGATTGCGGCGGAAAGAAGCTTTGGGTAGAAGTGGTATGCCCAGAGCCTGTTGGCCTACCTGCGGACTGGTTGCACATGAAGCCCAATACGGCCGTAACCTTCCCACACGAAGCCATCTTGCTGCGCTGGACCAGCGCCATCAAAGCAAAAGCTGAGAAGCTCATTGGTAGTGCAGACGGTCGGTTCCCTGGCTATCTCCAAAGTGGTGTCGTCTCGCAAGATGATCTTTACGTCATTGCAGTGAATGGCTGTCGCATGCGGAACGGTCCGTTTCCTGCGCTAAACGGCATTAGCCAGTTCCCGTACGCGGTGGAAGCAGTCTATCCAGTCGGGCCCTATCAGATCCGGATTGACAGGCGCACTCTTCAGACTGTCGGACATGGTTACCAAGAGCGCTTTCATATTACTAAGCCGACAACAGGGTCCACTGTTCCAACCTTTGCGTTCCTCGACGAGAGGTACGCGCCTGTGACTGCCATATGGGCGGTTGACTTCAACGGTGAGCGTGCCATTGGAAACTCTGAGCCCTCGGCCTTGGTTCACAACCTCAATGCATCGCGACCACTTCCCCGCGGGACGTTCGACGCTGATGTTGAGTTCATTACGTCACCTGCCGGTGGAAACGAGTTCCTGATGGAACGCCTCCTGCGCAGGGGTGAATGAAGTATTTGGCCGTTTTGGCCAATCCGTAGACCAAGAAAAGGTTCCTATAGGGTGTCGCCCAGACCCCCGGCTTGACTGGGCATCACTACCGGACCCGCCGCGTCCACGAACACGCTGGCATCAAGGGTTTGGCAGGCTTCTGCCCTGAACTGATTGCACTGTCGTTAGTCAAGCTCAGTGCATCGCGCGCCCGTACACTTGCCAACATGAACTACCACTCGGAGCAAGATTGGGCGGGGACACTTGAGGAATCGATCAAGCGTCTAGAAGAGAGAAATCGTCTGGCGCGAATTGCAGAACGACGCGAGAGGGCTCCGTACCTGAGGCTAGTACACGATGCCGACGACAAACTCGGAGAGCAACTGGCGCCAGATTTCTCGTCGAAGGATTGATGCCCGTCCGGCAAATGTTGTGGGCCCCCTTGGGAGGCAGTAGCGTTTGCCAAGAGTTCGGAGAGGACAGCGATGAGCGACAACCCGCACGCGGAGACCAGTGGTTTCGTGCCCGACGCTGCTCCTACGCCGGTCACAAAGGGCGCGCCAAGCCGCTTAGAAACTCAGTCGCGCGAGAATTCGCTGTTCCGCAAGATGGCCTGGAGGGTGCAGCCGCTCGCTCCGGACGTGCCGCCCGGCTCGACTGCGCCTGACACTACGGAATGAGTGCAGTGTTTGCGCGCAACTGCTGTGCGACTAGTGCGACTCGCGCGGCAATGCCTGGGCCGCTCTTGGAGATGGAGTGGAGACCATGGGCTACAGCAGCGCAGTCCAGTGCGAATGGTGCGACTTGGCTCGTGGTCTATGCTGTACCTGGCTGTGAGGCCGGCCTTAGCCTGCAGGCGGTCGTGCGCAGAACGCTCAAGACTCAGCGCGCCACAGGCGCGACGCAGACGATATGGCCCGTTCGTACTGGACTTAAGGCGTAAGGAATCTCGGCGGCAGCCCGTCGTTCAACCCCCGACGCGCAAAGGCGGGCGGCGTATGGCGTGCACAGCACTAGCAGCGCTACCGTAACGTGCACCGAAGCATGGCGCTCGACCCGGACCAATGGTCATCTTGTGCGAAGGTCTCTTCCGTAGCGTCTTCTCGAACGCGGCTAGAAATCCGTCGCGGTGCTTCCCTCCAGATAGCGGAATGCTTCGTTGATGCGCTTCATCTCGGATTCCGCGGCTTTGCGCAGGCGCTCGGGCAAGCCCTGGTGCTTGTCTGGGTGGTACTGTTGCGACGCCTTCCGCCAGGCCGCTTTGATAGCGGCGAAATCCGCCGTTGCGGACACGCCCAGCACTTCTCGGGCCAGGGCGTCCGTCATCATAGAAGCTGAGTTCTTGGCGGACTTGGATTCAACCCAGACGACCTGCAACACGCCATCCTTGAAGACCGTCTCGAAATCTGCCTTGCAGGTCGGGCAGCTATAGGCCGTTCTCTCCTGTCGAACGGGCACGCGCAAGGCCGTGCCGCAGCCTTGGCATGTCAGCGTGTGATGGTCCGGAGGTTGTGGTGGAGGCGGCTGAGGCGGCGCCTCAGGCTTTCGAGCACCACCGGCCTTTGCGGTCTCCAGTGCTTCTTCGACCTCGCGCTTGAGAGCAAGTGCCGTGGGAGTCGAACGATGCTTTAGCTCTGAGAGTAGGACGCGCAGCACTTTGGCGTCCTGTCGATTGGACTCGAAGAGACTATGCAGCTGTGGTCCGGTGGCCGAGAAATAGGGACGCTTGGTTGCCATGACTACGAACTACTGAATGGTCTCGTCGACAGACCTCGTGATTTCTCGAATGACGAAGGACTGGGGTGCCTTGCCGGGAACCCGCAGCACTACCGTTTCGCCGACGGTGGAGCCGATGAGCACGGAACCGAGCGGCGTGGCCTCAGCGACCAAGCCAAGGTCAGGATTCGTCTGCCGAGCTGTAAGCCGCACCCTGAGTACGTTGTCCGGAGCTTCTGCTGGTGCGAAGGTTACGAGGTCTCCGATTTCAGCTTCGAGCTGTTCCTCTTCATCTGCAAACACCATGTCCTCGGGTCGCTCAACGTCTTCATCACTGACATCGCTTGGAGGCGGCACCCACGCGGGAGCCGATGGCTCTTCAAGCATCAAGTACTCATCGAGAACAGGCTGCTTTCGCAACTCGTCCAGGAACCGAAGGAGACGGTCTATCTCAGCGAGCGGATTGCGAAACCAGTCGGTAGACCAAATGCGCCAGACGCGATTTCGCCAACCGAGGCTCTCCAGAATCTCCTGGCGGATGCGGTCACGGTCGCGCACGGATACGCCAGAGTGATACGAAGCGCCGTCACACTCAATAGCAGCAAGGTATCCGGACTTGTGCAATGGGTGCTTGACGGCGATGTCAATCCGGAAGCCCGCGACCCCAAGCTGTGGCACGACCTCGTAGCCCCGCCCGCGAAGTACGTCCATTACGGCAATCTCGAAGTCGCTGTCAGGTGGAAGGTTCGTCTCCAGCTCGACCGGGAGCACACCGGTTCTCGCGTACTCCAGGTAATTGCGAAGTGCGCGGGTTCCCTCCGGAGTCTGGTTGTCAACGACGATGTCCTCCGGACGCATGGAGCTGAACACCGCAACCGATTTTCTGGACCGCGTGAACAGCACGTTGAGGCGCCGCCAGCCGCCGTCGCGGCTGATGGGTCCGAAGTTTTGGCGGACTACGTCCGTACCGCGGGCTTTTCCGAACGTGGTCGAGATAAAGATGCAGTCGCGTTCGTCGCCCTGGACATTCTCGAGATTCTTGACGAAGAGGCCCATGCCTTCAGCCTCCCATCGCTCCTTATAGTCGAGCGCCTCCGGCAATGTGCGTAGCCTCTCTTCAATCAGTTCAGCGACCAGGTCGCGTTGCTTGATGTTCAGCGTAACGATACCCAGCGAGTCGTTCGGGCGGTGCAGAATGTGGTCCACCGCAGCATCGACAACCCGCCTGGCCTCGACGTGGTTCATCTGGTTCTCGTACACCCCATCGGCAACATACTGGTACCTCAGCCCGAGCGATTTGCTCTTTGGGTATGGCGACGGGAAGACCACTAGGTCGCCCCGGTAGAAGTGGTGGTTCGAGAACGCGATAAGCGACTCATGTCGCGACCGGTAATGCCACCTGAGCGTGCGCACTGGCTGGAAGTGGCTGATGCATACATCGAGAATGCTTTCGGCCTCGGTGGTAGTCAAGGGACCGAGGCCATCGTCTCCGTCCCCATCGCCAGCGGCCATCCGAGCGAAGAATGACGTTGGCGGGAGCTGCTTCGGGTCACCGACGACTACTAGCTGTGAGCCACGCGCAATGGCGCCAATCGCTTCTTCAGGACGAAGCTGTGACGCCTCATCCATGACGACGATGTCGAAGTGCAGATGTCCCGGCGCAAGGAACTGCGCGACCGCCTGAGGACCCATCATGAAGCAAGGCTTCAACTCCTGGATTGCTTTGCCCGCGCGACGGAGCATCTGGCGAACAGGAACCCGTGGCCGCTGCTGTGGGATAAGCAGGTTCAGCAGCTCCATCTCGGTCTTGTCAGCCACGCGAACCCCCGATGTGCCCGCAGGCGGACGAGCCTGTCGTCGGCACTCATGCGCGACCTGCAGGCCGCGCATCTCGATGATTTCCTTGTCCAGCTGCGCGAAGTCCTTCCGAACAGCCGTATGTCGGTGACCGCTGAACTGGCGCAGCGTTGCCGACTTCTCGAAGGCCGACTGCACCACCGTCGCGTAGAAGCGGTACCGGAAGGCGTGATCGAGCTTATCGGGCGAAATCACACCAGACTCGAGCCGGGCAACAAAGCTCTCGAGCCCAGCTCTAGTTACGTCGGCGCGAGCGCCAACATACTGCGCCCACGCCAAAAGACCACCCACCTTCTCTGCGGCCAGCTTCGTCTTGGCCGCAAGAATCTTTGCGTACTCTGAAGTAGGTCGTCCAGAAGGGTCTGCCCAGGTGCTTGCCTCAAACCGGCCGAACTTTGACATGGCGGCGGTGAAGTCAATCACTGCTTGCCAGCCTGCGTTGATGACGCGGGCGTATATGCTTAAGCGACTATGGTTTGCCATGCAGTCCGGCGAGAGTAGTGTCTTCTCGATGCTGGAAGGTAGTCCAGTCTTCTTGACAAGCCTGCCGTAGGTGTGCGCAGCGTGGGCCGCCTCAAAGTCAGTATGCCGGCCGCAAAATCTGCTGCCAAATAGCGCCATTGCTTCAGGGTGCTCATTGAGGTCAGACTCCATGCGTGGCAACGCATGACTGGCGCTAACTGCGGACAGCCCGTCTCGTGCGGAGACGCCCGGTCGCACCCTGTTGTTCATCACGCTCTCAACCGTGGCAATGTCCTTTATTGCCGATGCCACGAAGGCAAGCCGCCCCGTCCAGTCCTCATGCATGAGCTCATCTCGAATTGAGGAATCAGCATTCGCGAGAATCGACTGCGAGACGCTTTCAAACAAGCGCAATGTCTCAATTGCACCGGAGATGGCTGCCGCCTCAGAGCTAAGCGCCGCTAACGCATGCCGGTCGAGCCGGATCGGATCAAACGCAGCCGATGAGATTTGGGCTTCTTCCAAAGAATCGTCCGAGGTCTCCAGCCAACGCGCGACGGTTAGCAAGGAGTCGAGCGGCGTCTGCTCGTCCGCAAAATGAGGCCCGGCCACCGCTCGCAGTTCCTGATCTTCGCGCCATGCGCGCTGGCGGTTCGCCAGCTGGCGGATCTGTTCGAGTTCACGCTGCCGCTCCTGGGCGGACCGCTTTTCCTTTGATTGCTGCAACTGCCTGTGCGTGCGCACCGCACTGCGCCAGCGCTTCTGGAAGATGCGGTACCAGGCATCGCCTTCGCGCAACGTGACAATAGCTTCGGACAGCATGTTGTCATCGGGTACAGCGTCCAGGTAGAACTTCGGGCTCAGGTCACCATGCAACTGCTGATTCGCCCGCAGGTGTTCGATGCTTGCCTGAAAGGCCCTCACCGCGGTAGGCCGGCGCAGGCCCGAATGCAGCATATGAAGCAGGTCCCGTGGAGCTGAATGAATCACCCCCGCGACAGCCTCCAACTTCCGCAGCGACTCGCTGTTCCTGGTGACCTCCAGGGAGAAGGTCTCGGCCGCTCTATCCAAGCGTTGCAGAGCCTCGGTAGCCTCCGCAGCATGCTTCTGGAAAACTGACCGACATTGTGCGAGTTCAGTAACCGTCAGTGAACTCAGGCCAAGTTCAGCCAGCCTAGACAACGCTGCGGCGCATACAGCTGCCTGCTCGGCCGTCGCGGGCCGCGTGTGTGTCAGGTGCCGAAGGACCTCGGATTCGGCTGCTTCGATTTCGGCGGCTTTGGCGACCAAGCCATTAAGCAGTGCGAGGCTCCGCGCGCCGTGAGGATCCGATTCGGGAAACAGACCAGGGAGCAGGCTGAAAGACACCTCGTCCGGATTTGCAGGTACCAAGCGTTCAAGGGCGGAGGCCAGTTGGACCGCACTCTTCTCACTCATGTTCAGGTTGGTGCCGCCGAGTAGTTCAGCAGTCCCATCCATCGCTTCGGAGAACGCAGCGAATTTAGTTGCAAACTCGGAAAGTACGCGTTGAACAGGAAGGTCATCTTCAGGCTTGAACTCAGTCGGGTAGAAGCCCCAGAGCGGGTGTTTCGGCCCGTACGTCCCAATCGGCTCCAACTGTGAAGCCAGGTATCGCAAGCGGTCGCAGAGGCCAGCCAGTTGCGACGACGTAGTTTGAGATGCTGCCGAGTAATCGAGCGCTTGCACCGCCTCGGCGGCAGGCCCACAGCGAAGTCGATTCAGCTCCGAGCGCCACATCACTTGGTGCAGTGTCAAGTCGAGTTGATTGCCAACCTGCGTATTCATCAGGTCGGCGTAGGCCTTAAGCTCCCGACGCTTCTGCTCGTGCTGCTCTAGGAGACCGGGCAGGTCCCGCACGTTCTGAACCCGCATGTTTAGCCGCGCCCCCAGGTCCTCGAGGACGCGCTTCTTGTTGGTCTTGTTGCTGTGCAGCTCCAGGACAAATGGGTCCAGGCCTGCCAGGGCCAGGCGCGACTTCACAACCTCCAGAGCGGCGAGTTTTTCGGCTACGAATAGGACCTTCTTGCCCTCCTGCAAGGCCGCGGCAATCAGGTTGGTAATGGTCTGTGACTTGCCCGTGCCGGGCGGCCCTTCGATGACCCTGTTCTTGCCGTCCATGACGTCAATCAGGGCACTGTGCTGGGAGCTATCGGCATCGTAAATGAGGGGCAGGTCTCCGCGTGGGTGGTCGTCGATGGCGTACTCATCAGCGTACTGAGCGTCGCCCGAGGACGGCTTGCCTTCGAAGACCTGCTTGACCAGCGGATGGTCGAGGAGGGTCGATCCGTTGTCGACGTTGGGCCAGTTGTCTGGGTCGAGGTCCCGGACCAGGAGCATGTTGGCGAACGACAGCAACGTTAGCGTCATCATTCGTCGCACTCGCCAGCTAGGCAACTGGGCTATGGCATCGGAAACGGCATCAAGGTAGCCTTCAACGGAGCCGTCTTCGCCGGCGTCGTACTCTGGAAGGTTCAGCCCGAAGTCTCGCCTCACCTTCTCGCACAGCGAGATGTTGTCAGCAAGCTCTTCGCCTGTGTAGTTCAGATAGAAGTTTGAGTACTGTCCTTCATCCGACCTGGTCATGGTGACCGGGACACAGACCAACGGCGCGCGATAGAGCTTGTCGCTATCGGGCGCCTCTGGGAACTCCAGGAAACCAAGCACGAGGTAAAGCATGTTCGCGCCGGTTTCCTCGATGGCTGACCTGGCTTCACGCTCAAGCTTGCGACAATGGCGGCCGAGGTCCTCGGCGTATAGAAGCGTTCGTGCCTGGGACCCTGAGCTAGACGTCGCAACGGCACGTCCCGTCCGGAGAAACATCTCGTAGGAGGGGTCTATGCCAATCTTGGTGGCGAAGTCTTTTGGCTCAGGACGAGCCATGCGGCCACCCCGCGACACCCAGTCGCTGCGGTCTGGTTCCGGCAGTGGGGAGATAGTGACTCGACTGTTCTGATCCGTCATCAGCCGCCTGAAGGCGCCATCGATGCTCGTATGCACAAACTGCAGCGACTTGCCTGCGGTGTGCTTGAAGTTGATGAGGCGATTGCGGCCAGTCAGATCCAGCAGTCGCAGGCGTAGTTCGTTGAGCGCCGCCCCAATGGGGACATTGCCTGCGAACAGGCTCGATGTCGGAGACCTTGGGTCGTTGGTTTCGCTTACTCCCGGCATCGCGATTTAGTCTTGCTGTTGGCTATTCGATGGCGGCCCGCGCCTTACAGGCGTACTTTGGTTACGCGGTGGGCGCACAGTGGGCTGTGGCATCCCGTGGCGCGCGCAGCAGTCGAGGATGCCCTTGTGACGCTGGTTCATGATTCCCGTTTCTGGTGGAATGCCAATTGTGCTCGGCATCGCCTGGGGGCGGCGATAGGGAAACTGCGACCTGTACTGGAGACCCGTGGATTGAAGCCTGGCGTGCTCAATTTCCTGGCCTTGAGCTGAGTCTCCGCCTTTACCGGTTAGTGGTTAGTGCCGAGAGTTAGCGCCGATCCACGTCGCACACTCATCAAACCGCGGGCAACCTCTGCGGAATGCAATGGAAATGCAACTCGCATCAAGCCACTGGTGACTCGGCCGCGAACCCTCTCGGGTGCTCGCGAACGTTCGCGAGCGTTCGCGAGCACGCGCCGTTCCATGTTGTTGCAAGGCTAGAAGCGCACCACCCGGCGAAGCGAGCCTCGAGCGTCATGTCGCGATAGTGAACGTAGTGAACGCCACGAAGCCTGTGCAGCAATTCGACGTGCCGTCTGGTTGCCGAGGTCATTGGCCAACGTAGCAATCCGAGGACCCAAGCGCCGCCTGTTTCCAGGTCGGTTACCACCGCAGGCAGGTATCCATATCGGTATCCAGCCGGCGGACCTACATGGCGCCCGCTCCTAGGCGAAGTTCTACCCACGTAGCCTGCCATCGCGCCTACGCCCTAAACCCCGCTACTAAACGAGCCGCAAGCAGGAACCATATAGGGATCGGTGGTCGCCGCGATCACCTACCGCAGCCCGCTCTCCATCGCGGCGAGCCCTCGGTGATGACAGGCTCGAAGCCTGTTTCTACAGCAGCTTCGCCAACAACACAGTACGCAAAACCCAACCGGACGCCTACGTAATGCCTACGTGGAGCCCAGAAACAACAAAGCCCATCCAACGAGGATGGGCTAAGTGATTGATTTATCTGGTGGCCTGGGGCGGAATCGAACCACCGACACGCGGATTTTCAATCCGCTGCTCTACCAACTGAGCTACCAGGCCGAGAACCAGCGATTATAGCTGGCCGGTGCCCGCGGGCTCAGTGCGCGGCGCCGCGCTTGCCGCGCGTCAGGTCCACGCCCAGTTGCTTGAGCTTGCGATACAGGTGCGTGCGCTCCAGCCCGGTCTTGTCGGCCACGCGCGTCATGGAGCCGTTCTCGCGCGCCAGGTGGAACTCGAAATAGCTCTTCTCGAAGGCGTCGCGCGCTTCGCGCAGCGGGCGATCGAGATTGAAGCTCTGCTCCGGCTGCGGGCCCAGGTCGGCCTGCATTTCGACCAGCCCGATGCCGCTGCCGGCCATCGCATCTTGGTGTGGGGTCACGTCACCACGCACGCCGGCCACCGCGGCCGCAATGCGCTGCGCCGGCTTGGCCAGCGCCTGCTCCACCGCGCGCAGCAGCTTCTGCAGGGTGATCGGCTTTTCCAGGAAGGCCATCGCGCCGTGCTTGGTGGCTTCCACTGCGGTGTCGATGGTGCCGTGGCCGCTCATCATGATCACCGGCATCGTCAGCTGGCCGGTGGTGCCCCATTCCTTCAGCAGGCTGATGCCGTCCACGTCGGGCATCCAGATGTCCAGCAGCACCAGGTCGGGCCGCAGCCGTTCGCGCACGCCGCGGGCCTGCGCGGCGTTCTCCGCCAGCTCCACCGTGTGCCCCTCGTCGGTCAGGATCTCGGACAGCAGGCCGCGGATGCCGAGTTCGTCGTCCACAACAAGAATGATTGCCATGTGCTTTCAATGCGCCTGCGTTGCTGCGCCGTCGGCCGCCGGTGCAGCCGGGGCGGACGCGAACAAGGAAAATGATAACGATACACGCGCGCCCTGTACCGGCACGGCGCCCGGCGCGTCGGGCCCGCGCAGGTTGGCGATGCGCACGGTGGCGCGGTGCTCGTCGGCGATCTTCTTCACCACGGCCAGGCCCAGGCCGGTGCCCTTGCTCTTGGTGGTGATGTAAGGCTCGAAGGCGCGCTGCAGCACGTTCTCGGCGAAGCCGGGGCCGTTGTCCAGCACCGTCAGCCGTACCGCGCGCAAGGTACCGCCCTCGCCCAGCGCAGCCGAGGTGACCACGCGCACGCGGCCATCGGCCCGCTCGGCCACCGCGTCCAGCGCGTTCTGCACCAGGTTGTGCACCACCTGGCGCAGCTGGGTGGCGTCACCCATGATGGCAGGCAGCTGTCCGGCCAGCTCGGCCTGCAGGCGGCCGCGTTCCTGCGCCTCGCCGTACAGCGTCAGCACCTCGGCCACCAGCGCGTTCAGGTCCAACGGCTTCAGCTGCGCGGCCGGCAGCCGGGCGTAGTCGCGAAACTCGTTCACCAGCTGCTTCATCGCCTGCACCTGGTTGACGATGGTGGCCACCGATCGTTCCAGCAGCGCCTGGTCGGCGCCCTCCAGCTTGGGCTGCAGCTTGTGCTGCAGCCGCTCGGCCGACAGCTGGATCGGCGTCAGCGGGTTCTTGATCTCGTGCGCCAAGCGGCGGGCCACCTCGCTCCAGGCGGCGGAACGCTGGGCCGAGACGACTTCGGTGATGTCGTCGAAGACCATCAGCCGCGCATCGTTGGGCAGCGTGGCACCGCGCACCAGCAGCATCTGCGTGTCGCGTTCGCCGGGCCGCAGCTCATAGGCCTCCTGCCAG
>Ga0056910_1000571_pt1 | contig 29001 bp, 27 predicted proteins | sample EBPBio232012_DNA_FD_55021 | JGI IMG/M metagenome (GOLD analysis project Ga0056910, IMG submission 55021) | Wastewater treatment Type I Accumulibacter community from EBPR Bioreactor in Madison, WI, USA - Reactor 1_1/23/2012_ DNA | ecosystem: Engineered > Bioreactor > EBPR > Anaerobic-Aerobic >... | reverse complement strand
TTTCTGGTGTGGTAACTAAAAACTAAAACCGGACACCCTTTTCGGCAAGATAGCCTGGCAAATATACGCCCACTCTTCGGCAACTAGAGTGGCAAGTAACAGCTTACGGCTCCTTTACATCTTACTACATTTTATGGTATTAGAGTAAAAACAAAAAAAAGAAAAAATCATTGCCCGGGCGGCTTTTCCGCCCGAACTATCTGCACACTTAAGAATAACAAAGAGCAAGACGCTCTCGCCGTTTGTGGGCAAACGAAGCGGCGATCTGAAGTCGAGCTTCAGACCGCCGCCTATTGTTTACTTGGCGTCGCTACCCGAGCGAGAAGCTAGAGCCAGGCTTTGAAGCGATCCCGACGGCGCGCCTCCAGCGAGCTGAGGTCGATGAGGCTGGCCACATAGACACCGCTCTCCACCTCGTGCCCGATGCTGCTCATCGAACCACGCATGTGGCGCAGGATGCGCACACTGACCCCCTGGCGTTCAGCCAAAGGTCCGGCGGCTTCGATGTCTCGACGCGAAATGACGCCGTCCTTGTCGTTGTCGAGCAAGGAGAAAAGCCGGTCGGCATCGGCGCTGATTTCACCAGCCAGAGCCAATTCTTCCTGCACATCCTTGCTGGCAGAAAGCAGACAACTGGTGGCGGTGATAAGCACACCCAAGAGTGCGCCCAGAGGCATCATCAGGAATGGTCCGTTGTCCGAGAGCCCCCAGGCGATAGAGAGCAGAACCACGGAGAAGAAGGCGACCACAGTGATGTAGGCACCAACCACCGAACGCTTGCCGCCTTCGTAAGCGGCCATGACGAGCATGCCGAAGAGAAGGCCGAGAGCGAAAGCGATCAGAGTGAAGAGCGAGACGAAGACCCAGTCGGTCGTGGAGTATTCATATCCATACATTCATTTCTTCCTTCTGTGTTAGAGCGCCTCGTCCACAACCACTTTCAGGTTGGGGAAGAGCGCACGCAGGAACTCCACTGCCGCCCGAAGCTGCGCTTCGCTAGGCTGATAGGTACCGGAGTTGCGGTTGACATGGATGACACCGTCGGCATCCTTCCAGATCTCGCCGGCAAAGCGCACCTGCGGGTGATAGCCCGACATGAGCACGTGCTTGGCCAAAATCCAGTCGACAATCTTGGCACCGACATTGATGCGGGCCACGATGATGCTTTCGGTGGTGAGCACCAGGTTGTACTTGTTGGGCGCCCGCTTATCGCAGTGGGTGCGCAACATGTCGTAGACGTCGCACTCACGGCGCTCTCCCACCGAGATGAACTCAGAGGCGAGGAAGTAGCGAATGCCTCGCACCACCAGTGGTGAGAAGAGCAGGCGCTTCTTGAGCCGGGTGACGAAGTCGGGACGCGGCTTCGGGAAGGGCTTCATGTCTTCGGTCAGGTAGGCGCCGATGTCGACACGCTGCTGCCGCCCTTCGAAGAAGGCGTGAGGGCCCCAGAACTGACGAAGGAAAGCCACCAGCATGGAAGCACCGGTCACCCTGATGTCGAAACCACCTTGGTATTCGACATCGGCGGGAAGAGCCGGGGCCACGGGGGCTTTGACCGTCGGCGTGCTCTGGCTCGATGCGAAGTAGCTGAAAGGCGCCCGCACCAAACCATAGAACCAGCCGGCCACCTTGTTCTTCTTGGCCAAGCCGGAGGCCGAGCGGTCGGCATGACGGCAGAGGGTGAGAAACTCGGCACGAGAGACCTGAGCAGCGTAGCGCTGCAAGGGCTCGGGAGTGGTCCTCACCACATCGAACTGCACACGCTGACCGTTGAAGAAGAGCCCCTCCTTGTGCAGAGAATGCATGAAGGAGTGCGGCATGTACCGGCTCGTCAGCGGTCGACCCGAAGACGAAAAACCAGCATAGGCCATGACGCGCAAGATGGCGTTCAGGCAGGTCCAGTACTTGATGTTGTTGTGCACCTGCATGGCGATGCGCAGGGCCTCGGCGGCACCTTCGGGCAGATTGCGAAAGCGAATCAAGACACCAGACTGCACGAAGCCGCGGGTATCCTCGATTCGGGAAGGGGCGCGCTTGAGGCTCTTGCCGGCGAACTTTTGGTAGCCGCCTTTGCCGTCGGGCACAACCAGATAGGCATTGGGTTTGCCGAAGCCGATGAAGATCTCGTCCGGACCGGCGAAGACATCGCTGATCTGGATGATCTTCAGGTCATCGAGGCTGCGCTGCCTGACGGAGGATGCATCCACCACCTCTTTGGCGAGCGATCCCCAGAGTTCGAACTCGGGACGGCGTTCGAAGCGTTTTGCATAGCCTGCGTTCATCAGTTCACCTCCGCGGTAGACCTACGCAGATACTTCCTCACCCCCGAGCCAACCGTGATCAGCCCGCTGAGGACGAAAAGCCAACCACCAAAGGTCAGCGATGTGAAGACAAAGTGGAAGCCGACCAGAAGACTGGAGACCCCCAAGACGACACGACCGGCGCCGCGCACCGCTTCGCTCTTGAAGAGGAGCGAAAGGGCGGCGAGCAGAGCCAGAAGGGCGCCTATGTTGAAGAGAATCGGTGTTGCTGCCATTCAAATACCTCTAGTTTTTAGTAGCGAAGACAGGTTCCGGTGTTTAGCCGGAACCTGCCCCAGCAGTTCATTTCGAGATCAGCTCTGGAAGAGCTCCATCTGGTTGGGGTTGGGCTTGCGACGCCGTCCCCGACGCTTCTTGAGGGCCGGGCACTGCGAGCAGGGCGCGGTCTTCACTTCGGCGACGGACGCCGGCGCTTTCGCGACAGCTGCAGCTTCCACAACAGGCGCTGCAGCTTCTGCCACCGGCTTGGATGCGACAGGCGCCGGCGTTTTCGCGACGGCCGCTGGAGCTTGTGCCGGAGCCTTGGAAGCCGCCTTGGGCGCAGCGGACTGGGAGCTGTACGTCACCTCGTAGCCGCTGTCGTCCTTCACCCAGACAGCCGTACGGCCGGAAAGGGTGAGCAGATGCGAGCGGCAAGCGTGGGCCTTGTCACGCCGGGCGATGGCGCCGACATAGCTCGCGTCCACAGCGGCATGCCGGCGCAAGAGAAGGCGACGCCAGCGCTTGCCGTCATAGACGCTGGCGCTGTAGAAGCCGCTGAATTCGACCGTCTGACCGAAGCGCGAACGCTTGCCGGGCTTGTTGACGTTGTGCATGCGGATGTCGCCGACCAGGGTCGTCGAGGGCGCAGCAAAACCAGCCACTTCAGCCAAGAAGCCTTCGAAATAGACACGCCCGGAGAGCACGATGGGCTCGTTGATAGCCTTTTTCATAGACACCTCGTTTTCAGAGTTGAGCTTCTGCTCAGGCGCAGCGCCCGGCGAAGCGATCGGAGAGATCGCCCTGGTGCTGCACGATGACCGGCAGCATCAGGCGTTGAGAGACGGTGATGCCGTGGGTGGCATCGAAGTTGCGGCGCATCTCGAAGAGGCGGCCGTCGCTCGGTTCGGGAGCGAAGATGGCACCGGTGGCAGGCACGATCACCGAACCGTCGGTGTAGATGTGACCTTCACCCTGGTCGGTGTTGATGCGTTCGCCGGTGTCCTGGGGACTGGCGAGCAGCGAAAGAGCGTTGACTTGCTTCATAGTAAGAATCTCCAAAGTTGAAGGGGTCGCCCCAAGATTGAGAGGCGACCCCGGTTTAGGTTGTTTACACAGCAGTGACTTAGCGGCGATAGCCCTTGACGAGCTGCCGACGCAAAGCGTCGCGAGCGGTGTCGCAGACGCTCATGGCTTCCAGCGCGGTCAGGTTGACCTTGAGGAAGTCTTCCTCGCTCCAGCCGAAAGTCTCGGCCAGCAGCTTGTACTCGAGCGAGAGGGTGGTCTGGGTGAAGAGCGTGCCGTCGGTGTTCACCGTCACCCGGCGACCTGCCTTGTAGAGCCGGTCGATGGGATGGTCGGCGAAGCTCTTGAACTGCCCGGTCACCACATTGGAGGTGGGGCAGATCTCGAGGTAGCGCTCACCCTGCAGGCTGCCCCGCACACCGTGGCCGACCCGTTCGACGCCGAGACTGGCGAGCAGCTCGATGTCGCGCGCGGTGGGTTCGTTGGTCTCCCAGCCGTGCATGGTCAGCTTGATGCCCTGCGCCTTGACGCGGGCAGCTGCCGGCATCCACCAGTCGAGCACACCGGGGAAGCCGCTCTCGTCGCCGGCCAAGTCGAAGCCGCCGACATGACGCTTGTACTTGATGGCCAGATCGGCCAGCTCTTCGGCCAGTTCGCCGTTCTCGTGCCGCAGCGCGCAGATGATCAGCTTGACCGGAATCTGCTTGCCGCCAAGCGAAGCCGATTCGACCGCCTTGACCGTGGTCTGCATGACCTGGTCGAGACGTTCGAGCCGGGTGCTCTTGTCGAGTTCGGCAAAGAAGGCGCCGAGATGAAGCTGCGGACCGAAGCGCAGCTCGATGGCGATGTGCCCGTCCGCGATGGCATCTTCGATGCGCTCGCGCACGATGCGGGACAGGTTGTCCATGTCGTGCATGAGCGGCAGCACATGCAGAACGATGGCGTCGAGGTAGTTCTTGAGCGACTCGCGAGCGAAGCCGGCCACCCAATTGCCGTAGGCACGGGCAGCACGACGACGGCTGGCAGCGACAAGACCGCCGCGCGACCGCGAGGGAGCACGCTGGGCGGATTCCGCCTGCCAGAGAGCGACGACCTCGGCGGGGAAAGGCATGGCTGCCTTTTCGAAACCGATGCGCGACCAGAGGTCGAGCATGGTATAGGGGCGCAAGCTGCAGTCGATGTGCTCGTGGAGCTGCAGCTTGGGCAGGCGCTTGTAGAAGCTGATTGGTTTCTTTTTCATAGGCTTCCTTTCTATTACACGTTAAAGCATCCAGCTACTTCTGCCGAGCCGGTGCAGGTTAAGTTCAGTGCAAATCGAGCCCTGCCTTGGGGCAATCAAGTCAAGAGGCAGCCTGTACGCCACCGGTGGGTGGAGCAGAAGCTAAACGAGAGACCGATAAGGCTATGGTTTCGGTTTCTTGACCTCGAGATTGAAATTTGACGCAGAAGTACCCCGACCCTATAGAATTTATCTTGACATGATCAATACTGACGTAAGCTCTGCTAAGCTGAAAAAGTCGCGCTGGCGCGTGGTTTTTACTAGTTTTGCTCTATTTCGCTTGTTATAGCTTAGTTTTCATATGAGACATAAAGACTAGCGCGCTTAGCTTATGCCTAAAGAAATGCTACGCTTGCCTGGCTCAAGGGCTAGTTCTACTGCTGCCAAGCACTTTAGAACCACTTCGCCTCAATACTTTGGAACCAAAGACGTCCTGTAAATTTCAGGGTTTTTGCTAGCGCTCTCATAAACAAAAAGGCGCTAATATAAGCTCATCGATGGAGGGGTGCACCTATCTAGGTAGACGAGCGCCTCTAAACAAAGGCCTGATAGGAGAGTTTTCTATGGCAATGGGTGGCAAGGCCGGTGAGGTCTTTACCGAAATCAACGTAACACCGCTCACAGACGTGTTTCTGGTTTTGCTTGTAATCATGATTCTCATTGCGCCTCTGGTCAACCAGGCAGTTTTGAAAGTCGATCCCCCCGCTATCGACCCTAACAAGCAACAGCAAAAAGAAGACAAAGACACCAAAATCAATGCCGAAGTCAGCAAAACCGGTGAAATCAAGATTAACGGTAAAGTAGTAGCTGCCGATACCGGTTCGGTCATGATTGCCATCAAGAATATTCAAACCGAAGCCGGCAAGGCAGACCTGCCGCTGATTCTTAATTCAGACGAAGATGCTCTGCAGAAATATGTGGTGGCAGTCATGGACGCCGCCGCCGGTTGCAACATCAAAAAAATGTCGATCATGCCGCCCCGCAAATAGTCCGCTCAACCTAAGTAGGCGATGAAAACAATAAAATTGCCACTTTTTGGGCTTGTCTTGGCTGCTTGTATTGCTTGGCCTCTGACAGCAAGTGGACAGAACAAAGCCGAGCTGGACAACTACTTACGAGAAAAGGCTGCTTTTGAAAAGCTCACCCGAGTCGACTCACTGATGAAAGCCGGCAAGATGGTCGATGCTCGCCAAATTCTACTGGAAGTAACCAAGCTCGATCCCAATAGCTACTCAAACGAAAGCCATGGGCTACTGGCCGAGACTTGCTATCTTCTCGGCAATTTTCAGGAAGCGGCGAAAGAATACGACATCGCCATCAAATATGGTGGCAAAGACTGGCGTCTTTTCTGGAATGCCGCTCTCTGCAATATGCATCTGAATAACTACAAAGCCGCCCTTGTCAAAGCCAACCTAGCCCTGAAAAGCAATATTCCGGCAGAGGCTAAGCCTCAGATTCAGCGCTTTGTCAAAGAAATGTCTGAAAAAGCCTCCGAAAATCAAGGCAACTTTGCCCCGGCAAACATATACCGCAGCGACTATTTCGACCTGCTCCTCGCCGGACAAGAACTAAACGTCTGGGCAAATGAAAAACTGCCTCTCAAGGTTTATGTCAAAGAGTCGACAGATCTAGCCGGCCGTCCTCTCAATCTTTATCGCAAAGAGTACCCATCCCTGATTTACAGTTGTCTCGATACCTGGTCAAAAGCTTCAGGTGGAAAACTGAGCTTTCTGCCCATCAACGACGCCAATGCCGCCGACATGCTTATAGCCTTTAGCCAAACCCCGCAAGATGTCACCCAGGTAAAAGGCGAGATCCCAGTCGAACAAGGTATTACCCGTTTTCATCTCAGTAAAGATGATAGTCCGGCCCCGAGTCCGTTTCGGCGCATTCTCAAAGCCCAAGTAGAACTTCTCTTGGTCAAGCCGACTACTCTAAAGGCGCTTACAGTCGATGAAATGAAGCAGATTGCCCTGCACGAGCTGGGACACGCCTTGGGCATCAGGGGACATTCCGATAGCGCCAGCGACATCATGTATTTCAATCAATCATTCAGACAGCTGCCGGCCCTCACCAAGAGAGACAAAGCCACCATAGCCAGGCTATACAACGACTATCCGGGGCTAGAGGTATCGGGGGTCTTGGGCTTTAATATGGCGCCCTTGGGACAAAACCAAGCAGATCGCGCCAGTGTCAAATACAAGCCGAACGCGGAACAGCAAAGCGGCTTCTGAGCCTTCTTCTTGAAATCTTTCCAACCCCTCAGGCGTGGCATAATTATGTCGTAAGAACATTTCTGGGGTAGAGTCAAAAATGAAAACTGGCGGGGAGTCAACTACACATCGGGAAATCGACCGCAGTCGACTCAAGTCTTTACTGGCTAAGGAAGACAAAATCTTTACCGAAAAACATCCCCAATCTCTTGCCCTCTTTCAGCGCGCCCAGAAAGCATTGCACGGCGGTGTTCCCATGAATTGGATGGTGAAGTGGGCTTCGCCCTTTCCCCTCTTTGTCAAAGAAGGAAAAGGCGCTCACTTCACCGATGCCGACGGACTTACCTATCTAGATCTTTGCCTGGGCGACACCGGCGCTATGACCGGGCACGCTCCAGATGCTTCAGTGGAAGCGATTGTCGACCGCATCAAACGCGGTACCACATTTATGCTGCCTTCGGAAGACGCCATAGTTGTTGCCGAAGAGCTAAAGAGCAGATTCAACCTGCCCTACTGGCAAACAGCATTGACAGCTACCGACGCCAACCGCTTTGTGATCAGACTGGCCAGACAAATCACCGGTCGCAAATATGTACTGGTCATGAACTGGTGCTATCACGGCACTGTCGATGAGACCTTTGCCACTATCACCGCCGATGGTGTCGGACCGAGACGAGGCAATATGGGTCCACCGGTCAACCCGAAAGAAACCACTAGAGTAGTGGAATTCAACGATCTTAAAGCCCTAGAAGAAGCCCTTAAAGATAAGCAAGTTGCTTGCGTACTGGCCGAACCGGCCATGACCAATATCGGCATCATTCATCCAGATGCAGGCTATCATCAAGCTCTTAGAGAGCTAACCCGAAAATACGGCACCCTCTTGGTCATCGACGAGACCCATACAATTTGCACAGGACCAGGCGGTTATACCAGAGAGTATAATCTAGAGCCCGACTTTATCACCATCGGCAAGCCAATAGCCAGCGGCATTCCAGCTTCAGCATATGGTTTTTCGCATGATGTTGCTCACCGCATCTCTGAAAACACCTCTATCGAAGACTGTGACACAGGCGGCATCGGCGGCACCCTAGCCGGTAATTCACTAGCAATGGCGGCCATGCGGGCGACACTCGAAAAAGTTCTGACAAAAGAAGCTTACGAGATCACCATTCCACTAGCTAAGCGGTTTACAGCCGGAGTTGAGGAAGTAATCAAAGAGTTCGGACTGCCCTGGATAGTAAAACAGCTGGGCTGTCGAGCCGAATACTGGTTCCGACCGGAACCACCCCGTAACGGCAGCGAGGCGGCTAATGCAGCCGACTTCGACCTAGATCGCTACATGCATCTATGCGCCCTCAACCGAGGCATACTGATGACCCCCTTCCATAACATGGCCCTGATTGCTCCGGCTACAACAGAGAAAGATATTGATAAACACACCGAAGTATTCAGAGAAAGTGTTGCCCAACTTCTGAACGATTAAGGAGAAGCTTCATGTTCAGCTCCGGTCCAGGCGCTCAAAATCAACCGCAGGGAACCCTGCGACCGGTCTTGCACGAATCACCAAAAGAAGAAGACCTGCTTGTTATGGCCGAAATTTCTAAAGGCAGCCGCGGTGTGATCGTCGAACAGCCCTTTGTCATTTCAGGCACATTTCGCTTTTGCCTGCAGACTGTGGTGGGCAGAAGAATCGGTGAAGAAGAGCCGACCTGGTATCTCTATTCGGGAGAAAGCCGCAACAAATTAGAGTGGATTTTACAAACCGCCGATGTTTTGCAAGTACAAAGCTCCATCACCAGCACAGTCTCTGGCTTCTCGCATAGCTCACTGATTTCGCCCACACAAAACCCCAGTCAAGCCGGACAACCCGACCTGGCGCCGAAACCGCCTGGCATAGCCCCGGGCAATGCCCCTATTGGGCAGACAGCTGTTCAGGGCAGCTGGCAGCCCACTGTGCAGCTACCGGCCTATCCGGAAAGACCGACTGAAAGACCGAAAGTTATGGACCCTGTGGCAGCCATAGCCAAACCTTCAGCGGCATCTCCGATGGAAGGCGATCTAGCCAAACTTTCCATTGAATCGGTGCTGGATTCAATAACAAAAGGACGTATGACCGGTCGCCTAGAGTGCAACGTGCGCGGCGACAAAATCGAAGTCGTCTTTGAAAACGGCAACGCCCGTCATGCCTCAAGCCCCACCGCCACAGGAGAAGACGCCCTAGTGGAGCTGATGACGGCAATGGAAGGAATCTTTCAATTCGTTCCTTCGGTGAGCACCGAGCCGAGAAATATTTTCAAAAGAACAGAAGAACTCTCAGGCAAGGCTAAAAGCATTATTGATCTAGGTACTTTTCTAGAGAGAGCCGGCATCAAGTTAAACAGCAAGCTGACCAGAAACAATGCCAATTTGACCGAGCAAGAATTCGAGAATGCGGTATCACCTTTAGTACCAGTTTCATTAGATGCACAGAAACGCTTCTACCAACTTATCGACAATCAAAGCCCCCTCTCTCATATCATTCAAACAGGCAAGTTCGGGCGCTGCGACTGGATTCCGACTCTCTACAATCTGATGAGCGGCTCGCTGGTTTCGGCCGAAGAAGAGCTGGTCGATCAAGAAAGTCCTGCCAATCAAAACTTGGGCATCGACCGTTCTACGGCTGAGCAGTTTGCCAGAAGTCATATTTATTCCGAAACTGGCATTGTTACTTTTCCCGCCTTGCTTTATTTTGTCGAGCAAGAGTTCTACCGTTACGAATGTTTCCAAAGCCCCTTTTCGCTGGTCATGGTCAAGCCGCGCATCTCCAGAAATGGAGAAGATTTGCCCATTTCCCCCGAACAAAAACAAGCCGTACTGGCAGCCCTCTCGGGTACTAAGCGCAAAGCCGACCTATTGGCGCATTTTCAACAGGACGACTTTGCCTTGCTTTTACCGCAAACAGGCACCGACGGCGTCAGAGCCTTCGCCGGGCGCTTGGTGGAAGCTCTCAATCCCGGACCAACCCCTCGCGGTTTGACTGTGCAGCCGGGCGACCTCTTTTCTCTTACCATCGGCATCGCATCTTTACCAGACGACAGCCAAGACTGGGTCAAACTAGTAGCCTTTCTCAATCAGAATTTCAGACGTTTTTGAGACCCCTATAACTTAATAATTAGATCGGCTAAATGCTTTGCCAGTCAAGGGCATGGTAGCATCGCTTGATATCTATTTAAGCGACCCAATTTCTATGCTCTTCAATAGCTTTTCCTACATAGCTTTTTTCTGTATTGTCTTTGCCGTTTACTGGCTAATGCCCGACAAGCACAGAAGACTCTTTCTTTTGCTGGCCAGCTATTTCTTTTATATGAGCTGGAAAGCCGAATATGGCTTATTGATTCTAGCTTTGACCGCAGTCAACTACTTTCTCGGTTTGAAAATCGGCGATTTACTTGAAACCCAAAAAGACAAAGCAAAGAAATGGCTGCAAGTCGGCTTGGTCTTCAACTTGGGCTGCCTCTGCTTTTATAAATACACCAACTTTCTCATTCAGTCCTTTTTTGCCGCCATCGCCTTTGGTGGCAACCTCAGCCATATCAAAGCGCTAGAAGCCGCTCAAAGTCCAGCTATGAATATAATTCTCCCCCTGGGCATTTCTTTCTTCACTTTTGAATTCATTCACTATATCGTCGACATTTACAGAGGCAGCAAACCGGTGAAGAGCCCGATAGACTTCGCCCTCTTCGCCTCTTTCTTTCCCTCACAGATTGCCGGACCAATCAAACGCTTCCAAGACTTCATGCATCAGCTTGAAGAAAAGCCCAGCCTCAAACGTGAATATTTTCACGAAGGCATGTTCCTGATCATGCAAGGCTTTTTCAAGAAGATAGTTCTGAGCGACAATATCGGTGTCTTGGTTGGACAAGGCTTCAATAATCTAGCCAGCCTTTCACTCTTCGATGCCTGGATCACCGCCATCGGCTTCACTTTTCAAATTTTCTTCGATTTTTCAGGTTATACCGATATCGGTAGAGGTTCGGCCCTTTTGCTTGGCTATAAAGTGCCCGAGAACTTCAACTTGCCCTTCCTCGCCCACAGCCTCACCAATTTTTGGCATCGCTGGCATATTTCGCTTTCCACCTGGCTGCGCGACTATCTCTTTATTCCCATGGGCGGCTCGCGCGGCAGCGCCTGGCAAACCCGCCGCAACACCTTTATGACCATGGTCTTGGGTGGTCTCTGGCACGGGGCCGACTGGACCTTTGTCATCTGGGGTACGCTGCACGGTCTGGGTCTGATTCTATCCAAAGAATGGACCGACTTTGCCGCTAAACAAAGCTTCTTGGCACCGCTTAGACGCAGCAAAGTTTGGCACTACAGCGGTGTTGCCTTTGTTTGTCTCTTTATCTGTTTGGTCTCAATCTTTATGAGAGCGCCCAAACTAGAACAGGCCCTTTGTCTAGTGGGCAAATTCTTCGGCATCGGCACCAATATAGATGTCCCAGGAATAACAGGGGCAGTCACCACAAGCTTCCTGCAATCCACCATCATTTACACACTGCCGGTCTATCTACTCTATGCCTATCTGCATCAGAAATATCTGACCATGCAAAAATCAGGGCAGCCCCTGCTGCCAGCGCCAATTTCTGCCTTGGTCAATTACTGGCAGACTTCACCGGCGCTGCAGACAGCAGCCTGCCTGACTCTGGCCATATTCATTTCGGGCATGGCTCCCAGCCAGCTCTCTCCCTTTATTTACTTCCAGTTCTGAGGCCGATATGACGACCGCTCTAGATCAAAAAGAATGGCAGCCAGCCGCAGATACAGCTGATTCTTCGAAGAAAGAAGCGGGCGGCAAAAAGCCCAAAGGCAAAGCAAGATTTGTCTTCGAACTGAGCCTTTATCTTGCCGTAGCTATGGTTGGGCTGGAAGGGCTGCTAGGTGCCATAGGGGTGGGCCAGCAAGAAATTATGATGCCCGAAGCAGAACTTGGCTGCGTTCATATTCCAGGCAAGATGGTGACTTGGCGGTTGGAAGGCTATTCGAGAGGGAAATTTAGCTCTGTCGGACTGCGCGATCGCGAAAGAGAAATTGCTAAACCAGCCGGTGTTTATCGCATCGCCGTCATGGGTGATTCGGCAGCCGAAGGCTTGCAAGTGGAACAGAACGAGACTTATGCAGCCAGACTGGAAGAAAGGCTCAATAGTAAGCAGAATCAGATTAAGCAAAATCAGGGCGCAAAATTTGAAGTAATCAACTTCGGTTGCTCGAGCTATAGTACCGGTCAGGAATATCTTCAATACAAACGTCAGGTGCAAGCCTACAAACCAGATCTGATCTTGTTGATGATGTGCAAGGGCGACACCCTGGAGAACAATCTCAATCCGCAAGATCGAAATAAAGCCGAGCCTAGACCCTACTTTTATCTTGATCAAGCTGGGCAGCTAGAGCAAGACAACAGCATTTTGCAAATGAACAAAGCCAAGCTCTCGCAAGATGGTTGGTTCAACCAAACAGTCAACTGGCTGAGAGCAAACAGTAATGTCTATGGCATGGTCAGTCGCACAAATTTCAATCTTTTCCTTTCCGACAAGGCTTACTTTAGGCTGACCCGGCTCTTGCAAGACATCTCACGCAAAGCTTCAAGCCTAGGCGGCAAAGAAGAAATTGCTGTTCCGCTTTATGGTGCGCAAAACAACAGACAAGTCACTTTGGCTCTTTTGAGTCGTTTCAATCAAGAAGCAAAAGCGGCAGGGACTCGCTTTGCTGTCACCCTTTTCCCAGATGTCACTAATTCAGACCAAGACTGGAAGGACACCATCAAAGCTCTTAAAGACAGAGCCTCGGCGGAAGACTTTGATGTTATCGATTTACAGCCTCCCTTCAGACAAGACAAGAACCCGCAAGGGTTCTTTCTACAGTATCATTTCTCTAGAGCCGGACATGAGCTTACCGCCGACACTATTGAAAAGTTCCTGGAGCAAAAGAAAATCAGATGAGCGAGCCCCCAAGCGAAGGCGAACTGACCAATCAAATTATTCACTATACCTGTCTGAAGAATTGCTATGGTAAGAAAGGCAATGCTGGTGCTTGTTGTACCATTCAAGACCGCGATTGGATCATCGGACCAATCACCGATGCCAATGAGTTTCTCGAGAGATTGAAGAAACAGTTCGGCAAGAACTTTCGCTTTGACGAAGTCTTCATACAATACAACGAAGGCAAGAAACTCTTTCCGGAAAAGACCACCTGGCAAAATCCAAAACACTATCCAGCCTTGAGAGTTTTGATAGATCAAGAGGGCATACATCCTTGCCCATTTTTAGGCAGCAGCAAAGAATGCACTATTCAATCAATTAAGCCGGCTATTTGCAGCGCTTATCTCTGTGATCATCTCAAGACCGTCATCTCAAGCGTTACCGGTAATCCTAAAAAGTAGAGAGAGCGCCGGTTAATGAGACTAAAGACTTAAGGCAACAAAAAAGCCCTCGAATGAGGGCTTTTCAAAAAATCAAATTGTCAAACTAGGCTGCGTTCTTGTTTAGGTGAGGATTCTCTTCGAAAACACGCTTGAAGGCTTCAGCCTGTTTGGCTTGCTCGCCTTTATCACCTTGACTCATGGCATAAGCAGCATAGAAAGCTAGCTCACGCTCGCTGTTTTTGCCACTAACATCTTTACCCATCAAGTTTTCGTCTTTCTTAGACTCGAATGGATTGCTGAAATTAGCCATCGACTTGCCGTCTAGTTCACGATTTTCTTTGTCGACCACTTCAAAAGGTCTGGACTGGCTATTCGCCCCAAACGCATCCGATACTTGATTGGCGGCGCCGACTTGAGCCTCGCGCAATGGCTGATCGAAAGTTTGAGTTCTAGCCTTGCTTAAATCATTAAGAACTTCAGACATGCAGTTTTCTTGAGCACTCGCGGTCGAACGACCGAAAAGATCTTGCTCTTGGCTGCCGCTATCGTTTGTGCGGTCTGGATTTTTAGGTATCTCTGTCACTGCCATGGAGACTTTCCTAGTAAGCTACTCGACTATTAGACGTCAAAGCCGGGTCATTGTCAAGCAGATTTTATCTAAGTCGCAGATACAAATTGGGTCACGGTTTGGGCAAAAGCTCGCCGATAGTTTTGATGCTGTAGCCATTTTCTTCTCTAACGATAATTATCAGCCCGGCTCCAAACTCAGAGAGAAATTGGCGGCAGAGTCCACATGGATAACACCTAAAGTCGGTGGCGCAGGCGACAGCACAAGCGACAAAGCTGGTTGCCCCCTCCGATATGGCTTTGACCACGGCTGTGCGCTCAGCACAGATACCGGAGCCGATATTTTCATTTTCAACATTGCAGCCACTAAAGATTCGGCCGTCGGCAGATAACAGCGCCGCCCCTACTTTATAGCGAGAATAAGGGGCATAGGCATGGGCTGAAGCTTGCACCGCGGCGGCTAAAAGCTTTTCACAGTCGGCATCGGTGAGAGACATTAGTTTACCCATAGTACCGAAAGCCCAACAAACTAACTAATAGACACGCTGGGCGGCAGAAAAGCGCTGATTGCCCGCCAGCCGACTATTGGCGCCCAAATTGTCATTGTGTGGCTCGCCAACAGTCTTTACAACGCCAAACTGAGCCAGCCCTTTTATAGCCCGGTCTTGGGCGGCAAAATCGGCAGCCCCTTTAGATAGATCCAGGGCAAGACGATAATGTTCGAGAGAGCCGTTCACATCACCTAGACGTCTCAAAATCGACGCATAAATAAGATGCCCGTTGAAATCATTTGGCTTATCTTCTAGATGTTGAGCCAACAAGGCCACGGCTGTATTGGTCACACCGGCGGCAAGAAGGTTTTTGGCTTTATCGAGACGATACTGATCGGCAAGGGCCAGGTCGGCGGCTGTAGGTTTAGACAAAGCGGCGCCGATATAGTTAATTTCGATGGCGCTGACATTGAAACTATTGGCTGGTTCGGTGACGCTTATAGAGGCATAAGGGGAAAGACGATAGACCTCGACTGGATGAGCACCATTGTCGAAGTAACGGCGCTCGGGGCGACCAAGCATCTGCCTAACTTGGGCGTGTGTGAGCCCGGAATTAGACATGTGGCAGGTCAACTGTCTATGCAAAGCCGGCGCGGCATCGCCACCGCTGGCGGTGCGAGCCATGATGGTGTTCTCAGCAAAATCATAACTAGTGCCGGGCTCGACATAAAGCGAATAATGCTTGATTGCAGCTCCGTTCTGGGCAAAGGAGCGATCTTCGGCACCCAACATGCGACGCAAATAGGCGGCGTCAAGCAGTTCGGGACGCTTAGCCAGACTGGTGACCAAACTCAGTACCGCCGCCCCGCTGCGCGGACCGCCGGCATAAGGGTTTTGATAGAGATGACCAGCTTGGCCAGCTTGCAGACTGGCGCTCATCAAAATAGTCAGACTGATGCTCAGGAAGAATTTACGCACTGACTTTAAGCTCGGCTTAGGACCGCTCAATTATACAAAACTCATAGAAACTGCACAATTGGCAGCTTAGTGAAGCTTCGCCACTTCTTACAGCTTGACTCATTGACTTAATAGTCACTCATAAAAAGCAATATGAGTCATCGAGCTATTTACCTGCGACTTTCAAAACCATTAGGAATCAAGTTGTAACTATCTTTCTTCTGTTACTGAGAGTTCTTTCGTTAGGCAATAAAGCAACCCCCAACTGCAATTCAAAACTTTGGCACTTTGCTTAGGCGAATCTATGCAGGACCGCATTGTGTCGCCGCTTTGCCGCAAGTTCTCTCATCAACCACGCCGAACGCTCCTGTGACGTCGGCGCAACATTTACGAGGTATCTATCTATGGCAAGTAAGCTCAATCTCAAGTGTTTTGCCGAGCAGCGAGATCTGGTCACCCCCAACGGCAAGTTGGCGGTGCTCTGCATCGATATGGACGGAACCACCATCGAATGCCAGCCCTATTTCGACGAGGCTTTCGAAGAGTTCGCCCTGCTCATGAGCCTTCTGGGCATCGACCATCAAGATGCGACCGATGCTCTCAAGCGCATCTACTACGGCAGCATGCCCCATCGCGGTTTCGAGCGCCATCGCTTCCCCGAAGCACTGGTGGAAACCTACCAGGCGCTCAAGCAGCAGTTCAACCTGACCAGCATCCCTCCCGAGAAGGAGGAGATCTTCCGGTCGCTGCTCAAGGGCATCGGCTCGGCACCTTTCTTCCGCCGCCCCAAGCTCTTCGCCGACTGCATGCAGGTGCTCACCCGCGCCCATGAGCGTTTTCTGCTCGTGGCCGTGACCGTGGGCGACTATGAAGCGCAGCTCTTCAAGATTCGCCAGAGCGGACTGGAGAAGCTCTTCGACGACCGCATCATCACCCTGCGCGAGGGCAAGGACGACCTGGTCGCCCAGCTCATCGAGGACTGGAACATCGATCCGGAGTACTCGGCCTTCATCGGCAACAGCATCCGTTCCGACGGTGTCTGCCTCAAGGTCATGAACTTCATCCACGTTCCCTTCGAGACCTCGCTTTCCAAGGAAGGCGACAAGCTGCCCGAAGGCACCGGCTTCAAGACCTTCAAGGTCAAGGACTGGCGCGATGCCGAAGAGAACGCCATCAACCGCCTGATTCGTCAGCGCGACATGGCCAACTCGGGCATCAACGCAAGCTCGTGCAAGACCGGCAACTGCAACTCCAGCAAGCCGCGTCGCAAGCGTTCGACCAGCGCTGGCAAGCCCGGCGCTGACAAGACGGCGAAGTAACCCCTTCTTCCAGATCGCACAGCAGACCACCGCTGCCATCTAAATCGGCGCGGTTGGTCTGCGGTGCCGCTCAATCAAATCCGGAGGAACTATTCATGATGCACCCACTCAAGGTCTTCATTTTCTTCGTGGTGGCCTCCCTGGTCACCATGTTCGCCGGCGTCGGAGCCAGCCTCTCGGGCGACCTCGCCTGGCAGTCCATGAGCGGACTGGTCTCCGCCCTCATGGTCGGCGCCTTCGCTCTGGGCGGCGGCATGGGCATCACCATTTTCAGCCGCGGCGCCTTCGGTCTCATGCAGACCGGGCGCATCATCCAGTGGCCGGCCTTCATCGGCTCCACCTGGGTGGGCTTCACGCTCGCGGCTTGGCTTTTCGCCGGCACCCTGGCGGTGACGAGCGGGCTTCTGGCTTCGCTCTTCACCTTCGGTCTGGCCTTCGGCTGGGGCTATCTCCGCAAAGAGATTCCCTGGAAAGGCCGCACCTGGCTGCCGATGAAGATGCCCAACCGTAAGTAAGGGCTCGACGAACTAGAAAAAAAACAGTCTCTCAACTGAAGAAGGCGCCCCGCAAAGGTCGCCTTCTTTTTTTTGCAGCTATTACTACCGCGCCTAGTAAGAACCGACTATCTGGCGAATTCTTTTGGCAAGCTCTTCTAAAGACTGATCATCAGCTTTCTTCACCGCATTAGCCTGGCTGAGCAAAGGCATCTTTTCATTGAAGAGTAAGAGCGAGAGTCCTTTTTGACTATCCTCTTGATTCTTCTCCAGCAAGACATGGGTTATCTCCTGAAAAGAAACGCTCCCGATGCGGCTTTGAGCCCCTTCTTTCTGCTTCCAAAAGACCTTCTTCATATAGGGGTCGAACAAATACTCACTCGAGCGCCAGAGCTTGGCGCCGATTGCCATAAGACAACCGCCGATAAGTGCCAGGAAACACCCGGCAAATGGTCTACAGACACTGACTAAAACCAATGCAGCAGAGATAAGGACGAGACCAGAGATTTGAAAAGGCAAACAAAGCAATCTGGTATTACTTTCGACAATAAAACAGCCGCTTTCCTCTTTTGTTTTCCACATAGTAATAAGCTCCCGGCGAGCATTCAAAGAAAACGCCTGCCCGGCATAAATTAGTAATGGCCGAGCAAACGGTGGATGACCGCCTTTAAGACTAGTAAATGCTAACTGAACTAAATGAGTAACTTTAGTAACTGTAGTAAGTTAAGGTAGAGAGAATCAAATGATTCAATGGTCTAAGCGACCAATGTCAGTAAACAACTAAAATCTTCCTTTGTCTGTATCACAGACAACATTTTCTAGAAGGAAAGAAAAGCAAAGCGAAAAACAGCAAAGCAAGACTGCACTATGCAAGACTGCACCAAGCAAGACTGCACTAAGCAAGCTGTGCCTTTGCTGTGCCTTTTTCTACTTTCGCTCACAAACTCTCATGCCGGCAATAACATCTAATACGGTGCGGCGACTGTCTTCTTTGCCGACGAAGATGTGCATGGTCAAACTGGTTACAAGACAAGTAAATGCAGTCAAAGCCAGCACTGATGCGCTATTTGCATCAAGAGAAAGACCATACTGCAACCTGACGTTATAAAAGAATGCATAAACTGCCACCACGGCAAAGAGGGGCAAGGCAGCAAGCAAGCTTTTGCCTACGAGCGCCGGAGAACGCAATAGCTGCCCGTTTAAATCTTCGGCATAAAGACCAAACATGAGCTTGCCGGGCGTGGCCTGCACTTGCGACGACTCAAACCAAGCGTTGTAACTCAAGATAGTGAGAACAGAAAGCACAGGCATGCCCCAAAAGAAGAAGTTGAAGGCTAAATACGCTGCACTGGGAAAAGCAATTAGCGACCGCGCCACTGCGAAATAGACTATGTATTGGAAGGCAATGAAAGAAGCGACAATTGAAACATCGACAAGCTTAGCCAGCGCTCTTCTGCTCAAATAGCTGCGCCGAGCCAGTTTTTCTTGCTCTTCCAGACTGAGCCCGCCCGTGCTTGCCAGGGCAGCGACACGCACATCGCTTGAACCGGTATGCCCATCGAAATAGACGCCGCAATTGTGGCAGGTCAATCTCATATCGGTTGAAACGGCACCACAAGCCGGACAAATCATCTTCGTTTTACGCTCTTCTGCCTCAATCATGGCAATTTTCTTTGCCAGATCTGGGTCTAAGGCATTGGCATAAGGATCTGTCGGCGCCGAACGCACCAACTCAATTGGTGTATCTGCAGTGCGGCGCATTGTGGTGCGATAAGACTTATCAGGGTCCAAGGTCAAGCGCCGACCTGTTGAATTCAAGCTATTCATAGAAAATTAACGCCAACCAATAATTGAGGATGGCAGAAATTTAACATCCTTTCGGATTGCGGTCAAATAGCTTTTGTATACAGATCAGCTCTTGACAGCCATCTTAGCCAGGAAGCTATCAATTTCGTCCCGACGAGGCAGAGCCGGAATGGCACCAGCCTTGGTGCAAGTAATGGCGCCAATAGCATTGGCATTATGAACGATATCGGCTATTTGATTGAGTTCTAGAGACAAGAGAGTTTGACGCCTGTCGCCGGAACCTTTGATATGCGGCAACAAACCGGCAATGACACCCGAATTGAAACCATCACCAGCGCCTGTCGCTTCCACCAGTTCAACTTGGAAGCCTTGTACATGCTTTCCACCTTTAGCAGTGGTGAAATAAGCACCGCGACTATCGAGGGTGATAATCAGCAAGGGCACATTGTGCTCTTCTCTGAGCTTATCGGCAGCTTGAGTATCGCGAGAGCCGGTCAAAAACTCCAATTCATCTTCATTGATTTTGACCACGTCAGCCCAAGACAAAGTGTTCAAGATGGTTTTGCGACAGGTCTCGCGACTGGGCCAGAGACTGATGCGCACATTGGGATCGTAAGAAACCAGAAGTTTATTGGACCTTGCCATCTCCACAGCTTTCTTGGTTGATTCCTGGGCAGGGCTTTCAATTAAAGAGATAGAACCGAAATGCAGTACCGAGGCAGCGGCAAAAAGGTGTTGCTTGAGATCATTGGGCTGCAATTTTGTATCGGCGCAAGCAATACGCGAAAACTCAGCTAGTTTTCTATCACCGGACGATGTAGTGACCACATAAGCCATACGTGTCTGAGCGGTGGGATCGAGGATGGAAGCTTCTACGTTGATACCTTCATCTTCCAAAATAGAGCGCAACCAGCGGCCGAAAGCATCATCTGAAGTACGACCGATAAAGCCGGTGGCAACACCTTGACGGGCCAAACCGACTGCTGTGTTGGCAGGAGCTCCGCCGGCAGCCTTGGTGAATTCGCGGGCTTTATCCAGTTCAGCCCCGACTTCAGTACAAACCCAATCTACAAGTATTTCCCCAAGGCAAAGAACATCGGTCACGGAGAGCTTCCCCCCAAAAGAAAAGTAAGAACGTATATATAACCAACCAACGGATTATAAGGTTAAAGGGCAAGAGAAATAGACCCTGGCAGCGCACGTTAAAGGATGTAACGGCAGATTTTGCTGCGCCAACCGGCAAGACGGCAAGAAAGTCAATTTTGTAGTGTCGTCCGACTTGCGCGACCCGCGCTATCTCTACACATTTGCCGACCAGCCTTTTCGTTCAATTTTTATTTGCTGCTGAGAATAAAGAAGCATAGGTTGTCAGTATCTACCTTATCCACACAATTCCAAGAACAAAACCGAAAAACCAGCAATAACGCACTGTTTCAACCTCTCTGCAGTCGGCGCAAGCCCTGAGGTGAACACTGCTTATTGCTGGCTTTTCGGTATCTGTCGGTCTCACCGGCGCGAAGCCGGTCCTGTCCCGGGGCCAGGAAGAGACTGCCAACAACGCCCCACATCTCTGAACCTCTATCTATCTAAGGAGCAACACCATGCGAATGGCACAGTTCTACGGTCTCAACCCGCAAGGGCGCAAGCTGGTTCTCAAGAAGATCATGGCCCGCGAAATCGGCACCATGATTCTGCCGGACGGCAAGAAGGTCAAGTTCAACCGCCGCCGCGCCGTGCCGGTGGCTCGCAAGCAAGTGATCGGGGACATCAAGACCCTCGACCCGAGCGTGCCCCTGGCCCAGCTGCACCGCTACACCCTGCACGACGGCACCGTCCTCGACGAGTTCGTGCAGGAAGTCCTTCACAACGGCGGACCCATGTACTTCCTCGCCCTGCGCCGCCTGGACGGCACCCCGGTGCCGGAAACCCTCTGGGCGCCCGAGGTGATGGAAAAGTACTGACCCCAAAAAGAAACCGATATCGGTTCGCTGCCGGAAGTAGCTCACGCTATTTCCGGCAGTTTCTTTTTCCTTTTTCTTGCTATATGCATTAGTATTTATTATTGGAAGCGCAGGCAGCTTCCAAGAGACTATAATCGAAAGCATTCAGCGGTAGTTTTAACGGAGCATCCAAAGTGAATCGCAAAAGTATCAGAAATGGCGTTACAACCTGCCTCGCTCTCTCTGCTTTAGGTTTGCTGGCAAGTCAAGCAAAGGCGCAGCAAGCAGCGCCCAAAGCCGCTCCGCAGACAGCTGCCGCCCAAACCAAAACAAGCAAGACCCCAGCCCCGGCACAACCTGCCCCTGTGCAGCAGACCCAGGCACCAGCCGACCTGGTTGCCCTAGCCGGCCCCACCACAATTACCCATGTGGGCAATAACTGGAAATCGAGCATGAGCACGGTCAGCCTCAAGCAAGGACAAGACGTGCTACCTCTGACCATGACCTTGAGCAATGGCGCAGATGGCAAGCTAAAACTAAAGGGCATCCGCATCTTTATTAATGGCAGAAGAATTATTTCGGAAGCCGATTTCAAAGGCAAAGACTCTATATCGCTCAATATGAGCGACATTCTTGCCGGCGGCGACACCCAGATGGAAGTGCAAACCTACGGTTCTTCAGGATCAACACTTACCTGGGTGGTGACAACACCTAAGATCAAAGTTTCAGAGATCAAACCAGATCTGGCCGCACCGGGCGAGAAAGTGACCATATCCGGTAAAAACCTACCTAAGACTGCCAGCGCCTATCAGATTGCTGTAGGCAAGAAAACTGCCACTATAGACAGTGTCACCGACAAACAGATCAACTTCACCATGCCGGCCGGTGTTGAGGGCGGCAAGCAAGCTGTAGACCTCACCATCGCCGGGGTAAAGAGCGATCAACTCTTTATCAAAGTGAAGGTAGTGCCGGAACTGTCAGGCACCAATATGGTCGCCTGTCCAGCCAATAGCCCAATAACAATTTACGGCAAAGGCTTTGCTAAAAATGCCAACGACAACATCGTTACTTTCAATGGACAACAAGCCACTGTGTCGAGAGTGACAGACACCAGCCTGGAAGTGATGGTACCGAACCTAGACTTCCCTCAAGACGGTGTAGTGATCAAGCTGAAAGCCATGGGTGTGGAAGCCAAAAATACACTCAAGCAAGATCTGAGCATGCGCACCATTCCCAAAGGCGAATCGATAGGTCCCGGCACTGTTACTTTCCAAGACTAGGCCGAGTCTGAGCTAAAACAAGTCTGAGCTAAACCGAGACTAAATCAGCTCTCTAGAAGAGCTAGTTTTCTAGCGCAGACGCTCACTGCGCTCAGCTAGAGCCAAAAGAAAATCGCGAACCAGCTTGACCGCGACAATGGTCAAGGACCACTGATCAACTGCCCTCTTTCCATCTTTACACCAGAGGACCGCAAACGGTTGCAATCGAAGATGTCGCATCCAGAGCCCTTATAAATCATTTCGGTGACCAAACGCCCCAGGGTCATGGCCAAACCTAAGCCATGTCCATTACACGCTCCCGCCAAATAAACCCCTTCTGCATCTTCACCCAGCCAACGACCGAGCAGAGGCAAGCCATCATTGGTGAAAGCCATAGTCCCTGACCATCGATACTCAATCGGCACTCCGGCAGCTTCAGGAAAATACTCTTTTATGTAATGCTCCAGCACTTCCTGCAAGGGCGCGGTGATCATTTCGCCCCAGCCTTCTTCTTCTTTTGCAAAATGCTGCCGCGAGCCACCGACAAGCAGCCTCAGATCTTGCAATTGTCTGAAATATTCAAAACCATAATTGGCATAACAGACCCTGTCCAGAAGCCGTTTTCTTAACGGCGCCGTAGCCAGCATTTGACCTCGCACAGGCTTTATGTGAGGGAGCAATTCTTTGAGGAGAAGCGGCATGAAGGCATTATTTGCTAAGACAACCGCCTCCGCTTCTATTTCACCAGAGGAAGTGTAAAGGTTGACTCGCCCATCACATTCCAGATGCAGAACCGTTTCTTGTTCAAACACTTGCGCTTCAGAGGCAGCCAGCAAGGCTTTCACTAGCTTGACCGGATTGATGCCAAAATCGTCAGTGTTCTCTATAGCCCCATAAAAGCCTCTGTCTAAAGGGTCTTGCCTATGAAACTTAAGGGCAAAACCATCCTCCTTCATCAGTTCAGCTGAAGCTAATAGCTCTTCCAATTCTTCAATTGAGGAAGCCAGTATGTAAGAGCCGCTTCCGACATAATCGAGCGATACACCATGGCCGGCCATAAACTCTTTCACCAAAGCCTGGTTTTCTTCGCCAAACTGATAAATTTGGCGAGCCTTAGCTCTTCCATATTGCTTTATGCAGTTATCGTAATAGCGACTGATGCCCCTTAGAACAAAGCCGGCATTGCGCCCCGAAGCCCCTCCAGCCACCCTGCCGCCGTCCACCACGATGATGTCCAGGTCGGGCTTGAGACGCCTGGCAAAATAAGCTGTGCTGGCACCGGTGAGACCGGCACCGATTACAGCAAGATCGCATTTGCGCAGGCTTTTTTCCTGCGACTTTTCATTGAGCCAAAAAGATATGGTCATGCACTCAAAACAAACCAGTAAAAAAAGAGAATAAAGGGCTCGCCAGGGGTCTCCAAGCAGCTAGCATTAAGAGCTGCAAACACTCACAACTAAATTCCATTCTACTCTACCCATAAATCAAAATCGGCAAAATCATGACCCTGAGCGAATTAAGAAGAGAACTAGAACTAATTGAGGAGCGCTTGGCGAAAGTCGGCGACTATCTTTGACACAGATAGCATAGAAGCCGAATTACATGATTTAACTGAAAGAACCCTCAACCCAGAATTTTGGAACAATCAAAAGGAAAGCCAAAAGGTGACTCAGCAGATGAGCCGCCTCAAAAACACCCTAGATCAATTGAAGAATTGGCGAGAGCAAGCCTCCGATATCAGGGTCTTACTGGAACTGAGTATCGAAGAGGGAGCCGAGAACGAGGCAGAGGGGCTGGCAAAAAGTCTCAATAGTCTCGATGCCCAGCTGACCAAATTTGAAATCACCAGACTTTTGAGCGGCGAATATGACGATTCTTCCGCCATCGTCAGCATCAGTGCCGGTGCCGGCGGCACCGATGCACAAGACTGGACCGAAATGCTTTTGCGCATGTACACACGCTGGTGCGACAGTCGAGAATACAAGATTGAGATGTTAGACCAATCACCGGGCGAAGAAGCCGGACTAAAGGGCGTCACTTTCCGTGTCGACGGACCCTTTGCTTACGGTTATCTGAGCTGCGAGAAGGGTGTGCATCGACTAGTGCGCAAGTCTCCCTTCAAAGCCGGCAATGATTCAAGACAGACAAGCTTTGCCGCAGTTGACGTCTCACCGATCATGAACGATATAGGCAACCTTATTGATATAAAGGATGACGATATCGAAGTAGACACTATGAGATCCGGCGGTGCCGGCGGTCAGAACGTCAACAAAGTGGAATCGGCTGTGCGCATTGTGCACAAGCCAACAGGCATAGCCGTCAAATGCCAGCAGGAAAGAAGCCAACTGCAAAACCGAGCTCTGGCAATGGAACTGCTTAGGTCAAAACTGCTTGCCCTAAGACAACAAGAAAGAGAAGAAGAACTATCAAAACTAAAAGGCGAGAATGTCCAAATCACCTTCGGCAATGCCATCCGTTCGTATGTACTTGACGACCGCCTGGTCAAGGACAACCGCACCAAAGTCGAAACACCTAGAGTCGAATCTGTACTTGACGGCGACCTGGATGAATTCATCGAAGCTTATTTGAGAATGCGAGCGCAGTCGAACTAGGCGCCTTATATATAGAACAGCAATATTTTCTTCACTCAGAAAGAGGGAGAAGATCGGGCTCGGCCAAGCAGGCCAGAGGTGCCGTTCTTTCTGTAATAGTCAGCAATATTGATGCCTGACAGCACTCTAGGAAGCTCGCCCTAGACCTCGCGCAACCGCGCTAAGAACCTCATAGACGGATTAAGTAAACACAATCCTCAAAACCCACACTATTAGCGCGTTTTCACCGTTGTTTCCCGTCGGTCACCATACCCCAAAAATAAGCCAGAAAAGGCAAACCCTAACACCCCCTTGCAAACCCCATATCAATCAAACAGGCTGAGGCATTTCAGCCCTTTAAAGTTCGTCAAACGAGGGGTGTTATCAAGAGCGGTTAGCCTTTTCTTTAGGATGTTGAAAAGACCGCTAAATGAGACCCAACAAATATTTTGAGGTAATTAGTACTTCTGATACGTTGGACATATTCACTGGTATTCCACCTCAAACCGCAGGACCCCCAAACAAACCACCAAACCCCAAACCCTGGCAGCCATAAAGACAACTTCAACTCCCACCTATTGTAGGTCCGGTCAACACACCCAGTGAACATCGACCTGCCAAGGTTGGTGAGTGTTGATTGATTGACCGAGCTGCCATTGGTTCTGCTGGTGAGAGCTGTACCAACCTTTGCTGTTCTGCTGCGCAAACTCCGCCAATCACTCGACATGGGTGACGGCAGTTTTTGTGTCGGCGGCGAAGATGAGCCCGTGCTAAACAAGCTGGCTGTCCCTGACAGTTGGCTGATTCTGCGCGAGTGATTTTCCGCCTGATTCTGTAACTTGCGATGGCGCCCCGCGGGAGCCATTGCAGCAACTTCCTCAAGAAGGAGGCACCACTTATGTCATCTACTGGCCAAGAGCTTCATGAGTTGCTCGGCCTGCGGTCAAACGTGGTGGAGACCATCTCCTACCGGGACTTTCTCGTCAGACTGACGGAAACCCCGGAGGTGGCCGACTCCGCCGCCGCGACCCTGGTTCGAGCCATCGAATCCAAGGGCGAGGTCGATATCGACATCTCTCCGCAGGAACTGCGTCCCTATCTGAAGATGCTCAAGAAAATGGGCATCCCGACCTGGAACGCCTTCAAGGATGTGCGAGGTTCGCAGCGCGTCGTCGCTCGACTCCTCAACCATCTGCGCGCCGCTGCCGCCAACGGCTATCAGCAGCGCCTGGCGATCCTCCTCAAGGGTGGACCCGGTTCCGGCAAGAGCTTTCTCGCCAACGCCTTCAAGGAAGCCCTCGAAGGTGAAGTCGTCTACGCCGTGGACGGATGTCCTGTCCACGAAAACCCGATCAATCTGCTCAATCTTCTGCCTGTCGAACGCATCGCTCAGATCGAGCGTCAGCTGAAGATGACGGCGGCGGATCGCGACGCAGAGTACAAGCAAGCAGTGCGGGCCGCCAAGGGCAACCCCGACGCCAAGCCTGCGCGCAAGCCCACCCTGCAAGACCTGCTGGCCATCTCCGGTCAGCCCTGCCAGCATTGCTGGGAGAAGGTCATGCAGGACAAGGAAAGCCCCAACCTCGCCGAGGTGAAGGTGACTGCCATGCGGCTCTCCAGCCGTAGCTTCGGCATCGCCACCTGGGGACGCAACTGCACCCTGGCTCAGTCCCTCGAGATGGGCAGCCGCGGTGTGGTCGACATGCCCGAGCTGTTCGGCTCCGCCGCGTCCACCAAGGATGCCGGCGTCGCTGCCAGCGTCGAGGAGCTGGACATCCTGCTCGAAGCCACCAACGACCGTCAGATCCCTGCCGGTTGCGGTGACGATAACTCCTGCAACGACCGCAGCGCCCGCAAGGGTTTCCTGCCGCTCGATGCGGTGATGATCGGGCAGACCAACGACGGCTCCTACGCCCGCTTCATGAAGGAACAGGCTGACCCGGACAAGTTCCTGCGCCGGCTCGCCATCTTCAATGTTCCTTATATCACGTCCGTTTCGGAGGAAGAGCAGGCTTACCGCACCGCCATCGCGGAGATGCGGCAGCAGCCCCACTTCGATCCCATGACGCTGAAGATCACGGCACTTCTGGCGGTCATCAGCCGCATGAAGAAGGATCACGCCGAGGTCGACATCGTCAAGCGGGCGCGTATGTACGACGGCGAACAGCTCGCTGTCGAGAAGCGCAACATCAACGCGGGCGCCCAGAACGCCCAGTCGTCGAACCCGTTCGGCACCACCGCCAACTACGGCGGCCGCTCCACCACCTCGACCCAGCCGGTCAAGAAGGCGATCGCCTACTGGTCGGTCGGTGAGTTCTGGGCGGAAGCGGGAGAAGATGAAGGTATGGCCGGCCTCAACATGCCGGAAATGCTGAACATCATCTCGGAAGCGGTTTCCCTCGTCATGAAGGATGCCGGTCCGGACAACGCGCCCTGCATCAGCACCCTCGAGATGCTGGGCTTCCTGCGCGCCAAGATCGCGCAGATGAAGAAGAAGCCCGGTCTGACCGACTCCCAGAAGCAGGTCCTGGAGAATTGCACCGAGTACCTTCGCCCGCCGAAGGGAATGGACGACAAGCCGGGCCTCATCGAGGAGGAATACCGCCGTGTTCTGAAACGGCAGTTCCTCGAAGTCATCGCGCCTGACTTCGAGCGTCGCGCCAGTGCTCTCTTCGAGCGCTACCGCATCCACGCCATCGCTTCGGCAAAGGGTCTCAAGGAGACCGTCGAGATGGTGGAACAGGGCGGCAAGCTCGTCGAGCGTCGTGTGAAGGTCAACTTCGACGGCATCCTGGACGACCTGGAAAAGCACATGGGGCTCACGAGCCTCGGTGACAAGGAGGACTTCCGCAAGTCCGTCGAAGGTCACATCCTTCAGCTCACGATCAACGCCAGCAAATCGGCGGAGGACGAGGAGAGCGACGAGGATGCGGTCAAGGCACGGGAAGTCACCTGGCGTACCCTGCCCAAGCTGGCTGAAGGCATCGCGAAGAAACTCAACGACGATGCCGCCACGAAGCTTGAGCGTGTTCTGAAGAGTGAAATCGAGCTTTCCGAAGAAGACAAGGTCATCCGTCGCGATGCCCTGCAGCGCTTCAAGGAACTCGGTTATTGCGAGCACTGCGCGAAAGTAGCGCTCACGTACTTCAACGACTATCAGCTCTGGAAGCAGAGCTAATCTCTAAGTGAGGAAATCTATCATGGAAACCAACACCACCTCCAACAAGTTCTCTTTCAAGACCTGGCTGGCTGCGAAGGGCAAACTGGTCCAGGAGACCGAGTCTTCGAAGAGCCGCCTGCTCCGCCTGGTCGAACAGGCCGGCGAGAACGTCGCCGCCACGACCCGTACCCGCCGCATCTACGGCAACGACTCGCTGGTCTCGTACAACGCGTTCAAGAACTTCTACGGCGTCGACCAGTGGGTCTACAGCATCGTCAACTCCTACCTCACCCCCGCCACCATGGGCGGTGAGACCGACAAGCAGGCCCTGGTCCTCATCGGGCCTCCGGGCGCCGGCAAGTCGGACTTCGTCACCCGCATCAAGCAGCTGTACCGTCAGTCGGCTCCCATCCCGTACCTGAAGCACAGCCGCATCCACGACAACCCGCTGAGCCTGTTCTACATGGTTCAGTTCGCCGCCGAGCAGCAGGCCGACGCCGAGGGTCTCCTCGACGAGGCCTTCACCGACCGCGTCATCGAGCTCAAGGCGCAGATCCTGACCGACTGCGGTCTGGACAGCCTGCTCGACTTCGACAACGCCAGCCTCAAGGCAGTCGTGAACGGTGCCGGTGTCAGCGCGTCGATCGAGGGTCTGGCTCGTCTCGAGTCCGACAGCCTGGTCACCGCCATCGTCGCCGGCCTCGGCCTGCCCCGCTCCACCCGCTCCGCGGTCGGTAACCCCGAGCCGATGGTGCAGGCGGCGGTGCTCGGCCAGTACGGCTTCAAGGGCAAGGCGATCAAGATCGCCGATTACCCGATCGAGTACATGCGCTTCACCGACGACTACTCCGGCTCGAACGGTATCGTCGACGTGGCCGAAGTGCAGCCGCTCAACTTCGACATCGGCGAGTGGATCGGCACCGAGAACATCGGTCAGCTGGGCCAGTTCACCGAGGGCGACCCGCGCTCGATCAACCTGAACG